>Ga0247782_1000122_pt1 | contig 103851 bp, 80 predicted proteins | sample UWRJL019104C5_FD_179928 | JGI IMG/M metagenome (GOLD analysis project Ga0247782, IMG submission 179928) | Plant litter microbial communities from Arlington Agricultural Research Station in Wisconsin, United States - UWRJ-L019-104C-5 | ecosystem: Environmental > Terrestrial > Plant litter >... | reverse complement strand
TAAAAAAACAAAAAAAAAAATTTTAAAAAAAAAAAAGCAAATATATACTTATATTATATAAAAAATAAAAAAACAAGCAAATAAGCAAAAAAAAGCAAAAGCTTTATAGTATAAAAGCAGTATAAAGCAGCAAAATTGCTAGCAGTATAAGATAGTAAAATCTTTAAAAAAAAGTATAGTATAAATATAAAAAAAAGGTACGCAGCAATTGCTAAAACTAGACTAGCGCAACAACTTAACAAGTGCTAAAAACTGCTAAAACTAGCAAAAAAGAGGTAATATTATAAGTTAGGCTAAATAGCGCTAACTTATTAAAACGCTTTATTAAAACGCACCCCTTTTTTAACGTTTTGCTAAGCAAGGCCTACACTACTACTTAGCAACGCATACACATGCGCTACCTTTATAAATTCCTCTTTTTTTTCTTTAAGCTAAAATATAGACTGCATTATATATAAGCCGCTTAGTTTTAGCTCTTTATAATATATATTATTTAACAAAATAATTATAAATAAGCTTACTAAGCTACTACTAGCTATAAAATAAAATTATTTTTTAAAGCAATTAAATATAACTAACCTTAAAAAAACTTTAAAAGCAAAAAAGTTAACAAACTTAAGTAATAAAAATATATTAGCTTAAAAAAACTTTTTATAAGGTAGCAAAGCGTATTAATAAGCAAATTAATAATATTTTGCTTATAAAAAAGGCAAGCTAGTATACTTTTTACTTTTAAAAAGGCTAAATAGTAAAAAACCAAATAAAATAAATTATATACTATTATAAAGGCGTTTAAACTTAAAACCTAGCAAACTACTTAATATAAGCAATTTTTTAATATTAACAAGGTTAGCAAGCTAAAATTAAGTAGTTTTTTAACTATTTAGCAATATTAAAAGCATTTAAGGTAAAAAACAAGGCGTTTTTATTTTAAAGAGGTGTGTTAAAATAACACTAAGGGGTGCAACTACTAAAAGTAGTGAGGACAAAGTACTAGGGCTACCTAAGGGGTGGGCCTTCTTAGGTTCTAAGCCCTACATAGTAAATTATATAAAAACTTAAGAAACAAAGAATAAGCGGTCAACAAGAATATATATAAGGACATTATAATCAATTAATCCTACGTTATTTGTACAGTAATTACAGTGATATCTCGCTTAATTCTAACAGCTTCCCCTAGGTCTAGCACATGCAAATTGAAGTCTGTTATCAATCAACCTGGCAATCTAGGGCGCATTGGAGGCTGTGAAACAACGGATATCAGAGAGACTAGCGCTCTCCTCTCTTACGATTGGTCTATTCTCCCAGAAACTAACCGGAAGAGGCAGGAGAGTCACTGTGCAACGAAAACACTTTGCGCGCCCGTAAGTCTTCAGAGCCGGCAATTGACTCACACAATTGGTAGTATCCGAATTCCACGCGTTGGAAGCCTTTACTGTAGTTGATCTTGGCGGGTGGGTTAGTGTTTAAGTGACGTAGATTAGACACGAAATGGGGGGGGCACTCCTTTTGAGGCAGCCCTTTATTAGATGATATATGAGTATAAACCAGTTGCAGGACGCATCACATCACTTGGCTTTTCACGATACGATAAATGTCCTTGTCTCAAATACTGTACAAGAAACAACTGAGCTCGCTCGATTTCCTTTCGTCTTATAGACATATACATACATAATAATAATCATGCCGGCAATCACATTAAAACAGGTGCAGGAAGATCCCAACCGAGACGACATCTTCGGCGTGCTCAACAAGTACATCCAGCCAGATAGCGCAATCTCCGCATCTCAAGCCGCCTCCACCTTCTCACAGAGCGTGAAAGCTCAGGGCGAGGACTTCTTTTGGAAATTCTGGAAAGACGTGTTCAGCGTCGCCCAGCAGATCCCGCACGACAACCCCGCCCTAGACAAGCTCACGTTATTTGTAAGAGAGCTTACCCTTGTCCCTGAGACCGACGACAAGGTCTGGGAGGTAAGTTAGGCCATCTCCTATTCTTTACACTATCTCTTATTTGTTGTCGCGATCCTAAGACGGAAATGGGAAATAGAAATGAAATAGTATTGACTTTTTCTTCCCAATCCCAGTCTTGCGTGTGGACAGACCTGCCCCTCCTCGGCGCAGCCATAAGGGAATATCTGGACCCGCCCGCCTCGGCGGCTAACGACCCCACTACGACCAAGGCATGGGTCTCGTTCCACGCGTTCGTGGCACGGCTGTTACACGCGGGCGTCTCGCCAGGCTCGGAAACGACGGCCATCTGGATGCTCAGGGCCGCGCTTGAGGAGGAGGAGAACGACGACAACAAATCAGGCAGTAACAGTAATACCTTTGACCGCAGCCTGATGCAAGCAGCAGTGCACATCGAGTACGCGGGCGCAACGCTCGTTCAGAAGCTAGTTCTCCTGCAGCAGCAGCCCAGTGAGCCGCCACAGCTCGACGAGACGCAGAAGCGCATGACGAAAGGGGGCGCGCTGTGGAAAGGGGAAAGTGGCTTGACCGCTGACCGGTGGCGGTTTTGGGGAAAGCGCTTTCGGGAACAGGCGGGCAAGGCCGCCGCTGGTGAAGAGACCAAGGAGCTGGCGGTTCATGCCGCGAGGTTGATCGAGGTTTGGAGTCAAACACAGCTGCAACTTTCGGGGTGATTGATACAGATGTATGTATGCATGTTTGAAGGCATGGAATGGAACATACAGCTCTTACTTGCCCCCTGAAAGATGAATAGCAAGCAAGCCAGGAATGGCAATTAAGGGAACCCTGTCCACTTACCTGAGGTCAAGGTCTAGGAATATCCGAACAGAGCAATCAGTAAAAAGGAAAGGAAGAAGAGATACTTCCTCCAGAAAATAATGCATACTGGAAACAACCTGTACTCGCGCTGACAACATACCTAGGTATACCTCGTTTGTTTGCTTCCCAAAAGTCCCACCCAATGCACCATAATGCCGCATGGGGAGAAGGAAGGGGGGCGAATAATGAGAAAAAGTCCCATCGAATGAATGATACCAGAATCAATAGGATTCTAAAAATATCATCTAAACTCCTCCCCCCTTTCCAATGTGATTTATTGTTTCATTGGGTTCCCAAGTTGCTTAATCACCACGTATTTTCTTTGTCTATTCTAATACAGCATACATGGCACATGGGCTCAGCTTAATGCCAGCTCCAACTCCAGATCCAGATCCATATCCAGATCTAGCTTAGGTTATATCTATCACATTCAGCTTTGCCATTCACAGTAATAATAGTGAGATCGAGTCTAATGCCTGTCCGTAATACTTCCGCCTCTTAATGCCTAACTTAGCTTCTCGTTCGCTCATCGCTTTGCTTTGCTTCACTTTGCTTTTGCTGAGAATGAGTGAGTGAGACTAAGTGAGTTGTTTTACTGCTCAGGATGCCGGAATCGGTTGTGATCGTACGTACCAAGTCCATATCGCCGTTGTTATTGAACACGGCTTTTGCTACAGCAACATGATGCTGATTAAAATAAATATAGGTCGGCGGCTCTCTTGCGGGCCTGTTCCATGGTCTGCAGCACAAACGCCGCGGCAACAACGTCACTGTCCTCGAGCAGGAGTCGGGCGAACGACATAGTCATCACGCGGGTGTCAGTTACGGTCCCAATACCGCTGAGCTTCGTAAGCTCTCTTCCCGCATTCAAGTTTGAAAAAAGGAGAGAGGTAGAGATGATTTGAACGCTTCTGCTAACTTCGGTGACGACAGTTCAGAAGTACGACTTGACGGGTGTTGCGCTGTCCCTGGCCGCAACAACCAGACGCTTTGATTGTTGTCAGCGTCCGGGTATGTGGAGTGTGCGCGCAGATGTTCACTTGACGAACTGGTAGGTCTCATATGTATCTCGGTCTATACCCCTGAGTCTAGTTTGGGCTCTGTGGTGCTGGCTGCACCTGAGTCCGAGGAAAGGATCTGACTGTTTGTACGGATGAGTAATGATTGAGTGATGATAAAGGCGTCTCCTCTACAACATCCTACGCGCCAACTTCGACGGCATGTCCTCAGAAGCATGTCCTAAGCCCCCGGGACCAGCCGCGGGCGACGGAAAAGTCAGATACCTTGCCGGCCAGCGCGTAACCGCACTTGAGAATCGTCCTGCTGGAGGACTAACCGTCCATTACGAGGACGTCAATACACAGACGCAGCGATCAATTGACGCCGACTTGGTTATCGGTGCTGATGGTGTGCACTCGACTGTTCGGCAGTTAGTCAACGCGTCCGTGAAGCAGTCGTACACGGGATATGTGGCCTGGAGAGGCACTTTGCCGGCAAAGTCCGTTTCGCCGGAGACGTTGAAGCATTTCTCTAATAGTCAGGTTTTCAATCTCGCGAGGGGGACATATTTGGTTTGGTGAGTTGTCTTCTCTTCCCCTCATCCTTGAGGAAATCACCAGAAACAGAGAGAAAATGTGTCTCTGTGTAGATGATCACCCAATCCACATCCCAAATGCCCAATCAAGAAAGAAAAAACTAACAAGCAGCACCAAAGCTACGTAATCCCCCCTGAGGACGGAAACATGTCACCAGAAGAGCGCCTCCTGAACTGGGTATGGTACTACGACGTGCCCGCCTCCTCCGACTCCATGCATCAGATCTTCACTGACATCCACGGCAAAACTCACCACAACACCGTGCTCCGCGGCTTAGTCAAGCCCTCCGTATGGCTTAAACACCGCGCCTTAATCCTCCCCAAGATCACGACTCCGTTCCGCGAGCTCCTTCTCGGCACGCCGGACCCCTTCGTGACCAAGATCCGCGACGCCGTCTGCGACGAAACCGCCGCCTATCTCGACGGCAAAGCGGTCCTGGTCGGCGACGCCTTCGTCACGCTGCGCCCGCACATCGGCGCCGGTACCGAGCAGGCAGCCTTCCACTGCTTGGCGCTCGAGGCCGTGTACGACGGTCAGAAATCGCTGCATGTCTGGGATCGGGAGGTGCGGGCGCGCGCGCAGTTGCTCGGCCTGCTGAGTATCCTGTTCAAGCACATGGCCTGTATGTCGGTGGTCCCGCTCCTTGGGTCGGTTTGCAAGCTCGGTGGTTTCTGGTTCACACAGAGATTGGGACGGCGATAGTACATATGAACAGGGCTGCTAATTGATAGATGAAATGGTGTGAGTAGACTGTAGACATACATGCATGGCAGATTCTAGTATCATCTGATGCACTGAACAGCGAGATAGACATCTAACCCAGGGATCTTAAATCTACTGTCACCTCAATTTAAGTCGTTGACTTATGAGAATGCACAATCTGTCTAGGATTCTGATGAATAAATATGGATTGATCATTTCCCATCTTAGTATCAAAGAGAATTATGACGCGGCGAGGAAGAAAGTCACGAGCATTGAATCTAGTGTATTGTGCAGATGTCCATGGATGCAGAATGCAAGACGCCGAGTGTCAATAAGAGGAAGGAAGTATGCCACCTTTATCTCCAACCAAGCCTTGATAATAATGTGTAAGTCAGTTTCTTTGAACGCCAAGAGACTCCGTAAACCATACGCTGGGTATCCTTAAAAAAGCAAGCTCAAATAACAAGACATCATCGCCTTCCTTATCAATCCTCTTTAACGTCTTCTGCGTCAATCCTGGTTATTGGTACGAGACTTTCGAACTTCATTGCAAACCTCAAACAACCCGAACTCCCACGGTCAGGCAGAAGACCTCATGGCCCATTCATCCATTATGATTGGGCACTGTACGGCATATTTGTCGTCGCGTGTGGCAATAGCGCGACATGCCTCATAGCGACCGTTGTTCTTATCATCCCTTTCCGTCGTGAGATACAAACGGTCCAGGACTTGCAGAATGCCTAAGCCCTGGGCATTCCGGACATGCGGGTTGGCACCGAGCTCGACCAAGGCATGCATTGCGGACATCTTGCCATATCTGGCAGCAAGGTGAAGGGCCGTTTCACCGTTGCGATTGCGCGACTCCATGTTCGCGCCGGCATCTTGGACGAGAGCCTTTACGATCAGCCTAATCTCCTCCTGGCCGCGCTCAGTCCCGTCTTTGCTGTTGACAACGAATGCCATGAGCGGAGTGTTTCCTCGCTTGTCATACTGGTTGGCGTCGACCCCGGCCAGGATGAGACCTTTGAGAGTCTGAAAACGTCGGCTTTCCGGACGTGACTTAGAAGTATCCGCCTTTTCGCTAACGCTGAGTGTCCGCTTAAGGCTTGGTCGGGGGCTGGCCCCCGGCTCAACTTTCAAAGCATGGCTGGCCGGGCCTGATCTCGGAATAACTAAGCTGTGTGGCCTTGGGGCTCTTTTTTGTGTGCCTTCCTGGATGTCTAAGTTGACTTCGGCGAGACAGTGAAAGCCGTTACGTCCTTGAGAATCTTCGTCTCGTGGGTTAGGGTAGTAGTTGTACGGGTTAGGGTAAGGGTAACGATCAACTCCGACCGCGTTAGTGATGGTTCTCAATAGAGCAGTCTGAGTAGTTGCCTCTTCTCTCGATGCCATCCCCACCTGTGTATCAATACCGGGCACACTGCTTGTTGCAAAGAATTGAGATCTGGCTTCCGTCGGCTTCGTCCCGAAAGCGTCGCGGCGGTTGAGATGATACATATCCGTTGATTGGCTTGACAGGCGAACAGAACCCCTCATTTTGGATCGAAAAACGTGGTAAAAGTTTCGTCCATAAACGTCAGTCGCTAAGAGATCAAAGTCTGCGGTTCGCAGTACGCCGAGCAATTCGCCTAACTTTGAGCCTTCCTGAAACCACGAGGGATGGAGAACGTGAAGGAACGTCTGACAGGCAGTGTTCAGATGTCGAAGCGGCAACCATGCAACCTTTAAAGCTTGGCAAACGAGGTGGACGAACGGATCCTGGATTCCGTCTTGGGCGGCAAGATAATGGAAAGCAGTATTGCCGAACATGTCCTTGAATGCAAGCTCTGGATTCGACATTAGGAAGGGAAGCTGAAGGGAAGGCCATACATTATGGGATGGAATGACCTGCTCGGCGACCTTGCACCAACACATGTCAGATGTGTGTGAAGGGGACTCGGTTTCACATTGCTGCCTGTGACTGAAAAGCTCGTTGTTCAAGAAATCGCCAGGCACAGCATACGCCGCATTAAAGCGATCGTTAGTTCCGTCATTACGTGGTTGGGACTGGGGCACTTGGAACGGGTCGGGCGCGATGTCAAAGGCGGGTCGAGACTCGAGGTCTTTGGGGAAGGTGTAACGCTTCAAAACCTTAACCGCTCGCTTCACTCTGTCAATCGGCTCGCCAGCCAGCTTCCGCAACACAACACTGGAGACACTAATATCGGTAGAGGTGGTGAGACCGCTGTCTTGGCGGTTAGAGTCGCGACGAATACGGAGGGCAGAGAAGACACGTGAAGCCGGCTGCTGCTCAGGAGCTCTTATGAACGCACTAGAGCAAGTGCCAGGACAGCGTGGAGGTGCGGCGGAATTGGAACCATGTGGTTCTTCGACCGAGGAGCGATATGAGTGTGCGACGGTCGTGCCCGCAAGTGAAGCATCTTCCGGACAAGTTGGGAATCGGCCTTTGGGTTCGGTAATCGTCCCATATTGATTTTCAGTATTGTTATCTGGCTTGGATCGCCTACCCCTAAGACTATTCCGAAGGCCGCCGATACGATTTTTCACTTCGTCTTCGTTTTTTGGGCGGATCCATCTCGGGTCATGGCCCAGTACATTGTTCTTGACCTTGTTGGCCGCGTCGATCCTGTTGTGCGCGCGGGACAGTGTCAGTTACTGTCCATGCTAGTGCCACGACCAAGACCAAGACGAATTGACAGGTTAAATAGAGAAACATACCTCGGCTTGAACTCGTCTTCTTCCAACAACCCGAGTATGTTCTCTAATGAGAGTTTCGTGTAAAGATATAAGCGAACAAGTCGTCGTTTGCGTGGCTCTGTCCAGTCTTTGGGCCGACCGCCTCGATTCGTCGACACGGTCGCTGTTGGTGATACCGACTCCATCTCGACCCCCCTCCCGTCCGCCTTATCGAGTCGCAAGAAAGATTGACAGTGACAGCTAGGCCATACATATACAGGTATCTCAACCGGGCGACCTTTCAATTCGACGGTACCCAGTTTACGGCCAACAATTGAAGAGGTTTCTTAGCATGTCGAGCAAGGCTCTCGCGAATGTGCGGCATGGTAGGGTTTTGTAATGCTAATAAGTACAGTATAACTATGCCCATGTTTACGAGTATGTCAGCTGAGCGGCCGCGGCCCAAACTGAGGGCGCCCCTCACAGGATCCCAGCGCATAAAGTGATCCTTTGAAATGCTAGCTGCAGCATGCCACATACATATCTGCAGCGGCTGGGATTGGGAATAATTCTCTGTTCAGTGTTCTGGATCGAAACACGGGCTGCTTACAAGGTCGCATCAAGTACAGATGTAGGTACGGCGCAGTTTACTCTAACTAGCCATTGGCTCTCGTGTATGCTGTAAGGTCAAGCCTCCGACTTCTCGCTTTTGGCTTATACCAGTTTTTCGTAAGATTAGCACTCTCTCTAATGCTGGTGAGATTAATGAGGCATCTGAGCAGCCAACATTCCGGGGAAATCTCCGCTGGGCATTCTCATCTTACTTGGAGCAGGTCGTGAAGCATCTTCATTAATGATGCAATCAAGCATCCCTCCCCTTCAACTTAGATATCCCAAGGTATGTACAAAGTTATGTTTATACTAGTAGTGGGTGCGGATGACCTGCACAAGCTACACTGCAGACTTGCAGGGTTTCGTTTAAATTGGGTCAAGAAGTTGTACGTAGTAGTACCTAACCTTAGCCATGACGAAAGGGAGCGATTGATTAGCCCACTCGCCCTCTTTCGCAGTGTAACGCGGTGCTACCGTAGCGGTATTCTGTACCAGAGCCATCGATTTGTATGTGCATACCTGCCAGCTGACGGTTCCTGAGATTATGGTAGGGTAAAGAACCAGTCCGAGTACGCCCGAACAACAGATATATAATAATAATTACATGTTGTTCAGGATCTACAGCTCAAAACCGCATAGCATCCTCGCTCCTAGATACACCCTTTTCTCCATGGGTTGATATTCCTGGAACTGTGAAAAGAAAGTCGACATCTTCGTCGTGGTAACTTGCAAGGAGGGTGATCTTGGGTGGCTATGCACAATTTCTACTGAGCTGCTGGGACAGCACAGGGGGAATGAAGTGGGCTGTGAACGGTTTGGCCGACTGAATCATTTTCGGGCTTGGCTAGGACCCCACCCAGCCGATGGAGTTTATACACTTACTTCCCACATTGAATCAGACGTGACAAGGCGTGACAGTTGCAACAGGGCGAACCACATGGGAAGTCCGCAAGTGCGGTACATAATTACTTCGAACCTTCTGAACTCTAGGGGGGTTTTATGTACCAGTCACCCTGGTTTTTAAGGCAACAACGTAGAGTCATCAATTCTTCACGTCAAGGTTGCCTACTTTCTTCGGACCCGCGATATGTACTAACTTACATACTGGACCGATCTGGCCTGTTCTCACAAAACCCCGCCTAATCCTAGTCTAGGCTCGAGCCGGTCTCTGCTAGTCTGGGTAGAAAATACTACCAGTATCGCCGAATATCTGTGATTGAGTCCACAAAAACGATCAATTATTCGATGTTGAGACCCTACTATGTACACTCGATGTTTGTGCATCGACCCCCCGCCCGTGAGCCTAAGTGTTCCCGTTTCTCCACCCGTTTCGTCTTTCGGAGAATACCAGGTTTATAAATGGACCTTGACGATTTAGCGAGTGAACCAATCGTTGCCTCGATGTTCGAGACTAGCATTCTACAGATGGGCGGATGCTATATGCTGTAGCTGGCTTCCAATCTTTGAGCGGTGTCAGTACGCACGTAGGTAGTCTACTGCAGAGCGCTTATGGCGCAAGCACGGCTTGGCGTTTCGTACTTGTCTACGACTCTACATGTACCCTTCGGGTGGGGCGCGCTATCGCGTCCAATGGTCTAGGACATATTCAAGGACCACCCAAGAAGTCTGGATTGGCTGATCACCTCGATACCTCCAGCACCGGCGCACTCTTAGGCATATACTCAGAGTCCTAGATTGATTGAAGACCTATCTGCATATCTCCCATATTCGTATTGTTCTGCCATCTGCTTGGATATACTTACACAACTCTACACTTCCCCATACATCGGTAACCAATCGTTTCGTACCAGAATCGCAGGGCACCATTGGTCTACGTACTGCCACAGTCGCGATATGCTGCAGAGCCCCGGATCGTGCTGGACATGTTAGAATGTAAGATTCCGCCTGACAACCAATAATCACTAATAGCGTTTCAAACTCGATCCCCATCCTTTTTCGACCACGGGAAGCCAAATACTGCAAATTTTTTTTTTTTCCATTTTATTCTATTTTGTTTTATCCACGCCCTTCTATAGGACTCTACCAACGTATTTCCTCATTTAATGTACGCAACATGTATGTCCTACAAAGTCTACATGTACCGCAGCATGTTGCGATCCCTGCGCCGCAAGTGTGCGTCTTAGTCGGTTTAATATCCGGCAACTTGCCGCACCTCAACCCGTCAAACCAAGACTGCGTTGAGCGGTAGGACCCTCAACGTAATGGGTGCACCAAATACTATACTATGAAATCAACTTGAACTTAGTCAGCATATGGCTCACGTTCCTACTTCCTTGCTTTCTACTTTCAACCTGAACCAATGTTTGACGTGGCAGTCCGCGGCCATTCTTTATATTATACTCAGTTCTCAAGATGTTTATAATAAGGCTTCCACGCCTTCGAGTCGAACTTTTGTTCGCACGTCTTCTTGCCATGGATATTGCGTTTTATTAGTTAAGCTGCTCGCCGCTACTTCACACCCACAAGCATCTGTTTCTATTACCACCGTCTGGTGTATGACTTTTTTGGTTGCATATATACACATACATACTGGATCTCATTAATCCCGACCGATCTGAAATCCCACTTTCCATTTTATTCTCACCATATGTTACGGTGTCTCCTAAGGTAGCTGAGGGAATCAATATCGTATCTCTTGGGTCTGATAAATCTTCTCGACCTGCTCATCATCACATCACATTTTGCCGACGATGCCACACGAAAGTAGCACTTACAAGACCTCGGGGTAAGTACCATCGTATCCTACATGACATTAAACTAAAGCCGGGCTATGCTGAGTAAGTCATAATGGCAGTTCGCCAACTCGGGTCAGCTCCCACATCCACTCTTCCTCGAAGAACGATCCCCTGAGAAACGACAGGCTTTCGGTGTACACTCACCGTTCAGACGCCACCGAGCACTATTTTGCTACAGGCAATTCCAACCGCTCCCAAGACTACATGTCACAAAAGATGACAGCCTGGGACAGCCGATGGGCGAAGGCATCCAAGAAACAATAAAAAAACAAAAATTCCGGGGGTTCTTTCATTCACCCCCATGCGAAACGGCGTTTTAGGTGTTTTAGGTATTAGGTTTATGGAGTTGCTTGGCTATGCACAATTACTTATGTAGATCGTTCTACCATGTTTGGATTGTGATTGGTCCGCGGAACACGGCTAGACAGAGATTCGCTTGCCCGATCAAAATGACATTTCATACATATTTTCTTTCTTTAACGACTGGGCGCAGATGGGGCCGCCCCTCTTCCGAATTCCTGGTGTGAGAATTGGAAATTGCCCATTGCCCATTTTCACCTTCCGTAAGTAAGTAGCTACAGAAGCAAGACATAATACGGAGACATTTTGTTTTTCCATGGATCCCTGGCCCTGACCCGTTGTCCATGTCCTTGTTCCCGTTCAAGTGCATGTACGTAAGCGGGCATTGCCGACGCCCCGATGCCGCGATGCCGCGATGCCGCCACGATTCGATGCCTCACGAGCCCTCGCTCGCTCCTTTCACGTGGCACGATCATGCAAGGAACTCGAAGCGGCCCACAAAGCTGGTTGGTGACCCATAGCCCATAGCCCATGGCCCATCCCCTATCCCCATTCCCGTACGGGACCAATAATAAATGGAGCACCCTACATATATGTATGTAGGTAGTGACGATGGGGACTTGGACGATCTGGTAGCTCCTGCAGTTCATGGTTCCCTCCAGCTGGGTTTTTGGAAATTCCAAACCGGACAGACACTACCTAGGTAGACACGACGTTGCATGAGCCGATAAGATTGGTTAAAAGTCTATCCGAAGACCACCTACTCACCTAACCTATTCCGACTCATCAGGCGTTTCTTTCTATCCGATCAGACCAGGCAACTTCATTTTTCCCCTCGTATCATCCAATCAAAGTGATCGTGTCTTCGAGTAACTTGACTGAAAATCACGGTATCACAAGCGCATAAGCCGAAGGACAAGCAGCGTTACGCCGCCTCCGACGGCTTTCCTCTTTAAACGAAATAGTAAGCTTAAATCTAGGTAGAGCCTTGTATCCCGAAATCCCGATTGGGAAAACAGAGCAGCGTCTTGATGTTTTGAAAGCGGGATCCTACATTAACACGTACATAACATTCACATTCGATCCCGCTCGAATAACAAAGAGAAATGCCATCTCGGTTAGGCACCTGAAGTCCGCAACCCCGAGTCGAAGGGCAGTGGGGGTCTACGGCCTACCCATGAACGAACCTCTCTCATCACTTACAGAGAGTGCGGACAGACAAAGATAGGTATGTATGTATGTTGCCATCGTATTCACCGCCATACACCTACCTCCTACCCAGTACCGCCTTATTGACAAGTTTCTCTTGATTGGATACACTGCCACTACCATGTATGCACCTTTACGACGATCTAAGCACAAGGCTATACATAGTATAGGGCACCCTAGGGCTTATATGGCCACATACTCCCCACTACAACTCCCGCTACTCCAGGCAAGTCCTGCATACGATGAATGGATGGTGCGACCGGTTGAGTAGTCCTATTATTCTAGCATAACTCCATACTCTATATGTAGGCACCCAATCCCCTTGAACGGGAAGTTTTATGCAGTCCTACCAGCTACTTACGCCGTTGAACGTTGTGCCACATACCCGTGTCGCATAACGTTGTTACGACCTCAGGCACCCACCTCTTCGTGGCGAGAGAATAAGAGAGCAAAGTAAGAACGAACATGATCCTGACCGTCACTTACGTACTACCTCACCTGGGTCAGCTGCGTAGCCAATATACAGCATAGACATTTCAGTATGTAATTGATTCCTTTAGCCGCCGGCCGCTTGCTTCTCTTCCCATCTTATATGCACCCACACCGGAATGTTAGGAGAGATACTGAAGAAAGTAGCAGCACAGGGATAATCCCAAAGCACATGAGCCTATTGACCGTCGTTTCAAGTTCAAGTCCACCTCCGGGGAGCTTGTTTGATACGTACAAACTATGGGCGGTAGGCACTTTCTACTACTTAGGCAGGATCGGGCATGGATTCAGTTGCTACGACCTGAAACTGGACCGGGATGCCTTAAAGAGGTTTGGTACACACAAAGATCCTGTGCAGCTGTCTGCGAAACCGACTGTACATGTTGTCTCAGCACAAGAGACATATATATCTGACGTTAATCTTCGCCATAACGCATGTCATCGTAAGATTTTTGTAAACTTGCATGATTATGTATTGGCTTGATTACAATGTTCATGAGCCTTCTACAAAAATACGACAGTAACGGCATGCCAAATGTCTTCCGCCTTGCGCACGAAACCCCCCTTCTGTTTTCTGCCACCAGTTACTGCCGACGTTCGTAACAATAATATCGCTTCGTCCCAGATCAAGTTTGGGAGTTCCTCATAGTACACGTGGTATGGTATAAACGTACAGACTGTAACGCCGCCGCCGCCCGAAGCCAGAAAGTTATTAGTGTCCTATCCCGAATCCAGCGTATAACACAGGACCTTTTCTCTGAACGCCTGCCAGACAAAAGCTATTATAAAAATATGTTTAGACCCAGAGGACTGGATTTGACGCTGTACGGTCTACTAGAGCTTGTGCACCGTCATTTTTTCTTCATCCATGTCGATTCCGGTTTCCTGTCGCAGAACCTCAGTCAAGGATGAACCGTCGCGAAGGTAGATCCAATCGGCTCTGGCCGTTCCCTGCTTCTGGTCCTGGCCCTCTCTAATAACCACCCAGTCGAAGCGTTTCGGCCCGGAAGTCGGCGAGGAAAGCCATATTTGTTTGTTCGGCGGCTGCTTGTTAATAACGTAGGTACCGAGATCGCAGATAGTGATGTTCATAACTCCCGACTATAGTTAGAAACCTGGTCAGTATGGGCGATGGTAAGGAGCCTTTGTTTGTATGAAGGGGCCCAAAAACAACATACGCTGTACTCGACGTCCAGATCTGTTCGCGTTTCTTGCAATTTCTCATAGTCCTCAAGAAGTCTATCCAGATAGTCGTCGGCCAGCTCATGATATTGCGCATCCGTAAGCGGCCCAGGAGTGGCTGTTTTGAGTTCCTCAGCTGTCAGGTTTCTTGAAAGACGTAGAATGCTCAAGGACGCTCTTTGAAAGGCCGGTCGGAGGCGAGGGAACAGGGGTTTCGATAGTGCAAGATGCCTGGGGCTGAGCCCGGCGAGCCGGTGTGTCGCAAATCCACGGCTTGCCATTCTGGCTAGACGAGTCACGCTGGTTCGGTTCATGATGGATAGTTAATGAAGTAAGGTAAATAATGTGGTCTTGGCGTAAAGAGCTCGGTGTTTGGCGGTACTAGTAATGTTGGCTAAAAGTGCCAAAGGCGATCGTGTGGGTGTATGGAATGGGCACGGGAATCCAGGACTTTAGGATTCGAAGTTAAGCTAATACATGCCTTGAGAGGTGATGAAGGCGTCTGGTCCGGATGAGGAAGCAACAAGTTGAAGTTAGCACCTACCTACCGAGAAACTGTTATTAGCGGGTCTGGCCATCGCAGCTTCACCTTCAATCAGAGCACATGCATATTAACCTTAGGAGATCCACCAGAGCTTCAGGTCCGAACCCACCGCACTTCCCGTTTCTAATGCTACCCTTTGAAGCATATTCATTTATGCAGTAAGGGCGCTCGTTACTAGCTGTTACCGCTACATGACCTGTAACCTGTACTTTTCAACGAAGAAACGTGGGGGAAGTGTGGCGCAGAAGAGTTGAGCCCGTGCCTTACTACTTTACCTACTTTACCTAGCACCCCCACAGGTCGATTTAATGTCACCACCATTAGAGACCTCAGATTTTACCAGAATCGATGGCTCTCAAGCCGTCTCATTAATACGGTGGAGTTATCATTGCGCTTATGGCTACCTATCTGGGGAAATAAGAAGGATTTCACTTTCTGATGCGGGAAGACTAAGGTAGGCGCGGGTTACCCCAGCGCCCCCTAAAACTTCCAAGTGGTCATGAGATCCTGACACAGTTTACACTATATGTAGACACTCTTAATACGGCATAAGGTAGGTGAGATGGGGTCGTTGTTCATATTTCTCACTTAAATATATCCACCCAAAATCGCGACCAAATTGGCTTATAGCCCGGGATGTCTTGGATCACGGGAAACTACGGGGTTTATAAAGGAGCCGCCAGGTGGGACGAAACCGGACATGCGGTTATTCATCCAAGCTGTCTAACGCCACAGAGCTATCGCGAACGGCTTGCCTCGGACAGCTCCAGTCGGGTTGGTGGTATGGAGAACCATGAGAGCCGTCTGGATCCTACCGAGATGCTGGAAGCCGAGCTTCAATCGGGTAGAATCGTGAAAGTAGCCGCATCAGAATCCGATGAGCCGCAGTAGGTTCCGATCATTTTCGTAGTCTGGGGTAATAAGGCTGTTCCGGGCTCTAGTGAGTGACTTCGAGTATACTTGATGAAGAGAGCTCATCCTCAGACCCGTTTATGGTCTTGAACATTCAAAACTTCATTCATGATGTTGGTTTTCAAAATGGTGAACCGTTCCTCCTGAGCGATTTTCTGCCACGAATATGACCAATGCTTGAGCAATGAGATTATAAACGCAAACTCTATCGCTTATCCGTCCAGACCGTTTTCGGCGAAACGTATGGGCTACGAAAAGGCACTGTACGGCGCTGCCCCGGAGTTAGGCGTATCTTCGAATATATACATCGCAGAGTGCCCGAAGTCTGTCCGGACGAAGCCTCCGATCTTGAACAACAAGATGTTGTATCTGTTATTTCAAGGCAGTAGAATCTCTATTCATTATTAAGGTTCATTTCGAGCTATGCAGATGATAATGACTAACCTAAAAGGCCTTATTACGAGAAGTGACCTGTATTATACTGCTGTCCCGGACAAAGGAACACTGCATATGGATGCACGGCTGAGCGGTGTCCTCGTTGGTTCCCTATAGGAGATATTGGGAGCTGGAGAGGTACTGCTTACTGGTCGGAGGTGAGATGAAGCTCGGCGGCCTTGCCATGTTGAAAAAAGATTTCTAAGTACCTCATAAGTACCGGAGCATCGCGACATACAGTGACGAGCTAATGGTGTCCCATGGATTCCCAACTTATGGCGGGGCACTGAATGCGCGTCAGGAGTGTGAAAGGCGGATTGACCCCACCTGCAAGTCGTATCTCAATGCGTTCCATTAGCAGATTTAGCACAGCTAGTGCTATAGTGGGTTTAGTGTTAGGCAAACCAGGGCCGGTGCAGCTCAACCTTTTACTGCAAGTGAGGGACAAGGTATGTGCTCATATCATCATCACCCCTCCAACAAATCAACTGCCCAGAGCTGTCCCCTCGTACCACATGGTGAGCACCGCGTATCGCTCTCCCTCCTTACTATCTGTGTAGGTATTTATTCTATTTAACCTTCTCTCTCTCCAGTAAATCTCTCACTTTCTTCTTCATCTCTCCAAAGTAAAAAATTGTAAATAACCCACCTAGGACCAACTCAGTCTTAATACAAGACCTCTTATCGCCTCCTTGTAAGTGCTCTCTCCAACAGCTACCGCACCTATGACCCCGCCATTACATCAGAAAAATTTCATTGCGACAAACGCATCCCAACTACCCCGCCAAAGCCGCCCTCAACAACAGAGATGGGCTTTGAATGGAACCACGAGCGGGCCTTGGTCGGTCTGGGCTGGTAGAAACAACCTCGATTGAATCAAGAATAAGCTCTTGCGTCTATCGTTGCTTGCTTCCACTGCTGCCACTGCCAGCGCTCTGATCATAGTGCTTCGTTGACCCCTCCCTTACCTAGCTTTTTTAACCTTGGTCGTCCTACTACACCTATTGTATTGTCTTTCCACCATTTTTCTTTATTCTCTGTTGCGTTTGCTGAGCCCTTTTTGATGTGAGCTGTAATTTATTTCATCTCTCCGCTGACAACTTCAAACTCTGTCCTAGAAACAATTTCCATCCAGTCCGATATCAACATGGTTACTAAGGTCGGTATCAACGGTTTCGGCCGCATTGGCCGTATCGTCTTCCGCAACGCTGTCGAGCACCCGGAAATCGAGATCGTTGCTGTCAACGACCCTTTCATTGAGCCCAAGTATGCCGAGTACATGCTCAAGTACGACTCCACCCACGGTCTCTTCAACGGTACCATCGCCGTTGAGGGCAACGACCTCATTGTCAACGGCAACAAGGTCAAATTCTACACAGAGCGCGACCCCGCCGCTATCCCCTGGAAGGAAACTGGTGCTGAATATGTCGTCGAGGCCACCGGTGTCTTCACCACCACCGAGAAGGCCAAGGCTCACTTGGTCGGTGGTGCTAAGAAGGTCGTCATCTCTGCCCCTTCGGCTGATGCCCCGATGTACGTCATGGGCGTAAACGAGAAGACCTACGATGGCAAGGCCGATGTTATCTCCAATGCTTCTTGCACCACCAACTGCCTGGCTCCTCTCGCCAAGGTCATCCACGACAAGTATACCATCGTCGAGGGTCTCATGACCACTGTTCACTCCTACACTGCTACCCAGAAGACAGTAGATGGCCCCTCCGCCAAGGACTGGAGAGGTGGCCGTGCCGCTGCTACCAACATCATCCCTAGCAGCACCGGCGCTGCCAAGGCTGTCGGCAAGGTCATCCCTGAGCTTAACGGCAAGCTTACCGGCATGTCTTTGCGTGTTCCCACCCAGAACGTCTCCGTTGTTGACCTGACTTGCCGCATCGAGAAGGGTGCTACCTACGATGAGATCAAGGAGACCATTAAGGCTGCTGCTGAGGGCGAGCTCAAGGGTAGGTCTCCCATCATGGGGCTCAGCAGACCCAACATGTGAAAACAGCGAAGCTAACTGCACATAGGAATCCTCTCCTACACGGAAGACGAGGTCGTCTCCACCGACATGATCGGCAACACCAACTCTTCCATCTTCGATGCCAAGGCCGGTATCTCGCTAAACAAGAACTTCATGAAGCTCGTCTCTTGGTACGACAACGAGTGGGGTTACAGCCGACGTGTGCTTGATCTCCTCGCCTACATCGCCAAGGTTGATGCTGGCAAATGACTTCCTAAACTATGATGCGCATGGACGGACGGCGGGGCTTTGCTTCTCGGACATGACTGGGTGCATCTGCTATTGCGATGCTTGCTCTCATTAGACAAAAATTACTGAAACTCCATGCTGTGCGAGAGCCACAGTGGATTGGCAGGGAAAGCAAGGTGTTCAGAACTAAACTATTATAAAATGAAACCTGCTAATATGAATTGATGAACTTTCGGAATGTACACCGTTCTTTCAATTGTGCACCTTGTGCACCTGACACCTACTCGTCGCGTGATACAAGGTAATGCAAACGTAGCTCCACATGTCGATCCCCTGTACTTCACTAAGGCAGGCATGAAGACGCAAGCTGCAAATTAGTGGTATAGTCATTGCTCAACTGTCCTCTGCTATAAAGTACATAGGTCTCTCTATGCGTGGCGCGAGAGACCGACTCGTTCGGCCTGTAGCTTCTCACTTGGGCAAACGACTCCTGGAAACCGATTCTTGGCCTACTCTTTCCTTTTTGTCATATCCATCAAACGCCGGAACGAAAAGAAGTAAACGCCAATGATTACACACTCCTAGCTTATCAAACCCCTTGATAATCCCATACTGATTTCGCTTGGTACACATGTCTGACGTCAAGGAGGGCCTAACCATTTAGCTGATCTCCATAGCGTCTCCACCACTATGTTGGTCATTCGGAGCGGAGAAATCGACATTGCCCTCCTCCCCGATAAGTCGCTTCTCGGATTGTCTTACGAAAGTGACGCTGCGGACTGGATCGTAGAAGAGCTTGAAGGACCGTTGTACGTCGTCGATAGTGACCTGACGCGCCTTACGCTTGGTGCATATGAGTTGTGAAGTTGTGATTAGGTTCGACGCGTATCTTAGGCCGGCTTCCTGACCGATCTTGGTGAGTAGAGCCAGGGCGTCAGGCGAGACATCCACCTCTTCCTCTTGTGCCCGGATGCCTAGAATCTGTCGGATCTCGTCTGCGTTGTAGGGCTTTGTCTGGATGATGACGACTCGGTCGAGGAAGTCAAGCGGGAGGCCGTGAGGACTGCGGTAATCGGTTCCTCGAATCTTGGAATTGCCACGGTTGCTCGCCATGATGACGATGGGGGCAAGGTCGTCCTCAAGGGCGCGGTTGATGTAGCTGAAACACTCGATGTCCAGCATATGTACCTCGTCGATGAATAGGACACCGGGAACAATCTCGGCCTTGCCCTCTTCTTTCCACTCGCCCACTTTCGTGTTGATCTGGTCGCGAATTTCACTTCGAATTTCGCCTGTATCACCGCTGAAGAGAGCTAGGAAACCCTGCGTTCGCGAGTTTATGACGTCGATCTCGTGTAAGGTTACGGTGTGGACGACCTCTTTCCGCTTCTGTATTTCGCCGTCGGGGCACTGAAGGAATTTGGTGTCGGCACCCATGGCATCGTAGTCGCGACTACGCGCGTAACTGCGCCCTAGTTTCGTGATTTTTCCGCTGCTCTTGTCGATGGCGATAATGTCGCCGGCCATCACGCGCTCCTTCGTCATCGCATCGATCATCTTCGAACCCATGTCATATACAGCTTCCATATCAGTTGTTTTGATTGTGAGTTTTCCCTGTTTCGCGCCGCCGGTCACGCTTCGGTCAATCTGGATTTCGACTACCTCTCCTTCCATTATCTCAGATTCCTCCTTGATGCGCACACCTATTGACTTGCGAAAGGCTTGTGTCAGGGCCTCCGTCTTGGACATTTCGAGAGAGAATATTTCGGATGAGGCGAGGCTAGTAAACGGCACATCGGCGCCGAGAGATTGCGCCATGCCCATCGCTATGGCTGTTTTGCCTGTGCTGAAGGGCAGCGTGGATTTAGTATCGCCATGAGCACGGATTGAAGATAGCAGCTAGCAGTCACATGGAAAGGGAGCCACTCACCTTGGAGGTCCGGCGATCAAGACAGCCCTGCCGGCTATCTTACCGGCTTTGATCATCTCTAATATAACGGCAGCCGCTTTTCGAGCCTTCTCCTGGCCAACAAGGCCTTGCGAGACACCTCGAGGCTCCAGAGAGTCGGCATCGACGCCTAATCCGCGGATGTGTGAGTGGGCCGCGATCAGATTGATTCCTCTGAGCTCCTTGGTCTCGCCAACTGTGACGACGGGCTGCATTAGGGGGGTATTGTAAGCTTTGGCTCCCAACATTGTATCTGCGTAGGGAGTACTTACAGCAGCCATCTTCACTGGTCAGCAGAAAAGAAAGTGAGTAGTTGGGGGCTTCTAATACGAGTCCAATTTACGACCTCGAGTTTATGATGTCACAAGATGTAATGTAATTGATGCCGGCACGTAGAGGAGCTGGTGATGCTGTATAGCATAGAAACACGAAATTTGTTGGTTCAAGCTAGGTGCATCTGTCCATCCCCGTCGCGGTCAACTGTGGCGTTTTAGGTATTTCCACTAGGTACCTAGTTCAATGTGGCTGTGGATAGCTCGGTGTGGCTGTACTATCCGCGTCTATGACATCTACGTACTTACACAGCAAGAGATCGCTCTGATCTAGCCGCCTGTTTACGCGCACTACCTACAACAAACTTGCTCTTATATGCGTGACATACATGTGTTACGGTGTCCTGCTGTTTGACCTAACCGTAGAACTTTGCTCTCTTGCAGTTCTTTAGGATTTGTCGTCCAGCGTTCGAAAATTGCGGGATATGTTGCTTTTGGATAATCGATACCTACATTCCTAACAAAACAGTAGTTGACTGGCATATGGGCGCTTACTTCCCGTGATATCGTAGGGGCATTTGATGAAGCTGCTACTACCTATGGTGTAACATGTGAATCAGGTACGGCATGTGTACAAATCGATAAGCCTAATAATTATATAAAGTAGTGTACTTGCGTAGTCACAATATCACAGGTCATGATCAGAATGGCTGACGGACTGCAATTACTAGGTTGAATGCAGTGCGTGTTTCAGCTCAACTTTGCATTCTAGGTGCATTGCATACACAGCAACCATACTTGATAAGAGGATAAGAGCAACTCAGACTTTGATTTCCGGATCGGCTGCACCCAGACCAGGATCATGGAAGAGAGGCGCATAGAAACTTGCAGTGCAGTAGTTGCCACTGATAGGCAGCAAGGATAAGTTCTGAAAGAAATGACTATCACACGCGCTTGCAAGTGCCAGCTAGATTTTTATGCTCTTTATGCTGTATAACCGGTCTTATTATGTGTTATACTATGTAATGCGTGCATTTTACTCCAACCGGCTTAATATACCTATAGGTACTAGTAGGTACCTATCTAGGTAGAGCTACATATATGTACTAAGGTTTGAGCGACCTTTCTTTTAACACCTCAGATGTGCTTATTACCTGTGCTACTACTATTTAGTACAGTAGGTATATAATTATGTAATATGAATTTAGTTTTATTTCTCTACTAGTAGGTATCTAAGTATATCAGTTTAGACTTTTTATTGTCGCTGCTGAGACACTAAAATTATTTTGGGCAACTATTCCAGGTGGTATACATAGCAGGTACAGCTTGGCTCCTTTTGCTCGGTATACCCAGTAGGTAATCGTGTAGGTAATCGTGTAAGTTGGGGTAAAATTGTGTACAATGGAATCGACGTGACGTGTCTATCCCACCTCCGCACTTTGTCATCAAAAAAATCCCCAAAAATATCGTGCCCCAGTACCCAATACACCTCGCACCCAATACGCGTGGGTGTTGTCGCTGCCTACCTACGCTGTTGAAACCTATATCTAGGTACCAGGCTAGGTAGGCAGGTACCGTCCATAGTCCAACAGACTGGTCACCTTAGAAAGAGCAGCCATGCGACAAAACCAGTGGCGCCGCTGGGAATCGAACCCAACTCCACATATTTAGCTAACCCTTCTGGAGACTGTCATAACCTCGTAGAAGTTAGGAAGGTAGGTATGTATATATGTTGTTTGCGGTAGGTTATATGTCCTATGTATTTAGGTCTGCATATCCTTTGAGTTCCATTACATGCTTCTGTTCCACTTGGAGTTGTTTACAATTTTTACACATGCTGGCACAACACCCACATTAAGTACCGCCTCTAGTCACCCACATACCTATAACTTCTGCACCTCGCGTGTTGCCACAGTGCTGAGTTTATACCGAGTTGATCTATCCAAAAAATCCCACAAAACTGGAAGTCGCCACACGCTCAGTCTCTGGGTGTCTATGGTGACAGGCGCCTTCGAACCCATTTTTCGGAATCCGTAACCCAATGCTAAAGATCTCGATTGTGCCGGATACCTAGTAACCAAAAGGTGCCTTCCCTTGATCGCTGTTATCAGGGTCTACACTATAATCTATGATTTGATCCTTGCGTCTCCACCTGCACTTATCTACCCACCGTCACTACTACAGTACTACTACACGCCCGATCTTCAGTTCTGCGACCGAAAGGTTAGGCAGGACAATTCATATTTCGAGACTTTAATAGACCAACAACATCTTGTTTACGAGGAACTCGAGCACTTTACTGCTTTCACCCCTCACCTGTCGCAATCTGATTGACCTTGAAAAACCACCCTATAACCCATCTGCCGCCGCGTGGTTCGCGAAACCTATCAGAGCAGATAACTTTATTGCTTTGCATCCCAAGTCTGTTCGACCTCGACTTGGACCTGGCGTTCGACTTCGGTTCACCTCCCTCCTTTGCATCGATCGATTTTGTCGTCTTTCTGCTGAGGCCATGCAGCTAGATGCTGTTGGTGTAGAAGAAACAAGGTTGCTTGTAAATACATAAATTTGAGGTTGGGTTGCGAACCCCGACCACTTGCTCTGGTCGAGCTAGTTTGAAGAACCCTCCTTCGATGCCTCCCAACTGGACAATGGGACCGTCCTATGGTGATGATCGCCGCAATGCCGCTCCACGTGCTTCCGAGTCTTACAGACCCCCCGGCGAACGAGACAGGCCCCCCCCTCCCCGACGCAATTCGCGGGATACTCGAGACACTCGAGACTCTCGAGATTTTCGAGATTTTCGAGATTTTCGAGATTCAAAGTATCGCAACGATTCAAGAGAGCCACGAAGCCCAGCAGAGTCGCGTAACCCACGAGAATATCGGCGTGATAATGAACCATCGAGAGCTCTTCGCGTCGACACAAACTCTAAACTCCCAGAGGGCCCAAGAAGAGCAGCGTTGCCGGACAATTCGCCCGGTGGCGCTGTTAATGGTCATGGTGACGAAGTGATCCTGAGAGCCATGAAACATGGTATGTGCATATGCTGGGAAGGGCCATTTTGAACCAGCATTGTCTTTTAGGCACTTCCCTGCAGCCCCCTTTGTCATATGTTTCAACTCTGCCACTGCATGAGTGCCAACACCAAACCATTCAGTTTGGGGATGGTTATTCATTCGTGTTAATACAGCGACTTCTTACCGTTGCTAATACCGACCTTGATATTCTAGGGAAATCCGCCATCAACGGTACCACGGAAAACTCGTCTACGACAGCTATACCGAAGGCAAAAAACTCCGAACTCCAAGAAGTATTTGAATGCGCGTACAGATGGAGCGAGGAGTACAGCAAACGTATTTTACTAAACATTCGGAAGACTCAGTCCGCACGAGAGAATAACCAGCGGCGGTATGAAAATGACAAAATCCAAGCAAAAGCATCTAGGTTTTCGCCGTATAATGAAATTGGTGCTCGATTTGCTCAAAAAGATGTTGATCTCGACCATCAGCTCAGGTCTAGTGAGGAGAACTGTCTACACGAGCTCGAAAGACTCGTTTCACGTCTTACCTCGGCGAAACATGCAACGAAACCAGTAACCACGGCTGCCCAAGATCAAACAATCGCCACGTTAGAAGCTAAGATGACGGAAATTTCTCAGATAGCTTCAAAACAGGCAGAACAACTGCAGGGTCTTCTTAAAGTAGATGAGAGATCACGTCAGACTATGGCCTCGCTGGAAAGGAGTTTTGACTCCATAAAAACTGAGCACGAGTCGCTGAAAGACGCTTATAACTCGTTGAAATCAGATCGTGATTCATTGGAGTCCAGGGTCAATACATTAGACCAAAGTCTGCAGTCTCTGTTATCACAGCAAGTGAAGACGGAAAATGAAAACAAGTCCCTGAAGCAGCAATTGAGGAATATCCAAACCGGCGCCGACAAAGCGCTGGAGGCGCGGCTGCTTAAACTGGCCCAGAAATCCACACCACCCGTTTCTCAAGCTGAGTTAACGCAGGGGAAGATGGACCTTGCAGCTTTGGAAACCAAACTCAATAACATAGATACCTCTAGAAAAAGGGTCGAGGCTGGCCTGGGGGAACAGATCAAAAACATGGAGGCGGATTTCCACGAGCGCATGCGAGGCGTTGAAACAGGCCTCGGTGAACGCATCGAGAACATACAAAGAGGCTTCAACGAGCAAATCGGGGGCGTGAATTCCAAGCTAAAAGACTTTGACGACTATGAGGACATCAAAGAAAAGCTGGATGAGCTGGACATTGTTACGCTCAATGAAGTTTGTGAAGCTTGGGTGTCGTCGGACTACAATCTAAAAACTCAGTATGACGAGTATAGAGACCGCCACCGGCAAGTGAATTCGTCGTCTGACGCCGATGGCCAGCTGCCCCATGAAGGGGCTGATCTCCAACCGACAGATCAGGTCAATGCGAATACCACCCTATCTAGCGAGCAGATAGAAGCAATTGTCACCGCCAAAGTCACGGCTGAAATCGGAGCTGTTGAGAAGTCTATAAACGAAAAGACCAAGAAGTTTTGTGAGCAAAAGGACGGCGTCCTTGCGGAGATTATCGAGGATGGTTTAGCACGGATAGCGACCTTGGAAGCCGCCGGAGCCTCGAGTTCTAAACTTGAGGCTCGCATTCAACTACTTGAGCAATGGAAAGCTGCGACTACTTGGCTCGACCAAAAGGAGGCCTCGAATATCGCTGAACGCCTCGGCCTTCTGGAAGGAAAGTCTAGTGGCCCCCGCATGGATCGGATCGAACTGGAAGTTAGCGAGCTGTCTCGGAAGCTCGATACCATTAAAATTGAGGTCGGCCAGCTTGTAAAACGAGAGTGGGTAGAGTTGCGTCTCCAAGAAGCTCTGACCGGTGTTACTACGGGTCCTGGCTTGTTAGTTCAAGTTAAAGACCTTCAAGCACAGATACCGGCTCTTGACCAGGCCATTAAAGTGTTAGATTCACAGTTCCAGAATCTAAGCACCAAGCAGCTGGCCGAACACATTAGCAGATTGATCAACACGAGTGTGGAGCAAAGACTAGCGAAACTAGAGGCCAAGGCCAGTCAATTGGAAGGCAAAGCCAGCAATACTGACAAACAAGTCTATCAGAATCTGGAGTCTTTACACCAAATACATGACCTCTTGGAAAGGCTGACTGGAGGCAAGAAACGGACTGCCTCTCCAAACATCCAAGATGAGATGAACAAAAGACGGAGGCTAGACGTCAACGGCCGTCACCCAAGCCCACTGCAGCAGCAACAACAACAGCAGATACCACCACCACAGCAACCCGCACAGCAACCACCACATCGTCACTTCAATATTCGTCCATCTCCATCGTAGAGACTCCGTTGAAAGAAGACGGGGAAGAGTAACAACTTGTGTGGAATTGATAAGTTTACTTATGCTGAGTACGCTGGGTGTGTGTGTGCGCGGGACTATAGAGTAAATACCTTATAAGGTACACAATAAGAGGTCGTGTAGATGCTTCTCATTTGGCCAATATGTATATACCTCAGATGGCCGGTTCAGGGCAGAAGATCTGCCGCCTGTTGTTTCTTTTTCGAGCATATGGTACGGATATACCCCTTCAGTCGCTGTCTTTGCTGGTTAGAGGAGTCGGGTTGTGTTACAGGTATGGGCTGCTCGGATCGGTTCGGAATCAGTTACGGGTACTCTCGTACTCGTATGTGTATGTATATAACCCCGTGCGTGTCAGTAATGGGTCCCAGTTTGACAGGGAAGTCCGCTAGAAAAAAAAAAAAGACGATGTGCGAAGTATTAATAAATGGAATGTCAACGCTTTATATTGTCTGGTGTGGCGATGCTGAATTTTTCGTAACTCATCCTTAGTAACGGATGTATGTTTTATAAAATTGACAAAGCGTCTTATGTGTATTCTGGTGCCATATTACTGTACCTATACCCAGTATCACCGCGTTGTCATCATAAGAGCTTCAAACCACCGGTTACTTGATCTATAAGGCTCTTGGGAGCCGGTCCCACGCCCAACACAGTTAAACTACCGGGGTCAATCTGCGTCCGCCCGGCATCTTGAATTACCTCAGCCGTGATCCCCAAACTACGCGCCGTGCCCATTAGCGTGAGAAGTTCATCTTCAGATTTCACTTGCACGGCAATCTTGGCTTGTCCGAGTCGCTCCCAGCGCTGCAGGATCTTGGCTTCTGCGGAATTTGGCAGACTGGCGGCGGTCTTGCTTAACCTTTTATAGCAGGCTAACGTGGCGTGGGAGCATTGTGCCGCGATTTTACCTATAGAGCAAGGTTAGTTGACCGAGAGGTGTTAGATGGAGGAGACTCACCCTTTGTCATGCCTAGATCCGTCCGAACGACAAGCACGAGCTTACACTCTTCATTTGGGTTTCCTGCGAGACTCACGGCGCCTTGTCTTGGGTGGGGGCCGGTAGGCGTGGCCTCAGCTTCAGCCTCGCCCTCTTTCAGCTCCTCGGCCTTCTTCTTCTGCTTGCCCTTCTTGCTGCTCTCGTCCTGTACCCGCAAGCCCTGCCGCCTGTCAGCCTCCACACCGTTCGCCCAGTTGGGCGCATGGTCTAGCACGGTGTCGTCTTCATCAATGTCGGACTCGCCGCTTTCCACGGGATCGTTTAGCCTTTGCTCCCGCGCAGATCGCAAAGATGGCGGCACCAGGTAGCCTTGTATGGAGTAGACGCCAAGTGCGAACCCGGACACAAAGGCTACCAGCGTTGTGGTTATGAGTACCGTCGAGATATTGGATGGCTCGGTCATTGCAGCGGCGGGCTGGGCTTAAAACTGCCGGACCTGTGATGTCGAGTTAAGGTTTTAGGAGTCGGCTTGCTTTGGTATGCCGTAATGAGACGTCAGAATGGAGGGGAAAGGGTACAGTATGAATTTTAGAGTTTTAAAAGGTATTTCTCGGGCCGTAGATCTAAAAATCGCTAGTTGTGCAAGCTGTCTTTGAGCAATGCTTGTGGACGTTATGAAAGACGAAACTAGATTTCTGCTGCAGCGTTTACGTTGGGCAGGTGAGTTTACCTCGTGTTATGTTATTATTAGTTTTTTCCGTGCATGCTCCAATTCTCCAAACAATCAAGGCACCACTTCATTACCGAAGTATGTGCCCCACGCCCTACCCGCGTAACAGTGCGATGTAAGGATACCACGTCAGGTAAGTTGGGTAACGTTGGCTAGCCTCACCTCCCATGCCGATACTTCGGACCTCACATATGTCTGTTGAAGATCAGGTATACATACATTACTATGTACTTTACAAAACAAACAAAAAAACAAGATTATTCTGAGGAGATTTCTTTGTTGTTATTTTTTAAATTCACAATCTATTATTATAGACAAGCCCGGTCTGGGTAGGTAGGTAGCTTCAGATCTGGTACAAAGTAGAAGCGCTGCGTTTGACGCAAGGAGATCGCTTGGGAATTATGAGGCTCGAGAATGGGCATCCAGTAATACTGGTTGTACGATATAGGGATGCTGTGCTTGAGCATTCTCGATAGGTCCAGGCATGAATTACCCTAAAACACCTACCTACTAACAATACTGCTACCCGCTTTGTTAGACGCCCAACAGATTTTACAGCCTAGAAAGTTAGGAAATCCGGAACTTAAGAGGTGTGTACCTAGGTAGCACTTGGGCTCAAAGCCAGCTGGCAATGTTGAAGTGTCTGATCCCGCCAGAAGTGATGATAAGAGTTACGATTGCTGTTCACTGTTATTAGATAGGAGGCTCATCATCTGCTGCAGTTACTATGTATGTCTTTGAGTATACGTAATGAGGACTGCTGTTTGGGAGCTTAACTCACCTACTATGGTAAATACTCGATGGAACTTACCGAAGGGATCGACCACCTTCAAGGTAAATACCGTGCCTGTAGGTACTACAATGACCGCCACCCCTGTCGTAGATATGGGCCTACTTGCCTGAATCGAAAATATTATTGGGACTTTAGGTGCCGACTTGGAACAAAACCTACCTGCATGTGGGTTAGTACCGAAGTACAGGATCTAGGTAGGTAGACAGGGCACGTATGTACTATTAGAGCCAAAACAACGCAAAGGTGAGCTAGGGGATTTGCCCTGCGCCAATACTTCAAGTACCTGCCTCTACCTAAGGTTCTAAGGTTCTAAGGTACCTTTACCTTTAGAACCTGTCGGACCCTCCACCTACCTACCTAACTTACCTACCGTAGAGTAGGTACCTACCTACTTACCTCCATCCGATGCTGTTAGTCGGCTGCCCCGACTATCTATCTTCCACCACGCGCTGATCATCTGCAACAGCACGACATAATACTTTCGACCCCCAGGACGGCTTTCCTACTTCGACTTATCTCTAACTCTGCAATACTAAGCAACTTGAACTGGCCTTAAGATCTTCCTCACCTATATCGGCTGATAGTCCAAAGCTCTGAGAATTCGGGCTGAACGTTACCGTATCTCACCCGCTGGTGCCACGAGATTGTACTCTGTCAACCTGCTTACCGACCTTCTATCTGCTGCTGTACCGACTCACGTCTACCGTACCTTAGGTACTATAACAACACAGGTAGCTATCAGCTCCCGCTTGTATCACGTTTCCCCCAAGATCCAAAATATATAACTCCTCCGCCTTTTTAACCCACCGCTCCGCCACGTACCGCTCCGTACCGCCTGCCGCTCTAAGACTGCCTCGCGATAAATACCTAATACCTCCATATCCACGCTCGATACTTTGATACGAGGACGGCCCCGGCGACCACTTTCCGCACTCACCTCTGCACATCCCCAACCGCACAATCTTTCGTTTGCCGCCTACCCAACCGTTATTTCTCCTCGTCTTGCTAGCTCCCGGCGCAATTCGATGGGAAATGCGACGGGTCGATTGCCACGCCGGTTATTCGGAGGCTGGATAAGACCGACATAGAGCAACCGCACGCGACAGCAACAGCTTGCTCGCTTGTTTGTGCTGCTGCTTGCTGCCGTTGCTGTTTCGCGTGTCCGTCTTTTGACAGGTGAGTCGTGACCCAAAAACCTGATACTCCTCGTGTTCTGCATTGCGCCCCTCCAATTGCCGCCGCTGCATTTTTAGCATCTGCTATTGTCTATTGACTATCGCCCTCATTCCCTTAATTCTGTACTAGCCAGGTCATCTTCATTTGATTCACTGTATATTCTTTTGTCTCGTTTTCTTAATGTGCGATGTGACACATTCGTGGAGTTTCGGAATCCCTAACTTGAGCATGTGCAGATACCAACACTATCGCGTTTACGCCTCGAACTTCATTATCACCCCTCGCTATTCATTGTCAACCCCCGACGCTCTTTCATGACCCAACAAACAGCCTTGCGCAGACCAATTCGAGGTTGTAGGAACAAAGGAAAACCATGGAGAAGGTTGCGAAATCGATCGCACATCTAGCGAACCACATTCTTCCCAAACAACCATATTATCTTTCTCTTGATCCTACCTGCACGTACCGGATCCATCCCGACGAGAAGCGATTAGATGAACAAGACATCAGACCTCTGCAATACACCACTTTGGTCGGTGGTGAGGCCGATCGCGGAGTCCTCATCACTAGGGGCTACTTTACCGTGCGAGAAGAGCCTAACTCCCAGAATGCGCCCACACCGGCAACACTAAAAATCGACCCAAATAAGCCTAGAAAGAAAGTCTCATTAAAAGACTATAAGAATAAAAAGATAGAGGGAGAGTCGCCGCCGAAGACTGAGGAGAAAGAGAAGCTTAACGGTCTCTCTACGATAAAGGAGGAGGAAGTCAAGAAGCGGATCGACCCGACCCCCAAAGACATGGATAATCGCCACGACGCTAAGAGACCCGTAGCGACTGCAAAAGTAGAGACGACGCGCCAGCGTTCTCTGTCCCCCGAACGGAGAAAGCGACACGTGGATACCGATGACGGTCCCAAACCCACCAAGCGCGTCAAGGTAGACGACGCGACTCCTAACGGAACTGCTCCGCGGCTCTCTAAGGATACAATTTCTCAAAAATCCATGAAATCGGCCCCCCTGGCAAAGAACGAAGCAAAGGACACAAAACCTTCGCCCGCCATCAATGGCAAGCAAGCCTCAAGTAACTCAGCATTGCGATCGGCTTCTCCAAAGCCTAATTCGCAGGTCAACGGCCATACAAAAGTCAGTTTCAATGGTCAGTCCATGCATAAGAGGGCTGTTAGCAATGGCGAGCCGGTCTCAAAAGCAGTGCCGAGACTTCTGTCACCTTTGTATTTCGATGGCCTAGCTATTGACAAGTCATCCGACAAAGTCAAAGAGGCGCCTCAAGAGTCGCGCCCGAGTCCCAAAAAGAGACCAGCAGAGGGTAGCAACTTGAAACCACAGCCCAAAAAAATGAAGGACGATCGCGACCCTTCGCCTGCCACCAAAAAGCGGAGAACATTGCCGCCGCTCTTGTCGCCCACGTTACCGCCTATTGTCATGGATGAACTGGCTCGGATCGAGAAGAAGTCGGGCACCCCATCAAAGGAAACGGGGCAAAGAAACAGCCAGGGATCTGATTCCTCGGTGGTCGTTAAGAAATCCGCTAAGCCTGCCAGAGAAGATATAATACATGTCGGGAACAAGAAGGAGGAATCTGCGCAATGTATCGTTGTCATGAAGTACAAAAAGCGCCATGCGAAGACGATCGAGCGGCTGCTTAATCTACCATCCGGCCAAAAGAAGAAAACAGAAGCCTTGAAAAAGGACGGCCGGCCTCGCGAAAGCTCGGGTAGCGTTGAGCCAGGCACTGCTCGCAAGCGTCCCCCTACCACGACCGATGCCGGTGAAGCATTGAAACGACCCAAGACATCCGATAACCTGAGACCCTCGACTCCCCCGAAACAATCAATAGCTATGAGCCGCATTGCATCGAATAGTTCGCAAGTTGGCACCCCAGGTGTTGCCAATGGCCTCACACCCTCAACGCAAGGGCCTCCCGAGAGACGGCGCGAGCCAGTTGCGCCGGAAAGACTGCAAAGAGCGCAGAAATTGCACTCTGGCTATAAGTGCTTCATGGAATTAGGCACGAAGATGAAGCACCAACGAGATGCCATTATGAAGAACAAAGTGGGAGTTCCTGATACCGAACACCAAGTTGCTATTGCAGCTGGTGTTCAGTCTCTATTACTATACATGCATGCAATCAAGCTTCAGAGTGACGCTTTGGATCTGGAACAACAGCCCCGCCGCCTACAATCCTGGAGAGAGGTATTGCCTTTGTTCCGAGCCATCAGGGCCGATTGCAGCAAGCATGTTCAGACCTCAGCGCTCTTGTTGCGCATACAAGGCATATTCATGAACTACATGGGCCGGGCCCTATGGTTCGTACCACCGAAGCCTGACGTGGCAGAGAAGCTCATCTCTGCCAGCAAGGAAGAGGCCGAGGTCTGGCGTTTGGCCGAGCAAGCGCGGAGGAAACTAGAAACATGCGACAATGAATCCGATCTGTCTGATGGTGGATCGGTCGGAAAGCTCATTGACAGGCTTGGCCCTTGGACAAGCCCCGAGGATGCTATACCAATCAGCCTCGAGGTCTTACGCAGAAGTATCCGTCTCGAGGGCCAGTTCAAGCCCGTGGAAGAGCTGGCTAAGATCGGGCGTTCCGTGGCTAACGGCGGGTGAGACTGACCGCCGAGCGGTAGGGATATGCAACACCATAGCGAAAATAGGGGTTGCGACACTTTTAATGTACATTACGAACCACGACTCTACGACATGATACCACCGGCTGTTTGCATTCTGCGGCCATCTGTTGACGAGGTGGTGGGAATCCTTCGTGGCGATATGCGCTCTACTACTTTCACAATGTCTTTGTTCACCGGTTTTTAAGAGCAATCATGTTTGGCGTTAACGTTTCGCTGGGTGAGCGGACTAGGGGGGAGTATAGGCGTCTTGCAGCAATTGGCTGAACTCGAGGATTGATTTCACTACGATGGTCAAAAGCGGCGAGGGATCCGCGTGAAAGGTGGTAATATCCTGTACAGGATTTGAGAAACTTGAAATAGGATCAGGGCATCTGGGCCCAACCAAACGAGGCTAGTTTTCCTGTATCTGCCTCTGCTGTTGCTAGTTGCTATTGTGTTTGATTGAATGATATCCCGCCGGCATGGCCGAGCAAATGGAATTACTTTGTGACTGATATATTCTCTTCAGCTCTGTGGCCCTTGTCTTATGCCAATGATTATATATGTATGTATCATGGTCCGAAATAAGAACCTACTATCGCATGAAGGGACCAGATGAATACGCACAAGTTTCGTACGCCGCACAAGCGATCCAACCAGTTTCTTTTCGACCGTTGGAATAATTCGATGCCGTAAATTGTACTCTGGACTACTTTTTGGTCTTTTTATGTAGTGATACAAATGTGTCAAATAAAATCCACTACACGACTCCAAACATCATCGCCGACCTCTCGGAATTCGACGCCCTCGCCAAAATAACCAGCATCTTGCCAAGCTTTCATCATGTTGCCCTCGAAGGGCCCTTGTTTATCTACGCCGTCTCGACCGTCGGTCCACCTATACTCCCACATCTTGACCGCATTACCGTTCGCCTCTGTCGTTTGCTCTTGCACCGGCTCTACCCACTCCTCGTCCGTCTCGCGTGCCCATTCCCGTATTAGGCGTTCCCGTTCACGGTCATATATGTCGGGACGGTCGCGGCCCAATAACTTATCAGCCGCGTCCGTAATTGCACTGATAGAGTCTTTGATGCGTTTCTGCTCAACATCTTCGGGATCTTTCTCTTTTTCCTTCTCTTTCTCGTCGATTTCCATGTGATCGGACTTTTGAGCTTGTTTTTTCTGCTTCCACTTCGGTACCCTCTTGACCTTCTGCTTATTCTGTCCGCGCCCAAGTCGTGCGAGAGCCTCTAGTGCCGTCTCTCCGCGCTCGAGTTGCATGATGAGAGCCTTTAATAAGTCGGACGTCAGCGCGTTGTCCTCGTCCCGCCGCTTCTGCCGCTGCTCCGCCTCGCGCCTCTCGTGCGCTTCGGCGGCCCGCTTCATCTCCTTCTTGCTCACGCCTTCGAGCCACCGGTCGTGTATGGCGTCCGGGTCGACCGCTTTGCGCACGAAGTTTCCGGCCTCGTCGAAGCGGCCTTCCTCGTTCTCCTGCTTGAGATTGAAGGCCTCGAGCTTAGGCGCGTGCTTCTTCCGCCCGCCGGCGCCGATCTCCTCGTCAACGTCCTCTTCTTGTATCGCGAGCGCGACGGCCTCCTCATCGTCGTCTGAGCTCTCCTCTTCTTCATTTATGTGTATGTGGCCGCCGGACTTGGACTCTTCCTCCTGCCCCTGGATTTCGACGGTGCTCACAAATCGTACCTCCTTGCTCTTCTTCCCCGTCGCGTCGTCCACTGTATCGTCGGGCGCATCTCCTCCGTCGTCGCCGTCGCCGTCCGCCGCGAACATGTCGTCCATGTCCTCATCGACGCCTTTTGGTTTTTCTTTTGCTTTTGACGCGCGCAGACTCCCCATTTCTTCCTGATCTGAGTCTGAGTCGTACCCGTCAATGTTCACGGCGCCACGTTTCGTCGCTGCGCTCCCCCGTATCACATCTGCGTCGGCCTGGAGAAAGACATCTGGTGTTTCATCTTCGTCCTCTGCCGCGTCCGGGGCTAGCGCCGACGGATTCCGCACATCAAACTTCACTTTCTTGGAATCGGGTCCGTTGGCTTGAGAGTGGTGTTGGCGTGCGTAGTTCTCGCCCGCGCGCTTAGGACGCGCCGCGCTGAATCTCGAAGCCATTTTGAGACTCACAGTATATCAATGAATCACTACCCGTAAGAGACGATTAAGAGAATAGCTATAGCAGTAGGGTGTTTAAGAGGGACTCAGTATTGTTTGATATTGTGAGTAACTGGGTAGTGCTTGAAGACCAGGGTGAATAAGTAACTGCTGGAAATGACGTTGAATTTTGCCCTTGTCAAGCTTGCCTACTGCAGGCCCCAAGCTTCACAGTGGGGTAGGTCCCCTGGCACTTCAATCCGCTAACCGTAGAACAGCTCTGGTGAATGAGACGAACCCCCCGCGCTAATATGTTAGCGATTGTCGCTGCCGCATTCATTGTGCGGGGCAGCTCCAGTGCGTCAAAGTTCCCCTTTGGGACAGCTGGAGGCAATTCCAACGTTAGGTCCTCTTACTAAAGTAGGTAAAGTAAGTAATCTGTAGGTAAGTGGGCAAGGGCGGATTATCCCACAGCCGACTGTTTCGTCATCAGTTGAGAACCGTAGCTGCCTTAGCTCCTAAACGCTGGACGCATTGTCTCGTTGTCGCCAACAAACCAAATTAATCTCACCTCTAATTCCGAAAGAGCTTGACTCTTACTTTCCACGTTCCTGTACCTCTTTCGAGAAATTTGTGTACGGCCTTTTTGACTGGTCTTCACCCTGCCAACCAATCAAGAACTACCTGCCTGAGACATACAGATACCTACCGAGAGGTAGAGACTATTCAAAATGGTTCGTGGCGACGTATAGACCACTTTGTTTTTCTGACTTTCACTTCCTAGCTAATATTGGAGTAATCTCTTCTGTAGTTTCGGCCCGGATTTGGTCTTGACCCAGATGACCCCGCAGACATGGCACACATGGCCCGGTACGGGATGCGAGCTCCGGCTCTGCGTCGCTTCGATGAATACTTCCGCTGCTATCCTATGATCATGGCCCCTGGTGCCGAGAGACCAGAGCTGAACTATGGCTCCAAGATATTTTTGCCGCCCTCCGCCCTCCAGAAGATCTCGCAACTTCATGTACAGTGGCCTCTGATGATGGAACTGGTCAACGGAGAAAGGGAACGCTTCACGCATGCTGGTGTCCTAGAGTTCGTTGCCGAAGAGGGCCGTGCATATATACCACAATGGGTAGGGAATATGTGAAGCGCGCAAAACGTGGGATTTTCGTATGCTAACGGTAACTAGATGATGCAATGTCTACAGCTAGACGTCGGAGATATGATTCAGATCAAGTCGACGTCTCTCGAACTCGCCAAGATGGTCAAGCTCCAGCCCCAGTCGGTGAACTTCCTTGATATTAGTGATCCCAAGGCCGTGCTTGAGAGAGCGTTCCGGAACTTCGCGACGTTGACGAAAGGCGACGTGTTCAATTTCGAATACAACGACCAGTTATACGAGATGGCTGTGTTGGAGGTAAAGCCGGAGACGGAGAAGATGGGTGTGTGTATGATCGAGACCGATGTGTCAGTGGATTTCGCTCCTCCCGTAGGATATGTCGAACCATCTAAAAGCAGTGGCACGAGCACGCCCAGAAGTACACGTGGGGGCCTACCTGCCGGTGGCCTGCTCCATAATCAGGGAACTATGGCGCAGGCCATCAACTATGATGCTATCGCTCCGAATGCCACAACAGCCGCGGCGGGTGCTCGCGCAGTAGCGTCCCATTTCCTCACGGAAGGACACAAGCTGAACTCCAAGAAGGGCAGCAAGGGGCCATCCCCAAAGCCCTCTACGCCAGTTCCGGAAGCTTCTTCTCACAGTATCCCAGTACCACCGCGGCGGGTGAACGGCCCCATGCCCTTACGTCTCCCGCCAAACAAGCTCTTCTTCGGCTACGAGATCAAGCCTGTCAAGACGGACGCTGATAGGGAGGCGGAGAAGGAGAATGCCCAGAGACCACACTTTGCAGGACAGGGCCAGACTCTAAGGGGCCCGGTCAAGCGGAAGGGTGAGGGTGATGACAAGGCTAAGGCGCCCGAGAAGAAAACCAATGAGGGCCGTCGCTTAGATGGACGCAAGCGCTAGGTATGAGACCAAGGACAGCGATTGTTGCGATGGAGAAATCGGAAGGAATAGCATGGCACGGCATATGGCGTTTTAGGAGTTGACAGAACCCGCAATATCCTCGTCCCAACAGCATGGTAGGCTTGCAGAATGACTATAGTAACATCTGGTTTTATTTTTGCACTTAACGAAATTACTTGACAGAGAGTGTCTGGCGTAAATGAGTCTTCTTATATCAATCAACGACGCATGAGACTTCGAGTCTGCATCGCACGACCGCGTACTAGTCACCTCAAAAGTGATGAAATAGCCCACCTATGCGATCTAGAGGGATTAAATGCACCGCGGCATTGTAAGACCGCTTCGTCGTCTACATTAAAAACGATCTGGGTTAGGTACCAGATATTGCCACCTTATGTCAACATATAAATGACTGAACCGGGTGGGCTCTCCCCAGAAAATAGGTAGCATGAAATGGTGATATGAAAGATTAGACATATCATGTGGCCCGAGTATTCTGGTAATGAGCCGCGAATGTCAGGGCGTAAGTGTGTGTTTGCTAAGGTTTAGATGTGGCAAGGTTAACTTTCGTTCCCCGAGGGACACGCAGTATCCTTCACTACACCTAGAGGGTTACTCCCAGGAAATACCTGGTTACGCGCGGCCTTTCGAATATTACACTTATTGTCTCTCTGGATTTTTCGGCATGTGTGTCATCTTTTCTGCATCTCTTTGTTGAGGGCTGCTGGTTCCATACTCTCTGTTGGCCGTGATGTTAGCGGGAAGGCTTTGATATGAAGAAAGTGTGATCGATATCTAGGTTAATGGACTGTATTTGTACTTCTTCTTAAGCAAGTCTATAATAAAATAACTAAGAGTGTTGTCAATATCGATACTGCTTGAGGCATTCAGTCATTTTATGTCAAGATGACAGGGGGTCTTTCCCTGTTGAATTCTTTAGGCTTGTATACTACCTACGTGTTCATCGGGGCTCGGTTTGAGTTGTTCATCCTACATCATACTGTATAGGCTCAAGGTTGTTTCTTGGTCAGAAATAAATAGGGGCTTTAGTGTTACAGCTCTCCGCTATCCGGCCTCACCGGCACTCCTTGCGAAGCGTTCGTTGCAGACTGTCTTGCCACAGACAACGCACCACGCAGAAACAACCTGTCTACCTCCGCAGCCGCGGTCTCATTATCGACCTTTAGCCTCAAGAAGAACTGATTCCGCACACTCTCATCCCAGACCCATTCGTTCCAGCCATTGGGTCTGACATGGTTATACCCAAATTCATTCCCGTACTCGAACAGATCCCCCAGGCCATTCATAGCGTAAAGAATAGTCAACGGATCCCACGAGGACCGCGGCTCGTAGTACAGGTAGTAGATATACGCCATGCGCACTGGATCCGCCTTTGGTCCATCCAACATGAGGGGTCGGCCGGTCATGACGTGCTTGCCCACGTCACTTCCCGCGAAGACCATCCGTCCTGACCATGTGTTGATCACATGGGCCGTGAGGCTGGCGTTCGAACCCCAGAAGTTGTATTCGTAGCCTTGGGGGTAGGAACCGCCCATTATGACGAGTTCTGAGACTTTGTGGGCTATGAGTTCGCGCCCGGTGAGCGGGGAATAGGTGTCGCCTGTTGAATTCAAGAGGCCTGAGAGCTTTTTGCGTTTTTTTTTCCCCATGTTAGCTCAATAAACGAGTAAAAGATAAAATATAAAAATGCAAACGCAGATAGGGACTTGAACTAAGCTGTGTGTACGCATGTAAAATGTGTGAACAAAACTAACATTTTCAAAGAACCCAATCGAAGCGATCGTCACGCTCTCATCCTCCGCCTCAGCAAGCACCTTCCTGTAAAGCGCGACGGGATCCCAGGCATCCTCGGCACGACCCCAGGGTAAGCTGCCCCCGGACCAGTGATACGCCACTTTACTCGCGTACTCGCCTAAGGTATAATACCAGCTGTCGAAGAACGTCGCATTGGTTAAGGGACGCCGGATCCCGATGGGGATTTCGGCGTGGCCGTAATATGCTAGTATACCCGATGCCGCGAGCGCGGAGTAGGAGGAAGGTTGATTTATGTTTATTGCTACGAGGTTTATGTCTTTGGTTGGTGCCGTTGCGGCTAGGAGGAGGGCGCCTGCGTCGCTGGCTCGGAGTGAGCGGGATGATAGTGGATAGTGAGAGAGAAAAAGAGAAAGGGGGTTGGGGCAGAAAGAGGGACGGACGGAGAAACGGAGAGAGGATGCTGGCTTACTCGACGTCACTGAAGAGGTCGGTGTCGATGATGATGTTTTTCCGTGCCGCCACAAAACTTACGGCAAGGCTCGCTAGGAGGAAGGTGGTGCATTTGGTATATGACTTCATAATTAAAAACACTACTGTATACTAGTAACCAATTCTATAAGTTCTTTAGGAGGTGTGGCTTAATCACAACAATGTGTCTCAAGATGTGGTGGCTGTCAATAACTTCACCCCTCACTCATATCTGATGAACGACATTGATACTAAACTAGGAGTTTTTGTCATAGATACGTATGAATGGTGATTACGTCGATGCTGGATTGAGCAATAAGATTGGTAAACTGTATTTTGCAATGTCTCTTCCGTCATAGCCAAGCTACTGTTGGCAGGTATCTCACAGGTACTGGGAGTTCTTGGCAGAGCCTCAGCGGGGACTCTACCCGATAACCTGGTTACACTAAAATCGCGGCACCGCCAACCGGATCTTTAACCGAACTATACCTAGGTACTAAGGTTAGGTTAGATAAGTTTCAAGTAGTCGAGATTCTTGATGGGTACTGTCAGTTCGCGAGTTGATGATGTATGATCGATTTCCCATGCCGAATTTCTTTGAAAATTCTGCATATACTAAATTTCTTATAGGAAGGTGATAGCAGCACAGCTGAATTTTGTCATCGAGATGTAATTTCTCATGGCGTCAAAATCCTTGTTTGTATCCTGGAGCCTTCTAACAGGCGGTCTAGAACTCGTGATAAGTAGGTAGATACTGACAAGGCTCGGGCCCCTGTCTTCGGCATTGTGAAGAGCAAGGTGCCCGATTAGTGATAGCTGCAGTAGTATGGCGTACCCAATGGTCTCGATATCGTCTCTAGGGAAACTTTACCACGATCTACCTGTTGGAAGTAAGTGAGCTGTCACTCATCCCAGAACCGTGGATTAACGGGATGTGGCATGCTTAGCCGAAAACAAGGACGGGTCGTTCGACGTTTCTTCGTCAGTATTCCCTTACTAGTGTCTGCCACTCAACAGTACTAGCAATCCCTAGCAGATCTTACGACCCTGGCAAACAGATAGCTGACAGGTCACAGGACCTTTGCAGCTCGTGCGTCTGCTTACGTAGATCCTTTCTGTTTGACATCCAGCCACCAAAGTATATGATTATCTATTTCCTTGGCGGAACATAGAAGCAGTCGTTATATCCTATACCTGCATACAGAATATAGGTACCATAGTCTAAACAACTGTATATTCCGGAGTGTTCCTTTCACCCACCTCTTGCCTGTCCTGTTCTCATAGCGACTCTTACATAGTACACACATAGGTTAGCGACAGAGAGGACCAGCGAAAAATCATGGTCTAGGCCTCTTTTGCCGCTAAAGAGGCACGTACACAGACAGGTAGGTAAGCAGGCACTTGGGGCACGTGGTAAGCACTTCCTGCGGGAAAGGAGATCCGAGATTACTTAGACTAGATCCAAATGCCAGGTACAGATAGCTATACGGCATACAACTACATACCAAGTATGTAGCAACGCGGGGGCCTTTATGAAAAGCAACGAAGTAGACTTGGTATGTGGTGGCTGTGGCTGTCAAATGCCCATTGAAGCGGTGAAGAATTCTCTGATTGTCATCACAAAAGCTGCTAATGTCGGTGATTTATCCAATCATAGCCTGTATCCCCTTCGGCGAGTTAACACTAGTAAAAGTAAAAGTCTTTCTCGATTCGATTTCGAAGCTACGGAAGTCTTTCCGTGCCTCCTCTGCATGTTCGATTGTGTGAAATGGCAATCTACAAGGATTTTAGACACTATTTTAACCGACGAAGACACACGGGATGCTAGACGACAACTACCTTGTTAGGGAGGTAGGCGCTCGTGACGAACCTATGGGTTTTATTCGATTCTCAACACAGCGCGGAGTACAGTTGTGTATGTAAGTATATTATGAACCTGGTAATTATTGGAGTTGGGTTATACGGACAAGCCGCCCTCCAAAAATATCAGTACATACAATGTAAGCCAGTCTGTGCCACATCGTGAGAAACAAACAGTAACTGTGATTGCCAGCCTGTAATAAGCCCTATTATCGTATCTTCCAGAACGCCGTTATTGCAATATCTCAGAATCCGGGAGATAGCTCATTACTCATCAAATAGTAGCGAAACCCATGTTAGCTCCCTTAACCTAGTCTTTTGCTTCCAACTCATCGTCCTATCATAACATTTAACAAACCCCCACACAAAAGGTTCCCTTCTATGATATGCAGTACCAGAATTAGTGATACACAAACCCTTGTAATTGGGTGAAAAATTAATCCCTGCCCCCTCGCTCACTCGTACCGATTCCACTCCTCGCGCTTTACTTCGGCTTGCTGGATGTCAGCCTCGATCGACTGACTAGCGAGGGTCATATGACTTTGCGGGTGAAGCGGGTGGTGAATATGCTGATGATCACATGAAACGGGAGAGTAGTCTTCAAATGGATAGGCAGCAGCGAAGTATGACGTGCCGTGCGGCCAAGCCGGATCAACAGGATCGTGGCAAGGTGGCCCGTGGAAGTCGTATGAGCCTTGCGAGTGCAATATGTCGCTGGCTGGGCTGGATACCATGACGGGAGACGGTGGGAACGTCTCCGTGTCACTGCAGGGGGTGAGGAATCGGTTCTGAAGCATCGCTGTGTTGGATACAGACGTCGGTGCCACAGGCACAGAGGGCGCTGGGCCCGGAGTCAGAGCGGGGGTGAGACGGCTGTTGTAAACATATTGAGCATTCTCTTGTTTAATCCTCTGCGGCGGAGCTGGCTGCGAGGGCTCCGGCGTTGTCGCTAAAGGTGACCCAGCGGCGGAGTCCGACTTCACACTATCGTCCTTTTTATTCTTCGACTCCTTTTTCGATTTGGTAACTCTTGACTTTGGCGGACCGGTACGGTTCCGTTTGGTTGGCTCGAGACCCAACATAGCGGATCGGAATCGCGAATACCTCATCCGGGCCGCATGGCCGTTGGTGATTTCTTGGGCAAGAATTGGATCGTGAGCGACCTTGTTCCAGTCGATCTACGTTCCGAGTTAGATATCTCGAGGGAAGAGGGATAGTTTGAATTAATCGCGGTAAACTTACATCCTTGAGGTTCTTCTGTCTTAGAATGGCGAAGAGAAACCTCGTCATGGCATTGTCGTTATTTGAAGCCATGATGGGAATCCGAAGACAGCTGTACTCGATGTAAGGCTGGAACACCTGCCTCAGAAGAGGCGATGGGCCTGAATAAGAAGTGCACAGCTAAGCGTGAACTAGTTTGGAGGCGGCTCTGATGACGAGGCCAATCTGAACATGTGGAGCTGGAGAGAACTGAGTGAGTCACGAATAGAATATTTGTGAAAGTCGGTGAGAAGAGGCAAGGAGAATATATGGCCAGATGTTCCGAAGAAAGCTCTCAACGAGCCTGAGAGGTGGTGGGCGGATCACATTAGTTTTGGGGCCAGAATATAGTGAGGCAACACAGACTACAGGGGGTAGAAGAAAAAAATGGGCAAGAGGAACAATCAGTGAAGAGCAACCCAGCTGCTTGGCAGTAAGACCGATAAAAGATCATTGACGGGCTCTACACTGTAAGAAAAACATGGTTTGGTCCAAAGGATACCACTACGAGACACAAGATGATCGAACAATGGCCGACCTTTAGAGGCTAGAGTGGCATGGGTCAAACGGCCCATTTGTAAGAACGCGGGGTTCTTTAAGTGCTTGCATGAAAAGCGCGCTTGGTCCTTGTTGCTATTTATTGCCAGGGATTACTCTTACAGCAGAACAACGGGGACAGTATGAAAGATATGGCTGCCTTGGTTGCCTAGCAACTCCAAAAGCGACGAATGAGGCGACTATCATCGAATGTCGGCTTGGCTGACGAGGATTCCCAGGAAAGACGGTGGGGGGGTTGTGACTAAGGTGGGATGGGACGCGGCACACCGCGTAAAGTGGTTTCTGATCCCCTGATCGGGTGTCCAATGAACGCCATCTCCTCTGCTTGCTAGGTAGCCTACTTATACTATTGTAGCGGTAACACAAGAGACTTATGACACACCCAAGGACACATTCGAGGCAAGGTACCTAAAATATGATAGATGAAAAGTCGGGGCTGCGGCATGCAAGCCCCCTCTCCGAATAGTGTTGGTCGCATTGTTTGCCTTCGCGGGTACCGAAGAAGATTTCGACGTTGTACAGAATCTAGATGACTACGAAAGAGGAAGGATGCCGATGTCTCGATCGCTCATGTGGGCTTTACGACTACCCCGTTATCAAGCAGTTTACAACATACCACGCACTTACGTAGATGGCCTACCTCAGTTGGTTGGTTAAGTCAAGGGGTGGTGAGGTATGCCAGGGAAGAACCGGGACTTGCAGTTGGCGTGAAACAAGTGAGTCATACTCTCGAAATTAAGAGGTCGGGGGGAACTGGCAGCAAATTCCGCGGCGCTTCTGTCCCTGTCAGCTGAAGTGGGAGTGAACTACCTACCTCCTTACCTACCTACCGACATTAGGCAGTTTAGAGCCTTGACTTAGGCCATAGCGCTGTGGCATGTATGTAGTCTGGTGGCCATCTGTTGAACGCCACTTCCGTCTTTCGGTCTGATGTAGACAGATACTTGGTTCAGGTAGGATTTAAAGGCAACTTGTCATACAGGCATACGGAATACCTAGCCGAAAGAGGCATAAAACAAACTGCAGGAGAGAGACTCGAGCAGCGATCGCAATAGGCATGACTTGGAATAGAACGTATTCGAAGATGTGGTATGTACTTGGAGGTAGCAATGAAGGGTGTGACTCGAAGGTGGTGGGATGGATGAATAAAAGGCGCCGAGGCGAGAGGGAAAAGAAAAGTGATAATTGGGGAGGTTGGGAGCCTGGACGCGTAATAGCGCTCCAAATATGACACTGTGTGGGCCAGTCACTCGCGTCCTGATCGCCAATTCACGTGAGTACCCCTCCGGGGTGCAGATACTCTGGTACTTGGTACTTCGGCAGCATGCAAGACTTTCCTTCGACTTGACATGCAAATAACGAGTTTGGGCTGCAACGGCAATGATTGGGCAATTCGCAGAGGTCCTCTATTTTCCTTCTAAGAGCATGTATGTACCTCAGTACCTACAACAACGCACTTTCTGGCTATTTCAGTGGGACGCTTGGACCTTTACTTAGGTACCTTCCTACTCCAGCAGACATCTTTCCCTTTTTCCCAGGATTCTCCCCAGTCCCCAATACTCTGTTTGCACTGCCTGTATGTAGGCGTCTATTAATAATCACGTGCTCTACAAGCACTGCGTTGCCAAAGCTCATCTTCCCACAGCCAGTCTCATAATCGCTCTCACACCAGACGTCTTGCCAAGACGGGTCGCAAGCGTGTCAACCAACTCGGGGAGCTCCAATCAATAGAGCTTCATAATAAACATCTCATAGCATTGATAGCTTCAATTGTATTGTCTACATCACTCTTCCCAATTACGCTGCCCCTTGCTCTTCTCAGCTCTGGCCTTTTAATAGCTCTAATCAATCGGTCATAACATAAGCCTTTCCTCACACTAAAATGAACAAGAATTGGAATGACCGAGCGGACAAAGACCTCTTCTTCACAATACTCTCGGTAAAGAACATTGGCGTCATAAGTGGTGCCGAATGGACCACTATTGGTAATCACATGCGGTCGCTAGGCTACGGCTTTACAAATGAGGGATGTCGGTGAGTTGTCTGGGTGCCTAGCTGTCTTATGTACCCTTTCCTTTTCTCGTAAGGAAACTACTCCCATTATCATCTCTGACTGGCATCTTTCTTCTTGTGGGCTTACCCCAACTCCCGGAATCATACTTCTACCCCCGGGGCTAGACGTATATGGACAGTCGACGTATATACGTAGCTCTACCGTAGCTGCGGAGAGATCGCCACCGTTCAGCAATAGGTGTGCGCACTATTTAGATTCGCTTCACTTATTGCAGTACGAAATCTTATTTCATTTATCAGTATCACTGGGCTAATTGCTGTCATACCTTTTCTTTACTGTATTCTCTCATGGCGCCTCGGAGATTGCGCAAGCTCTTGATTTCACTGAGTACCAGCCATACTACCGTGTGACAATGGGCAGCTGACACGTGCTAGTCAACACTTCCAAGGTCTCCGCAGGGCCCAACACAAATCGGAAACCAATATCTCGAGTTTGGATGGTCAGCGTAAGGATGACCCGACAGCGAACCCTATCACGCGTCGCCCTGGCCCTGGACGTGGACGACCAAGGAAACTGCCACCGGTTCCTGTGACCGACGCTCGTCAGATGGAAACTCCGAGAAGAACGAATCCTCCACCTGAGACCCAAGTCAGCGACCCATCGCCTTCAATTGGGTCGGTAAAGACCCCCACCGCAGCACCAGAACCAAGTTCGACACCCGTAGAGGAGCCGTGTACAGATCTTCAAGAGCAACCTTCGAAGCGTCAACGTCTTGATGATAGCGCCGATGCCAACTCCAATCTTAACAGTAATGCCAGCGCGGAGGAGGGAGTCCAGCAAGTGAGCAGCGATGAAGCAGTCCTCGCCTTGGCAGCTGATGGCATTACCAGTGCCGTGGATGACTATCCTCCAGAGTAAGCACATCAACCGATTCGACGGGTGAATTAGAATGGCAACGCCTAACGAGATAGCAGTTATTACGGCGAAGCCTAGCGATAATCGGGGGCTGGCCAGTATCAGATCAGCCACTTATCAGTTTTGTAACAGGAATTTGGGACCACGCTGGCTGGAGAAGAGTTATACCGTTGCTCGTGTTTTCTCGTCATCCCTCTCAGCTTCCTTGATAGGTGCGTCCCGATGAATCTCATGACAACGGACGCGATGACTGGGCTACTAGGGGCCATTTAGTCCCTGACGTGACGACCAAGCTGTATTCTGGTGTTATATTGGGATGTATTATTCAGATATGGCTTTAAGGAGGATGTAGCAATGACTTATTAAACGAAGCGTTAATGAGATGACGACATCTGGCAGCGGTCATTTTCTGAACTCAATCAACTGGAACCTCGTTTATGCCATGCTACCTACTTGAGTACCATATCTAGTGAGAAGCATCCAGCCTTTGAATGAACGACTAACAGTAGGCTGCCATACCTACCTACCGTAGGCGCCTATGTACTTATACGGTCAACACTTGGTCATCTCAACTTAATATTGGGTAGCCACGCTAACCGGATTCGCCACTACCAGCGTACTGTCTCAATACCTTGAGTAGGGGCTTGATCGCGCTCTGGAGGTGAACCAACTGCTTTGTGCACTTCCTTACAAACTACACCTCACCATCCACTGCTCGTCGCTTGCCAACCAAACCGGATACCTCTCCTTCTTGTGCAAAGGACATCGATACGCTTCACCATTCTTGTCAGTTCATATCTATACACTACTACGTACTGGATCAACATGTCTGGCAACCCGAAACCACAGAAGGGGACTTGGACCCCCGAGGCTCATGAGGCGCTCGCCGCGGCGCTCGCACGTATGCACGGAACTATCAAGCCTGAGGAACAGGCCGCGATTCTGAGCGACATGAAAACAAACGGTTTTACCTACACCTGGGAAGCCGTTCGGTAAGTTACCATTTTTACCATGGTCGTATCAACTGTTTCTTGAATCTTTACCTTTGCCCCAACTGTGACATTACTGCGAAGTAGGGTAGCTGGGGCGACGCTTGCACGTATCGATACGTAAGTTACAGGCGTTCTTTAGTCCATTCGGTGTACTGGACTGAAACAAGTACCTGTTTCCCTCACTACGTACTTCCCAGGTTCTCTCTTTCTCAATCCATTACAATATTTCGTCTTTTGCCAAGTGCATAACCTACATCTGCAACCTTACTTCTGCCTCCCACCCGCCCCACCGCTTTCATCTCTACACAACCTCATTTCTGCGTACTTGAGTGCAACAGTTCTACTATTCTTTTATATTCTATCTACTTGACACATCATCCCCCTGCAAAATGCCTGGCACTAAGTGGGACGAAAAGGCCCTCGCAGACCTTTTCGTATCTCTTTGTGAAGTCACAACCCCCAAGTTCTCCAGCGACGACCAGGACAGCATCGTTGCTGCGATGAAGAAGCGTGGTCACGGAGATATCACCTGGAACGGGATCAGGTAGGTTTTGGACTGGTGCATCCCAGCATGTTTACCTACCTAGGTACTTATGCTAGTGCATCATATGTTTCCTATCATTTTGTCTTTCCTGCCCCTTCCCATTCCAACTGTTACTAAGTTGCATCAACACGGACAATTATCACATATCCTGTTTCGCATAACCTGCACATTCATTTTTTCTCCTCAGCTTCTCATAACCTCCAAACACCATGACGGCCCGACCGAAATACACTGACTGGAACGAGGAAGTCCATGAAGATATCATGGTCGCCTTGTTCGAGGTAATCCAGCCCACCCCAGCTCAGTTTACACAAGTCATGCAGATCCTGCAAGAAAAGGGACACCTATTCTCCGCTGGAGCTCTTAAGTACGCGTTCTTTGTTTTCTAGGAGTGCCTTCGTGCTTGGTTGTTTTGGCAACTACGAGCGGGCGCCCTTTACTCCGCAATTACAGATGTACCGCTCGATGTAACTGCCCTATTCATTTCATTTCATTTCATTTCTTTTCTTCCCTTCCCTCGCAGTTTCCTCATTTAATCAACAGTACCATTTTTGGAGTTGATTACATACACCACCCTACTACCTATGACCACACTCCCATCTCTGCTTTTCACCTGTTGCGGTGCACTACGACAGCCTTTTTGACCCGCCAATTTATATTCGGTCTCTTCATCAATCACTTTCGTTCACGTACCAAGCATATCTACATCACCATTTTATAACCACCTGTTCCCCTTAACCGTACTCTCAATCCTCCTTTCTCTTCCGAGTTCTACGTTTCAATCCCACAATGGCTACTGACGCCGCTGGACGCACGGTCTGGGATGACAAGGCCCGGTCTGATTTACTTATGGAAGTCATTGATGTTGCCGCTCCTAGTTCCCAAGAGTGGGAAGACATCCTGGGACGCCTTCGCGTGAAGGGATACAATTATACGTCTTCTGCTGCCCTGTAATAACCCCCGCATACCCATGCCTCGGAGCCTCACTGCCAACAGAGATGAATGGGCGATATGACTTGCAAGGCGTCACTAACTGCACACCCGGTTTCTTATTAACTTCTTGATTTTCATTTTCTACTATTAAACATATGATCCGCTAACGTTCGTCTTCTCAGACAACACATTCAGAAGCTGAAGCGAAAGGAGGGAGCCGCCAACGGAACTGGTGATGGAACTGCCTCCGTCCCTGCTACGCCCAAGGGCAAGAAAGGAGTCGGCAAAGCTGCGACTCCCAAGACCCCGAAGACCCCGAAGAGTGTTGCCGGTACCAAGCGCAAGACTCCGTCCAGCAAGGTCGCTACCGGTGATGACGACGAGGAGGAGTTGAAAGACGAGAAGAAGCTGAAGCTTGAGTGAGTCTATATCATCTTTTGTCTCCGCATCGTGACTCGTACCTAACCTACTATTCTCATTTTAGGGGCCAAGCTCAAGATCCCTCCCGTCTCGCAGAAGGCGAATACTAGAGTCGAGACCAACCCATTAATGGCCATCTCTGTCCTTTCAAGTAGAGAAATCACGAGATATCATGACTGACACGAAGGAATGAGAACATGGGGCGTTTGGGTTTTAGGGGGACGGCCGTTGGTCTATTGCTGAGGTACCACCTAGTCTTCTTGCATTCACGAACATTTGCACAGAAAAAAGGTCGTCAGGTTTCTATCAGTTGCGTTTGTTTTTCCGATTTCGGCTCCACCGGATACTATCCTTGAGGGTTACCAACATAGGATCATCACTTCGTTAAGTTAGCAGATTTGACGTACGTCTGTCTTGCGCGAATACCATCTCTGGTCTCAGTTCGCACATAATGCTTGTCTCTGTCTATTTCGTGAACTATGATGTCTATGTTTATGATTGCATGAGAACCATCTCTGACGGACCACCACAACCACGTAATTATTGGCGATAGATTATATACCTACAACAAAGCGCCGGACTCATCATTCGTATATCGTGCATATATCCCGATTGAGATTCAAGGTGTATCCTTATCAACTGGCGCTACACATCACACAAGTTGCCTTGCCATTGAGGAGGAGCTGTCTCGAAAGATAAAAGAACTACTGCCACTTACACAAATGCTAAGCCTTATGCACCGTTATCCGAACCACCACTTTTACTTGTTCAAGAATAGCTACCTCTCATATCCCTAAATCCGCACATGATGAATGTTTGAACTCTATAACTTGCATATCGAGTCGGCCTGCGACTATCAACCCTATGCGACAACGTTGGTGGCTGCAATGAGAGACAACGAAATGTACCAGATGCCTGCTAGTATCCTTTATTATGTCCCGGTACCCTGTGACATACTTTCTAGTAATAGCACTTAAGCGTTATACGGCTGACGGAAAATGAGGCTTCTTAATACATCCACTCTGAAACTAGAGGACTACCCAGAAGCTATTCCTGAATATGCGATTCTATCTCATACCTGGTCGAACGAAGAGGCGACGTTGTAGGACTAGTCAAGTGTTGACATACAAGGCTAACTCTTGCCGTTACTAGAGAAATCAGAGAAAGAAGAGATACCACTGTATGATGGCTTGGAACAATGGCCTGCGCTGGTTTGGCTATTGGAAGATCCCCAAGACTTGTTTATAGGCAAGGTCGGACAGCGCAAGTCACTTGTGGGTTGATACCAACTGCATCGATAAAACAAGCCGCGCCGAACTGTCTAAAGCAGTAGACTCCAGTATGCCTGGTATTGAAGGGCGTCCATCTGCTATGCTTACCTCTCCAGTGTGAAAGAATCTCACCGTTTCGGCGCTAACGAGGGTCTTCAGAGTATCCTTCTTAGCTTTCTACAAGTTAGTGGGAGGGGATATGGCATACTGCCTACTCGGACTGTTCAACGTCAACATGCCGCTATTGTACGGCGAGAAAGGCATGGCCTTCATACGCCTACAAGAGATAATGAAGACCTCTGACGATCAGTCGATATTTTCATGAATGTGGATGCTTGAGTTGAGTTTTAAAAAAATAAAATAAAAAACCTCGAAACGGACCGTCTTCCGCTGCTTATCGAGTCGCCTCTTATCACTTGAATCGAGGTCGAGGCCGCTGGCCAAAAAAATCCTCCGGCCCAAATTGAGACCCTTATTAGAGCCCACGTGAAGAGGGAGGTCTGAGTGTTACGCTATAAGCGCCTGACTCAACTTGCTTCTACGACGCCGTTACGATACCGTCACTAAGACCGCAAGGGAGCGACTCTATTTTCGCTAATTATGACGAATGCGGGGTTATCTATATCGCTGCCGCTGCTGAAGCACGCTGACAGGAAGCCGTTCCTTGCCTTCATACACCGAGAACAGACTGGCGAGCGTGACTCGATTATGATAACCACTGTAATACCGCTGGTTCAGCACTATAAACATCAAGATCGCTAGACGCGGACATACTTTCTGGCTTCGCCTCTTGAGCTTTCATTCCGGGCTCAAAACTTCACAACTCCGAAACCCGAAGTATTACAAATATATAGAGACGCGTAGGTAGGAAATTTCTACTTTGGTGGGTTTGGTGGCACGTTCCACTAATTCGGCTTCTGATTCCTCTTCCCGCAATGCCACCGATCAACCGGCTTTCGATGTCGTCTCTATGATGGACGCGTGCTAGGGAACGGTGTCTACAACACCTATGGTGTATTCATAGACCTTGAAGAGAAGTTGACTCATCAGCGTCTTGCCACCCTGTTAGTGTTTAGTGTGGAGGAAGGCGTAGATGGCGTGTGTCGCTTTTGGCGTGACAAGGGCATCATTCTCTTCCTGGTATTAGAGTTGAGGAGGACGCCGGGAATATTTAAGAGATCACTCAGCACGGGCTCTAGAGATTGTAAGGTAGATGTGAGTGATAGGTGGGTAGCTACTACAGAAAATATTACTAGGGAGACTAGAAATAATTACCATGTACACTTGCGAATTTGACGGATGACGGCAATAGGAGAAACAAGACGACGAAACACTTGGCCTTGCCGCCAAATGGAGCCCGGGTTCTCTCTCGTGTCATGAGATGCACGTTCCTTGTAAAACATGGTCCTGTGTCGGCTGATTCATAGAAGCTGCACATACAATGTTTAGATAAATAATACTGATGGAAAAATAAGGAGAGGAAGGTCTGGGAGGTAGAGCGCAAGGAAGGATAAACTAAGTGGCAAAGGAGCAAAGGTCAAAGAAGGCAAGGTGACAAAGCTGGACTCGAATAAGGCACCCGAAAAAAAGAAACCTAGGCTAAAGACAGGCTCAACATCTTGGAACCAGACAATTTCGCATGGTAGTTATTCCTTCTGATTACTTTATCTCTGAGCCATCTCAGGGGAACGTCTGTTATCAATGTAGCCATCCAACGTTACCTATGATATAACCTACCTACCACACCCGCACACCTATACTCCCACATTCTCACACTCCCGTATTCTCATACTCTATTCTCTCGTCGTTTCCTACTGCCATGCCGAGATGGATACGCCATATACTACACGGCACGCGACCGCTCATACATGCACATACCAGTCACCTAAAGAGACCTGGTGAACCTAGTCACGTCAATAGGGGGAAAACAGAGTTAATTGAACGCACGTAGCGAGCATGGCGGTAAGCAAAAGTGATGCTATATACGTGAGGAAAATCGCAAAATAAATACAAGCCCCCTGGTCGCCAGATTCACCCTCTATACTAGCATATAGGACTAGGTAATGACACTCTTGGCACTTAGTCTCCACCTTATCGTAGCCTCACACTACCAATGTGGGAATTGCCTCCCCCATTACCTGCATAAGACGATTTTATAGATACTTAAGTGCTTACAATACTAAATCGCCTAGATTTTAGAAACTAGAAAGCCTGAAAGGTGAACGGTTGAGTGATATTGATGTTTTGTGACGTAGGGAATTACGAGGGGTGTTCGAGGTGGGACTGAGGGTGTGGCTAGGTACTACTATACTTGTGGGCTTCACAATTACCTACGTCGGCGGGCTACTAAATGGAGACCTGCAAGCCAGGCTGGCACCTATAATAATAATAGGTGTGCATAGCGCCACGTCGGTCTAAAATTTTGGATTCAGCTGGAATATGTAATAATACAGTTAGACGTTGGCCAATCATATCAGTTCATGTATTCCTACGTCCGCACTGCAACCTCATGACCGTGGTTGGAAGCCCCTCGAATTCTCAACCATTCAAACCTTCGCCACAAAGCTTTACAACAAGCGTCTCCCTGTGACAGTTTCCATAAGCATATATATAACGGTTTTCGCTTTGTGTCTTCGCGATGGCTGCGAATTCGCCCTCCACGGTATCAATGCAGGAGGAGGCGACGTCGGCAGGACTTCGAGCTGCCCTTAGAGATTTCCAGAGCATCCTAACCAAGGATGATCTTGGTCAGCTGCACAAGATCAAGGCAATTCCTGACACCGATGCCGTCTTGGTCTTTACAGCCGAGCTAGATATGCGGAACCGAACGAGAAAAGGCCGTTCCATCTCCAGCCGTCTCTATTCTGTTTTACAGTCCGTTCGGGATTTCTGCAGTGTCGTCGACGCGTTTGTATCTGCTCACCCTGAGATAGCTGGCCTAGTTTGGGGCAGCGTAAAGCTGACCATGCTCGTAAGTTCGCCGCCCAGGTCGCAAGAGGCGCCCCTAACGAAAATTTAGATCGCTACAGCGTATACATCCTCTTTCGAGACTCTTTCCGAGATATTTTTCAAAGTTGGTAGATTATGTCCTATTTTTCGGGAATATGAGACAATATATCAAAGTTCGAAGAGGCTGCAGAAATCCCTATGCGACTACAATGCAGCCGTCGTGCGATGCTGCACGCACGCAATAAAGATACTCAGACGGCCCTGGCACGTACAACTACTCAGTTCGTTCACAGATGAATTCAAGTCTGATGCCGACTCCATCACGCAACACAGCCGATTTGTTCGCTGTGAGCTGGAATTGGCGAAAGCACAAGCTACCTACCAAGACCAAGAACTCCAGGCTGCTGAGCGTAAGGAAGCTGCAAAAAGTAGGCGGATGCTTGTGCCTATGCTTTCAAGAGCAGGGCGTGACCTTGAACGCCTATCTTCCTGGCAACTTGAGAGAGACAAGCGCTATGCTCGTGAGTTTCTATTTTGCGACTAGTGAGCTCTATGGTTCGGTGCTGATTATTTATAAGATGAACGAAGACAAAAGCTTCTTGATACGATTTCTACACATGATTATCTAACACCCTTCAAACAGAGCCGTCGAGAGCGACACTTTAACACTGCACAATGGATCTTTGATACTCCAGAATATGGCAGGTGGGTCAATGGGACCTCAGCACTGCTGTGGTGCTCCGGGAAAAGTGAGTACTTTGACAAGGACATACATAGCCGTAAGCTTACCCTCATTAGTTGGTTCTGGAAAGACAATCCTTGCGTAAGTTCGCTAGACTTAGGAATATGGACATGCGTCTGAGCAGCCACAGTTCGAGTATAATAGACAATCTCCTGACCGAAAAGAGGTCTTCGAAATCACTTATCTCTTTCTTTTTCATTCGCTTTGATGACCGACAGTCACTTGTTGCGAACCACGTCTTCCGGTCCCTCTTACGGCAACGGCTCAATACTTACTTCCCCAGTGAGCTGGAGAACAGACTCATGCAACTGGTTTCTTGGACGGACACGGACGAAATCGTCGATATCATGTGCACGCCATTTCCTAATACCCAATACATTGTCATTGACGGCTTAGACGAATGTGAGACGGCCGCGCGGCGTGACCTACTCCACGGACTTTCGGTCCTTGTCTCCTCAAATCCGGCCGTCAAGATACTAATCTCGGGTAGAGAGAGCATTTCAAGCGAGCTTGACAAAATATTGAAGGTGCATGAATATGTGTCAATGCATAGGGAGGCTGCAGATTGCGACATTCAGACCTACATTCAAAATACCATCGACGAGAAAATTGCCAACCAAGATCTGATCATCATGCAAGACGGTCTTGTCGATGAGATAAAATTGGCTCTTACTAAAGGCGCTAAAGGAATGTAAGTTTCCAAATCCTTTCCATGCCCCTTCCTTCTTTTCTGTTTTTAATTTTATTATTTTTTCTTTTAACTGGTCGGTTCTCATTGTGCTCACTATTCAGGTTTCTCTGGGTCGTCTTCCAGATCCAAGACCTTTGCTCACAGCACTGCGACGAAGACATCAGAGACGCGCTTGAGCATCTCCCTGGTGACATTACGGAGACCTTTAATAGGGCGATTCGCCGGATTGTAGCTCATGGCCAAGGAAAACATGCCCAACAAGTTTTTCGATGGGTCGCAGGAGCTAAACGGCCGTTAACTGTGGAGGAACTACGCGAAGCACTGGCTATGGAGATCGGCCAGGAGAATTTCAAGTCAGAACACCTCTATAACGATCTTCACAGGGTCGCGTCGTGGTGCCAGAACTTAGTTCGCCTCGACGAGGAGATCCACTTAGTGCAATTTGCGCACCATGCAGTTTTGCAGTTCTTACTGGACCAGTCGGCCCATTTGGACTTCCGCTTGGCTTCCGATGAAGTTGACCACTACATCGGTGAGATATGCATCACTTATCTCAACTTGAGCGACTTCAAAAAAACTGTATCCCGAAGGCCCAAACCCTTGGATCCAGTTAACCCGATGAATTTAGCTCAAATGGCGGTAACACACGGATCCACGGGGTCTACACTTGGTCGTGTGCTCCGGGTGGTGGGCCGTCATTCTGTTTCTCATTCAGTCCCGGACGCTATCAGTGCGGATATTTCAAAGCTCGCATATCGGAAGACGGATAAGATACTGTTTGAGTCGCGGCATCCCTTCCTGCAGTACGCTTCCATATACTGGATTCATCACACAAGAGCTTTCGAGCCAGACAAATCTATGACATTCAACTCATGGTTGCGCATGATAAGAGAAGGACATGATCTGGCAAAAACACCTTGGGATCGGACGTGTTTTGAAGCCGCTGATTCCGAGGCTTTGGACTGGATATGCGGGTACTCCCACCTTCCGCTAATATTTTACTCGTTGCTATCTCTCCTAAACTCACCTATGCAAATGTGGGACTTGGTAGATAAATGCAAGCTCGAGGCTTTGAGGGGGCTACCTGACATGAGTGGTACCCTAGACTGTGCGCTCTGTGATGGTTTTGAAGCCGCGATTCGTTCTGGCGACACAGAGAGGGTCAAGGCGATCTTTAAAAGGGTAGACGATAACTTGTCTCCTCTAGAAGACAGGAGAACGCTGATATTGGCTAAGGCTGCATCAGACGGCCATTTGCGCATCATCGATCTATTGCTTAAGTATGGGATGAACGGCGGTGCTACCGACAATACCGGCCAAACAGCATTACATAAAGCCGCTATCAATGGACACCAAGATGTTGCTATGGCATTGCTTCGATCCGGAGCTAATGCTAATGCTGCAGACAATGAAGGCCAGACTGCACTACACTTAACTGCCTGTTATGGGCATCAAGAAGTTGCTATAGCATTGCTTCGATCTGAAGCTAATGCTAATGTTAATGCTGCAGACAACAGGGGCCAGACTGCACTACACCTAGCTGCCCGTTATGGGTATTATGGAGTTGCTATAGCATTGCTTCGATCCGGAGCTAATGCTAATGCTGCAGACAACAAAGGCCAGACTGCACTACACTTAACTGCCTATTATGAGCATCAAGAAGTTGCTATAGCATTGCTTCAATCTGAAGCTAATGCTAATGTTAATGCTGCAAACAACAGGGGCCAGACTGCACTACACCTAGCTGTCTGTTATGGGTATTATGGAGTTGCTATAGCATTGCTTCGATTTGGAGCTAATATTAATGCTGCAGACAACGAAGGCTGGACTGCACTACACTTAACTGCCCGTTATGGACACCAAGATGTTGCTATGGCATTGCTTCGATCCGGAGCTAATGCTAATGCTGCAAACAACGAAGGCCAGACTGCACTACACTTAACTGCCCGTTATGGGCATCAAGAAGTTGCTATAGCGTTGCTTCGATCTGAAGCTAATGCTAATGCTAATGTTAATGCTGCAGACAATGAAGGCTGGACTGCACTACACTTAACTGCCCGTTATGGGTATCAAGATATTGCTATAGCATTGCTTCAATCTAAAGCTAATATTAATGCTGCAGACAACAAAGGCCAGACTGCACTACACTTGACTGCCTGTTATGGGCATCAAGAAGTTGCTATAGCATTGCTTCAATCCGGAGCTAATGCTAATGCTGCAGACAACAGGGGCCAGACTGCACTACACTTAACTGCCCGTTATGGGCATCAAGAAGTTGCTCTAGCATTGCTTCGATTTGGAGCTAATATTAATGCTGCAGACAACGAAGGCCAGACTGCACTACACTTAACTGCCCGTTATGGGCATCAAGAAGTTGTTATAGCATTGCTGCGATCTAGAGCTAATGCTAATGCTGCAGACAATGAAGGCCAGACTGCACTACACTTAACTGCCTGTTATGGGCATCAAAAAATTGCTATAGCATTGCTTCGATCTGGAGCTAATGCTAATGCTGCAGACAACGAGGGCCAGACTGCACTACACCTAGCTGCCCGTTATGGGTATTATGGAGTTGCTACAAGTTTACTTAAATCCTGGGCTGATGTAAGGATTGCGGACTGTAACAACCGGACGGCGTTATCATACGTGCTGAACGAGATGCCTGAGAACGGTGACAGGAGCAGAATTATTGACCTACTACAAGAAGCAGAACTCGGGTCTTAATGTACATAGGCACCTTCCAACATGCTACAGCATCATTATTATATTAAAGGCTCCCTGTGACATTCACATCTTAATTTAGACTGCGGATACCTTCCAGGTTACTAATTTTACTGATTATTTAAACGGTTAGATACAGGTCCGCGTTGTGTGCCACTACCACTATTACCCTCTGTTCCCTGCTCCCTGAATCTGATTTCGACCTACACAAAGAATGTCGGTATTCAGTAGTGCCTCTCGACGAAGACGAAGCACTCTAAAGGTCCACCTCAGCTCAAGTGGTACCAATAGCCATGAAACCAGCTGATTAGGACCTGACCAGGGTGAGGCCGTAAGTTGACAGAATCTCGTTGACGGGCTGGAAGTAGGTGGTGCCGCCGCTGGTGCAGTCGCCGGAACCTCCCGAAGTGACACCCTGAGCCTGGGAGCCGGAGTAGAAGGAACCGCCAGAGTCGCCGGGCTCGGCGCAGACATTGGTCTGGGTGAGGCCGGTGACACGTCCTTGGGAATAGGTGACGGTCGCGCCCAGGGCACGGACTGTGCCGCAGTGGACACCAGTGGTGGAGCCGGAGCGGCAGATGCTGGATCCAACGCCGGCGGCGGTGCTGCCCGAGACAGGCAGGTTACCGGAGCCGTAACCGTTGATCTCGCCGTAGAGGGTGGTTCCGCTGACAGCGCGGATGTAGCTCATGTCAGCGCTGCCTGGGAAGACGGAACCAGAGAAGGTTCCTAGCGAAGCGCCGCTGCTGGTAGTGGCAGAGGCACCTGAGGTACCACAGTGGCCAGCCGAGACGAAGCCGGTTGTGACAGCGAAGCCGACGGAGCATCGGGCGCTTCGGTTGATGTAGTAGGCATCGCCACCGCGGACTGTGGCCAAGGTGGTGGGCATCTCCTTAACTGTGCGCACCTCAAACTCAGACGCGGAGAGACCGACCTGGGAGGCCAGGGCCTCGGCGTGGGCGGTGCTGTCGGCGAGTGCCTCCAGGACGAGCTTGTTGGCGACGACGTCGACGTAGTACGCGGCGATGCCCGACTCGATCGAATCCGTGGCGAGAGTCTTAGCTTGGCTGATGTCCTGGTTGTCAAGTGCGAGCTTGGCCTGCTCAAGCTTGGAGAGGCTGTTAGCCACGATGAATGGCGTGGCGCCAGCGGCGGTTACCTCGGAAGACAATGCTTCGTCAGTAATGCCGACATTGAGGGTGGTGCCGTCCATCCAGGCGCCGGCGAACGAGTCACCGGTTGAGCTACGCAGCTGCTCGATGACATCGGCGGCCCAGTGCTCCCGGGCGACAAGAGTAGTGGCCTCGTGGGCGTCCAGACCTAAGTCACGCTTCATCGCGGACAGGATCTCGGGGTGGAGGCTGGTAGCGACCGGCGAGGGGGCACCGTAGGCAACGGGCAGGACGACTGCCAGGAAGGCGAGGAACCTGGTGAGCTCCATGTCTAGCGTTCTGAAGGCACAATGTGGGGGGAAGGGGTGCTGATATTGAAGGAGCCAGGTAGAAGGCAAGTTGAGTCGATGGTTCTGCTGCAAATTTCAAGACTATATGAGAACATGTCGACTCATTTATACTTATCCCGGCCCCAGTATCGTGACTTGCATCGCGATCCCTTTGTCGCTGTCCAAGACGGAGCCCTACATTAGACCAGCCGTCGCCAAATCCTCCTTCCTAATTCGCCCCAATCGACCGGGCGATGTTATCGGAGGTTTCGATAGTATCGGCGGGACAATCCTCAAAAGGCACGTAGCTTTTAAGAGATAAGGTGCTGTAGCTCTTGGCCAGCACAGCTTGGTTAACCAACTCATTCTTTCCCACCCCTTTTGAGTCAAGTCAGATCCAGGGCAGCAACTTCGAAATCGGCCATATCTTCAAATTCGGCATGCCGGCAGCGACGTTCTAGTCTATAGGCCGGCCACTGACACCTTCAGCGCTCAGAATTCAGGTCGGCGGCGGCCGACACTAGCAGGCATTCTTAATGCGGACCTCAGCCACTGCTAACGGTAACATGCGTTCCCAGCTATACGGGAAACCTTGCAATACTCCGACTATGGTCAATAATCTTGTGTGGTAGGTCTTTTGTAAGCAGCCGGTAGTAGCTTGCATACCCGTTTGACTGGGCCAGGAACTCAACGAGGCGGAACGGCCAGGTGACCATCACGCGCCGTGGGCTCGCGCGGCACTCCCTTCAAGCTGGCATAGTCGTTGATAGGCCGAGAGGGCCTAATTAGGAAGGCAGAGGAACGGTGTTTCTTGGTGTTCGGTTTTTGCACCTCTTAGAGCTTGGCTGGGGCAGACAACCTGCCAACGGCTGTAACCCAAGCTCTCGGTGTTTAGTGTAACCCCATCTCCCCATCTCTTGGTGTCTCGCGGGTATCGGGTTGCGTATAATCCGAGTATGTCCGCTTATGCCTTGACAACTTCCGTTTTAGGGTGTTGGCAACATGTCTGGCATGCGCTACGATACGGTATACTGTAACTTGTATTTTAGGCTATATACAACTTACGGCACCCTGATGGCGAAACAGAGGCCCGGTGGCTAGGAGATAGGGCGGTCAGGGGCGGCAGAACCTTTCTGTAAAGACCTCCGTACCGCCACGATGAGTCAGCAGACCCCTGCGCATGCTGTACACTTACCCGTGAGTATCAATATTCCCCAGGTATAAAATCAATAGTGGTGCCACTGATGAAGTTGGCCAAACAGGATCACATCAAGCTTCTTCGAAGCGTTTCGAAACAGTCGCCAAGATTCTTCGTGCCGGGTCCAGGGTAGTAGATGACCATGGCAAAAGGACAACATTATCATATGAGGTGGGGGCGCGATGCCAAATCGCAGTGCCAAGAATGGATTTATGGAGAGGTTAGACGAACGGAACTCTATATTTTATGAGTACAGGAGCCGGAATCCCGAATAGAGGAACAGAGCTTGATAAAACAACGTAGGTGGAAGTGGATGCATGAAGAGTTACATGAGGCCCTGAGGGTCAAACGTACATTTCAATCACCTTTGACTCTACTCCGCATGTGATATTAATCGTGGGGTACAATGTGTAGCATTATCTTTATTACCTACACCTTTTTAGATGCTTTACACCCTACAATAATACTGTTGGGTTAATAATCTCACAGCTTGATCGTCATATAAGTTTAAGTGCTCTATAAAGGGGTCAGCCAGGTCTAATCATACCAAATTCTTCTCCTTTTCCCTGCGCATTACTATATAATCTTGTCATGAAGTAGCCAGCCTGTATCAAAGAAGCTAACCTCATCATAAATCTAAAGCAGGGGATGTGTAAAGCCTTTTGGTCCGTAACTAAGTGCGGGGATTTGGACTGCCAAGTTACGTGATAACTCTACCTTCCGTTTCGAGACGGTCATTTTCCTCTTACTTTTTCTTGTCACGTTGAACTCGCCACATATCTCGTTTACGTCCCTTGGGAACAGAACATCATAGACCTCAGTCCCGTAGATTATCTAATTACTTGCTCACTGGTAATAGAATAGGGGATGAGAAGTTTAGGTCACGATAGGGCATCTGATACTACCTTGCAAAAACTGCTCTCACCCCTCGTTCGTATTTCACATGGGAATCATCGTACTGAAATGTGTCGAGTTATGTCGAATGGCATACCGAAGGTAAAACGACCTGTTGAAACTGGTCCGGTGTTCGATATGCGAATTGTGATAGGAGGGGCTTCGTTTCATGAGCGCCCCCTTGCTTATTGCCTTTTAACTCGCATCTAACAGACCAGCATGTACCTGATGCTGCAAACACGGGCAAATAATATTATACGTAGATTGTCTATCCTACCTTCGGATACAATAGACTGACTGAAGGTTAGATAGCCAATTGAGTTTCACATGAGGTTGAATTTGCCTTCCGTTGGTGGATACTATGATTTACAAGATTTACGCGATTTTCATGGTACTTACCACAAGTTCGTCTGGAACCGAGCTCTTGGTACCCCAGTCTAAATGCCTTGGTGATTACCTAAGTAGATGATTGGTTGGAGATTTTGGTTGAAGCTTAGGATGCGATCGGGGGGTGCGATTAGGCGAGTATCCACTAAAAATGCAGTCGCGACTAACCGGATATGTCTGCTATGACGTAGCATATGTCAGGTACCGTACTGAAGACGCGTTGGCTAAACCCTGGCAAAGTTGGTTGCCCTACCACGCTTGTTTGCCGCTTCGTTTTTGCCCTTGAACACAATTATTTCCCTCAACATTCACCATAATATCCGAGATCAAGATCAGCTTACGTTTGGAATAGTATCTAGCGGTGAGACTCTGTCGCAATTCATGCATTTTATGTCAAGCATCTTCTATTCGCCTTCAACGTTACCTGCTTCTTGTAATACCTGGGCAGATTTGACTTCGACTGTTTAAACGTCCGGTGATAGAGGGGTCTATGCCCTCAGTATTTCAAGATACAGTCAAGCTGCTTTAGGACCACGATGACCTCCCACTCTCTATTACCGCTCTGCCTTATTCTATGCCTGCTAATCCTTGTACCTCAGGCAGCAGCTTTCGGTGCGGGGGAAGTGCCTATCGGGAGCGACTTCAAGGGATATGTCTGGCGCCATGGTGATATTGTCGAGGTGTTAGCATGCTTGCCCGCAAGCTTCATTACAAACCACAGGTTTACGCAACTAGAGCGTAAACAGATCTATTTTGGCAACTGGTTACGCGATTTCTCTCAGGTTATCGACACAACATGTCTCGAAAACGTCCCCGAGCCTATTCTGCGCGCCATCGTTTCAGTCATGGGCTTCTTGGAGTTCGGCTTCGCGACAGATGAATTTGAGGTCACGCGCGAACGCCTTGGTTGTTATACTCATGTTGAGCATATCGACAATCCCGCTGGCTATACGGACAACGCGAAGAAGGTAGACGAGCGTCTCAGGGGCCCAGTGGATCCTAAAGAATTGGATTTTGACTCCGAAACCGGAATGAAGAACTACATTGCGAATTCTGGACATGGATGGGCAACATCTGCGGACTACATCCGTGAGCAGCTCAGCGAATGCATCAAGCTGGGGAGAATGAAGGGGGATGCTAGGGCAAGGAAAGACGGGTACATCCACCTTGGGGCTGCCCTACATACGCTAGAAGATTTCGCTGCCCATAGCAACTTCATCGAGCTTTGTTTGCGTGAACTGGGCGAAGAGCAAGTATTTCCGTTCGTTGGAGATGCATGCAGAATCGAAGTTCCCCATGGGCTATGGAAACGCCGGAAAGTAGCACCTCTAGTGACGGGCACATTTGGGATGCTAGACATCTTCCACAGCCTCCTGGGAGAAGCTGACGATATGGCTATTCTACAGTCAAAGGGCTCACTGGGAGAATTGGAGAAGAAATTGGGCTACGGCGGCGTAGCATTTGAGCAGCTTTTTGACCTGATAAAGAGTGCCGTTGAAGTACTGAGCAAGGTCGGAAACGGTGACAACCCTTTGCTGCAACAGCTGGAGACTGTTGGCTTGATTTTCCAAAAGGCGAAGGGGAATGCGCTGAATGTATCCAGTATTCTGAACCCAACCAGCAGCGACAGCGATGAAAGCGATGACACCGGTCAACCAGAAAGAGCTGAAGGTATCAGAAACCCCAATTTTCTATGGCAAGCCATAGAGCCCGTATTTTTTCTCCACGATCGAATGTCAAAATGGATGCAAGAAAGCTCCCAAGAATCAGGAGAAAGGGGCCCAGACGAATCAAGGAGTCAACTTGGGGAGAACACGAATCAGCTTGTTTTCCAGTTCCTTACTATCATGATCGAGTCGGCTGTTAGAGAGCTTCGGAACGCTGTCAAGGCAGCAAAAGACAAAGTTGACGAAGAGGCAGCCAAGTCTACTGCCGCCGAAGTATACCAGGATGGCTCTTCGGCCTCGGATCCAAGCCACTCGGACTTGTCCAAGGACCACTTCAGCAATGTGCTCAATCAAGTTGCAGGGCTTGTAGCAACGGTAACAACAAACTGGGCGACGCAACAAGTAGTGAGATGCTGGGACGATCCCACATTAGACGAGAACAAAACGATCGACGAGATACTGTCAATGCTGCACCACCCCGCCTTTCCTAAAAGGAAGACGGCGATTCAGCGATACATGTTCGACGAGGTGAAGAAATGGTGGCGTAGTACCTCGAGTGAGGAGAAGTGCCGTTTACGCCAGCAGCTCACTAAAGAAAGCGTACAACAACGAGGACACGAAGACCACGAGTTGACTTTCAAGGATCTCGTCAAGACGCATCGTGGCGCCGCCGAATTCCCCGGCTCACGGCCGAAGGTCATTGCACCTCCGCGCAAGATCTCTTTCCCTATAGCATGGGCTCTGAACGAAGCAGGGAAAGACATTCATTGGTTACTCTCAACACTACAAAAGGGCATGAGTAACCCTTCTCGCTCTGTAAAGGATGTTCTAAGAACCTCTGGCAGCTTGGCATACGGCTCGGGCCAATTCGTATTCACCGCGGCTGCGTGGTTGAGGAATAAGGTCTATAGCCTGGCGTTAGGTTCGAGCACCCCTGCGAGCTGAATCTGGTTCTTAACCATGGGTCGTACTATATTATATAGTTATCCGCTTTGAACCCATGTATTCTGGGGTCCACGAAGAATATCCTTCGGGCAATTATGACACGGTCAATAGAGTAGAGCTGGAAGGAGACATATATAGGGACTATCAATAAAGACTCAACCCTAGCCGAACCGCCAGAAGCCCCAGTGTGGCTTGCTGCTCAACGTAGTTCCAGGGTATCAGTTACAGATAGGAGAAGGAAAGCAAGGAAATGGTAAGGAAAACCTTCGGGTACAGTGGAATTGACAAAGAATGAAATATAGCATAGCTAACAGTGCGCTCCTAAGCGCCTTCATGTAATCAGGTAGAGACTTTTCTGTGCTAACTATGGTGACGGTCTTGCCCCGGGCTCTGTGATTACTAATTAAGGAATAGATTTTCAAATAGCATGGGGCTGTTCAGCTAAACCACAGTGCTTGAAGTGATATTTGTACACTACACCAGGCTCATATGAATCGAATCGTTGGGCGTGACCAGATGATTCGAGATCTGTAGTACTATGTTGTGCATCATGGGAGTTTGTATTGCGAGTCTTACTAGTAGTAGACTGGACCCATGATCGCAATGAGACAGTCAGCTTCCTCAGAATGGAAGTTTCTGAAAAAGCCCTAGGAACACCAGGCAGGCAATAGACAAGGATTATGGCGGACATCTCGGTAATGCATCCTATCGACAAGCTGGCCACCTTGTACAGCCAATCTGGGCCATGCACGTAGCCGACGGTGATTCCTATTCGGAAGGCGGCAGCGCCGATTGCTCTAGTTAGGCTCAAGCGTTAGTTGAGAAAAACCCTTCTCGAAGTGGGAGCATAAGAAGGGTGAGTAGGAGGAGAAAAAGCACAAGAGAACATTCACGCACACTAGCCCAGTAGCAAACGTGATCGCAATACCAATCCTTCGTTTCCGTGACATGTTCAGGCTCCAGATAACCTTTTGCGGTAGCAGAAAAAGCAAGACATCCGAAAAGAAATTGAATATGCCGATGACGAGATTGAATGGTCTCCCGTCATAGCAGACTCCCGGTATCGTCTTGTCCCATATCCGCTCAAAGGGCACGCATAAAAGATTGGTCCCAACATCAGCCACGAGATAAAACAATAGGTTGACCCATAAGAGTATCTGGCAGCACCACTAACCGAGAAGTTACAATCGGATCAGCTTTTGATCGCAGTTTTCATGGCTAATTTCAAGTCAGGGGCTCAAGAATGGGTCATAATCACTTACATAGAAGACTCCGCGCGTCCCTTTCGGCGCGAAAATCCGGATCCATTGCAGGAGAATAGAGACTTTTACGGCGGCTAATGTGATGATGTAGAATGTGGCCGCAAATTGGAGGGCCTATCAATTATTCCCAAAGTTAATGAAGAAAGGCACAAAGATCGTGATCGATGGTTGGTACGTAACGTACATGCTGAGCATCCGAGACTTGCCTCACGGTCGCGTTCCATTGATGTACGAAAAGGCCGACAGTATTGACGACGTGGTATACCTCATAAAGATAAACGATATAAGTGCCCTGGTTGACTAACATCAGCAAGTGATATTCGAGAGAATGTTTGTTTCATAAGGACTCGATGGAGCAGGCCTAGCTTACGTAGCCTATGATGATGAGAACTAGTGTATTATTATTAGCTTTCGAGGTCTACGCTATGCTATCGGTCAGATAAAAAAGTGGCAGTGATCGTAATTACCATCCTCTACATGAATCATCTTTAAAACGAAGAATTTCGCATAGGTTCGCAACAGAAGGGCCAGCGTGACCAAAGTGAGCAATATCGGAATCAAAATCTGAGCAACGAGGTTTCTGTTCGGCGGGTTTTCAAAGTTCGGTTCAATACCTGGCGGAGGTGGGAGAGATGGCGAACCGAGGTACGCCTCCCGCTGCTCGGGAGTAAGTTGAGCGGGAGTCGTCATTTCCGAGGATACCATGTTGCTTTCAATGCACACAATGCTTTGAGCTTGTCGAGCGAGCTGTGAGTGAATAACAAGGCAAAGAGATGATATGCACGGGTTTAGAGGCGATTAGCAGAGTGTGGTGAGCTCGTTTGCTTCACTGCGTAATTACTTGGTGAAAGACATTACGCTGGCAGCCTCAGTCCTAGTAATGGGGGATGAAGAAGTGCAAGTGTCATCACGAAGTAGCATTGGATTAGTTGTTGAAATATGCGAAATAGATATATTTACAACAGCGTAGCGAAATAGCGTGGGTGAAACTGAGGATTTGGTGGCAGCCCTTGATTTATTGCTTAGCTCTTCTAAGTTGCTAAAATCGCATGCGTACCTTTAGTTAACCATGTTGTCGCAGCCACTTTTGACGTATTTGTTCGGTCTGTCAGCGTTACTACCCATACATCAATATCACCCGTGCAGCAAAGAGCTGTTTCATGTACCTATACGATATAATATACCATACTCGATAAATAAATGACCAAAGGTGTGATCAGAAAGGCGGTTGCATGTCCTTCAGGAATGGCGATCATTGATTATTGGTAACTATTACAGCAGCTGGCAGCTTACACCCACGAAAAAAGCCACCTGAGACGTACGGGTTTCCAAGGTAGTATTTGACAGTTCTTCGCGGTTATTCAGCCCTCACCCTCATCGGCTATACTCTCCTAACTAGACCAGTAGCTGAGGTGTACTAAAGCTGCAGATAAGAAAAACGAAACCCAGCCTCCCTGCCAGCATGGTCGGTGATGGTCTATAGAATTCATACAGACTACTTACTGATCATCTGCATTCAAACCTGAGGATATAGATTTATAGCAGTGACGTGCCAAGAACGCCAAGAAGATCAATGTATTGGCGGTTTGGTAGATACTGAGATGAGTATGCTATATACTAAGCGATTCAAGGCCACTCGTACATGTGCACACCAGTCACCTAACGAGATCTAGCATCAAAAGGGGCCGGGGGAAGTTTAAATAACGATACTGATTGCATGCCAAGCAGCTGATGAGTAAAAGTAAAAATAGACCCCTTGGTGGCTAGTCCCACCCTAGAACACAGGGGGGCAGTAGCAATAGAGACTCTTTAGCACTTCTTACATCCACTGCCTCACTTAGTAGAAAATTAATTGTGATGCAAGGCTTCTTAATCGCCTTTTGTTACTAGGGCAGTATACGTAAAGTCCCTTTGCCTACATAGTACCTAGGTATATGATCATTAATTGGTGGTTCGTGGCAACTTGTAACATCTAATCATTACCGGAATCATTTGTCGAACTGGTTTCAAGTGATCACTATAAGTCACTGTGACTATATTGGCATCGGAATGCGATTGCCGAAGGCTATTGAATGCAAGGTGTAGGTGGTTGCGGAGCCCCGACCTGTTCCCCCCTCACAACTAAAAATAGACAGGGCTTGTGTTACTTACTAATTAACTCTTGGATCGCGGCACCGCTTTGGAGTGGCACGAACACATTCAGCCTACCACCAACGACTTTTGGGGCCTTTTTAATGCTGACATTGAACAGGGTCCGGAACCTATACGATGGAACCGACTCAAATGTGACGTCGGGCTGCAACTGACGTCCGAATCTGCCCCACGTTGGCTTCAATAGATGACTTGATTCGCATAGCCTCCCGAAAGGTGCAGAATCCCGGATTCCTGGTGCAGTGTATCGCACATGGCGCGAACTATTGTTTGATGGGGCGGCGCTGTTCTCTGTAGTGTTACAAGAGAGGCATAAATGAGTGAAATTTGATACAGAGATCAGGTACTGTAATCGGTTTCATTTAATGTGATTCCTATCCATCTCAATGTAATAGGGAATCAATGGGGGCGGGCCGGGAGGCATGAAGGGGGTTATAAGCCCCATTGTGCTGAGGTTCAATCGGGAACTCGGGAATGACGATTCTGGGCCTCTACTACCTTAGGGTAGTGGTATGATGGGTTCTAAGTCCTTCAATGGCGCGCCCTCGTACTAGTACCACTTCCCTAAGGTACCGGAGGCTCACAGTTCGACCCGGGGTAGGGGCTCCAGATGGGTGGTAAATCTGACATTTTTTTTCTCCTCTGTTTTGTTACTGGTGGCCTTTTTGGCCGATCTATCCATTATATCCCTTTTTATCTGCTCTGGCCTGTATAGCTCTCTACTCATCTGTATTCATCTCTCTGGTCTATTTTCTCCTGTCAGGCGAGCATTGCTCTGCTTGTCCTGGTGTAACTCAAAATTAAGATTAGCTTTCATGACGCCCATGTTCAACGTAACGATGCCTTCCACGGATTGAAGTACCCACGCCCATAATATTAGTTGTACTGTAAACGCCCCCAACCCCGATGTTGCACGGCAATGATAACCTGCAGCACTGGACGTAGTAAGTTCAACATGCCACCCGAGCACACTGCCTCAACCTGGACTCGAATATTCATGCCTATAACATAGGTATAGGGCTGTATGCTGTACTGAAAATGGGGTCAGATCATATTGGGGGTCGAAATGCGACGTAACGTGCCATCCTACCTACCATGTTTTGTCTCGCTTATAGGAGCGGCCCAACACTTGATACCAGAGAAAAATAACCCCGTTCACTCAGTTTCAGCTGCTTGTCTTGGCAACAAACAGTCTTCGATGCTGCTTCAGGTCAAAGACACAAAGCTCCTCGCTATTCTAACGAAGAGCTTTACGCGCACAAGGTTTGGGAACTTTACCATCTTGCACTATACCAACAACTGAACCACGCTCTCCGTTCCATAAATCAATTCAGTCATGGACAAACGATTCCAAAAAGCCTTGCAGGAAGTCGAGGCGCTGAATAAGGACCCAGGCACTCTCCCGTGGAAGCTGGATGAGCCATGGGCGCAGCGCTTCTATTCGTGGGACGCCGAAGAAGAGGCGTGGAAACCTGCGTCTACTGCAAATGGCACTCACGGACAGAGATCAGGCAGCATTTTTGCCCTAGCCTTTTACAGCTGGAACATTGATTTAATGCTGCCATTCGCCGAGTCACGGATGGAGGCGGCGCTTGCCCACCTTGAGAAGCTATTGAGTCAACTGTCCTCGCCCGCAACAACGGCCGTCGTCATCAATCTACAAGAATGCATCCCGTCCGACTTTGCGACGATAAGCCGACAGAAATGGGTCCGGGACGGGTTCTACATGACAGATCTCGATCCGTCGTCCTGGGCGTCCGGGGCTTATGGCGTGACCACGCTGGTTGACCGTCGACTGGACGTCGTATCGTGCTTCCGTGTCCACTATTCCAAGACCCAACAGGAGCGAGATGTACTCTTTGTTGATGTATCCCTTCCGGCCGCTGGATCCAATAATGCCGTACTTCGGCTGGGCAATTCCCACCTCGAGTCGTTCGCACTGGACCCTCCACTCCGCCCGTCCCAAGTACAGATCGTAAGTACGTACATGCGGGCGGACAACGTGTCTAATGCGATCGCCATGGGCGACTTTAATGCCATTCAGCCATTCGACAAGTCTCTACACTCCGACAACGGTCTCAAAGACGCCTATCTCGAGCTTGGAGGGCGAGAGGATAGCGATGAGGGTCACACATGGGGGCAGCAGGCGCTGCGAGAGCTGCGCGAGCGATTCGGTGGCTCGCGGATGGACAAGGCATATTTCTACGGTGGAGACCTCAAGCTCTTAAGCTTCGAGAGATTTGGTACAGACGTCGAGGTGCACCAAGACAAGAAGAAGCAGAGAGATCAACTATTGTCGTTAGGGTTTGAAAAGGCCTGGGTCACCGATCATCTTGGCGTCAAAGCTGTCTTCAGCTGGAAGAGTTCTGTACGCCTGTAGATAGCTGAGTACATAGGCATATGAGATAGTAGTATGGATCAAGGGCGACTTGGTGCGGCCGATTCTTGCGGAGGTACAGTCGATTGATGAATTACGGAAGTGAACCAGTGCACACTCTAGATGTGGTTATTGTATAAGGGAACTGGTAAAACCATACTTCTCTGCTCCTAAGCCTTACATATTCGTGACAGTGACCTTATCTATTCTATGTTTCTGTTGTCGGCTTTCTTGCGCATCTTCGATACTGTTTTCTTGTCCATATACGCTCCTTTTGTCCATTTTCCTATAGGACATACGGCTGCTGCGCCGGCATAGCCCTCGACACCGCTAGTATGGGTTCAAACATAGATAGAGGTTGTTTCCTCTGTATTCGAGTTATCTCTCTTGTTTAAATTTTGCTTTTCTCTCAGTCTAATTACCCCTGGGCGTATTATCGGTCCTTTCGCTATTTGGGACGTAGTAGGGGAGAACATGCAAGGGTACTGTTTCTTGAGCTATTTCAGTAGGCTCTCTCTTTTTTCCCACGTTCTGGTAGGTATTTTGAGCGGAATTGTGTATTTCTGTCTACCTTGTTTCCTAGACTTATGCTCCTCTAGTTCGAGAAAGAATAAAAGGCAAATAACAAACGACAAACAAAGCAATCAAGTCCTACGCTGCAAGCTAAGACGATCCTGAATGCCTAATGTCATCAGCTGATCTATGCTAGATCAAGATTGGATCTTTTTAGTGACAAATATGAATTTTACAAGTAGAAGTACCTATAGGGCGTGAAGCTGCCACTGAAAGAACTTGCTCTCTCTATGCTTGCTGGGTTGCACCCACTTGTATAAGCTCCTTTCTAGATCCTTTAGCACCGATTAAGGAGTCGAAATTGTTTGGTAAGGTAAGTTCTTGTCAATTACCTTTATGGCCGATGTTTGTGGCCGATGTGGTAGGCTTGCTTGCCTATTGCCAGCAAACAGCCTCTCGAAGATTGTCTCGGGTTAACCACGGCCGATAACCACCAAAATCTTGATTGGTCTGGCGCCTCTGTTCTTGAGTGAGGTCAATGGCCATCTATTGACATTGATGAACACACCTTTGACACACCGCCTTCTGAAAGTGTGGCAGAATTCAATCTGGGTGTCCACTTTCTGGCAGAAAATGTCTATAAGTATGTGCCTTTTTTTCGCCGACCTGTTCAGCTTTTCCCTTTCCTTGTCTCATCACAACCCACGCTCTCCTTGTTCTCTCACACAAGTTGAGTTCCAACTACAAACGCAACCTAGAGACGACATCTCTAGCCGTAGGTATGTTATTTCTCTTTGTCAATTTCGAAAGCTGCAGTCACGATATGATGAGGCTAGCAGAACTCTACGGCTATATTATGGCAAATGATACTTTTAGCCGAGTCGCCGACTATAAGTCTCACGAGACCTCAGTATGCTGACCTCTACATAGATATTCTCCTGCACCAGCACCGGTGACAGTGGCGAGTCGGCATACGCGAGACAGAGGACGAACTGCCTCGACCCGGTATTTGAACATCCGGCTTTGTACGCCTTTCCAATGGGTGCTGTGACAGTTTCCCATCACCATTCCAGCTGGGAAACTGTCACAGGATCCATGGGGAAGCTGTACAAGGCCGGTTGTAGAATCGACTGGCCAGAGTTCTCCCCAAGCAAGACGGCCCGGAGAGAAGAGATGATGTTCCTCTCCACACCACACCGGTGAGCACAAAACCCACAACCCATACCTTGAATCCGCTATTCGCTAATTTTATTTTCCTAGCGATTCCAGGAACAAGGGAAGATAACGCCGCCGCCAACCGCGGCCTTCTGTCGCCTCTCCGACAGAATCTAGGCATGAATGACCGTGTCTGTGTCGGCCACCCAGAAAATGACGACATAGACCGTTCGTCTCAGTCCAAGTCGGCCACAACACTATCTTACTCGGTTGCTTTGCCACCTGGCAGAAGAAAAAAGTTGGAACCACACACAACCAGGATCATCTGGTTGCTTCAAAAGTCCAAACGCCGACGACAGATCAAGAGCGCTACCCTGTTGCCATCATAGCCACAGCCACAGGCCCGTGTCTTGGTCCTCCTGTTTTCGCCCCCCCCTTCCACGCCTGCAGTCGTCATCGACGCGAAGATAGGATGGGCAACAACCAGTCCCCCGAGAGGAAGAAGCAGGGCCAACAGGATGCGGAGGACAGTACACGAAGGCGTATGGCAGTCATTCAGACCACCAACGAGAAGCGAATACTGACAACAGACTCGTTGGTTACCAACTCCATTGACCCTCATGACTTTCTTGATACTTCCTGGGTGGTACTTGCTTACCTCTGGCCTACTGGGTTTGGCTATTGGCTTTGCGAAATTCAGCAACGTCTACGGCGGAAACACCGACCGTCTCGAAAACCGCCTATTCCACAAAATCTTCAACAACGCGATCGCGTACAACACCCGCTACCGAGGTGTTGTAGATGCTTATATCCCTGAACAATCGGCGGAAGACGGCCCAAAGAGACAGTGGCAAAGGTCACGCTCATCGCGCCACCCGCTAAGGAGACCGACACGTTCGCGCGTCTCAATCCCGTCCTGCGTCGTCGTCCCGGTTTACTTAACCGTGGCATAGGAGCCTTTAGGCACTCTCCTTCCGATACACAGAAGGCCAGAGTCGTGCATGGCTTTACCTAGCCAAGAGAGTGTACGGAAGTTTGGGTGACTTGCGTGGTCCCGTACCCTCTATTTACCGCCATGGCAGGCTGCCCACGATGTAACTGGTCCCGCAACAAGCGGCGACATGATCAAGCTCGGTCTCTCCCTCCCAGCTTACTCGCCAGCATAGACGCCTTTAGATGCGACACCAACCGGTCGCATCGCGTAGCGTCCGTCTTGCCCTGCCTTCCCTTTGTTTTGCTACCTGCCTCTCTTTCACCGAGAAGAGAAGAGAAGGCCATCCTTTTGGACAAGATACTCTGTGGAATCCAGAGAATCAATAACCGTGCGAGTATTGCTAGCGACATTACACCATGACACCAGGATAGGGGTGGTCACAGATGCCTAGCAGACAGCATGTCTCGCCCAGAAGTAGCGCCACAACAACCACTAAAGGCCACCGATTGTCAGGTTCCGCCCGCCGACAAGAGCACCAGTCCGAACCATGGTGAAACCGACTCGAATACCACCTGTTATATCCCACCTCGCCCAGATATGGTCACAACACACGACTTGGGTCTCAGCCAGGCCGCAGCCAGCGTTGGAGCGTGACATAGACGATGTACTTGTCTTTCGCCTGCCAGTCCTCAACACTTGCCCAAGTATGGCCACAATACACGACCTGGGTTGCCAGTGCTGCTCGCAAGCTACGGCATGTCTTGTTCCTTCTTGATTAGAGAATGTGTGCGAGGCTGCAGAAGAGCACTGGGGTATCGGCAAGCTCGTCGCGGTAGTTCGGAGTCGTACTCTTTTCCTAGGCGACCGAAGAACAAAAACCAATAATGCCGTACGGCGCTGAGACAACTTCGACGATAAGAAGATTGTCTGGCTTTGGTGGAGGGTTGGCTTGACTTTACCAAAATCACGGCGCCGTGAGAATAGCGACAAAGAAAGTATCTTTCCGGCCTTGCTCTCGGAGAGCTCAAGTTAAGCCGGGAAGCCAACACACCCTCCGTCAAGGGCTTGAGAGAATTACGTCGCATCATTCCGGCACAGCACAAAGAGGAACGTAGCGGGGTGGGTCGGATGCTTTTCAAACCTGCTACGCGGTTCGAGTAGACACGCAATCGAGATGAAGTCTCGGTCGGTTCGGGAAAGGTGGGTCGATACATCACTCGTTTCGACAGCTAACTCAAACAACTACCACCGGATGGAAGGACACACCATCGGACTCTGGGGCTCCTGGGGGGGGAGGGGTGTGGGAATCGGGTCAGCATTACGACACACAGCCTAAAAAATAAGTATTTAAAGAGAAAACGGGGTACAACTACTCGGTTTTTAATTTTAACATTCCTGCGGTGGCCATCAACAACCGCACAGCCGTCTTTTGCGGGTCAAATCCCGACACGCTTGGCGAGAGGTAAACGCCCAGCAGGGCATTGGTATTTTACATTACACCTGGTCCCTTACGTGGTTTCTCTCTCGGAAGAGTAAACCGTCACTTTGGGTTTGATGGCGGATCGTACAGGGAAGTTTATAATTACGAATAATAACTCGAAATTAAAATAAAACTAATAATTATTATTTTTTAAACATCATCGTCTTAGATTGTGAGAGATGTGCTGCGTGAATGCAAATGCAAGCAGTGCGAGAGTCAATAATTTGCGCCCATTTGCTTTGTGATATCTATGTGCCCTGGTTCTCGTGATAAGTAAGTAGTCACTATGCCTGATGTCCTGCTCTTACCTAGATGCCTACTGGGTTTGAGACAAAATGAGCTGAGAATCATCGTGTCCTTGTAGCTGCTCATGGTCGACCTTTCCTCCAATGAAAACCTATACATTTCTTCCTCGAATCAGGTCCTCATTCTGTCGCACAAGTGGCATGAGGTAGCGTAGTGGTTCTTGGGGCATATGCAGACCGCATCATTGGATCAGCAGTTCGCAGCGTGGATGATTTGTACTTCAAGAGGTATACTTGAATGCAGTATAGATCTTGAGCAAATGCCCCTATTTTAAGAGTAGGGAGACACTTTGTCATTGACTCATCTATTTACCCGGAATGAGGCTCACAGTGTGTGCTTTTGCGGCAGTGAACGAGTACAGCATCTAGAGCAGGCTTAATGATGGAGTCTGAGGCTTCAAAACCACTCTGCATACTTCTGAACAATTGCTCTTACTTAAATTCCTAAACTTTGAATAACGACGTCGTGTTCATGATTCTTCTCAGTCGTCGTAATGGCTTCTAGGATTTGCTATGGGCAATACCGGCTGTATACCTAAGACTTATTTATCGTTCATCTTCGTACTTAACTACGCGTGATTGAATGGCGGCTAGGTCTTCGAGGTCACGCAGTTTATTCCATGTAAGACTTTCAAAATATTGTTGTTCTGCTAAAACGCCTACTTTGTCATGTGCTTTCCAATTTCTATTGAGTGAGCTAAAAGTCTTGTAGAAATGCTGAGGCAATACTGATGAGTTACTCGGTGCTTTCGTGTTATGTGCAGTGCTACCAATGTACTCGGTACTGGGGCCAGGTAGGCAACAGCACGTATTCATATCCAGAAGGAAGGAAAAACATATCTAATTATTACTTTCCAGACGCCACTACTGTGCCACTTCAGCAGCTGGTGGACTCGGAATGCTCTTGTATCACGTGATCTATACAACTTCTAGGTAGGTAGGATATGTATTTACTCCAGATCAGATACTCCCATACTGGTCTTAATTAGCGTGCCGAAAGTTTTCTTTTTGATCTGGGACAAGAACTACATAGTATATAGTGACATAATTGAGCATTTCCTGGCTTTTTCATTCCCACTTCGGTATCTTTAGCTTCAAGTAAGTGAAAACATGACCGTTGGCCGCTGCATGAGGCTGACGATTGCCGGACTTGGTCTTGTGTATTGCTTTTGTGTACTGTGCTAGGCATCCAGAGTTATGTCCAGGTAGAAGCAGGTGTTGAAGTGGGGTGGCTAATATGTTCCCTGATGCATGCACTCTTAGTAAGGGAGTGGGTGCATAGATATCTTGAAAATTGAATGAGCTATGTCCTGCATTTGTACTTGACTTTCTAGCCTAAAACTCAAGAACTATTCCCTAGCCAGCGTTCTTAAAACTCTACAAGGGGTATCGAAGGCAGCATAGCCCTTCAAAGCCTTGATAGCTATCAAGTCAAAGAGTCTACAGAACCCCAGACCTTTGTGATGCGCAGATATAATGAGTTAAGACAAAATTTTACATATGCAAGCTGCTTTCAAGATATTGAAAGCCAGTAAATGGGATAGGAAAGTACTATTTAATACCAGGCTGATTTAAATTCCATGTCTGTCCCCAGACAAATCCTGTCTCGGACAGCTTGGGATACTCCAAGTACAGGACGGACACATATTGCCTTCCAGGCTTATCAAACTGTCTTGTGAAATCACTTGTTACATTATACTTCGAGCTCTGATACACCCCAGGTGACTACCTAGGTATTCTGGCTGGCATTCTCAAGCATGGTTCCTGATTGGGTCAATCAAGTACACCTCTGCACTTGGCGACCAACTACCTACTGTTGATTGGATGCTCTTTCCTACATTCTCTACACGTACCCCGGATTGACAGAAAACCGTGTCTGTAGTCCACTTTTATCTGCTCCTCGAGCATAAATAAACCCGGAGGTCGTCGATTCGTCTACAACACCTCCCACCCATCAACATCATTTTTCTTCCTTCCTTGTCCGCACTCGCCATTACTGACCGACGAATCCTTCTCGACTTGTCTCAACATACTACACTGCTACGTACCAATTACATTCTATTGTCAAAATGGCACCTACAGATTCTGATGTTTCTCTCCGATTCCTCGTCTCGTGCATCCGTCACTCCAATGGCGGAAAGGTAAGACACTCATTTTCTGCATGCACCGCATGTACCAAATGCCACTGTCCAGCTAACTTTCCAAGGTTGATTTCGAGGAAGTCCGTAAGGAATGCGACATCGTGACCAAAGCAGCCGCGTAAGTCTACCGTGCCATCTTTAGCCAAGCACTAGGTAACCCACATTCTCCTAAACTAACGCACTATACCATCTAGTGCAAAGCGGTATGAGCGTCTCTTGAAATCCCACGGCATTACTCCTGGCGCTGTCAGCGGCGTCAAGCGAGAGGCGAAAGATACCGATGATAACAAGAAGACTAAGCGTCCCCGTGCCAACAAGCGCAAGCTCGAAGAGGTCAATGAAGATGAAGGAGATGTTGACGAGCCAGTCAAATCCGAGCCGAAGGTCAAAGGTGAAGTCAAACATGAAGATGCAAAAGTGAAAATTGAACATGCAAATGATATCGCTCAAACAACATCAACAATTCCTACATCCCTCCCTAACAACACATCTCCCCAATCCCAACCCGCCTCATTATTGTGTACTACTGGAAGTCACGACAATAACGATGACAACGACGATGACGAAGTGCTCTTCGTATCTTCCAATGAGAAGCCAAGGAGCCCGAATGTTCTGACGAGTGTCGACGATCACTTTCATTCACACGCGCAACTGTCTACAACCGCGACCGATGGTACTAAATCTGTCGATCACGCTGCTAACCTAGGATTTCCTCAGCAGCCCGACGCCGCGTCGCTAAGAAACCTTCCGCCATCCCCACTGACGATGAGGACGACGATGACTCCATCTAATCCTTACCCTTTCGGCTTCACGCCTACCACCTGGGTCTTTCCACAAGACAGTCACAGCTACATGTAGCTGTATGTTAAGCATCTCATTTTCTTGTCCTCATATTATGATGACAACGAGGCAGCGTGAGTTCTGCTTGCTGGTGGTACATGCCCTGCTCCTCTTCACTCCACCGACTATCATTCTCTGACATTCATTCTCTTCAGACATGGCACTATGAGCAGCATCGGGATTCGGATTTTGACATGAGATCGATGGTTAATGAGTTTGTATGGACTGGCATCCTTCGTGGCATTCGTTGCTAGTACATATTCGGTCTGCACACTTTTCCTTGGCCAGTATTCTGGGTCATAACGCCAGTTCGGAGGTTGATGCTCAGGCTGATACAGTCATTCGCAAGGAATACCTAATGAAAACACGCAACCGATATCTCTACATTTTGACATTGCCATATCGTGACTATGCTGCTCCCTACCTACCTAACGCTAGTACCCCGACTCTTGATATGTATTGCTTCTGTAGCACAGGCATGTTGGCATCCCATGAAGTTGATAATACATGCGTCCTTATGATCTCGAGATCTTGGGCAGACTCTACAATCAACCAGGCAGTCTGCGCCTCATACAAGGTACCAAAAAGTTGTTCATGCGCTAAAACTGGTGTCAGATCAGTCCCTTTGCACCTATCAAAGTGTCCCGGAACCTTTCCTCCTCCTCAGGAAGCTCAGACCACCTCGAAAGGCGCCGGGCCAACATGCGACCTTACATGAGGCGTTTAAAAGTAGGTTCCTTCCCTAATTCTACGGCATCTGTAGGTTAAGTACATAGCAACAAGTCACTATGTACCTCAGCAGGTACCATACTTTGTACCTGAGCACGGGCCAATCCGCGCGACACTAAGCGGGGCTAGCTAGCGTACCTGCCTAACGTGCCTGCCATTAAAGTCCAGTTCGCATTCTTGATGTACCACAATAAATTTGTTTCAATTGAACTTCTTCAGGCAGGTACATAATTCTAGATGCAGAGATTAATTGCGCAAAGCTACATTTTGTTCCGGACATCTCACAAGACGTTTTTGGAGTTTGTCTCGGTTTGTGCCGTTCCTGCGCTACTTGGAGACGGTGTTGCGCAGGTACCTGACGCTAATGATGGACTGTACTAGGCTCCCTGCGCATTCCGTTTTCGTGCACAAGGGATGCAATTGATTGGACAGGGGTCAACAGCTTCAGTGTAGCCGCTTTGTGGGGATCACGCTTCAATTTCAACGACATCCGTCTAGCTCGCAGGTAGTACATTTGAAGCAGATGAAGATGCAAGGTTGGATATTGCAAAATTAGATCTTTCAAGTAGTTTCAGTAGCATACGGAGGTGATATGAAATGTTTCTGCGCAGCAATTGTCATTTCTTTTGCCCTTAATTGTGTACAAGTGCTCATCACGTCGAGACAGCACTGGTAAATTTGTAAGCCATTGCAGAGTAGGAGCAGATCATTTCCTTTCAAGCTTCGATTCTGTGATACATATTTTAGAACTGAGCATCTCTGACATCTATAGACGAATATTTCTTGGGTTGATCTTGCAATTTTCTGGGGCTTGGAGAGCATTCTAACGCAAACAATGTCGAGAACCTTCACCGTAATTAGCAATTAAGTGTGCAAGTACATACGTTTCATAAGGGGTCATTTGCGAGGCATTTAACCCCTCTTGTGACCAGGTGAAGCACTCATCGCAGTTAGGTACATATCAAGGTACTTACCTCTGCAGAGCTACAATATGAGTGGCAGGAATTTGATAATGAGTTGGAAGACATACGCCACTCGGTAGGTATTAAGGGAGACGGGGGTGGGATACGTCTTTGTATCTCGAGTATCAGTATCCGCGGCTTTAAACGCCTATGTTAGATACACAAGTGGGTAGGTACCTATTTGAATATGTCCCTAGGGAGGTGTCGGCAGTTTATACGCTTCAGTCATCTAGAAGTGTGTCGGAGCATGCTGAAGCTGAAGATACCTAACAGGTAATAGCTTTGCACCATATCAATACGGAGCAGCAGTATCCATGTACATAGGCCAATACTATTACCTGCAGGTACGTTGTAGTCATCTGACTTATCGATGTCCACTAAGGTACCTGTCTGCAGAGGTCAGAACTGCAGTAATTAGCCCTAGTCATATGCTCAACCCCCAGCCTCCTGAACAGCTGCTAGAATAGATACCTTGATGAGTAGCAAACACCGGTACTAACCTTAGGCCCGCTTTCGAAGCCTTTAAATATAAATCCTCTCTTCCCTTCACCCTTCCACTTCGTCCATCTCTTTTACATCTACACACTCTTTCTTCCCAAAGACTCGCGTGTGTTCATCTTCGTCAAGCCGAATAGAAATCAACTTTCCACCAAGTATTCAGACTCTCTTCACTCGAGGTAAGTGTTCTCCCTTGACTGCCGCCGTTTCCCACGATTCATTACCTGCCGGCTTCATCCCCAGAAGTCATCAGCATTTTGAATCTTCCCTCAGCACATGCACCTATATCACACAACTGCATATTCTGCCGCGTGTTTCCTTCTCGTTCTCATTGACCCCAAAGTTCCCCATCTTACTTCACCTCAAGCTCCCTCTTCTTTCCCCCAACCACTTTGAACCAACTCGGCCAGCCTACGATTTGGTCCAATCCCAACCCTTTCTTTGGCCTCAACCTTCATGTTCTGGTATGCTACGAACATTCCACACACAGCCGGTTGCATTTCATCCCAGCCCACGATTTCTACGCACAAGTGTGTGTGAATTTTCATTGCCTGTAGCCCTAACCCCTCGTCACTATCAATTTTTTCATTTTCCGGCATTCATGTCAATGACCAGCCCCTCCCATTCATAGGAGTGTTTGCTCATCCCATTGAGTACATTCACCTACCTACCTCACGTGCCCATTTCTGCCATCAATTGTACCTCTTGCCCAATTGTACCCCTGACCCACTTTTACCAGTACATATGCTCCCAATTCATATTCCTTCCTCTTTCCCACCACTCTTCACTTTCTCACCAACACTCTTCCATCTTTACATTTTCATCCTCTACAGTTCCACACTCAACCTTCTACACTTACTGCATACGTTCTCACCGCGTCTTGTTCTCGTCGCGCGTCAAGCAGAAGTCATCAACTTCGCCCATCTGTTCATCTAAGTTGGTGCTAATCGCGCCTAACGCTTCAGATTTCGTTACATCACTTTAGCAACCTCGCAATTGTCAATCTTTGACAGATCAACTTGTCTTTCTTCCTTGGAAGAAACGTATCAAGGTAAGCATCCCACATCAATTCTTATCCCTCTGACGGTCACTTCAATCCCGTCCTCAATTCCTTGCATCTCGCCTGCCAACACTTGTATCTGGAACACTCGTCGCGCACCATCCTACACCCCGAGCCCAGCTTCATTTGATATCTAACTCATTTCTAGACATACTCTCTTGCGACTCGCATTAGCGTGACTCATTCGCCAAGTAATCATGCCTTTAAACACCAACATGATTCAACGTAAGTTTCAATTCCTATCAATGTCTGATTATGAGCGTCTTACTAATGCACTGACATATAGACTCTAAGCCTATTGCTAAGAAGGCTGACGCCCCTGAGGCCATGAATAACTACATCTTAGAACCGCGCACCTACAACGATACTCATTTTACTATCAACACCTCTCCCGTCGGTAACATGACCATCTCCGGCGGCGTCAACTGTCCTGTCAACGCTGGCACCCAGGGCGAAATGACCGACGCTCAAGAAGCCAATCAGTCTTTCGCTAACTGGCCCATGCACAATACTTCCGGCACTACTGGATCAAACATTAGCCCTCCCGCTACTCCGTACAGTAACAGTCCCTTCAGCCCCGCTGGTGCAGCTGTCAATCCCACCACCCCTGGTACCCCCATCACGCCTTTCTCTCTCGGCAATCATACACCCTTGATAACTCCTGTCGCCCCCAAGTCCACTACTGTCCTCGTCCAAGGCATGCCATTCAGCTTTGATCGTCTCAAGGAGATGGGCGAGGCACTTACCAAGGCTCGTCGCGAGCGGAGATTCCCTCCCACCATAACCCCGACATACAATGTCCAGGCTTTGATTGACGACTATGAGGCACTCGAGCGACTTGAGATTGCTCGTGAGGGTGAAGGCGATACTAGAGATGATGCCTTCCGTCCTAACATCTCTCGTATGTACATCGAGATTCAGCGAAAGATTCAAGACCGTGATCTCACCTATGGTGAAGTCGCCGCTGATTCAAATGTCCGTGCTCGCATTAATGGACTTGCCAATGGTACAAGTGCCGAGGCAGGTATATACAATCTCATGCGACATGCCGTTAATTCTGTGCTTCGCCACAATCGTCTCACGCTTGACAGCGACAGCAACACTGTCGACGCTATTTCAGCTCGTGTTGTCAATGCAATCCGCAGCAATGTTCAAAGCCAGGTCGATCGCGGTGCTCACGGTGTTGATGGAGTAAACATGTCTGCTGTCCTTGAACAGGTGTTCAACAATATTGAGCATGCTCTTGGTGATCACGTCAACAAGCAAGCGGATAGGTTCGACGGCATTACCGACGCTCAACGTATGCAGCTTGATAGCATGAACAATGTTACCAATGCTCAGAATATGCAAGTCAACGCCATTGCAGGCCATGTCAATGCTATTGACAACCACGTTCATGCCATGGGTAACAATGTCAATGCCATGAACTCTCTCGTCAACTCCACCAACGGCAATGTTACTGCTCTGAGCTCCAATGTTGGTTCTCTTCAACTCATTGTCAATATGCTTCCCCAAATGGTTGCCAAGTCTGTTGGCGATATTCTCCCTCAGGCAATTCATGGTGCTGTCGAGGAGGCTCTCGAGACCGCCATTACCAGAGAGCTGTTCAACCGCATGCAGATGTTCGTCAACAGCGTTGAGGCAGTTCGTGAGCGCGAGCATGCCAATCAGCAGCGTCGTCGCCAGCGATCCTCGAATGAAAATAGCTGGTTCGGCAAACTCAACATCTTCAAGAAGCGCCCTGGCCACCGCGGAAGCACCTGCAGCCGTGGCAACTAGTCGCTATCCATTGTCACTGATGTCTGTCAATCAAGAATTGTGCCTGATTGATTAATGCAACACATATTTTCGCATATACACTTCAGTATTGCGAAACACTTTTGCCTGCGCTCGCGCGCATTGTGTGCGTTGTCTTTTTTCTCTGACCGTTTTGGCAACCCACCCGACACCTTTTCGTCTTTTGATCTGGTTTCTCTTGCGGAATCCCACCAGCATCTTGATTTTACTTTGAGACGTATTTGGTGAGACGAAACTTTGAGAGCAAGGGAGAAGAGAAGATAAAAAGTAGATGAGCATGGCATATCTAAACTTCTGCACAAGATCTCTTCTTGTTCAGAATTACCCCGGTCAAACTCATCGTTCTCGGGGAGAGATTTTTCTCTGGTAGTGAGGTGGAAGAATTGGATGATGGTAAGTTGTACTCGCAACTTGCGGTAATAAGGAAGGGAACATGGTTAGGAGGATGGAGGAGGCCACTCTACAGTGGCACAGTTTGTTTTTCCTTTTTTCTTTTGTCGTGTCATTTCCTATTTTTCCTTTGTACCGTTGGTGGCAGCTCACTCGGGAGCATGGCCTTCTATCTAATACAGCAGAGCGTGGACATTGGCGTCTGGGGTCTGGGAGGAGATTGATGCCTATCAGGAGATCAATCATAGAATAATTGCCGCGGCCTACTCCTGCCTACATAGGTAGTAAGTTCTCATCGTTGGTAGATGAGTCCTTAGTATCATATCCTCTAGGGATTTGAGAAGTAATAACTCTAAGTACGTAATATGGTCACAATACACGAGATAAAATCAGTCTGTTGAACTTGCCTCCGTTATGTGTTCCTTGTGTTTGAGAATGTTGTGAACGCCGACGTAGATTGAGATTACTGTCGGTCGCATATTTAGTAATGATATCAACCTGCAGATGAATGTCTTTCAAATGCAACAAGACGGCAACGATGCCTCTTCATGATCCTATCCTGTGCTATCAATAGTACTCAGAAATAGCTATTACTGCGACGCCTCATCTAGTGATGACCGACAGCTACAGAGGTGAAAACTTCGGCGAGAGAGTTGTAGACGTGTCTACCAGTCTGACAGCTTGACGCCCTGCATTCCTAGCAATCCAAAAGAAAAACGAACAACCTCGTCCTGGATCACACGTTTCCTACAACTACTTCCCCTCCCTTCCATATCTTGCAGCTTCCAAAGCTACGCGTACCATATCATCTAGATGGGAAACCCAGATACTATGATGAGTGTCATAGTCCTCAGTTCTGAGACTCACACCATGTTGCTCTCTGACCCGCTTCGTCATGAGATCTTGGAACGTCCTGGGCACCGAGAAGTCATTCTGCGTATACACGTACGTAGTAGGGATATACTTCCACGCCGGCAGCGCGTGCTGCTGAACAGGTGTTTGTACCGCCGACATGGGAAAGTGGACGAGATGTCTCATCATCGCTTCATGCTCTTCTTCCTTCATTTCGCCTTTCGCCTTGCTAAAGAACGCCAGTCCCGGGTCCAGCGGGAAGATCGACCCATCAACAGGATCTGTATCAATGAGCTGATCCCATAAGGGCGCCATACCGGCCTCGACCACCAAGTCCCAGACCGAGCGGCCGGGTTCGAGGATATACGCGCATAAGTACAGTAAATGCACTACACCACCTTTCAGACCGGCGGCTTGCCGTGCGGAGAAGTGCAGCGGCGAAGCTTCTTCTTCCGATGATGAAACGGCGTCGGTCCCTACGACGCCGCCGTACGAATGCATGATCAACAAAACGCGCTCTCCTTTCTCCTCGACGAGCGAGGTGACTAGGGCGCGCACCGCAGCCACGTCTTCGCGCAGCGAGGGCGAGGGCAGCGGTGGTGAAGATGGAAGCGATGGCAGTTCTCCTCCCTTGCAGCTCGGCAGATGGGGACAGTGCACTATAAAGCCGACTTTTTGCAAGCCGTCGATGTAGGTTTGGTAGGCTGGGGGCGTGTGCCAAGCGCCGTGGACGAGGATGACGGTTGGTAAGGAGGATGTTGATGTCATTTTGACTGCAAAGTCGCTTGTTTCCTAAGGGGATTGTAAAATGCGTACAAGTTGGGACAGGTCTGTGTAATGGATCGCAGGCATTTGCGATTGACAGAGTCTACCAATATACTTAGACATCGGATAGGAAGAATTCGTGGTGTCCAATTGCACAGCCTCTTTTGCGCCATGCTTTCCCCTCACCGCTAATGCTCTTCTTAAGAAGGATCTTCCATTGCGCTGCCCGCTTTGAGCCATTCTTAACAACATCTTACCTTACCTGCTTCCAGCGATGACCTCACGGGTTAAGGGACCAATTTGTCGCAACGAAAATGGTGGTAATACCAGCACTAAGCGTCGGCCTCATTATTGAGATCTAGTGTTAACGAAGGAGCAAGCAATACTGCGTAGGCTATGCCAGTTCCGTGGAACGGTACACAGAAATGGCAGACGTTACGAAACACTTTAATACGTGGAGGACAGATGAATGCAAAGTCCGTGCCCATCATCAAAATGTTCACCGAAGTGTTTAAACCAGCCATTCATTTCGTCTCCTCAGCATAGAGGTCATGCTCGCGAATCCACGTAACCACATCCTCACACACAAGCTCCTTAAGCGCTTCCCAATCCCGTCTAAGGACAGCATTTCGGACCTTCGTGCTGCTAATAACGGCCTCATCCGCCTTGCGGCCTTCAACCATCTCAATCCTATCAACCCACTCGGTCCTACCCCCTACAGCCTCGAGCTTGCCTGCGCGTAACTCGTCCAAGTACGCGATCTGCTGCGCGGCGTCGCCCCAGTCATCGCTCGTGCGCATTCTGACCCGGAGGCGCGCGCGCGCGAAGAACGGGTCCAGAGACGCCCTCATCGAGTCGTTGGGGTAGTACTTGGGGTCGAAAATGCGGATCAGGGTATCGTAGCCCGTGAGATATATCTGTTCTTGCTCCTGCTCCTGCTCTTGCTGCCCCTCATCGCGACTACGGTACGATTCGCTAGAGGCGATTGCGACGGCCTTGGCGTGGAAATAGGGCTCTTTCGTCACGGCGATATCGACGCCGTCGCATGGTATATCCTCCCATCTGGGTGGCTTGCTGCTGTTGCTGCTGTTGTCCCCAGCGCCTGCCGCCGCTGCCGCCAATAGTATATCCTGCGCGAATACATACATCATAGCTAGTCGTTGGGCAAAAGCCGCGGGCTTGGGGGCCTTATCTGCATTATTGACCGCGAGAAGCAATAATACTCGCGACGGCGCGCTGGGTTTCGTCTTATAGCGTGGGTCGCGGAGCACGGATAGCACCATGCGCTGGTGCGCGAGGGTCGGCGGGTTGAACGAGGAGTCGAGCACGAGGATGTAGCGCGGGGGTCGTCGATGTTGTGATTCTAGCTCCGGCTCGAGCTCGGGCTGGGGATCGGCCGCTGCGATTGAGCGCGAGGATATCGTGTACAGGGTGCGGAATCGAGAGTCAGAGTGCTCGAAGCTCTCCAGTGCTTTGGCGAGGAGCTCGACTAAGTTGGCGGGGAGTCGCGGTTTCGGCGGTCGCATTGTGAGGGATCTGCTCAATAAATAGCCTATTTTCACACGATTTTATGATACAGTCATGTCGCGACGAGGTTATAATACATCAATTAGGGTCGTAGAAACATCCAAATTACTAGAAAAGCATGTTCGAGTATGTATGGTGTTGTATTTCAGTTTGGAGAATGAGATAATAGGCTTGTCCAGCCAAAGCGTCGGAGCAGGGAGCCGGTTTTGTACGGTAAATCCGAATAACTCCGAAATGTGTCAACCCAGTGCTTCTTGACGACACCGACGTTACGCAACTCTGCCACAATAAAACTACATCTTCTTCATTTCTATCCAGTTTGTTGCACATACCGAGGCAGCGAAATAGTGACTTGTAAGTTGAGTGAACGTCACGTTTCAAAAAAATTGTAAAAGGAGTCGCGTCGAGGATATTCCTCTTGTGTCGCAATATTGGCATTTATTAACCTTACTGGGCGCAAGAAGGCGTGGTCCAGGGATGGTACCAAACAGGACCTCGCCGTCACTGTTAATTCTCATAAAACCACAAGCCGGGATTCAGCTCCCCAGTTCCTCGTTCATTCCAAACAACCGGGGTATCAAGCACAAATTTCCCCAAACGCCATAGCCCTCATAAAATCCATCGTGCATTCATCTACCTTGTCTTGCCCATGAATCGTGCGTGTCCAACCTTTAGCGGATCTCTGGCTCCCTCATGAAGTCGGGAACAGTCAACCCGCCGTCACCCGGGGTGTATCTCTTCTTGCCGCTTTCTTTGCGCTTTCGCGTTTGTTCTTCAAGACGCATCAAAGTGTCCTCATCGCTCTCGCCAAGACTCATGCGTTTGACTTGCAGCTGGTAGTCCTCAAGATCGCTAACGACGTCGTCAATGGGGTTGTTGTCGGCTGTGTCGGCGCCTTCGTCTAGAGCGAACACTTTGACGCCTCGAATGTGCGTATCCTTGCCGTTCTGGTGGTTCTCAAGAATGATCACCCGAACAAAGAAGCAGCAGAGTGAGTTTCCGTCAGGGCCACCGCCTGCACCAGCAATGGGGACGTCGATCCATCCTTTTGGCATGCTGAGCTCCATTGTGGTAAAAGGAATGGTAAGATTAGGCCCGGTGCCTGCCGTGATTTGGATCTTGGTGGGCGTGTAGCTCTCGTCGAGTTCATAGTCTAAGAATAACCGCAACGCCCTGATCTCGACCCGTTTTATGAAGTGTATGTTCAGTCGATGCGGCTGGGGGCCGTCAGACCTAGGCAAATGTGTCAGAAATAAAATCAGAACCAGTGAGTAGGGGAAAAGCGTACTGCCAGTACTGGTTGACATCATCGTCGCGTAACTCCTTCACGCCGCATCCGGGTTTGTAGCTGCTGACAGTAAAGCTGGCAAGATTACTGATCTCCTTCAACCCAATGGCACTGGCATCAAATATCGGCTCATCCTCCTCCTCTTCCTCCTCGTCTGCCTCCTCAACTTCTTCAACCTCACTTGCATCGGGATCTACCTCGCCTTCAATTCCTTCAGTCTGGTCGGCCTCAGCATCAGCAGGTGCATCCACATCGAAGTCTCCATTATCAACTTCATCATCACTGCCTGTAGGGCCCAAACTCGTGCCACGGTGACCCTCACCCCTAGGCGCAGGCTCTAGGAGAATGTCAGCAAGCAGTTGGGAAGTTGGGCTCGACGGTGGAGATGATTCGAGTATGACGACGTTATCTTCTTGTCGATGTCGGTTCCGCGCCCAGTTTAGGTCCGGCGGGATTGGGCTGTCTCCTCTGATGACGCGCCATCGAGAGTCATTAACAGACAAAGACATGACTGTATTTGTAAACCCGACGGAGAACATGGCAGTAGACACAGGTCTAGGTGCAGCGAAGCAAATTGGATAATCACGAGGGTTATGGTAGAAGTAGTGGGGCACTAGAAAGATGTGATTTTGGCTTATAGGTAGACATTGTGTATGTCTTGAGAATTGACAATTTTAATGGACTAACCTTGAGGTGCCTGGAACGCCCACCGAGAATCCGGTGTGACGCGCAACCGACGGTTGTATACCCTACTATCCCCTTCTACTGTACCTGCAGACGTGGGAGAGGCATGAGAACGGTCCTCGTGCGTAGCTGCTATAGTGCGGCTTGATGATCTCAGTAATCGGCGACGATACTCTCTAGCTTGCTGTCGCCGGGCAGCAAGGTTTGAAGTTGATGCCTCCCCAGTTTCAAAGTTTGCGTTATCCATATTTACCCGACCAGTAGTGCCAACATTCAATAAAGACTGAGTCGATTTATGCAACCCAGCGTCTTTCAGTAGATTCAAGTTCGAGATTTACAAACAGCTCCCCGCTTCACATGTGGTAGATGGAATAAGAGTCTATCGCAGTTTCCATTTGCTAGAATCAAAATAGATTTCCCGATTGTGATTAGCGGCAACAAATACATCTTGGCGTAGCACAGCAGAACAGTATACAAATACCGTTAAGGCCATAAAATTAATCAGTAGATATCCCTGTAACGGGGCCGTAAAGAGGTACCTATCTCAATAACAGTCCAGGCCAAACACCAACCTTTGTCTCGTGCGCGTTTTCAGGATATAGCAGTTGGAGAATTTAGCCAACACTATAAACTCCTAATTCTGGCTTAGTTACTTGTATTAGATTCTCTTTTATATTTCTATACATATTCACTTAATTTTTTTATTATTAATTTCCCTGTAATTTGAACCCCATCTTAACTGTGTCTATGAAAACATGATTCATTGAATCAAGCTTAAAAGACGTTCACTCCGACCAGGCACATCTAAGCTTCAAAGACACCTATCCCAACCTTCAACCCAGATCAAATCCAAATTCTAAAATGTTTGAATAAATAGTAAGCCCCATAAAGAGTAGGTTTGACGGACTGGAGCATAACTATTGTCGCGCAACTTTTTCTCAGTCTATAAACCCCTTTCATGACCAATTTCTTCTTTTGGTTCTCAGCTGGTTAACTGGTGGACTCAGGTCCAATGGATTTGATTGGTCAACTTCCCCGGTTGGCAGCTCCCCTCTTGGGGAGCTGCGGCACAGCTACGACCTACAAGATGATGAGGGGCATCTCGAGCCCGAGCTATTACCATACCGCGATACTGTCTATAACCGCTATAACCCGAAGCACTAGCTTGGATTCTTCCCAATCAAAGCAGGCTGAATCTTCTTGGCCACATTGCGGTAACAACGGTTACACTCGGACACGGCAGCGTGCATTCACCCAATCTACCACAACACCTGCCAATTCAAGCTCTCAGATCTCAGTGCGAGACCCTCGAGCTCCAAAACCCCACTATCACCAACGACGCCACTACAAACCACGCGGGGCAGGCCGTCCACTTATTTCAATCCTCCCGTTGTCAAGATCCTTTTCTTCCACCTCCCGAGTCTCTTGTTCTGCCATCATCTCCTCGACATCTATCATGGCGGACCGCGACATCCTCCCTGCCACTGTCAAGCCTTCTCACTATGACCTCACCATCTCGTCGATGAACTTCGACGAGTGGTCGTATCGAGGAGAAGTCTCGTGAGTGATCTCCATGTCTGTACCCATTGCCATCTTGTGTAGCGATCTAACAAAAACACACAAGTATCAATGTCTCTATTACCGAGCCCGTCACGGAAATTGTGGTCAATGCCCTTGAATTAACTCTGGAAAACGCTGAGATAATTATTGAGCACCCTCTTTCAGACACTGAAAGCACTGAGTCTCTGCAGACAACCGCCTTCAAGTACGATGAGAAGAAGCAGCGCGCAACACTCCTGTTCACCGAGACGGTTTCCGCTTCTGAACAGGCCCTTCTGAAGATCACTTTTAAGGGCATCATCAACAATGACATGGCCGGATTCTATAGGAGCAAGTACAAGCCCGTGGTCCCCGCAGCTGCATCTGTGCCTAGGGATGATGCCTTCCACTACATGTTCTCTACTCAGTTTGAGTCTTGTGACGCCCGGAGGGCATTCCCTTGCTTTGATGAGCCACGACTGAAGGCCACATTCGACTTTCAGATCGAAACTCCCGACGACCAGGTGGCTCTCTCCAACATGCCCGTCAAGAGCGTAACCAAGACTCGTGATGGGTTTCAAATGGTGTCCTTCGAGCGCACACCGGTGATGAGCACCTACCTATTAGCGTGGGCTGTTGGAGACTTTGAGTACATCGAGGCTTTCACTGAGCGTCGCTACAACGGAAAGCAGATCCCAGTACGCGTGTATACCACGCGCGGGCTAAAAGAGCAAGGCCGCTGGGCACTGGAGCATGCTCCCAAGACCATTGACCTTTTCTCTGAGAGCTTTGGTATCGATTATCCACTTCCTAAGTCTGATCTCTTAGCAGTCCATGAGTTCACTCATGGCGCTATGGAAAACTGGGGTTTGGTGACCTACCGTACCACGGCTGTTCTCTTCGACGAGAAAACATCAGATGCCAGATACAAAAACCGGGTTGCTTACGTCGTTGCTCATGAGTTGGCTCATCAATGGTTTGGCAATCTTGTTACCATGGACTGGTGGGATGAGCTCTGGCTTAATGAATCCTTCGCAACCTGGGCTGGCTGGTATGCTGTCAATGAATTCCATCCTGACTGGCAGGTATGGACACAGTTCGTCAACGAAGGCATGGAGGTGGCGTTCAAACTTGATGGCATGCGCGCCTCGCACCCCGTTCATGTCCCGGTTCAGGATGCCCTTGATGTGAATCAGATCTTTGATCATATTAGCTATTTCAAAGGATGCAGCACACTCCGCATGCTAGTAACCCATCTAGGAGAGAAGAACTTCCTCAAAGGTGTCGGGGCGTATCTGAAGAAACACGCCTACGGAAATGCCAAGACGGAATACCTGTGGCAGGCCTTGTCGGAAGCTTCGGGAGCCAATGTCAATGAGCTGATGAGCAACTGGATCGAGAAGATTGGACATCCGGTGATCACTGTCGCAGAGGAGCCCGGTCAGATTTCTGTCAAACAAAACCGATACCTCTCAACTGGAGATGTTAAATCCGAAGAAGACCAAACCACTTGGTGGGTTCCCCTTGGTCTCCAAGGCAAAGTCGGAGAGCAAGGTATCCAGAACCTAGCATTGACAGAGAGAGATACGACCATTCGCGATATCGATGATGAGTTCTACAAGCTCAACAGCAACGCCACCGGATTCTTCCGAACTAACTACCCGCCTGCTCGTCTAGCTAAGCTTGGTACTCAGCTTGATCGTTTGACCAGCGAGGATAAAATATCTATCATCGGCTCTGCGGCCGACCTGGCTTTCTCGGGCTATGGTTCTCCCGCATCGCTTCTCTCTTTCGTGCAAGGCTTTGGGCAAGAGTCCAATTACTTAGTCTGGGCTCAAGTGCTCGATTCGCTAAGCACTCTCAAGTCTATTTTTGGTGGCGATGAGACACTAAAGAAAGGCCTCGAGAACTTCTCGTTGAAGCTTGTTGGTGACGCAGTAGAGAAGATCGGATGGGAGTTCCCCGAGGGTGAGGATTACCTGACAGGAATGCTTCGGAAAAGGTTGCTTCTGCATGCAGCATCCAATGGACATCCTGCGTAAGTCATCCCACCTTATTTCACGCTCTACCATAGCCGTCCCCAATAATCGCCCAACGTCTGCTTCATGCTAATCAACCTTGTTGTTCTAGCGTAACTGAGAAGGCCCTTTCTATCTTCGATGCGTGGGCTTCGCAAGGAACCCCAATCCACCCAAGTCTGAGAACAGTTGCCTACCGTGCTGCCATCAAGACCAAACCCGCCGAAGCTGTCAAGATTCTAAAGAAGGAGTGGTACACCGGTTCATCTATTGATGGCAAGGAGGTCTGCTTATCGTCCCTCGGTCAAACTCGGGACCCCGAACTCATTAAGAACGAGCTATTGCCATTCCTTTTCAACATCTCACCACCCGCCCCAGCAGAGGAGTCTGTTCCCTCTGGAGATATGCATGCCCTCGGCACTTCCTTGGCAGCCAACTCTGTCGCACGCGACCTGCAATGGGAATACACACGCGAGAATTGGGATAAGCTAACCACCAAGATGGCGAACCCCGTGGTCTTGGATCGCTTTGTTAAAATATCGCTCAACAAGTTCATCGATGACAAAATCATCACCGAGATAGAACAGTTCTTTGAAAACAAGGATACCAGCAGCTTCGACCGCACTCTAGAGCAGGTCAAGGATGCTATTAGGGGCCGCGCTGCCTACTACCGACGAGGCTCCGGTCTTCTGAAGGAGTGGCTCCAGGCAAATGAATATCTTAATTAGTCGACTCTACTATCTGAGGAGACACATGTTAGGCAAAAACAATATTGCAGTCACGTATTAAGAATACGATGAAAGAGAAATTTAAGGCATCTTGGTGCAGCCAATCGGCCTCCCCTTGCGGTTCTCCAACGAACGAAGGTGATCAAAATACACGTCTGTAATTCTGTATACCATTGCCCTCTCCAAGTCACAGGCCCTAATATTGGGGCAAAGGTGAGTCATCTAAGTTATAATGTCAAGTGCGCACGTAGGCTATTAGTCCTTTTCGCACATGGGCCAGGATAGATTACAAGCGTGAGACTAATCTTGTCAGGTTCATTCCCACATTTTTGAGGACACGTGCGTGTTAGTACACCACATCGACGGGTAACTAGCCGATACATTTGTCCGCGGCACGCTGACTGTCGACTTATATTTGTATTCAACCAAGGCCAACATGTCGTGGAATGAGGAACAGGTGCTCGCTCGAGGCATTGGAGTGTGGAATAGAATACGCATTCTAGCCAACTTATTTTACATACAGAAGTTGTCATGTATTAGGGCGTCGCATACATCGATGCGATGAAGTGATGTCTTTCCTTAGGTAATAGGTAAATGCATTGTCTGGGAGGCCTTCGCATTCACGGCATGTATGCGTTAGGTAGGTTGTGAAGAATACCCGACGACAATGTGTTAGATTTGAAGCATTTTGTCTTATATGGGATACGTTATTGTATACCACTACAAGCATTAAGAGAAGGGTAGACAGACTAGGTATGTATCATGCGTTGGTGCGGATAGGCTTCACTGCCAGCTAGGGGTGTGAAACTGCATCTCGTGGAATACAAACAACCTACCTCAACCTCATGGCTCAGGTAGGTAGGCGGGTAGGCATTATCAGAATGACACCTATGTAATTCGGGCGGGAGGCCATTGCAGAGGCAGAAGGCTTTCTAGTGTGGGTGTGTAGGTGCAGTACCTAGGAGGGGGTATGGTAGAGGACCTTATATATCTAAATCCGGAGGGTGTACAATCGGGGCGTCAAGTCTGAAGCGAAGTCACGCTTCCTCATGTTCTGGTGGCGCAATGGGTTAGCTAGCACAATTCCCTCTAATCCATACTGCGGCACCGAACAACTGGAGGGAGAGCACTCGGGTTCAATTGGGGATGGGGCAGGTGGGTGGTGACCCGTAACTTCTTTTTTTCTTTCTTTTTATACTTTTACCTTGCTTTTCCTTTCTTTATCTTTACTATGAATCTATTTTTTGACATAGTATGTTTCTTCTTGTCCATGCATTCTATTGACTGTTTGCATACCTTGTTCAATTTATATGCGCCATGTAGGACACATTGATGAAGCTATACAGATGTTTTGGTAGCGGAGTATGTATGCCCAACACACCCACTCCCACCACCACGGATACCTACCTAGTCAGGTCAATAATTATTTGGTTCATTGTTGATAAATATATTAATGCTAGTTTTTCTGTAGGTCATCAATCTATCCTCACTTCCGCCTTGGACTATCTTAACGGCCCAGTAGCAAACATGCTTCGTCCGACATCCAAGTTCCTTTCCACACACCATACTTGGCCAGTATTCCATGATACAATCCGTTCTTGTTTCTCCTATCTTTAACGCTGAATCTTACTTCTACATCCAATTACTTGTTCCTGGTCGCCTGGGTGGGATACGTATACTTGCCCTGTATACTAAGCGCGTCGCGCCGCAGGGCAGGAAATGAGTACAATGATACCAGTCACAATCAATTATCATACACACACGGGCCAATTATCTTTACCATCCGATTACTAATAATGACTTGGGACCCTAGATATATACCTCGGGTACTATCGCCACAAAAATGTTAAGGTGATTTATAATGAGATGCGTTGGTAGGGGGACTGTAGTTTATAAGATCACGTGCCCTGCCAGGTGTTTTGTCATCATGGCCACGCTACTCACGGCACTAACACAAACTCAAAAGCGTAATATCATGCATCAGTCAGCACTGACTGAGCATTGAACAACTCCAGTGTCTCGAAATACAAAATGGACTTTCAAGTGACGTAAATAAATAAGGGCCTCCGGCTCTAAAAGCCAAGTTTAGGCGCCTGAACAACCTAGGACAACAACAATAAATGCAATGAGCTGCCTGCCAGTTGGTCTTCACAGCATACGGTAGTGGACAGACATATTTACCCCTTGTATGTTTCAAGGCTTGACAAGACACACATAGATGCGGCGGCCTCATTATGATGCTCACTGGTAATCCCGTCTTAAAGACAGAGACTATTAGTCCTGTAAATGCTATCAGACTTATTGTACAAACAAACATGATCCCTTCCCATTCCGAAATCACAGGAACTGATGACGCCGGTTTGGATGCCTGTCCTTTTTTTAGTGCTCCTTGAAATCATGGCTGGCCCAACACAAGTAATCATTGTTCGCATGCACCAAAACGTCCCTTGCATATGACTTCATCTCCAGAACTGCTGCATGCAGCTGGATAGAAGTCTAGTGTACAGTGTACAGCGATATAATGGGGTCAAGGGGTATGCAACCCCGTCAAGATGACGGCGCTACATTTGTCGATAACCATGATACCCCTCGGAGAATATAGGCGGCGATCGACGGGCCCTCCCGCGGCCACGGATCCTCTAGGACTCCTCTTGTCGCGGTCGACCCCGCATGGCCATGTCGCCGCCACGGCCGCGGCCTCGTCCACCGCGTCCACCGCGGCCCCGACCCTCGTGGAAACCGCTACGATGACCGCCACGGTGGTCTCCCCGGCCTCGTCCTCTCCAACTGCCTTCACGGTCATGACCGCGGGGACGGTTGCGTTGGACCTGGTGAAAGCCATCGTTAGCATCGCTCGAAGCGGGGGCCTGTTGTTATCGTCAATCAGTGAGTAGGATGTTGGGGATACAGCGTGTGGTGAGCCAAAAACGATCTGATATACCCGGACTTTTGACTTACTTCAGCGTGGATCTCAGGCTGGTCGTCGGCCCAGGACTGCACATTGCTTGCCGTCGCCGGGGTTGCCGACAAGCCTGTCTCAGTTTCGGTAGGATTACGAGGCACTTCTACCCATTCCTCCTGCGTAATAGACGCGCTTAGATTATTGGTGTCCCATTCGCTTTCTGCTGCGGCATTGGCAGCACTATCCGAGACACCGGCATTGATGGGGAAGGATGATTGGGGAGTGGATTCAGTATGGCCATTTGTCAAGGGCGCAGTAGATCCTGTGGTGTCGATTTCAGTCAGGCCAGCATGAGCAACCGTGGGATCTGTCTCGACAGCGCTGGTGGACTCCTCGGCAGTCTCAGTTGTTTCTGTGGCTTCAGCGACAGCATACGGGCTGACGTAGGCAACCGCAGCAGCTTTGACCTGCTCATCTTCACACATATTAGCTGATAGAATGGATCCCTGCTGGGATATAGAACTTACAGGTGGTTCGTAGCTCTTCACCTGCTACACTGTGGGCAACTTCAGCAGAACCCTCAATGAGCTTGAGCATGGTCGAAACAGCGTTCTCATCGCCGGAGTATACGTTAAGGAGAACCCCCTCCAAAGCCATATTCTCATCAAGGGTAGGATCAGCCTCCTCTGATCGTCGGGCTGCAGCTAGGCGGAGGAACTGAGAAAGAACCAGGAGGGTGTCATGCAGGGATGTTTTCGCATCGGCACTAGCTTTCTCAGTGAGCTGGGCAATGGAATCTGCCTTCTCCTTCTCAAACTTCTCCACGAGTGTCGTCTCAAGAGCAGCCTTATCGGCAGCTAAGCGCGCTCGATATTCCTCATCCACCTTCTTGTACTGAGCGAGCTGTTCCTCATACTGGGCTAGCTGAGCTTCGAGCTGGGGCTTCTTTAGGCGTTGAGCTCGTTGGTCGACATTGATAATTCTGGCTTCCACAAGCTCGTCGAGAGATTTATCCTTGTGTTGCTCGATGATGGAGTCGGTTTTGGAAGCGTTTGTCTGCAAGTGGCCTGTCAGTCGCTAATACCCTTTGGGGGAAAGCAGATACAACTCTAATCGGAAGTCGAATCGGTAGAGGGAATCCACAAGATGACACTTACGATCTTCTTATTGACATTGCGAATGTTCCTACAGATTTGGTTAGACAGCGCGACCAGAGAAGCTAGGGGGTGCATACTTCTGCAACTCCCGAATGTAAGGACTCTCGAAGCTGTCTTCTGCTGTATCGGCTCCGACAAGAGAAGTAGCCTTCTCAGGAGCGGGTGAGGAAGTGGGAGCGGGTGAGTCGGTGCGCTCAGCCTTGGCCTTCTTCTTCTTAGCGGACTTGGACTCAGCCGGCGCAGGAGGGTTCTGAACTGCAGAGGATGGCATTATGACAAGATCGTTCGCGGATTGTGTCAGGTCGGTACTTGTATATATGTGGGCGAGAGGGCTTCAAGAAGCGTGATAGAGCTGCTGTGGTGTTTACCCAAGGGTTTAGGTACAGGTGTAGGTGGTTACCAGGGTTGGTCAAGCGTGCGTTTGCCTTGTTCGCGTGACGAAAACGATCCAAGGTGGGGGGACGTCGAGGCCTGAACAAAACAGAGGGCTTTTCTGCTCAAAATAAGCAGAATTGAAAGAAGGAGATTTGGCAGCGCAATCTATTGGCGTAATACAAATGCTTTTTCTTAGGATTTGAGAGATGGGGTCTGCAGTAGGTGTTTAGGTTTTGAAAGTGGTTAGGTTAGGTGGTAGGGCAGCAGGTATTTCGGCGTTTAAGAATTGTTAAAATAACGCCAAGGGGTGCAGCCACTAAGAGTGGTAAGGACAGAGCACTAGGGCCACCCAAGGGGTAGGCCTTCTTAAGTTCTAAGCCCCACATAGTAAATTGTATAAAAACTCAAAAAACAGAAAATAAGCGGTCAACAAAAATATATATTACAACATTATAATTAATTAATCTTACGTTATTTGTATAGTAATTATAGTAATATTTTGCTTAATTTTAATAATTAAAAGTCTTAATTATATAATTAACTAATTTTTTATAGGCTAAATTAAATAACTTTATTACTAAAGTTAATATATGTTATTATTAATTTATTTAATTATTGCTTAACTAAAGCAAGTAGCTAAAAAAGTAAGTAAGCAAAGTATTAATTACTTGTTTTAGTTGCTTAGTTAAAGCAAGTAGCTAAAAAATTAACTTTGCTAGCGTAAATATAATTACTTTTTATAATTTTGTTTAGCATTAGCAAAATTTATAAGCTTAAGTACTAAAACTAAAACAAATAATATTATACTATAGCTGTTCTAGCTAAACAATACTTAATATAGCATACTTTAAAAAGTAATTTATAAAAGCTAAATGTTAAAATACTAGTTATACAGATACGACCGCACTTACTTGTACTAGGACAGTATAAGTAAGTACGGCTTGTACGGCTAGTATTTAACACTAGGTTATTATATGTGCATTATTGCATATAACATGTCTTATTAAGACCGTGCAAGCATAAAACATGCTTGCACAGTTAAGCAAAGTCTTTTTGCAATCTCTGCCTCTTTTAGTTTTTTACCTTTAAAATAAACATATAAATAAATTAAATATATTATTATTGCATTGCTTTTTAATTATTTTACTATATATATGTATACTATAGCTAAACTAATACTAATTAGTAGTTATATTAGCTAACTATAAATTAGCAAAGATTAAAAAAATAAATTATACTAACTTATAAAGTAGTTAGTATTTATGCTAAGCAGCTTAAAATCTTTTGCTTATTAAAAAAAAAAAAAAAAAAAAAAGGTATAATTTAACTTTTGCATAAAAAAAGATTTGCTATATAAATCCGCCTATTAAAGCGTGCAATAAAAAACTTTTTATATAATTAAAAAAGCATAACTATAAGCTATATTATATAAACCTTTAAACTTTTATATAATAACTATATTATTAACCCTTTAACTATTTAATACCTTAGCAAATATTAACTATAATAACCTTACTTTTATGCACAAAAAAATAAGCAAAAGCAGCAACATTTCTTTTAAAATATAAAAAAAATATATAAACCTAATATACTAAGCTAAAAATATTAATATTATAAAAGGCCTGCATAAAAAGCAACTAATTATATACTTTATATAATATATATAAGATTATATATAACGTAGCTTTAAAAAAAAATATACTATAAGTTTTTTTTATATAAACTTTTATAGCTAGACTTTATACTAGTTTAAATAAGTTAACTATACGTTTAAAACAAAAATAACAACTATACTTAAAAATAAAAGTATATAACTACTTAATAAAAATAGTATTAATAATAAGCTTATATAACTCTTAATAAATATATTAGCACCTTTATTTTTAACTTTAAGTGCTTAACTTTAAGCCTAAGCCTAAACCTTTACTTTTACATACTTTACTTTTACGCTTATTACGCAACAAAATAATGCATAACTAAGCAAACTAACACATAAAAAAACTACTTTTACTCTTTATATATAATTAAAACAACTTTAGCTATACTATTAATAACTAATTCTTACTATTAAATAATAAACACTAGGTTTATATATATAAATACTTAATATATAAATTATAATACCTAAAAAAATGCTAACTATAGCTGCATATAAAGAACAAAGCCCTAACTATAATAATATATTTAAAGACCTTTACACAAAACTTATATAAATACTTACTCTTACTTAAATGCCCTACTTATTATATAACACCCTTTTTAACCTACCCCCTTTACACGTTACCTTTAATGCTAACATAAATTTTAACTTATTTACTGCTTTTTATAAGGCCTAAAAAAAGAACTAGAACTATAGTAGCAAGCTATATAATATTTTATATAATAAGGCGCAAATTTTTATTATAACCTGCTAACGCTTTAAAATTATAAAATCTTAATATTATATAATATTTTTAATAATTTTATAAGATTATATAAAGCAATACTACTTTAACTATATTAGCTTTAAAAAAATATAGTATAATATATATACTATGCTTAATAATTACTTTAATATAAAAGTTAACTATAGCTAGTACTAGACTAACTAAATAACTATAACTTTTGCATAAATTAAAAAAAAGTATTTAAAAAAAACTTAAAACAAAGTTTTTAAATACTTATTTAACTAACTATAACTAACTTAGCAAGCACTTAGCTTTAAATTTAATAGCAAAGTAGCCTTATATACTATAGTTATATAAGTATATGCTAAAGTGCTAAAGCTAAAACCTATACTTATTATATAAAAGCTTATATGCAAAGCTTTTTTTTTTAACTTAAAAGCTGCTTTATAAGTTGCTTTTAATAAAGAGTTAGTGCAATACTAGTTATACGCAAAGTTTTTAAACGCTTACTATATTAATTAAAAGTATAATTTAAACTAATTTTAAAAGCTATATAACTTAAATTATATAAAAAGATTTTAATGCAAGCACTTTAAACAAAAATAACTATTTAAACATAAACAGCTATATAATAACAATTACTTTTTTATATAATGCAAATGCTTTGTATATAAAAAAAAAAAATACTAGTTTACTTAATATATACTTTAAAAACAATAAAAAGTTAAATTATAATTTTTATTAGCTTATAAAATACTAAACTAAAAAGCACTTTTGTATAAAAAGTATTTAGCTTATATTTAAAAATATAAAAAAAAACTAAACAAAAACTTAAAAAACTTAAATAAAAACACCTTTAATAAGTTAAATAAAAACATAGCTAATAAAGCTATATATTATTTAACTAACGCTGCTTTTATATATTATATAATAAAAAAGAACATTTATGCATAAAACTAAGCTATTATAGCAAACTAATTTATATTTAAAAACTAATATAGTATAAAATACTAAGGTATTTTATAAAATATAAAAGCTGCACAAGTGTTTACTGTTAGCAAACTTTAAGTTAAAGCTTTTATATAAAAGTATTTAAATATAAAAATTAACTAAACTTTTAAAAACGCATTTATATAATTTAGCAGTAGCAAAATACTTAACATAATTAGCATAATTACTATATAAACACTTATTAAACCTATTAAGTTTTATATTTTTAAAGCTTTTACCTTTTTTTTGCTATTGTTATACAATGCTAACAAGTTAAAAGCCTACTTTAATAATATTTAAAATATTATTATATAACAAAATAAAATAATATTTTTAGTTATATAAAAATAAAAGCATTTATTTTTTTATGTTAGCAAAAAAAAGTTTATTACTTACCTTATAAAAGCAAAATTATGCTACTTATATAAAAAATTTAGTTACTTTTACATAAAATAACTATATACTTTATTAAAAAAAGCAAAACATAAAAATATTAGTATAATAATTTTAAAAAAAATTAAAAAACTTTATTACTTTTGCTAATTATATAAATAAGCACTATAAAAATTTAAGTTCTTATTAAAAAATAACTATAACTTTAATTATAAAGTTATTATTAATATTATATAGCTAAATAGCAAACTTATTTTATATATAATTAATATAAGCATATTATTTTAAAGCACATAATTTTTTAAGTTTTTATTTGTATAAAATACTTAAAATATACTTTACTAATGCTAGATTTACATATATTAAAGTCTTTTTAACTACATTATATATAACCTAGGTACTAATTTTATATTAAAAAAATTTTAAAACAATATATAAATAATAAGCATATTATATAAAAAAATACTAGTTAAAGTATACTAAGCTATAAGCAAAGTTAAATAATTATATAAACTATTATGCAAAGCTTTTAATATACTATATAAAAAAATTAGCTACTATATAAATAAAGCAACTATATTATAAATAATAATTAAAGTTTTAAATAATATAGCTAAACTAAATAGCTTTATACTAACTTTTTTTATATTTAATGTATACTTAAAAATTACTATAAACTCCTTTTTTTTACTAAATATTATAAAGCAAGCAAAAGCTGTGCAAAAAATTATAAAAATGCTAAAAACTTTTTATACAAAAGCAGATCTTAGTTATATAATAAATATATAAAACAAACTAGCAACAAAGCAAATATTTGCACTACCTTTTTAAAGTAAAGTTATAATATAAAAAAAAAATAAAAGCTAAAATAAACTATATAAAATTGCTACAATTAAAAACTAAAATATTATAGTAAATATGCTAAACAAACTTTTAAAATTTTATTATATATAAGTTAAACTATATAACAAACTAAAGCTTAAATTATATAATATAAAATTAAATAATAAATAATTAAACTAGATAGTAGTTATATAATATAAACATTAAAGCAAACTAAAAAAAAATGCGTAAAAGCTACTATAAACTTTTTTATTTGCACAAAAAATAAAAAATTATAATTTAGCTATATAACTTTAATATAACAATATTATTATAACTTTAAAACTTTTTTTTTAAAAGTTTAATATAGTAAAGATTAATAGCTTAGCTATTAAAAATATTTTTAAATTTATACTATATAATTTAAAGCAATATAAAAATATGTAGATTTTTAATACTTGCTTTATATAAAAAGTTAAAAAAAAAATAACTAAACTATATAAAAAGTTTAAACTAATTATATAAGGCTATAAAAATAAAAGCAAAGAAAAAATATTTATATAGTCTTTAATAATTTAAAAAATAAGCTAATAATTAATTTTTGTACTAAAACCTTTGCTAATTTAAAACTATAGCATATAAAGCAAATTATGCAATATTTTTTAAGCATATATATAGTTATACAATAAGCTAACTTAAAAAATATATATATAACTTTTAAAAAAATTGCGCAACTAATACTTTAAAAGCATAATATTTAAAATTATATAACTACTATATAGCCTTACAAAATTAAAACTATACTAGTTTAAAACATACTATATATATTATTATATAAAACTTAGTATAACTATTTTAATATATAACTTTTGCTTATTATTTACTAAGACTATGCTTAACAAGTTTAGTATAACAAAACTTTAAACAAATAATATATTTAGCATTATGTTTAAAAAGTTCTTATATTTAAAACAAAAAAAGTTATTTTTTTACGCAAAAAATAAAACTATTTTTACATAAAACTAACTTATTAAGTTTAATAGCGCACAAATTTAATAAAAAAAAAACAGCTTTTTATTTATATAAAAAAAAAAAATATAATAACTAGCTTTTATTAATATTTATATAAAAAATAAAGCATAATAGTACATTATATAATAAGCTAAAAAAGCATATATTGCTTTTATATGTTAGCTAAAAGTATTTTATAACTTATTAATTGCTGCATAAGTTAAAAAACTAATACTAAAAAATATTAAAGCATTAAATATATAAATAAATTAGCAAATTTAAAATATATAATAAAAACTTAAATATATTTTTTTTAACTTTAGTTATGCAAAACTGTTTATTTTTATAAATAGATTATTTGCAAATAATAAAAACTTAAGCTTTTAACTTAAATATATTATTATATTAGCAAATAAAAATTATATAATATTAACTTTTAAAATTTAAAGCAATATTATATATTAAAACTTAATTAAATATAAATAAGTTATATAAAATATATTTGCAAGCAAACTATATAGCATAGTTAAAAGCTTTAATTGTGCAATTATACTTAGTATAACCTTTTAAAAAATTACTTGTATACTTAAATTGCTAATAATTCTAATTATTATTTGCACAAATTTAAAGTTACTATATAAATGCTTAGTTAAGCTAAGCACAATATAAAAAAAATAACTTATAATTAATATTATATTACTTTATAAAGCGTATAAAAACTAAAATATTGCAAAAATATAATAAGTTAATAGCAAAAACAACTTAGCAAACATATATATAAAAAAGTCTTTAAACCTTGCACTAAAAAAACTAATTTTATTAAATAAACTTATTATATAAATTAAAGCATATATTAACTAAGTAAAAGCATAGCACACTTAAAAACGGTTATATAATATAAACATAAAATAATAACATATTATATAAGAAAAAAAACTAAGTTATTATATTTTTTTAAAGCTATTGCAAAAAAATTTTATGCTACTACTTTTTTCTCCCCCCTTCCTTATACCCTTTTAAAAATATATAAAACCTATTACACAAACCAGACTAAAATAATTTTTTTTTATTTTTTTTTTCTTACCTACTTACTTTAACTACCTTTACTAAATAACTATATAACCTAAGTATAATACTAATACTAACAATTATATAATAACTATATATATAAGCTATATATACTAAATTAAATGCTTAAAAGAGCGTAACACTTATTAAAAAGCATAAATAAACTATATGTAAACCAATACTTATTTATGCAATTAGTTTATATAACACTATAACTTTATACTAAAACTATGCAAAAGTAACCTTTGCACTAAATTATTTTTGCTGCTATATTACTAATAAACTTTTTTAAGCTAAGCTAAATTTTTATATTGTGCAACAATAAGGCTGCTGCTATTGTTTTTTTATTTTATAATATAAAGTTAGCATTAAATAATTTATTTATATATAATAGCAAGTATATATATTAATATAAAGTGCTTATATTAATGCGCAATTGTTTGCGCTTGCTATTAGCAATATAAGCTAACATATGCTATTTTTATTAGTGCAAACAGCTATATTATTAAAAGCGTTAAAAAACAAGCGTTATGTAGCTATTATAAAAAATTGCAAAAAATATAATAAAAACAAAGTTAATAATAATAATAATTAAAACGCATAACTATAAACAATAATATAAAAGTATAGAGCAGAAATAAAAAGCGTAGGCTAAATAAAATATAAAGGTAAAAAAAAAGAAAAAAAGCAAATATATAAAAATAAAATTAATGCATGCTTTTATAAACATATAAAAACTTGCTTATATATATAATACTTAAATAATAAATTTGCTTTATTTATTTATAACAAGTAATTACTTTTTTTTTTTACTTGCACTATAGTTACTATACTTATATACTAACATATAATTTTGTTTTAATAAACGCACTAGCTATACTGCTATTAGCTAACCTATGTATAATAAAATTATTATAGCTTAGCTACTTTTATATAATAGCTTTATTAAGTTAGCTAATTATATATAACAAGCACTTTAGCACAAACTTTACACTTGTTTATACCTTTTTTTTTATTTAATATTTTTTTGTTTGCATAAAATATATTATTTTTTAGCTTACTTTGCACAACTGCTTTCTTTTTGCACAACTTTTTTTATAAGCTACTATACCTACATTTTTATATAGCAAAATATACCTTTCTTATATAACTATAACTACTGCACCCTTTCCCTTTATATTTACTAATAAAAAGAATATAACCTATATAAACCTTTTAGTTTTTTTTTTTTTATTTATTTTTTAAACTATTATATAACAAAGATATATTCTTATTGTACAATACTTTTTTTTTTAACTAATTACCTAACTAACAAACAATAAAAAAAGAAACTTTTAGTGTTAAAATACTAGTTATACAAATATAACTATATTTACTTATACTAAAATAGTATAAGTAAGTATAGCTTATACAGCTAGTATTTAACACTAGGTTATTATACGTGCGTTATTACACATAACATGTTTTATTAAGACCGTGTAAGCATAAAACATGCTTGCATAGTTAGGCAAAGTTTTTTTGCAATCTTTACCTCTCTTAGTTTTTTACTTTTAAGATAAACACACAAATAAATTAAATATATTATTATTACATTGCTTTTTAATTGTTTTACTATACATATGTACACTATAGCCAAACCAACACTAAAAGCTATATTTTAAAGCAAGCGTTTTAGTTTTTTTTTTTTTTATAA
>Ga0247782_1000121_pt1 | contig 103990 bp, 70 predicted proteins | sample UWRJL019104C5_FD_179928 | JGI IMG/M metagenome (GOLD analysis project Ga0247782, IMG submission 179928) | Plant litter microbial communities from Arlington Agricultural Research Station in Wisconsin, United States - UWRJ-L019-104C-5 | ecosystem: Environmental > Terrestrial > Plant litter >... | reverse complement strand
AAGTTAAGTATATAAAAAAAGTATAAATTAGCTTTACTTTAACTTTATTTTTTTAGTTATATAAAAAGTTAGTTTATAATATAAGTTTAACTAGTAATATAAATATTATATTTTTTGCTTTATATAAATATTTAAATTTAGCTTTTTTTTATATAGCTTTTAGCAAAAAAAAAGTAAGTTAGCAAAAGCTTATTTAAAAAAGTATAACATAGCTTATAGCTTTAATTTTTGTTTAAGCAAAAAATAGTTAATAGTATGTTTTATTTAACAAATTTATACTATTGCTTTTACTTTGCATAAGTATTAAATATTAGCTTATTTTTTAACTTTTAATTAGCAAAAAGTTTTAAAAAGTAGTATAAATAATTTTTGCTTGTATAATAAACTAATATTATATAAATAAAAATTATTACTTTTTTTACCTTGCTAATTTATATACTTGCTAAAGCAATACTAATTAGTATTAATAAAGCTGCACTAAAATAGGTTTTGTATAACAGACTACATTATATGTAGTAGTTATACAAAAAGAGGTTAATAGTATAGTTTAATACATAATAAAATCAAACTGCTATATTCTTTTTTAAGTCTAAGTGGTGCGAACAGGCTGCGCGTATGGCTATATATACAAAGTGTGGGTTATGTGTGGAGGCATGTGCGTAGGTCTATGTGTAAGGCATGCTATGCCAAGGGCATGCGTATGTGTGGCCTGCGGCCACACAACTGCCAGGCTATGCCAAACCAACACAAATGCATATGCTATTATTTTAATAGCTATATAACTTAAAATATATTATTGCTTAGCTAAATTTTTATTTAACTACTTTTATAATTAAAGCTTTATTTAATAGCTTGCTTTTATTTTAATAATTTATTATTTTAAATAATATATAAAATATAATATTTTAGTTTATATTTATTAAATATTTTATTATATAATATTAAAATAGCTTGCTAATATATATTATTAAAATATATAGCAAATTATATATAGTATAATAGCTATTATATATTATTTAGCTTTATTAAAAAAAAAAGTTATAACTTTTTATATAGTAAACAACTAACTTAGTTAACGTTGCTATATAAAAAAAACAAAATTATAAAAAAAAAATTTATTTTATATATAAAATATAAAAAAGTTATAAGCTGCTAAAGCAGCTGCTATATAAAAAATAATAAAAAGGTAACTATATAAGTAATAGTTATATAAAAAGGTAAAAAACTTGTATGCAACGCTATAAAATATATAGTAAGCGTAGCTATAATATATAAACATATTAAAATAAAATAAAAATATTTAGCAAATTTAATTTTAAATAACTAGTTTAAATTAATTTTTTATTATATAGTTAAGCTATAAAAAATTATTTGTATAAAAATATATTTTACAGCTATATTTAATACCTGGCTATATTTAACACTTTTTTTTAATATAAAAAATGTTTATATATAACTTTATAACTTAGCTAATACTAATGCTATAATAATATAAATAGTACTATTAAATTTATAACTAAATAATAAGTTTAAAAATGATTTTTTAATATTTATAAAATTTTTATTTAGCTAGTTATTAAAGTATTAACTAAGCAAAAATTATTTAAAAATATATATAAAAAAAGTTTATATATAAATTTATAACTTTATAATTTTTAATTATATAATAATATAAATATAATTATTAGCTTTTTATTAAAATAAAAAAATATTATTATTTTTTTTATTTTAATTACTTTAATATTAAATAAGTTATAAATTATTATATTATTAATACTATAATATAATCCTTGCTTAAAATTATTTAATTTTTTGCTTAGCGTATTATTTAATAACTTATTAAATAAAAATGCTATAAATATAAAAAATCTTTTTTAAACTTGTTATCTAGTTATAAATTAAACAGTAATATTTATATTATTATAACTATTAAAAGTTAAATTATAATGTTAAATTTAACAGTAATGGTGTTAGGTATAAATAAATTAATAATTAGGTTCTTAACTAAAGCAGTGCACTAAGAGGCAAAGGATAAGTATATTAAGAATAACATAATCCTTGCTAAGCCTAACTATAGGGTTAGAACCCTTAATAATAACATTAATATTAGCTAAGTTATAAAGTTGCGCACAAACCTTTTTAATATAAAAAAATATATATATAATTAACTTAGGTATATAATTAACTTATAAGATGCATTAGTTTATAATTTTATATTATATTTTTATTTATTTTTATAGCTTATTAACACTATATATTTATAAAAAAATTTTATTTTTAGTTATAAAAGGTATAGGCCTAGGTTAGGTCAATGGCTTAGAGCTACAATAGCTTAAAGAGCTATGCTATGCAAATAGCTTTAATGAGCTAGAAAGCTTATTAAGCTCATTAAGCTCATTAAGCTTATTAAGCCTAAGTACTTATTAACCTATAGTCACTTAACCTGCCCTTCTATAAGAAAATCCTATAATGTTATATATTGTAAAGTTTCTTTTTTTTTTACTTTTTTATCTATAGATCTTTAGCAATAGATTAGTTATATATAAAAGCCTTATTTCCTTTAAAGTGACGCGCTTGCAACTTTTTTATTATTAGTTTATAAATGTTATATAATTAATAGTTTTTTAAACTTTTTTATTTATTATAAATCTTTTTTAAAATTTATTTATAATAAGCTTTTAATAAGTTTACTTTTATTACTTGCTATATTTTTAATAAAATATAATTATAAACATAATTATATTTAATATTTTTATAGTTAATATTAATTAAATTATTTTTAAATAATAGTTAATAATTATTAAAATTATATATTTAATATATATATATATATAGTTATAACATTTATATAACTTTATAACGTAGCTTAAAAATTTATAAAAATTTTAAATTTAAAAATATATAACGTATTCTATAGGTTAATTATACACCTAGGTTAATTGCACACCTTTTTCCTATATAAAAAACGTCCGTGCGTAACATTATAACTTAGCCAATACTAATACTATAATAATATAAATAGTACAAATCGATTTCTAACTAAATAAAGAGTTTAAATATGATTTTTTTATATTTATAATATTTTTATTTAATAGGTTATTAAGGTAGTAAATAAACAAGGATTATTTAAAAGATCTTAGCAAAAAAGTCCGTGCGTAAATTTATAACTCTATTAATTTCAGTTGTACAATAATAAAAATATAACCATTAAATTAATAATAAAATAAAAAATCTCGTAGTATTTTTTTTATTTTAATTACCTTAATATTAAACAAGTTATATAGTATTATAGTTTTTATACTAGTTATAATATAATCCTTGCTTAGCATATTGCTTAATAACTTGCTATATAAAAAAACTATAAATATAAAAAAATCATATTTAAACTCGTTACTTAGTTAAAAATCGATTAGTACTATTTATATTATTATAGCATTAGTATTAGCCAAGTTATAATGTTATGCACGGACGTTTTTATATGGGAAAAAAAGTGTGCAATTAACCCGGGTGTGCAATTAACCCATAGGATACGTTAACTATATAATATAATACTTTTATTTTAATAGTGCAATAGTTATGCGCCTAGCTACTATATACTTTTTTTACGTGCAGTTATTAGTTTAAATCTAGCTTAAGCCCTTTTTATAAGTTTAAAAACTAGGCCCTAGCTATTAGTTTTTGTTTAACAAAAGCAACTAGCTTTAGCATAGTGCTTTTTATGCTAAAGTTAAAGCTATAGCAACTTTTTTTACTGCTATAAAACTTAAAAAAAAAGCTTGTTTGCTAATTATAAACTATTTAAGCTAAATAATAATATGCTTATTTGTTAATATAATAAAAAATAGCGCTTACTTTTTTAATTACTTTATATTGCTAAACTTTATAATAGCAATTAGCTAGCAAACTAAAAGTAAGTCTTTTTTAAACTTGCTAGGTATAAGCTTATTATAAATATATTTTTAGCAGTGCTAATAAAAAATAAAAATAAAATTTCTTAAGCATGTGCTAGTTAAACATATAAAAGTTTTATAAATATTTAAAAAAAACTAATAGCTAGGTTAAAAGCTATATAATACTAGTTTTAAAGCTATATTTATATTTAAAAGTTTTTTTAGCTTTAAGTAAAGCAATAAAAAGCTATATAAAAAAAGGCTTAATAAAAAAAATTATAAATAAAAAAAAAAAGTTAAAAAAAGTTAAATTTAAAGCGTTTTGCTAGCATATTACTAGCTTACTAAGTTTATTTTTTTTAAACACTATTATAATATAAAATATTAATAAAATAGTTATAAGTTATAAGCGCGTTACTTTAAAAAAAACAAGGCTTTTAGGTATAACTAATCTATTGCTAAAGATCTATAAATAAAGAAGTAAAAGGAAAGCAACTTTATAATATATAATATTGTGGGATTTTCTTATTATAAAAGGGTAGGTTAAGTGACTATAGGTCAATAAGTACTTAGGCTTAATGAGCTTAATAAGCTTTTTAGCTCATTGAGCTATTTGCATAGCATAGCTTTGCTATTATAGCTCTAAGCCATTAATTGACCTAACCTAGGCCTACACCTTTTATAACTTTATATAGCCTAAGCTAGCTTTATAAATAAATAATAATAATATTATTATTATATAATATTTTTAATTATTTTAAATAAATAAAATAAAATAATTTTTAAGTTATAAAGTTATATATAAACATTTTATATATATATATAACTATATATATATTTAAATATATAACTAATTAACTTATATATATAATTAATTTATAAAATATATTAACTATTAACTATTAAAAAAAAGTTTAATTAAATAAAACTTATTTAATTTTAATAAGTAAAAAAGTAATAACTAGCTTTAAAAATAAAAGGTTTAATTAATATTTAATTAATATATTTAACTAACTATATAATTTTAAATTTAATTTTTTAATAAAATATTTATATTTTATATATAATAAATAAGTACTTATTAAAACTTTATTTAAGTACCTAACTTAAGCGTCTACCTATAAGTTAACTTTTATTAAACGTTATTTTTATTTATATCTTTTTTTTTTTAATTATTTTAACTAGAAAGTCGCTGCGTTAGATGCGCACTAATTTATATCAACTGATCTAGATCTCGAGCATATAGGTTTAATCAGTGATCAATTACATCGCTAATGGGCCATTTGTATCATGTAACTATTCGCAACATCAACTCATTCATATAATAGAGTCCGAGTAGGGCAATGGCGGGTTTTCTTTTCCGTCTTACAATCTCTGCCGCAGCCCCCCTTCCCGTTGGTAGTGATGAATTTGCCCCTTGAAGAGGAGAAGTAATGAACAACAAGCGGAAGCGGAAGCGGCACAATCCACGTGCCACTAACCCCTGCTTGTCTTGTCTATCAGGCAACAATGTTTTTGGATGGGAAATCGAAAACTAACAGCTAAATCTAGGACTTCTCTCATGTAAGTATTCCCGTTGCAAAAAGTGCCTAGAACCAATGTTATTCTAGAGCTTGGATTTCGTCTTATAGAGAGATTGTAAGTTGTGGCAAAGAATTGTTATTTTTTTTTTTCAGGCGGTCGATCCATCTTTGTTGGTTAATGGGCCAATGCCTAGTAGGTAGTTAAAATAATGATTACTGGCCCGAGGGGATGAATACGTAGTCAGTCACGGAGTTCCCACCCACATCGGTTACATTCCGAGCTGAGCTGAGAGCTACCCATCTACATAGTTACATGACACATACTTACACACATATCACAAAGATGGCGATTCTGCCTCGTTCCCCCACACAGCTCGGCGATTAGATGGGCATATGATACCTTATCCTATTTGTTAGGCCCTTGCAGGCGCCATGCCGTCTATCTATTGTTTTTGACCCCCTTCCCCTCAGCTCTGACGATTCACACACATCCACCCATACCAATGTACCTTGCCTACTTCTCGTCACGAGTTACAATGAGGATTCTATTGTCTCGGATCTAGCAATCCACATAATAAGACATGGTGTCTCAGTGGTCTATCTCTACCTCATACCTTTTCTCTTTTCCCTTTTTCCTTTCCCTTCCCTTCTCCTCATGCCTTCCCCTCCACTACTCGCATGTTCAACGGTCTCGTTTAAGCCGAGTAAGGTACTTAGCAGTTTACTAGTTAAGCTAAAAACATAAGAAAATTATATGATCTATCATTAAAAACGCAAGCAGAAGGTGCTAGCTATGGAGATTAACGGAAACGCAATCATTTTCGGCGGAGGTACGTTAGGCGTTCACATCGCAGGCTTCTCCCAGCCCCCTTTCTTATTTTCTACCCTTCTATCACAATCTAATATCTCTCCATTTGCCTACCTTTACGATCTCAGTTAACTTCGCACGCTGATTGTTGGGACCTCCCAGGCGGAGGCATCGGTCGAGCGACCGCCCTAGCCTTTGCCCAGGCCGGGGCGACAGGAATCCTGATCGCGGACATCGACCTGCGAGCAGCGCAGAACGCCGCGAGAGAGACTGAAATCTTGTCTAAGTCCTTGTTCTTGTCGCTATCTAACGGGAAGAAGAAGCAAAATGCGGAGAATGGGGAGGAGAAGACCGGAATTTTCGTCGCCGAGGCCGCCGCCGCCGACGTCACGATGCAGGAGTCCGTGGAGGCGGCCGTCAAGCGGGCGGTTGATTTGTTTGGACGTGTTGATTATTGCGTTATCTGCGCTGGTGTAAGTCTTTTTTTATTTGTCCTTTCTTTTCGTTCCTTTTTTAAAAAAAGAAAAAGAGATCGGGTTCAAAACTGATCCTTTCCTCTTTGGGGATAACAGATCGCAGCCAAGACTCCTCTCCCAGCCGCAGAGGCAAACGTGGCCGAGTTCCTCCGCACGCAGAACGTCAACGTGACTGGCACGTTCTACTGTGTCCGGGCCGCGCTGGCCGTTATGAGAGCGCAGGAGGCCCGACCCAACTTTTCGGGTCCTGGGTCGGGTTCCCCGGCTACCAGGGGTCACACGCGCGGAACCGTAGTCGCGCTGGGATCGGCGCTGTCCGTGGGGGCGGCTCCGGGTTTCATGCAGTACACGACGTCTAAACATGCTGTTGTTGGCTTGGTCAAGACTGCCGGTGAGTAACATAATTTGTTTGCAAACCCTGGCCGTTGCGAGTGAAATAATTAATTAACATGTTCCACAGCATTGGATAGCGTGAAGGACGATATTCGGGTTAATTGTATCTGTCCAGCTTGGGTGGAGACGAACAGTAAGTTTTTTCTCCCCTTTTTTGGTTGGAATTACTTTCATTTCCTGCCACCGAGACCTTCTCAATGTTCCCAGTAGTAAGTTAGGCACTGACTTTTGGATTTAATGCAGTGACGAGACAATTAGGCCAGGATATTCCCGGTATTGAAGGAGTTATGGCGAGCGGCGTCCCCATGGGTCGGATGGGCAGACCGGAGGAGATTGCCGATGCGGTGCTATTTCTCTGCAGTCCCAGATCCAGTTTCATTACGGGCACGTCCCTCATTGTAGACGGCGGAATGACGGTTTCGATCGGGTAAATTTTCTTTTTTTTTTTCTTTCCCCTTTCTCTAAATACTTGGGAGTTAGTTTTGTGTGGTTCGTAATATTACGGTTGAACGAACCGATGGTTGGATGATTGTGTATGTATGTAGAGTTTGCGGTGGGTAGCTTTTAATAGGTAACTAATAATACCTGCATACCTATGTACGCCATATTTTTAGGTAACCAAGATGGATGCAACCCTTTCCTGGGGAAACTGATCACTATCCTGGTACCGGGCCACGTGGTAGATGGGTAGATGGATTGACAGGGTCATTGCTTGCTACCCTGCATAACATGAGGGAAGGGATCTGTGCGGATAGCGAGAATGCTACCTTGATTCTGATGTTGCACTAACCTGCCTACCTGGACAGTGGGCAAGGCAAGTAGTATTAATCGCCATCGCCGCCGCACGACTTGACGACTATCGCAGTCAAGTTTCCTTGTTCATAATTACCTGGTCAAGCAACATTTCATATCTGCATATCACGGACTACACAGAAAAAGGCTGATCAATTACTCGATTACTAAACTCGGCAGTATACACGTAGTATATATAATTTATACAACTAAATTACTATACATAGGTAGATAGGTATGTAGGTAGTTAACGGCAAAAAGCCGCATCTCCAACATCTCCTTTTCCGTACGGATTGTTGGACTCCTAAAAGAGCCAGAAACGTGATACGCCTATAGATGGTAGAGCAGGTTTCCCTCGATTTGCATTCGACTCGATGACGGGGTGCATATCGGGAAGACTTGGATTGATTGGAAAATATCGATAATTCATAGTATGTGGCGTCGTCTCCAAAGTCGATCCGATATCGGGTGATGCTGATTTGACATGCAAGGAAGTTTTTAAGTCTTTTTTGTACAGGGGTGGTTATTGTTTCTTTAGATTGTTTTATTTTGTTTCATTCATTCATTGTCGTTTCCGTATCATGTCCCCTCCTCGTCCCTTTCTTTATACGCCTGGCCCGCCCCAGTCGGCTTTTCCGCTCGACACGCTAATCTGGGTTTGTACGTGGATCCTGTCCAAAGGGATCGATGTTTTGGAACTGTCCACGCCTCCTAGGGGAGGTCGGGCGTCTGCATCCCAGCCAGATCCGCACTCGCTGCTGACCAGCGGCTCGAAGCCGTCGCGGTCGGCATCCCGGGACACGCTCGCTGGCAAACCGGTCGCGGCGCTGGAAGTCGCGAACCTCGGCGTCTTACGCGACGGCGAACCGCCGCTGGCCTTCTCGTTTATGCCTAACCATGCCGACCCGGCGAGGGCCTTGATGAGGCCGATGATGTTGGGCACGCTAACGCTAATAAGAGAGACGGAGCCCTCGAAACATGCCCAATAGAGATACGGAGGGAAATTCCACGTCAAATCTCGGGTAAGGGTCGGGATCAGACTGACGGTCGAGATCAATCTGCCGACCGAGATGACGATAACGGAATAGGTCAAGAAAAAGGCGGCCAGTAAGTAAATGCGGCGCCTCAGGCTAGTTTTCAGCGTCCAGATCATGGGAACCGGAAGCAGTAGGATATAGAAATCGATGACCACAGAAAGCGCGGCCGTAGCTAAGTACCAGATGTACGTGTTGATACAGTAGCCCGGTAGCATCGGGTTCCACGCCTTCTCGATTGGGGTGCACTGGAAGGCGGTCGAGAATAGAGCGGCGACTATCCATCCAACCACGAGAGCGCCGGCAATCCACAGATTAATCCTGAACTGTCGGTTGTTGGAGCGGAAGACACGGGCGTAGAAGAAGATAGCCGATAGCTTGGGCAGGGATATCGAGCTATCGAAGAAGAAAATGGCCACGTAGAGGTGCTTGCCGCCGTCTACAAGATATAAAGGGTTTACCGAAGCCACCACATCGGCATGGATGCCAAGTCCAATCTGCTTCCAAGACAAGATGATTCCCAGCAGACTAATTTGAATAGGCTGTTTTTGTCCAGTGTGTCAGAGGTCATGTTCCATCGGTTGTTAAGGGGTGGCTGTATCTTCGTGCTGCGGTGTGATCTATAGGCACGACTCACTAATGATAAAATGGCGAACAAGTCATCCCACCACCAGTACTGTTTCACCACGAACTTCGATGTGATGCGACCGATCGTAGCGAGGGTTGTGAGAACGATTAGGAGAATACATAACGCCACCAGGCCTGGCCCTCGGTCTGGCGTCCCGTCTGGGACGTCCAATGCCATGTTTTCAACCACGATAAACCAACGGGCAAACGAGACCAAAAACCAGCAACAGATCCCGGTGCCTAAACGAAACAAATTACACGTACACTATAAATAAGGAAGGAAGGAAACGAGAAATAGTTGTTGTTGGTTGTGTAATATGATGTGCCCTATTAAGTGGCATTAGGCGGCGCTGGCAAACACAGATGTATGTATGATCAGCACTTGGGAGGAAGTGTATTGTCTGCGTTAAAGAGGCATGCTGAAAGAGTGACGGCCGTCAGGGGCGGCACACCGGATTTCCGAACATGTACATACATGATAAGTCGATGATCATCACATGTCCGGCCTTGAGATCTCGCCGATCGTGGGAACAAAGTACGGTAGAAGAGAGAAAGAAAAGTACAGTACAGACGAAGTCGGATTAGGCGGCACCCGTCACATCAAGTCGGAAACAGTAGGAAACAGTAGGCACTAGGAGATGCTAGGAATGCTCATACATAGTATTATTATCATCGTCGTCGCCAGGCAATATCTAACCTAGACTGTCTACACTATTACCTGTCCAGCTGCATCCTCTATCCTCTGGGCTCTTCCAAAGGACCCCCTTTTGCCCGTATACATAATCCGTATCGGGTACAACTGTATGCCTAATCCATATACCTTGTTTAGTCTGGCGTGCTCTGTTCAAGCCAAATTTGGAAACGATGGTGACAGGATGCTGCGAATGAGGGCATCGGGCGGGGTTGGCGAGTACATAAATAGCCAGCAGAGTACGGTTAGTCTGTACTTTAGACAAGGGCAGACATGTTTACTGCCTAGGTAGGTTGGCAAAAAGACACAGCAAGCGTCGAAGGATTCCGACGACGGAGGATTCGAAGGAGGGACTTGGATGGATCCAGTTGTTGAAAAAATTGTGTGTTGACTCTGTTGAGCACTAGACTAAGGTCAGTTCGCTAGACAGGCTCTACAGATCTGTACTGTATATACGTAAAGGAGCAGTGTGCAGTAAAATGAGATTGCAAACGCGAAAGTTTTAGTAATACCTAGGTGTGTCCGGCCGGGACTTGCGGCAGAGATCACCAGATCATCTGCTGATGGTCAGAACGGGTTTAGGGTTTAGGTGAGAACTAAAATCACCATCTTAACCAGACTTGATAGGTGAAAGACTGGGCAATGTGGGCACCTGCAAGGGGAGCTACATCTGCTAGGTCATGCCACGCACAACAACTGACGATTACATTGGCTAGATGCAGTGTTAGTATTCCTGTGAAGGCTACAAACGTACATGCATAAGGGTCCCCACATGGTAAACGCACCTCGGTGGGCATCTGTACTAACAATATTCAATAGTGTGCACTTACGGTACAGATATACATTTGAGGATACCTCATTAGGTAGGCAGGTGAAGTCATATGCACTCCCAGTCGGGGTCTGATGAAATTGAATACCGGTGATAGTATTGTAATGCCGTGCATGAAGAGATGTCGTACATGGTTATGTAGGGTAGAACGATGAACTAGTGGCTTGTGGTGTCTGTGGCGCTTGTAGTCTGATTTGCGTTTTAAAGTTGGCGATGGCTTCTACTCTAAATTCAGTAGAGCGGCTTTCCACTCCAGTCTCCGGACTTAGCCCCGAAAATTCCTCGGTTGGCTGTGCAATCCGCGCAAGCCGCGCAGTGTGTTAACTCTAGTGTCGCGTCTCGCTGCAACCCTACCCTCCCTTGATTAAAGTCGGCGATGAATGTCAGGTAAATACTGCTGTGCGCCGTTAGATTAGGTAGATTAGGTAGTGTACCATATGTAGGAGATGTATACGCAAAATGTACGTCCACTAGAGGGATCTGTAAGTACGTAGGTACTTACGTAAGATATAAGTTCGCTACCCCCTTGCTGTTCCTGAGAGCGCCTTATTCCCTGGCACGGAAGCCACAAAGCTGCAAAACATCATCCAATGGGACAACGGGTGACCACCGATTCGAAACGAGTGATTGTTTGCCTTGCTTCTACTGTAACCAACTAAGATAGCACCGGGTCTCCGTGTATGCTCATCCGTTTAAATACTATCTCGCTCGTCCGTGCCTCTAGTACACCCTTTGGAATCATCCCTGTACCTTGGCTTAGATAGCCCTCTCTTAAGCTGAATTCAAGCCGAACTTGAGTTTGAACTCGCAATACCGCCTTAAAATCTCCCGAGTTGTGTCGTTACCTACCTAGTCCCAAGATGAAATGGCAAAAAGTATCAGATACGCGTTGGGAGCGCCCAGCGGATGGCATCGAGGGCTACTTCATCGTCACCGAGGGCATCTCTGCCAGCTTGAGCGGCGGACGTGAACACTATACTCTACTTTCCAAGATTAAGCTGGAGTCAGACCTTTCGGATACGGAAACGGCACTCAAGAATGCCTGGAAGCAAATCCGCTACGAACAGCCCCAGGTCGCTACCACTGTCGAGGGGATGAAGAAAATTTATGAAATTCCAGATGCGCAAGCTCTGGAAGACTGGCTGGCGTCGACATTTATCGTCTCTCCAGCATCAAACGCCGAGGAGCTTTACTCTACTGTCACAGGAATCAAGCAGGCCACATTATACTACGTGCCTGAGTCGTCAGAACTCGTCTTTCGCGCCCATCACCACACCATCGATGGCGTAGGCGTGTTATTATTCTGGCAAAGTTTCCTGGAGGCACTGGAATCGCCCAACCCGGACGTCAATTTTGGCGATGAGGCAGAGAGGCTTGCGCCCGCCATGGAGGACGTTCTCGGCTACCCAGAGCAACCGACAAAGGAGATGCAAGACGAGGCGACGGCACTGTTTATGAGCTGGGCCGGCAGCATGCCTGGCATCGGGCCCGTCTCGCAGCTGGGTGTAGCCCCTTCAGGCAAATGCCAGAACACCGAACTAGTATTCGACGAGGAGACTTCCAAGGCACTATTCGCAGCATGCAAGAGCAAAGGCGTCAGTGTCACCTCAGCTGCCCACGCCGCGTACGTTGGTGCCATTTCTAAGTACGCGGACCCCAACTCTAAGCTCTCGGAATACGTGTCGGCGAACCAGTTCAATCTCCGCCAATATCTGCCGGCGCCATACAACTCTAGCAAATACGCCGTATCCGTCTACTATACTCCTCTGCCATATAAGACAAACCTTCCAGCTTCGTTCTGGAATGTTGCCAAGTCACTACATGAGTACTACCAGACCTCATTCAAAGACAAGCCCGAGATGCTGGAGCTCAAGGGCCACTTCACCAAGATCTTGTGTGGAGCGGTGCAGACGCCCGAATTCCTGGCCAGCCCCATATCAAAGGACTCACTGGTTAGCAGTCTAGGCGTGGCCGAACAGTACGTGCAGCGGGAGTACGGCAGCGGAATCAGGGTCAAGGATCTCTCGGTCGCCGTCGATGTGGTGATGGGCATGAGCATGTTTTTCATCTACACTTTCCGCGACCAATTCAGACTCGTGTACAGCTTCAACGACGGGTTCGAGAAACCGGAGGATATCCGGAAGTACTTGGACGAGGTGAAGGCAATTCTCCACAAGGAACTATTGGCATAGGTTAGGGGTTGTGCGGGTGCGCGCCGCATTGGCTCCACCTGGAGAGAGGGTAAGAGGCTGGGCTAGGTGGATGCTGAGCCAACCTGCTTCTGTAGTGGCCGTTATGATGCCCCTCGCTTAAATTGCGATGTACGATCCCCCAAATAACATGTGATTTATGTTGATAACTACCTCTTCTAGGAGTTTGAACTGCGAGCTCTAGTGTTCACTAGGCGGTCGGTGGGACTACCCCTCCATACCCATACTAGAGATTGCGCTGTAGATATATGCCTTATTAATCCTTAAAGAGGGAGGCAAGTGAGGAGGGGTCTCTCCACATCCTCAAAGGGGTACCCATTCTGCCTAGATACCTACATAATAGCTCCAGTCCTACGCTACCTTATGTAGGTAATTACCTCGACTCTGCTCGAGCCGCTGCCACCGAGTTGGTACCTACATATGTTGTGTAAGAATGTATCTCTCCAGAGGCTGGTTAGATAAGGAAGGTGGTGTGGGGGCATATGTACCGTGTAGGACGTAGGTTAGTCGACTGCAAGGGACTTCCGCATATGTACGCGAATTGTTATCGAAGTTATTTCGCGATGGGAAAGCCGTTCGTCTACCTACAGGAAAATAAGACCCTAGTCTTCCCCTCACAACACTCCGAGAACCTTGTAATGCACTTCTTGATGTCTACATAATACTCGGTAGCCGTAATTTCCTAGCTACTGCCGTGTTCTACCGTGTCGGGCCTATCAACTCGGGATGCGATGTCAGGTACATATGTACATAGACGATTTATACCGATTATACTAATCCAAAAGGAAGTGTGATCGTCTTGGAATGCTAATTTGTACATAGTAGTACTAATTAAAGGCCTAAATTACGAAACTGCATGCTTGGATATCGGCATATCTATCAGTAGTGTGTGCCTAGGTTAGGTAATGGAAAATAATCCCTCGATGTAGATATGTAAGTATTTAGTCTTGTTCAACAGATTGACCGACAGGAACATGAATAACCTGGCCAACCTCCCTGACTCCGTCTGGCCTCGCGTAGCGATAGCATAGGAAGGGCCTTCTCGGCCCCCAGAGATCACAATGGGGTCAAGCTACTATGTAGGCTAGCGACAACGACCTAGGAATCGTACTATTACAGCATTATTGCCTACCCCGGCTCTGGGGTTCTGCGTGCCCGGTGGTATTTGGAAATTAGGTAGCATCATAAATCCTGATGCATGTAATCACTATTGAAACCTTCTTTCTTTTAAGCTTTTTACCCATCTTGACGTCTCGGGCAAGGCGATCACTTAGGATCCGCAGACTGGCGCTCCTTGTTTCTTAGCGGCCGAATTGCGCCAGACGCTATATGAGCCCTAGGTTAGGTAGGGGCATGATTTCCCTGTTGATCAACCCGGGCCCTGGCAGCGATCGTTCTCGAGGACCTTTATTTCCGGAACCGAGAGGCCGTAGGAGTTCCGTACATACCTATTGTACGTGCGTGCCGCATATCTACCTGGTTGTTGGTGCCGTATATGTAGCACTTAACACGACTTCCGTGTGGACGTTGGCATGTTTCTGCGCTCAAGATAAATAGGCGTTGGTGTGTTCAGGTGACGGTGAACCTGGATTAGGAAGGTCGCGAAACAAGTGACGTCCGGGTCGGAAGAGACTCTCGGGTTCTCCGCTGTAGGTTGGCTGTAAGTTGGCGGCTACGTTACCATTTTACCACGTCAACACGGCATAACATACGTACAGCATACAGCATACAGCATACAGGTGGCTGCATAAGTTGGCATGCAATGGGTATATCATAGTACATATGTACGGGATCACGGTCATCGTACATATATCTGCTGTACCGTGTACGAAAATATTCTACCCAGGCAGATAAAACATTACATCCAGGGTGCCGATGCTCGACCACTGACTGGGCAACTTGGACCCTGGTAGGTAATACCTACAGGCTAATAATGCTGTGTACTGTATGAAGATAAGTAAAAGCGAATGTCAGAAATGTGGCTTATTGTTTACGGCCGATGTGGCTCATGTACCTAATCTTAACACACATAAAGTACACATACAGCGGTACATTCCAACGTTAGGTAGGTAGTAGTGAGCATTGGCCAACTTTCAAGTTTGATCCCAATCCAGATGGTTCCCGTCACGGCGGATCGGGACAGAATGGAACGGGAATCAGCCATCTGCTGTACCACCTGCCCACATTACAGGACGGGTACGGGTACCCTACCCCTGGTAATTTGACACTTTTCTGACGCACGATTCCGAACGTCTAACCAACTACTTGGATGTGCAACGCCGCACGCTTATCAAATTAAGAAAAAAAGCAAAAAGAAACAAAATCTACTATCCAAGACTTCCTAGCATACCAATATACTGATACTATTGTTGTAATACAGCATACAAGAAAACCCAAACAGAATCTATAAGGGGTGATGATGATGGATGGGCTTTAAGCAGGACTTGAAGGAATGCCTGCGCCAAATTTCTCTTTCGTTATTACAGGGTAGTAATTGCTACCTCCTCTACATACTGCTGTACACGTACATGCAGAGAATGTTTTTTTGTCCCTGTCAGTGGGTGTGCTGTGGACACCTCATTGCCCAGATGCCCAGGTCGCCTGAATTCCTACTAGGACTAGGTGAATCGATTTTCCCGTCTAGACACCGAATAGACCGAATCTGCTGGACTAATTAGTAGGGGCTAAATCAAGCCAAAAGTTGTTGGTCGCGTGAAAAGTAGCTCCTCTTGAGAACCCGACAGGGGATCGTCAGGAGGAAGGGTCGAGCAAGCAAGACTCGGGAGTCTCGACGAGAAATTTCACCGCTACTCGCGAGATGTCATGCAAGTGAGCCGTCGTGACGGTACTGAACTAGAGCCCTTATAAGGAATCGCAGCGTCGCGGCCGCATTGGGATTGACTTGGGCTTAGTTGTACTAGTTGGCCGTAGCCCTGCAGCTAAAAACGTTGTCAAAAAGTCAAGCGGCCTAGCTTAGGTACTTCTAGGTAATTAGTGCGGCATACCCCTGGGCAGACCTGGGAGCCACTGCCATTTTGTGGCGTCTAACGGGGGAGCTTCTAATAGTCGCATCTTGGGTTACGCGGGACCTGTTCGGTAAAAAAAATATAAAAAAAAGATTTATAATAAAAAAATAATCGTCCCGACTCCAAGAGATGACGGGGTTTATTTACTTTGTAACTGATGTATGACATACATGAATGAACATCATCATCATACCTAGTCCAAAACCCGCTCGCCGGTTCGTGCGCAGTACCGGTGGTATGGGAGACAAGATGCCACTACTACTCTAGTACCACATAAGAGAAAACGCTCTTATTTCGTTCAATCATATTGTCATGTCCCTGATAACACGCGCGGGGTGGAACTCCACTCTTGCATGCAGACCACCTACATTCCCAACCTAGTCTACCTACCAGGTAGTAGGTAGCGGGAAGTAGGTACGGTACTGTATGCGGCAGACAGGTAGGAGGTAGAGTGTCTTCCCAATATACGGGTGCCTGCCGCCCACCTGTTTGGACCTACATGGCTACTCCTCCCCAAGTAGGTATGTGATACAGCATACTATGCCTCCTTTAACCTGCCTCTACGTATCAAGGCTTCCTATCTATAAGTGTCGAAGCAATATGACCATGCCGATATTAAAGCTACCTACCTACCTACCTATATTAGTAAGTGGCCAACTGTCTGCAGACCCTAGCGCCGTCTTCCGTCCTGCAAGGTGGTCTATTGGACTTATTGCATCTGTAGACCTTGCAGCTAGGTTAGAACGTAAGGTAGTAGTGCGCTTATTACCTCGGTCTATGTACCTTACTGCCGGGTCCCTGTATGGAGTCTTTGTTCTTTTAGCCTGTAACTCACCCTACATACATCATCTTGACGACTTGGCCCATAGCACCGGGTTCGATTCTAGATACAGTAATAATTTGGTCCGAAAAAAAATAAAAAATTACAACCCAGGAAAACTTGCATCGCCACCTGCATACCGGTTCCCTACCCTATTACCCGTATACCTATTTCCAGGTTCCTGTCTCCCAGGTCCCTGTTCTCAATGCTCGATCCCGTTTGATTTCACGGGTTAGGCTTGCTGTAGGTATTATGTATGTAGTTTTATGTGTATGCAAGGAGGTATGTAGTCGAGTTGGCCGGCCGGGCCTTCAAGTCTTTGGGGATCCAATCTCCCTTCCTGACCCTTTTTTTTTTCTTAACCCTCTTCTTCTTAAAGCCCACAATTCGATTATGTCTACACCACATGATTAGTCGGTGTAGTATGGGCATACCTGCCATGGCTGGTCTGCTCGTTCCTGCCCCAGCTTTTTTCCTGTGCAGCTAACCTACGGTAGTAAGTAGCAGTTGCGGCTTTCTTTTCGTTTTCTCCCCGGATCCCTGCACGATGTATTCTTAGGTCCCATACTGGTGGGAAGGGCCTCGAAAAAAGGTAGCTGCCATCATTGACACGATCCTCCCCTCTTTGCGCGTCAGTCTATGTCCACGTTTCAAAAGGGGATAAGATGTGAGGTCCGACCCGAACAGATAAATCTCGGCGGGAAAGAGCGAGTGGTTCTGTGTTTCCTGAAGCATGCACGGTTCTTCCTTATAATAATTTCATCCCATAATCATACTTTCGATCCATTCGCGGGATCATCTTGGGACCTAGGGTGTTTCTCTGGTCGTTGTCATTAATACCTTCTTTTAATCCTTTGTATAATTAAACTTATATGATACCTGCCTATGATGCTATCTCGAGACCCTAGTGAAGGCATGCGATGGAAGCAGAATGGGATCCACAGCCCCGAACCAATAGCAATATGTGGCATTGGTAAGAAGACTCGTGTCTCCAAAGACATGATCCACGTCGGTGTACCAGCTGATGCTGGCTGACTGGCTGACCGACTGACCGACTTGCTGACTGATGTTCGCTCATAGCTTGTAATTTACCTGGGGAGTCGAGCTCTCCCGAGAAGTTCTGGGATTTGATCTCCAAAGGCAGATCTGCTCAGTGCGATGTTCCTAAATCTCGCTTCAATGTAGACGGTCTATATCATCCGCAGGGCATGGACCGCCCCGGCAGCATGGGGATGAAAGGTGGCTATTTCATCCAAGACGATGTCCGTGCTTTCGAGAATAGCTTCTTCGGCATAAACAACCTAGAAGCGACGCACATGGATCCGCAACAGAGAAAACTGCTCGAAGTGGTCTTTCAATGTCTCGAGAATGCTGGCGTTTCCCTCGAACAAGCGTCAGGGTCGAACACGGGATGCTACGTAGGTAGCTTCACAAACGATTATGAAGTCATGCAGCGGAGGGACTTCGATTAGTATGTTTCTAGTGATCCATTATGCAGAGGCACAAAAAATTGACTGGAATGACTTGCCCGCAGTTCGCATCGTTATACGGCAACAGGGGCTGGAACGACCATCCTGGCAAACCGTATTAACCATGTTTTCAACCTCTTGGGACCTAGGTAAGCCCTAAACCGCTACGCAAAGCTCGATAAAAAACGAGTAGGAGAAACTGACGAATCGACTAGTCTTGTCATCGACACGGCTTGCTCGTCATCGCTGTACTGTTTACATGTCGCCTGCACAGCGCTTGAGAACTACGAATGCGATGCGGCTATCGTAGCTGGTGCGAACCTTGTTTTGTCCCCGGAACAGCATGTTACGATTATGAGAGCTGGCGTTCTCTCCCCTACTTCCACTTGCCACACATTCGATACTTCGGCAGATGGCTATGGCCGAGCCGACGGTGTGGGCGCATTATACGTTAAAAGACTGAGTGATGCAATTGCGGCCGGGGATCCCATACGAAGCATCATCCGAGGTACTGCTGTTAACGCGTAAGTGTCTACCGGAATCAAACTCACCGGATATTAATCCCATCCTCGCTTCTAACATTTGTGTTTAATTCTAGAAACGGGCGTACCTCTGGAGTAAGTCTTCCTAGCATCGAGGGCCAAGAACTAGTGATTCGGAAGGCAATGGCCAAAGCCCGATTGAGTCCTGATGAGATCTCCTATGTTGAGTGCCATGGTACAGGCACAAAGGTTGGAGATGCGATCGAAGTCGAAGCTCTGTCGCGGGTATTCCAACGTGAAAGGCTGGATACCCCCCTCATGATTGGCTCTGTGAAGACAAATGTCGGTCACTCTGAAGGAGTAAGCGGCATCACGAGCGTGATCAAATCCACTATGGCGATAGAACGAGGTCAAGTCCCGCCAACACATGGTCTAAAGAACATAAATCCGAAACTCAAGGTTGAAGAGCGCAACATGATCATCCCTGTCCAGTTGACACCTTGGCCAGAGTCGAGACACCGGCGGGCGCCTCGGCGCATTGGTAAGTGCGATGACTTAACTGTACAAAACTGAAGAGATGCTAATGAGTTTAGGCATCAATTCGTTTGGGTACGGTGGCGCTAACGCACACTGCATTCTGGAGGAAGCTCCTAGCTTATCCGACCTGACGCCTATCGACGATGAGCCAGGTCAATTGATCGCTACCCAGTCTCACGTGGTACTGCCCTTATCGGCCGCATCCGGATCGTCGCTGGAAGCGCGTCTCTCGGACTTTGCCAACTTCGACTTTGGCGATACAGATCTGTCAGACCTCGCCTATACTCTAGGGTCTAGGCGCACCCAGTTCCCCGCTCGGGGTTTCCTCATCGCTCCGCGGAGAGAGAACATCCAAGAAATATTCAAAACGCATCCGTTTGTGACATCTGCGGCGCCTACGACCAGTCATAACCTTCCCTATACCTTCGTGTTCACGGGTCAGGGATCACAATGGCCCGGCATGGGTCGTGAGCTCTATGAGGAGTTTCCCGCATTTCGTCGTGCTATCTCCGAAATGGACGCGACGCTTCGGGGGCTCCCGCACCCCCCTTCATGGTCGTTGCGAGAGGCTATATTGGACATAGACGAGCCGGATATGATTCATCTGCCCGAGAGGTCGCAGTCCTGCTGTACGGCTATACAGGTAGCTCTCATTCAGCTTCTCGCCACCTGGGATCTCTTACCGTCTGTCACGATCGGTCATTCTTCTGGGGAGATCGCTGCCGCTTTCGCAGCAGGCCACATTTCTGCTGCCGAAGCTATTACTATCGCCTACTATCGTGGCCATCTCGTTTCTGAGGTACACCAGGATGGGTCTATGATGGCGGTGGGATTATCCGAGTCCAATGCCGAGCAAGAAATTGCCGCAAAAGGGCTCGAGAAGCAACTGAGAGTCGCATGCGTCAACTCACCAGACGGCGTGACTCTTTCTGGTGACTACAGCGCAGTAGAACAGCTCCTTCCACTACTCATAGAGAAGAAAGTGTTCGCAAGAAAATTGAGGACTGGTGGGCAAGCGTACCATTCGCACCACATGTTAGCGACAGGTTCCAAATACGAGGCTCTGCTTGACAAGGTGCTGCCTTTCTTGGGTCCTTCCACCCGGCTACCAAAGGGAGCAACCTTTGTGTCCTCGGTGGTAGTGGGCGTCAAGTTCTCTGACTTTGGAAGCCACTACTGGCGACAGAATCTCGAGAGTCAAGTCCGCTTTTCACCTGCTATCAAGTTCATTCAAGAAAAAGCTGATCACGTCTTCGTGGAACTGGGACCACACTCCTCATTGGAGTTGCCGATCAAACAGACCTTGGCCGAGGCTAATATCACTGGCGCTCGGGTCAAGTACGCTGCTCCTATGAAGAGGAATGTGCATGCTGTCGAAAGCGCGCTGAGCTTTGCTGGCTCTCTATGGTTACAGGGATGTAACGTCAACTGGTCCAAGGTTAACGGCTTGCACGAGCCGTTGAAGTCTTCAGGCTATTCGTATCGGGTTGTGACAAACCTACCACCATATCGGTTCAATTACGAGAAGACGTTGTGGACCGAAAGCCGAATCAGCAAGGAGTATCGCGAACGCGAGAATGTGCGGCACGAGCTCCTGGGTTCCTTGGTACTCGGTGGCAACGGGAGAGATTTCATCTTCCGCAACATACTGAGAGTGAACGACGTGGTCTGGCTTAAAGACCACAAACTGGGAGAAACGACGGTGTTCCCGGGCGCTGGGTACCTTGCCATGGCTATGGAAGCCATAGTCCAGGTGAACGGCATCGACAGGGCTACCAAGCCTTCGTTCTGCTTTTCTAACGTCAACATTACGAATGCGTTAGTATTGTCAGATGACCCTCTTTTCCAAACAGAGATTTTCCTGTCACTGCACAAATCCAACCTCAACAATGTTACGACCTCGTCCAAATGGTGGGAATTCAACGTATCTACTTACGTTGATGGCACACCCACGTCTCATGCCACCGGCTCCATCGCTGTTAGGACCCACGGAAGTGCCTTGATCCGCAAGTACCAGCCACCTGAAGGTACCCTGGAGCCCACGGCAAAGCGCACCTGGTACGAGAGACTGGCGCAACAAGGCCTCAACTACGGCCCGACTTTCCAGACAATCACGCGCTTCGACACGCCGCGCATGAAGTCAGGGACGTTCTGCACAGCAGAAGCCCCTCTACTAACAGTCTGTGGAGATGTGACTACAGAATACCCCGTGCATCCCATTACGCTGGACGGCATGTTGCAAATGGCAGCTGTCTCCGCAGCCAGCGGCATACCGAGGGATCTCAGAGCTGTAGTGCCTACACGGATAACATCGGCGGTCATAAACACCGTCGCGGCTCCCGAAGGCACAGTATGCCATCTCAACTCTGTTATCCAACGTACTGGCTTCGGGTCGATAGAAAGCGGCGCTGAATTGATACAAGAGCACGGCGAGGTGGCCGTCCAATTCGATAAAGTCATACTACGGCCTTATTCTGCTGGAACCGAGTCGGTTCGCGAAGCGGATAGGCGACATCCCGTGCTACGCATATTGTGGAAGCCGGACGCCTACGGCCTTGGCCTCATCCCCGCGTCGGCATTCGAGAAATTCGTGCAGAACTTTGCGCAATCAGCTAGCAAGTCTGTGTCGGACGTGTCGTTAGCTAGACTGGGAGGTGTCGTCGACCTGCTCGTGCACAAAGAGCCCCGGCAACGAATTCTCGAGCTCGGGAATGACGATCATATGTTGACTGCTACTCTTCTGGATCTCATGTCCACCCAAAGCGACTTTAAGCGCTTCCTGAGCTACACCACGGCATCGTTCGATTTGAACGGCCTGCTTCTGGGCGGACCAGTGGATCTCGAGACCGGCCAGCGCTCCTGTGGCGCAAATGCTCTGTCGGATAAGTTCGACCTTGTTTTAATTCCTAGCGCCGCGCCCTGGGTGCAGGATCGCATGGCACAGATTAAAGATTTACTGGCTGAAGACGCGTCTCTGGTCATACTTGACCCACAGTCTCAGATGGACTTTGTCAAACCCAACGGACTATCTTCGGTCAGTCTTCCAGCTGCTGACGGTTCAGGCGCCATCATCGTGGCTCGTCAAGCACGCAAGTCGAATTTGGAAACGTTGCAAAAGCACAAGTTCTTGATCGTGGAGAGGCAGAGCTCACCGCTCGGTACGGCACTGGAGGACGGCCTCAACCAAATCCACGACCGGAGCGTGATGCGCATAACCCTAGAAAACCTCACGGCCGAGCACGTTCTTCAAGGGACGACCGTCTTCAACCTGTGCGAGCTGTACTCTCCTCTGCTCAGCGTCATCTCCGACGAGGAGATGCAGCGCGTGAAACTCATAACCAACAACGCGACATCACTGATCTGGGTGACAGGTGGGAACGCCCTCGTAGGTGACAAGCCCGAATTCTCACTCGCGGTTGGCTTGGCCAGAGCCGTAGGCATGGAGCAACCGTCGCTCAAATTCTACACGTACGACGTTGATGCCCCTGACACAGATGTAGACGTCACGGCGCAATACCTCATCTCCGTCCTGAACCAGGATAGTCCGAGACCAGACATGGAGTTTGTCCAACAAAACGGCACAGTGCACGTCAGCCGAATGACTCCGGACGACGGAGTCAACATGATGTTCCGCAACAGACAGGGTCTCGAGCCTGTGACGGCAACTCTGGCAGAAGTAGGAGAGGTACGACTCGCTATCGAGAAACCTAGCCAGTTCGACTCTATCTTCTTCAAGCAGCAGCAACCGTCATCACAGATACCGCCCGAATCGATCCGTATCAAGGTAGCATCGGTAGGCATCAATGCCAAGGATTTCTACGTACTCGCAGGAAAAGTCGAGACGCACGACGCCACCTGTCAACTTGAGTGTACGGGCACCGTGGTCGAGGTTGGATCCGCCGTCACTGAGTTCGCCATCGACGATCGTGTCGTAGCTATGGCACCCACGCATTTCCAGACATACCAGACGCTCCCTACTTGGGCCTGCCATAAGCTTGAGAAGACGGACAACCTTGATCTCTGTGCTACGCTCCCCGTGGTGCACGCCACCGCGCTCTATGCCCTGCATTACCGTGCCAGAATCCAGGAGGGAGAGTCTATTTTGATTCATTCTGGCGCCGGAGGTGTTGGTATCGCGGCCATTGAAGTGGCGTTGGCTGCCGGTGCCGAAGTAAGTTTTACCCATACCCCGACTTGCCCATACACATGCTAATTAAGGACGGCAATAAAGGTATTCACTACAGTCTCTACTGAGGAAAAGCGCGAGTTCCTTACTAGCAAGCTAGGCGTTAAGCCCTCGAATATTTTCAGTTCGCGCGACACGTCTTTCCTCGAGGGAATACAGCGAGCCACCGAGGGGCGCGGCGTCGACGTAGTCCTCAACTCTCTGACGGGAGACCAGCTGCACGCGACGTGGAAGTGTATGGCCGACTTTGGCCGCTTCGTCGAGATCGGCAAGGTAGACCTCTCCACCGCCGGACGACTCGAGATGGACCAGTTCCTCAAGAACACGACCTTCACGGCTTTCGACCTCAGCTGCCTCTACTTCACGGACAATAAGCGCCATCACGCGCTCTGGAAGTCGCTCTTGTCTGAGGTCATGCGGCTCTACCGCGCCGGCAAGATCGCCACGTCGGTGCCCCTGAAGGTAATGGATATTTCCGAGATTAACCATGCCTACCGCACGTTCGGTCTTCGGACGCGTATCGGCAGGATCGTGGTCAACCTCGAGAACGCCGACTCCAAGATCAGGGTCCAGAAGGAGAAGTATGAAACCACGTTCCACCCTGAGAAGAGCTATGTGATGATCGGCTGCCTGGGCGGACTGGGACGCACCTTGACCCGCTGGATGGTCAGTCGGGGTGCCAAGAAGTTTGCCTTCCTAGGCCGTTCGGGTCTGCAGAAGACGGCGGCGCGGAATCTGGTGCAGGACCTCGACAGCCTCGGCGCTGAGTCCGTCGTCATCAAGGGCGACGTGTGCAAGGCCGCTGACGTAGAGGCAGTCGTATTAGCCGCCGCGGGAATCGGCGCTATCGGCGGCGTGGTGCAGGCCGCCATGGGTCTCAACGAGGCCATCTTCGCGGACATGCCAACGAACTACTGGCACACCGGCACTGACCCCAAGGTACAGGGTTCACTGCACTTGTACAACGCGCTGAAGGCCATCAACGGCGGCAATGGAACCTCACAATTAGATTTCTTCTTGATGACCTCGTCCGTCTCTGGCAGCGTTGGCACGGCCACGGAGGCCAACTACTGCGCGGGCAACTACTTCCTCGACGTGTTCGCGCGCCACCTGCGGAAACGGGACATTCCGGGCGCTGTCTCCATAGGCCTGGGTATGATCTCCGAGGTCGGCTACCTCCATGACAACCCGGAGATCGAGGCCATCCTTCTACGCAAGGGAATTCAGCCCATCGACGCCGACGATGTGCTGCAGATCATCGACCTCGCGCTGTCTTCGGGCGGCAAGACTATGGGCATTAACCACGCGTACGACGGCCTGGCTGCTGCGCACTTCTTGACCGGTCTCGAAGCCGCGGGCATCAAGGAGCTGCGCAGGAAGGGCTTCGAGGGCAACCACCCGGTACTACGCGACTCGCGGTCCGGCCTGTTGGCTAGCGCGCTAGGTACCGATGACGATACAGCTGCGGGCTCCGGCCAAGGGGGAAACTTACCGCCTGAGATGTCGAAGGCCATTGAGGCAGGGCAAACACTGGCCGAGGCGGCGTCGAACCACGTACGCGCACGCTTTGCCAACCTCACACTTATGAAGTCCGACACGGTCGCGCTCGAGAAGCCGCTCGCCGAGTACGGCATGGACAGCATGCTCGCGGCCGAGTTCCGCACGTGGCTGTACCAGACGCTCGCGACGGACGTGCCGCTGTCGATGTTGCTCGGCAAGACGTGCACGCTGGGCGATCTGGGCAATATGGCTGCTGCCGAGATGCAAAAGGCGAAGAAGGAATCGGAGTCATGACGATGACGATGACGATGACGACGACGATGATGATGATGAACGTCGGGGAGTAGGTTTGCAGTGTTTCTTTCTTTTTTCTCCTGTGATGATGATGAGGAATAGCTTACTTTCTCTCCTCCTAAAGGTATGATGGAATAGGCATGATGTAGAAGATAATATAGGTAATGAATGGTTGGGCATTGGACGGAGAGAGGGGATGGGGGGATATCTGATTTTTTTTCTTTCATGGGCTGCCTCGGCACTTTACTTTTCTCATTTCCCCTTTGCTCGTTTCTATGTTGTATCACCTTTTTCGCCCATAGGCATTTGCTTTTCGGTCTCTCTCTATTTAGTCTGATAAGCATGGAATGGAGTTACGTGTCGCTGTCACCGTCAAAGTCCCTTCTAACTCGATAATCTCATGTTTGTTGGTTCTATCAATGTATGTTGTGCATTTTGAGCTTAGGCACCCAATCTCCATTTCCCTACCTTTTGGCACAAGAGAAGAAAAAGAAAAAAAAAAGGTCGAGCCCACTGTCCCCGACTAGTACTGTGTATGATAGGGTATTCTAGTCGGTGGTTACCTAAAGTAGCACATTTGAGCAATTACTTTTCTGCTTGTATACTTACAGTATTAAAATATTACGGGGAAAAAATGCCTCTACAGGTGTATAGCTAGATACTTAAAATTGCAGTACAGATTGTTCGGAGTACAAGTTTTCCACTGCACATAGAATTGCACAACACACTTCTATGAAGCCATTCTATGTCCCAGTGTCCCTTGTATTGGAGGAAAGGAGAGAGAAAAAAAAACAGCGCAAAATGGCGTTTGGGCCCTGCGCCAACGTTGAGGAGGGGGATTAGATTTGTCAGCTAACAAACAAAACAAATTCGTGTAGATACAGGATAAACAGCAGGCATACTTCTTATAAGCTTTTCTGCAGTCGCTTCTTACATATAAGGAAGCATGCATAGAAGACACAACTAATATAATAGACTATGTTAGCTTCTTCCTTTCTATCGAGAGCAAGATATCTTATCTATCTAAGGCCATGCAAGAGTAAGGTAGGTACAAACCAAACAGTCCGTCCCTTTATGAGCTATTTATCAGCTTTGAGGCTAGGAACTTATTAGAACATCAACACGGTCTGAGTACTTCCTTCCCTTCCCTTCCCTTCCCTTCCTCCAGCAGACTATATATATACATATATAACATGCATACAGACTTTTAAACCTGATTCCTAAATCTGTTTATAACTACGTAGGCTTAGGCACAGGGACACAAGAAGTCCAATTCTTCCTAACCTCAGGAGTGCCAGTGCAATAAGCGCAACGTGCGTTCCCGCATACCCAGCGAGGCGCTCCTTCCCCTTCTAACTGTTGCTGCTGCGTTCTGCGCCGCTTGAACCAGTCGCGAGTAATAAACTTCCTGGGTGGACCCCGTAACACGTGTGCGTGGACGGCGGCGAAGTCGCAGCAGTGACATATGTCTTTGCGAGCACCGGTTGAGGAGGAGGAGGAGGGATCGAGGAGCTTGAAGCGTCCTATAAGAAGAACCCTGTCGCAGTTGTTGCAGATTTTGTGTTCGCGCCACCATTTGGGTTTGTTGTTGCTACTGTTGTTAGCACCAGTGGTGATGACGTTGTTGTGGTTGTTGGTGTTGCTGCCCATGTTGTTTGCTTGCTTAGGTAGGCAGGTTGGGTAGGTATCTCTTAAGATTCGAGGAATAAGATAAAAATAAAAATAAAAGAGAGGGACTAGGTAAATAAGGCTTTATTATATGCAGCGCTACTTATAGCTGTCTTGTCTTTGTCTTTTCGTGTAGGAGCGTTGATAACGTGTTTTAAAATCTCAATACTCTCACAACATAACCTACCAGAGTCCGCGAAGGGAGCCCGACTTGCCTGCTTATATACGTGGCATATTTACCGACTTACAATACGAACACCTCGCATATGACGGACAAAACAATGTAGACAAAAGACCGTCGGTCTCTTTCAGGATAGTATGGCATAGCATGGATTGCTCCCTTGTATTCTTTGTAAATCGCCTTCCAGCTCAACAATTCTAGAACCGTTAGCACAATAAAAGACTGCTTGCTCAAGCGCATTGCACATTTAATTTACTTGTACAGATGTAGTCTTAGTTGCATTATATGAGGTGACTAAAGCTATATCAATATTAGCTAAGTACTTATCATCGGTATATACAAGTAATTCGCACGAGGGCCTCACATGACATTATTTGGCGTCAACAATTTCAATTCTTCCCGTTCCCACTCTTTGCTGCTGTCGTCGGGATTCGCCATGCGGATCCAGCTTCAGGTGCCGAAGAAGAGCGCGCAATGCCGTTCTTCCGCAGCCACCTCTTCAGCGTGCGTTCCGAGACATGAGGGCAGGTCGTCTGGTGCAGTAGACGCAACGTTATCAAAGGGTCGTTCTTAATGCACCTGACAATGTGCCTTTTATAGCGTCCGTCGTCGTCAAGCGAGCGCGGTCTGCCCGAGCGCGGGAGAGATTCGCCAGAGCACTGGTTGTTGCTATAGCGCTTTGCTATGCCGGAAACGGTGCCGCGCGGGACGCCGAGTTCGAGGCTCAAACGCTGCGCCGTGTACCCCTCCAAATAATAGAGATCATGGATCCTGGTCCTGGATTGAGGACTCCACTGCTTTTTCCTCTTGCTATTATTATTTGGGTTTTTTGGGTTATTTGAGGGAGGGGATGATGATGGTGGCGGCGACGGTGTCGCCGGACGAGGCATATTTGGATTTATATGAAAAGTAAAAAGGGTGGTTGCTCTTGTTCAATAGATTAGGTAGACAGAATTAAACGCGAAAAGTCGCGGTTTGGCGCGGTTTTGCTCAAACTTAAACTCTTGTCGCCCCACTGTACCTTAACCTAGGGTACCTATACAAATTATGCTCAGGAGGTGGGAAACCACTCGGCGCTCTCCATTAGGCATCTACAAGGCCACAAGAAGATAACCAACCCTTCAGCAAAATATTTATGATGCTAAAACCACCGCGTGTAACTGGGCCTATAGAAAAGACAGACTATGTTATACATAATAGGGGACATACATAAAGAGCTAATAAGTATAAAACCTACCTACTTACATAATCCTAGAAGCAAAGAATATCAGGGGAGGCGTTCAGGGCATAAATCCACAAAGCTGCCTTTTAACCCATAATTTAACCAATCAAATAGTATGGCGGTCATGGTCGCAAATGCTCGTTTCTCTAACTCAAAACCGACCGTGCTGAGAGAACACTAAACGTACACCCTTTTGAGCTTGGGTAGTTAGACCACTGACTCTTGCCAGTAGTCGTAATCAAACAAGTCAGGCGCTTTATATAGATTCAGGATCTCCTTTACAGCCACGGTTTACTGACGCAAAGCAGATTATCCCATTGTTTATTCAGGCTTCTACTACCGAATAAGAGCCTATAAACCTAAAACGTGACTGATCATAGTAGCCCATTCCGCATTTTCCGCATTAAGAACATACTGACACTATTAAATATATACAAGAAGATACTGCCTCTTTTCGACCGTACTCGACCAATCGGTGGGCTTAGGATCATCTAATCTAACGAGGGGAAGAAATATGTAACCACAATCGCACCGCCAACGCCTTGCCCCGGGCTTTATCCGCAATCCTAGGGGCATGATTATAAAATGAAAAAGCCCGAAGCCCTCCAATGCATGTTCATGTGACGTAGGATGATAGAAATGTCTCATCTGAACTGTAGGTGACCGGCGCCAAGTCCAGGAATGTACTCGAACAAAATGGGAACACCCTCGACCGCAAACCATGCGATACCTGCGACATGTTAGGACATGGTCATTCACAATAGAGAATGGAGCACACTGACCGGCGTAAACGACAAGTTTCGTGATGACTTCGACATCATACCTGACACGAGGTTTGACTAACTTGGAGAAGACCTCCTTATCACTTAGCTCATCTTGCTGCCCGACAAACAATGTGGGCTCGCCGTTGCTTGACTTCATATCGATTTCCGAGACGAGGACAGTGCCCTTCCCCATCTGCTTCTCGAAATCGCTGGGCTTTACCTCCCCGCTGTTCACCCCGGAGCTGCGGCCGGCCGGATCCCCGTTGAACTCTGCTACAATGTCTTTGGAGCGCAAACTAGCATTGCTCTCCTTCCGCCTCTTCTCTCGATAGGCAAGAGTTTCGTACGCGTCTGCGGCGCTCTGGGGCCCGATCGACACGGACCTACCGCGCTTAGGGTGACGAACGGCCGTGATCAGCCCTGGCAAGTCGCTAACGCTGGGCATCACATTATCAACTTTCAGACGTAGTGGAATATTTTGGTACTCCGAGGCGGGCATGAAGAACCGCCTGGGTAAACTGAGACCCCACGTCTCTATCAGCCGGAAGACGTGTGGGAGTACCTTGAGTAAAGTGGGTTTAGCCACTTCACGCCAGACGAAGACGACTAAGACACCAAATAAGACGCGTAGAATCACTGCCAGCCAGCCAAGACCATCAAAATCGAATGGAATGGAGGCGAATGGTGTCCGAGCAAAGTGCCATGTGCCAACTTCGAGGCCAATCATGACGCCAGCAAAGCAAACGCTGTCGTCAAAGCACGGGCAGTCGTCGGCCGGCTCAGGGTGAACTCTGACCAGAACAATAATTGTCAACACGGCAACGAAGACAGGGACCCAACCGCTCTGCAGATAGATCTCCAACGGTGGCCCGTAGTAGTACTCAAGCAACGTGATGGCCGCGCCCATGATTGAGCCGATGATCACGTCAACGAACCCATGCATACCACAGTACAGACGGCCAAACACGATGCTCACGGCATAGAAGTATGAAAGCGCCTCGAGAGCGGCTTTGGTATTAGGTTGAAAGGGGTTGTCCGGCGACCAAAGACACAGGAGAGCATAAAGAGCGACAGAAACCGCATTGGCCGAGTGCGTCGAAGGAAAGCCATATTCTAACGCGGCGGATCCAGACATGGTAATTCGGTGCAGGGGCGGGGATAACGGTCGCGGGAGAGAGAAGAAATCCTTGATGAAACCAGTGAAAAAGACGCCGGAGGCCAGTATATGGACCAGACTGGAGATGTCATGTTAGAATAGCGACAATGGGCGCGAAAATAGGTAACAAACCCTTTGCCAAACGAGGTAAATCCACACCAAAACATGATGGGAAGTCCAATCATGAAAAAGGTATGCGTGCCAAGGTTGGCGGTAATGGCGAAATAACTATCAAGGGCGGGAGTGCGCAACCAGGCCTGAAGCCAGGCCAGGTACGGTGTCTCCCATCGGATTAAGGGTAGGGCTCGTTGTCGCAAGTCGTATCGCCATTTGGGAAGAGCACGCTTGTCTGGTGAGACATAGACAGTTAGCATGAACCGCGACTGGCTAACAAATACGTATATTTCTTTCTCCTGTGCTCGACATGCGCCTTTCGCTTCGATTTGGATATTCTGGAGAGATGTTTGACAATCATACAATGGTCTTCGCCCCTTAGGCCGGCATCAATAACGGCCTCTTTCTGCTCTTTGCCATTGGTGACATTGTGGGTATCCGACTTCTCATCGACCTCAGGTGTGGCTCCGTTGAACTTTGAGTCCAAGCTGGAGCCATTGGGGAACGGGGGGAACTCGGTAAGGTCAGTCATATCCGTCGTCTAACCCAACCCTACGCTGCATCAAGGAAATTTGATACGAGGATGTTAAAGGACCCGGCTTGGGCAGCTTGCGCATCGAGTCGTAGGTCCTATGGGGAGGTCTTCGCGCCTGCGTGAAAGGTCAGGGGACTCGGAGGAAGAGCAGGTTGATTCGAGCTTTCTGCTAAATTGTGGTGGAGGTCGAGTATTATATCGGAGAGTGACGGCGCGTCCTCAAAGTCGAACCAAACTCAAAAAGGCAAAACCGTCCTCCAACTGTTATTGTAAAGTATGTAGTTTAGACCGAGAATACTTAGACATTCGACTCAATTAGGCGTTAATGATACAGTAATAATGTGCATGCGTGTGTGCGAAAGTGCAAATGCCTCTAATCTCAGGACCGAATGCGACGAATGAATGGCCAACTTTATCCTCCAAGTCGCAGATGCGGTTCAGATAATAATAATGAGTTCAGGTCAAAAACCCCACGCCATACCCGAGGAAGTATCGGTACACAAATCGAACTGTATAATCCCAACGGGTTACTGGATCTCGTAGTAGGAAGTGCAGTACGCCGTAACAGCTGAGATTATAGCTGCGTGTGTACTAGTACTTTGCAGTAAACGTGTGGTGGACCCTTGAAAGCATTATCAGTGGCCTTGAGCCACCCCTCCTCGGTGCATTGCGTGGAACCCGCCAAAGAACCCCAGCTTCTAGGGAACTTCTCTACATACATAGTAGACGGGATGCGTTGAGACCCTTGAACCCCCTAACCAAAGATGATGAGCTATAGGTACGTAGAGCTAGCTACTTACCAGGAAGGTTAGTACACTACTGGCATTGCTAAGCTAAAATCTCTCTCACCTATTACATAGTACACTGCACTGCTGCTGTACCTGTGGCTACATCTACTTGCTCAAGCTCCTTTTTTGCTGCGGTGTGAAAGCTAAAGGCACCTAAGCATCGTCAACATCTATACCTAAGTAAAAAAACGCGAATACATAAAACTTATAATACATGCACCGTCACGGTCAGTTGTGAATAAGAGTCTAACACCGGCTTTATCCATTCATAACTGCAGACGGCCCAAGATGTCCCTCAGTGGCAAACGGTGCATTATCACGGGCGGGAGCCGCGGAATAGGACTCGCCATAGCACAGTTGTTCGCGTCGCAGGGTGCTGCTTGTACTCTCATAGGCCGCCACGCCGAGACTCTTTCGACGGCCGTCAAATCCCTGGACCAGGAAAGCGAATCACAGGCGCATGATACATATGCCTTTGACGTGTCTACTAGGACCGGATGGGATATGTTGTTAGCTCGGAAGAAGTCTGTGAGTTTACGAATACTAGTTATATATCACGTCAGTCATGCTACTGTCAACATACTAATACGAAACCGTCGTCCGCCCTCTCAGAAAAATATTGATGTTCTAGTAAATGCAGCCGGTGTTCCTCACCGTTCTTTTCTTTTCAAAACGGGATTTTCTGAAATGGACGAAATTCTCGACGTGAACCTAAGAGGAACAATCATTGGATGCAAAACAATTATACCAAAAATGATGAAGCAAAAAAGTGGTAAGTAGCACGACAGGGGGCTTCATGGGCTGTCGAGCTAAATGGCACATTATCTTTCAAGGCTGCATAATAAATGTATCGAGTCTCTTAGCGGAGCACGGCGGACGAGGCGCCTCTGTCTATGCTGCGGCAAAGGCTGGCGTAGTTGGTATGGACAGTCACCAGCCCCTGTCTTGATGCAGCCCATCTATCTAACTTTCAGGTGTAGGTCTCACCCGATCACTGGCCTGGGAAGTGGGAAGGTTCGGAATCCGCGCAAACGTTATCCTGCCTGGCTATATTCAGACTGATATGACGAAAGGTAACGCCCCCTCGTGTCCCCGTCCTTACATCTCGTCCCTCTTGTAAATGCATGGCCAGGTGCCATTCGTACAATTCAGTAGCGCTGATATACAAGCCTCGTGAAGCTATGGAAAATAAGGAAGATCTTGCTGCCCTCATTCCAATGGGCCGTCTGGGCCGCGTGGAAGAAGTCGCCGAGGCGGCGGCCTTCCTAGCAAAGAACACATATGCACACAATTGCGTACTGAACATTGACGGGGGCCTCAGTGCGACATAGCGAGGCCCTCCAACCTCTAGTAGAGGCCATTGATCAGTCCCGCGAGATTATTAGAGGGGTATGGCTAGTCATCATCGATAGTGATGGCTCCGATACCCACGTCGTCGTCGTCTACTACTACCAGATCGTCTGAAGCGGCAATCTTGGACTTCTTCATCGATGGCCCACCATCCTCATCTGTTCTAGACCGCTTGAGACCGGTGGAGGGTGCTCCATCCTGGAGCTTGTGCTTGCCGTTAGGTTGTCCTGCTCCGTTCGTTTCTACGGCTGGCTCCTTCTTAGGTTTGCGCGGAATTTCTGGTGCTTTGTCTAGCTCCAGGCCCTTGATAGGTTTATCCGCAGGATCAATTGTCCTTAAAACGTCTCAGAATCAGCAAGCAATCTAATGGAGAGGGGTGAAGGGCACTGTACAATTCCTGTATATTTAAGACAACGTTGATAAATGGGTCCTCTTCTGTTTCGTCTACGATAGTCACGAAGCTGTTGTTATTAATACCTGTAAATTGTTAGCCAATATACATTCATAGATGTGCACTCACTTACCGAGTTGGCTGAGCGACTTTTCCAAGTTGTCCGTTTCATCAGGGTCGTAGAGCAGCCCGGCTTCACTGTTGACCGCAAATTCACGTTCACCAAATCCCAAGTATGTTTTCACATAATCTTCAACCAGATCGTTCAGCGTGGCTCGTGATAGGTCCACTTGTATGCTTGTCTGATAGTTGCTGCAGATGGGGCAATCGGGGTTGGGGGGCCGCGGCCGATCCGGGGCTAGCAGTCTCTGACCGGCAAAGGGCGTCAAGAAGACCTGCAAGACTATTGTCAGAGTTCCTGAAGGCAGCACGATCACGCAAGACCTACCTCTTGTGCCTTATCAAATTCCCCTCTAAGGACTTTAAAGGACTCGAGAACACACAGACCCGCTACAATAGCGTTGGTGGTCGCAATCGCAGGAATAATGTTGCCAGCCATTTGCTTGATATCAAACCGGGATTTCCGTTCTATGTCAAACACGTATGAACGGATGTTGGCACTGGCAGCAACAAAATCAAGGGTGTCCTCGTCGTCCTTATCGAAGGTTATTATGGCCTGTGGGGAATTGTCGCCATGCTGTTTCTTCAAATCCAAGATACGTTTGCTCAAGCGATCCAGACTATCGTTAAACACAGCCAAGTTCTCCTCCAATGTCCATACTTTCTGTCCATCTCGAAGTATTGGCTCTTTTGCAGCGATGGCCTCGGTAGCCCTAGCCATCACCGACTCGTACTGTAATGGTTTAGGGGGACTTCTGGACTTCCACATGTCTTCCATGGATTGCAGTCGCGTGATGTCCGTGTTGAAGACCTTGTCAAACAGCATTTGAGGGAATTGGCCGGTACCGACTGACTCCCTGATTTTTCGCAACGCTTCCGACTCCTTCTTAAGCTCCGCTATTTCCTTAGCATTACCTTCATTCTCAGACGTGTCAACTAGGGCCTGGTCCTCGCTGGTGCCAAAGATCTCGTTCAGAAGATAACTCTTTCCCCAGACGATACAATGTATGGGTTGACTGGGCGTGCTGCGGATAGTACAAACGGGGAAAGACTTCGGTACTTCTTTAGCTGTGCAATCGTAGCATGCAGTGACGCCTTTTTGAATGACCTGAACTTGCCCGTTAAAACCCGTGGTTCCGCTCTCGATCAGAGGAGCGTTAGCAGCGAGACACATTCTATTCACGTGCCGTCTTGCCTCGAGATTATCCAGCGCATTGAACACAAGCCTGAATCCCTTAAACCATTCCAGGTCGAATTGCGCGTCCTTGATATTGGCATGATAGGCAACAATCTTGACGTTGGGATTAAATCTCTGCGCTGCCTCTTTAGCTACCTATTGTGGGATCAGCCTATGATACTCAACATGACATCCATCTATAGGATTGCGTCATACCAAAGCCTTGGACTTCTTAATGTGTTCATGTCGGAATAGAAATTGGCGATTGAGATTACTGAGATCGATCGTATCGAGGTCGACGATATGGATTTCGCCAAACCCTGTAAGGGCGAGATTCTTTAAGAGTTCGCAACCGATACCACCAGCACCAACCATAAGAACCCGCGCCTAGGAAACTTGCGTTAGTCCCGATGGTTGGGTTCAAGAAAAGAATGCTTCTTTCCTCTTGTGTTTCACGACATATTGATCATTCGGTGGTGTAGATCGAAAGGGGAGGATTCATGCTGGGGGTGGGTAATCGAGTGGTAATGCACAACCGTGGCGAACGAGTCGGAGTCGTCGAGGGAAATCGTCGCAATCGGTCGCGCATAGCAGGTTATCTTGGCAACGTAAAAACATTGGACGCGACAGACGGTAAAAAGCAATGCGCGAAGTTGGAATCGCAAGGAATGCGAGAACACACCTGCTTGATACTCGCGTTGAGCGAGGGGCCATAAGACTGGCGATTGAACGTGTCACGATCGAGCGCCATGGTCGAGAGCGATCCGATGGCGTCACGGGGAACTAAGTTGAGGATACATGTGACACAGGTAGGTGGAAGGGGAAGAGGGATTGAAATGAATCACCGAGATAAAAATGAAGTCAGATTCCCAAGGTGGCCTCTACGAGGAAACCTCAGACCCGATATGAACTCGATAGTCGGAACTTTGGAAGGCTATGTTTAAATCGTAGAATAGGTACGTCCCGTCAGTACCGGTTTGCGCTCCCTGCTAGTCAGCCTTGGGGCGTTGGCGTGCAAAAGGTACCAGGGGTGGGTACAGCAAGGGATGGAAGGAATAGAAGGAATAGAAGGGCGGAAAGTGCAGGGTGTATCGGAGTGACCAGCTTCGAAAGTAGTAGGGACCTTTCAAATAGCAGGACCTTACATTGCACCAAAGGTGTCTTTCACTTTCCCGTCGCGTAAAGTTGAAAAGTTCAGCTGCTGTAGGTACATATGTACTTAGGTAGGTATGTTTGAGTTGCAGCAACACCTTGGAGCTTGGCACAAAGCAAGTACCAGGTATCTACAGGGTAGGTACCTCCCTTAGTACTCTTGATGGGCCTGCTTCAAGCCGCAAGCCTGATCAAGGCCCAGAGGCGGTTTCAATTAGGAGGGCGCGAGCGCTATTGGTCATGGCATCCCCATATTCCCCAAGAGAGGTTGTAAGCTGTGCATCATTGGATGGCCTGTGCTTCAAATGGCATGTACCTATATATCTTTGTACTTCTGTACCTTAGACACCCCGGTTTCCTGACTGAACGTTGAGACCGTTAATTTTTTTGCTAGTGTAAGAAAGTGGGATGTGCACAAATTAGACACAGCCAACAATACAACATTGCTAGATATAATAGATATTTATGTATTGAAAAGCTTATTTTCTTGCCTGGAATCGTCCGTACCCGTCAAGCAGCCTATTGACTTTTAAGTTGCTCTTATCATACTTTGCCCCTGTCCAGACCCTAAACCCCTCCGAGTGTGCTTGTTTGTCAACGTAAACGCTAAGGAGGTCGAGCTTGGTTTGGGCGTCAACCATCAACATGTCAGATGATGAGGCAGACCCAGAGCTTCTCGCTCTCCTTCGGGAGCATCTTCAGGGGAAGTTGAGGTTGAATGAGGAGGCTGAGACAGGTGTCCTCGAGGATGCACAACATGTTTACGACAACTCGATCGACGTGGCCCTGGACATGAGATCTACTAAAAGAGCCGCTGCATATATATACGATCAAATGCAGCAGCAGCAATATTCCACCGAGACCTGGGCGACACACGAGCTCCATCCAAAAATTAAAGATGAATCAACCGTTGCTTTCATTTTCACCATGGATCTTCTCAATTTTTCCTTCTGGTCACCTAGGCCGGAAGGTGAACGCTTTGCCATTTCCTATCGGGATAAGACGTGGACAGGATATTGGAGCCTGGTCGCAGCACTACAGCGAGCCTTAGAAGAGGGTAAGTTAGCATATCTCTCAGCCTAATAAGACTCGCGTCGCATCAGCGCTTCTCATGTAGTCGCCTCCCATGGGCATCTTATATTGCGGAGGACAGTCCTGGTTAATTCAGCATTCAACTGAAGGCATACCCATTACCGATCCCCATTTCTGGCAGAATGAAGAGGAATGCAATCTCGAGTCTTTGCGACACGTCTTTCGTTCCTGCACCGACGAAGAGATTCCGCTACTCGACGCCCGTCTGATGTGCTTGCGAGAAGCCGGCCAAGTCCTGTATGAAGTAGGTTGATCTCTCCCATATACCAATCGTCGTCTACCAGGCCACACGCCCCAGATTGAACCTTGGCCAACACAAAATACGGATTATTTCAGAAATACAACTGCAGCTTCATAAACTGCATAGAAGCGGCCGACAGGTCGGCTGCTGCCTTGGTCAATCTTCTCGCGAGGGACTTCTCCTGTTTCAGGGACGAATTCCAGTTTGAAACCCGGCGGAAGCCAATCCGTTTCCTCAAGCGGGCCCAGATTCTAGTGGCGGATCTCTGGGGGTGCTTTAACGGGGAGGACTACGGGACATTTAGTGACATTGGTAAAATCACTATATTTGCCGATTATCGTGTCCCGCAGATATTGGCCACCCTAGGTTGTATTAGTTACAGCCCTCCGCTACAGTCGTTGCTAGCAAGGAAGGAAATTATCGACAGTGGAAGCAAGTATGAAATGCAGCTTAGAGGTGAGTGGCCCCTTTGCCAGGTAATCACAAGTAGTCATCCGATTAACATGTCGAGTATAGCCTGCAGCATTTGGTGTGTGGAGCTTATCAGGCGTGAAATAAAACACCAACATCCCGAGGCCAAGGTCAACGCTGTCTTGATAGACTTTTTCTTATACGATACCATGAAGTTGATGGAAGCCGAAGGAGGGGAGACCATCCCACACCATCGCACAAGAAGCATTTGGTATTGAAGAGGTAGCGATATGATGCGCTACTTTCTAGATTTGCGTGTTTAGAAAGTTGGATACCAGGTCCATGTAAGGAGAGCATCACGTTGCTTCCACGTATAGATAGATACACGAGAGAGAAAAGCAGTAACCGAATCGCCCTAACTCCAAACGCCATCGTCATTAGATCATAGCACCCGAGCGCTTCTGGGCACTATCTCGTCATATACAGAGATATGATATGCCCCCTTCAAATTGGTACACATATATCCGCCTTATCCACACGGTTAATCAGTTATAGTGGCAGTAGGATTGAGGATGTCGTCCACATGTGCTTTTTCAATCCCTGTAGCGCCTTTCTTTTCCTCCTGTATCAGAACAGCGAGGACCTCGATAGGTGGGTTGAGACCGAGTTTATCGGCACGTTGCCAGCGCTTCATCCTAGTGATGCCGACACAGGGCTTTCAATAAGTTCCGTTAGCGGGCATTAATTACAATAGCAGGTAGTTTAGGAGAATGGCTTGCTGTGCAAACAAATCAAACATACCCCGTACTGAGAGCTGACGTCCCAATATCGCAACATCTTCTCGGCGACGGTCAACTGCCGCTGGTGCACTCTCTTGGTCCTCCGCTCGGCTTCAATCTTACGCCAGTACTGACTGATCTGGCGGGCGGTGATCTTTTCCGCGCGCAGTTCAGCCTCGGTCTTCTCGCGCTCGGGCTGAGCTGGCTGAGTTGGTTCATCGACCTGCAACTTCTCATCGACCTGCAACTTTTCATCGATCTGCAACTTTTCATCGATCTGCAACTTCTCATCGACGTCCGTGTCCGACTTCACCTCTTCTTTAATAACTGGTTCGGGATAGGTAACATGTTTTGCGAGGGGGCTCTGCTTTGACGGAGTAGAGGATAATATATCTTTTGCGGACTTGGGCACGGACTTGGTCACCCGGTGATTGAAGGATAGTGTTGCCTGCTTGCTGCCAGCTCCGCCAGCTCGTTTAGTGGTAGGCATTGTTGAACTGTGCAATTGATTGTCCGTTCACTGTCTGATTCCTACAAATGTATTGAGATGCGATAATAATAAATGCCCACAAGAGTAAGGATATTTGTTCTTGATTGGCGGTTGGTACGTTGTTGAAAATGAAACTGTGCTGTTTTGAATCCAATCCGGAATGACGTGCGGCTGTTCAGAGACAGACAAGGGTCACCTATATTGGCGGGGCAACACGGAATGTGTGCGAATTCACGTGACTCCCGTTTGAGCTAAGTGCCTAACCTAGGTAGCCAGCTTATCTAAGCAATGAAATTCGACTACAGCCAAAGTCACAGCATATACAGTATACAAAACTATGTTAAGACATATAGTTACTCTTAATCTCTAATCTAATCCTTTAACTAATATAACCCCTCTATATGAAATCTCATTTATAATTTACAACATAGTACAAAGCCGGAGCCTGTAGTTTAGGTACCCAGTAGCGAGAGGCATACTGAGAGCCTTCCTTTCCGACCTCCCAACAGTTCAGAGTGTGTCTGGCTGCCTAGAGAGAACTGGGTCGTCGGAAGGTGAAACGTGGACTTGCCAATACTTCCTCCAATCCCACCACTCGCCTCCCTCCTTCTCGTTCTCTCCCTGCCCAGGCTTCCACATGCCAAAGCCTCTACCCGAGTCGTATTCAGGGAACTCGGCCTTCTCGGCCAGGAGGTTTCGCTTTTCTCCTTTTTTCAAGAACCAGAGGAAGTCTTCACACAGGTGAATATACTGTCTTAAGCCTTCATACACGTTGATTTTAGCGCCGGTCGTCCAGCTCAAGAGTGTTGGTTCGAGGATCGGCGCGTCCGTCACGGAAGGGTGAGAGGTCCCTAGCGAGGTCATGAACCACGAAGGATTCCCGCGCCTGTTGTTTTCCTCGACAAGATCGCGGACGACACCGAAATGTGCTCGCCCGTAAAATATGCTGTACTTGCTGCTCCATGAATTGCTGTGGATGACAAGCAGGGGCACTCTTACGTCGTGGTTCAACCTGCCACTCTGTTTGCCTGGGTCTAACACGATGGCGCCAGTGAAGGGTCGCTTTTCGGTTGGGCCCCCTTTCAGAGCCTGGAGCGCACCGGTTGCACCATAACTGTGACCGGCTATTATCATCTCGTCAACATTAAGCCGGCCAGCCCATCCTCCTAATCCCTTTCCCTCCTTTCGTGTATTCTGCTTGAAGACATCGTCGCCTTCTCCGCTGTTGATTTGTTTTAGTACCTTAACCGCTTCTTCGATCTCTGCTTCGCGGAAGTTAAGCTGGGCTCGATGGAAGTCCTCAATCTCTAATGGTTCACCCTTTGCCGATTCCACCTCGGACATCCTGAAGGTCAACCTCGACTTGCTTGGTTGGCCATGTCTCATAATGATCGAACCAGGGCATGAACCGTCTCGATGCTCAAGCATGACGACTATGAAGCCTCGCGATGCCAGTTCACCGGCATAGTGAGTATAGTCGGTCCTAGTAGAGGCCATGCCATGGGAGAAAATGAGAATAGGATAGCCCTCATCCTCTATGGAGACCACTTTCTCCAACTGTGGGCTTTGTTGACCATCGATTGGGTGACTCGCTACTGGGGGCGCCAACTCAGCCAGTGGGTGGTCAACTTTGGCAGGGATCTTGATACTGCCAACAAGCGTACGGAGTGCACCGGTGAATATTGGCTTAGTGATACAGTTATTCACGCGCGCGAACTTGGCGTAGCCTTCGGCTGTAACCCTGATGGGCCTTGGTATCCAATGGTGTAGTCGGTGTCGATGTTTCCCATGCGCAGCCGGGTAATAAAGGGTGAAAAGGACCGTCTGCAGCTCGAAGGCATTCTCCTGTGATCCCTTAAAACGTGCCGTGTCTACAATGCGCGGCGGCGACACAGGCGTTTCGATATCGATAGCGCCCACTGGATATGGTCCGGTATACATTGGTAAAGGGTGCGCAAAGAGAGGTAACGAAAAGAGATAACAGTATAAGACATAGGATACAGCACTGACACAGAAGATGTATCGCCAGGTTAACTTAGGCCGTAGAGCAAAGCGTAGAGCAGAAGAAACCCTGCGAAGAAACCGCATAAAAATTCCACCAGAATGTCCACCGCCTGCATAAGAAGCTTCAGGGAACGGGCGCATCGTAGGATTAAGATAATTTAAGTAAGTATTATTTAGTTCAGTGATCAAGGGTTAGCTAACATGTTTGAGGAGTCGAGATACGATAGTTCCACTATAACTACCTAAGAAAGCAAGCAACTCACCATTCCCTTACAGTGGAATGGGCTATGATGCAATCGTATCGGCCGTCGGGTTTTAGCGTGGTTACTAGCGCCGATCGGCCCCTCGACCACCAACGTCATCTCCAAAGCCACTTTAACTTGGTTTCATAAGTTTTTAACTTGTTTCGAGCCCGCAGGAATGGCAGCACAACACGTGCGAGATCTGGAACTCATTGGAAATATCTAGATTGGGTAGCACTTTCATCTACTTAACGCAATGTTAATTAGTGGGGTTGTGCCTAAGATGCCAGGTTCCAGCAACACTCTATCCTAGTCCCAGGGACAGGTTGCAACCAACTACCAGATTAAAGTTTCCACTAAGGTCTTGAATGAGATGCCTGTCCTCGGCTGTACTAACCAAGTAATGTCCATCTGGTAACATTTCTAATCTATCCGATCTCATAAAGAGGACGACGGCGCGCCCAACTTCTGGAATGTTACTATTATTATAAATTGTGTGTGCGTATTAGAAATCAACTGCACGCATGTACGTTAATTTCACATATAACCTAAGCTCATACATAAGCGATGGTGATACTTAGAAAGCCTCCGAATAGTTCATGTAAGTACGAATGTCCAGATATTCCGTTTGATTTGCAGCCGTGATAATTACATTGGGTACATACGGGTGGACAAACTCGAACCTCGCCCATTTTGTCTGATGGAACGGCGAAGATATTAAATTTGAGATAAGAGTCGAAGGTAGGAAACATAACGTTTTTGATATTTTGTTCTACAGGTGAAACACATATACAAAGCGCGTAACGGGATCAACGTTAAAACTAACATAACCTTTAGTTAACTAGCTCGCTGCTATCAGTCATCACATATTAGCTGAGGTAGGGGAAACATGCATTGGTCAATAACTGATCGATACTATATGACTTTCAACGTCCCATAGTCCGTTTATAAGGCTCGAACCTGAATGTAGAGATGATATACTGTATTGTCTGGGTTACTGAAGGCGACGTATCTATTGAGGGACAGAAGAATTTCAAGAACACAAGTGACCCAAATTCCATTTATAATTGTATGTCTATATTCATCTAGGTACTACCATCTCTTGACATGTATCTAAAAGTCTCCAATAAACAACACTGTCCAGTACCACCTATTTCGTGGCAGCGGCTATAACACTCTCGATCTCAGCCTCCGTAAACTGGTTGACACCCAGTAGCTCATTATCCAACTTCTGAAAATGACCACCATATCCCTCGCCAAAGATAGACGTGAGGATAAAGGGCATGACGAACTTGTCTGGGTCCGGGTTTTCCTTCCTCAGCTCGGCCCAGGCGGGGGCGAGCAAGTCATTCTCAACGGACACTTCCTTGGCCTGCCACGTCTGTCCGGTAACCTTCTCAGCGATAGCCTTGATTTGCTTTGAAGTAAGCGCCGCGTCCTGGACGTAAACGGCGCGGTTCGCCGTCTCGGCGGGATGTCTCAGCACGCCGACGACGGCCTTACCGATCGATTCCAGAGTGGTAGTGCTGAACAATCTCTCCCCGCCGTCGTGGAGCGCGACGCTCTTCTCCCTCACGTCGGCGATTAGACCGACCTTGAGACCCCAGTCGAAGAAGGGACCCGTGTGGATGGTGGTGTATGTCAATTTCCCCTTCGCAGCCTCCTTCGCCAAGGCCTCCTGCACGGCGACCTTATCTGCGAAAGGGGGAAGCTTGGAGGCCTTAGGGTGCTTGGTGTCCGAGCCGAATTCGGACGGGATGAACCGCTTCACACCAGTCTTCGCAGCCGCCTCGACCAGGTTCAGCTGCTTCTTGAATGCTAGGTGCCCGAGCGTGGAGACGAGGGCGTCTTGTCCCTGTAGAGCGGCTGTGAGAGAGTCCACGGAAGAGTAGTCGACGGGCTTGACGGTGACGGCTTCGGGGAAGCTATGTGTGCTCTCCTGGCGCGTGAAGACGGTGACCTTGAAGCCGGCGTTGAGGAGTTGCTCCAGAATGGCGGGGCCCAGGTTGCCTGTGGCACCGGCGAGGGCGACGTTGTTTATGGCGCTCATAGTGATTCTGTATCGGTTGAGAGAAGCTTTGGTTGTCTGTTAAGCATGTCAAACACGAAACTCGAAGCAGGCGATAGACCTGCCCTTATATACTTGGACATGCTTGGATTATCTTCTATTATTATCACGACATTCACATGCTTGCAAGTAAATATCACATCATGTAGTGTCTTATTGATGTTGTTGCTGAATCATGCCCTACGTGGCCGGGCTGCTTACCATATCTCCATCGTCGCCTCGAATCCACCACAGATGTGCATCGCACCGTTGTATCCCACATTTACATCCCACATTGAATTCCGACTTACACTAGCGTTGAGGTCACGCTAAACTAGATATGGTATTTTCTCACTCCTTCACGAGTGGGATATTTCGTAAGCATGTCGGCAGACGTGTAATGCTTCCTTCAGTCCAAATCTCCTGACAAGCTGGTTTTAAGGTAACTATCCTTCAATCTAATTACCAGAGATCGTATAGCTCGTTGTTTCAACCTTTCACTTTGCCCCCATTTCTCGCACCACTTTCTTAAAAGGAAAGCAGTTCGTAACTCCAGCCGACAAGCAGCCTGTCATTTTAGTGGATGCTTCCTCGTGCCAGTTTCCTAAAACAGAAGCACCGGCGATCCTCCCTATAAAGCATAGTTAGTGTATGTCCCACACTCGCTATCCCACATCACCGAGGGTGACGAAGAGAGGGAGAGAAGAGAGAAGCCGCCGCCGCTGGAATCAAGTGGTACGCTATCTACGGTACTATCTACCTAGATATGAGACAATCTAATAATAACGGGATCACACGTCGGCCTTCGAGCCCGAGCTCGCTACCAGGAGACGGTGTGATGAGCGGATCACCGATAGCTCCGAAGTCGTTCGAGTGTGCGGTTACGGGATGTAGGAAAGTGTTTCGACGAAAGGAACATCTGACGCGACATCAGAAATCCCACGATAACCTCCCGCAACATGTGTGCCACATTTGCGGTAGACGGTATGCAAGGAGGTGGGTAGATCTACTATGCTTACACATGCATATACGTCCAAGCTTTGCAGTGGGCGACACCTTAGGACCCCCTGTTATCGTGGCTCGAGGAAGAAACGAAACTAAAGAGTTGGTCTAACGTAATATCTAAGTAGTGATGTCCTAAAGAGACATGTCGAATTCCACCCGCAGTACTACAAGGCCAGGCGTAGCTTCGTCGCATGCATTCACTGTCGCGAGAGCAAGACCAAATGTGACGAAGACAGTCCGTGCAAACCCTGCAGTCGTCGCTCACTCCGTTGCGTCCGTGGTAATAAGGATAACAACAATGGCGTAGGGGACGATGAGAACGCCCAACAGAGCAGTAATACTGTCCAGGAGCCCGCTAGCGAAGACTCGAGTCCGCGGTCGTCTACTAGCTTGACGCACAGCAGCTCTCGAGGGTCGTTGACGGAGCTCAAACAGTTGCTCGAGAGGTACTCTGATGCGTTCGAGAGGCGCCTTGGGGTGTATAACACTGAGATTCACCCCCTGTGGCCCGTGTTACTGGCACCTTCGTCGGTTGCGGCGACAGACGATGCCCCGGACGTGTTGATAGCCTCGATCGCAATGCTCGCAAGTTGGCTTGAAGGGGATGAGGACCACTTGACTCTGTTTCCTCTAGTTCTTGACGAACTTTGCGGAATACAGCTAGTATGTTCTACTGTTTAGACCTCCCTGATTAAGAGACTAAGCCCTCTCAGTGCTCAAGCCCGCCGTTACCTACGCTACAGGCAATGGTGTTGTGTCTTCTTTACATGATGTCTGGCCTTGTAAGTCATTATATCCATCCTCTAGCTCTGAGACGTAATCACGTATTCTAAGGCTCGGACAGGCTACGGAGGGTATGATATCCAAAGCTTTGAAAGTACACAATCATCTCGTCACTGCATGTAGGTTTGGCGGTATCTTCGCTTCGCAGGGAGGGATGTGGTATTCTTATAGCAACGTTGCCGCCGGCGAAGAGGATCAAGAGCAGACATACAGGTAACTATTCAGCACGAACGGCAACCCCGAAAAAATCAATAGAACTGAAAATTACTAGGTTGGCCTTCGCGGTACTTCGTCTAGACGCCTACCTCAGCGCCTTGACTGACTTCCCACCCATGATCCGACATCAAGAACTCTCCATGCCTCTGTCCCAATCAACATGTTGGGCAAGCGGCATCTCCAGCGAGGAAGAGCGACGCAAGCTGTTAGAAGCAGAGCCCTCGATGCGGAAGAGGACACCTTTTAGTTTTCGCGTCCACGATCTGCTAGGCACGCCGCGCCCCAACGCGCTAGCTTCCCCCTGGACGAAGATGGATTATCACTTCGTCCTGTGTGCCGTCCAGGCCGGCGCCTGGGAGGCAGCTCACCAGGCCCTTCGAACTGTGCCCGACAACCTCCACTCGAGAACGCTGTCCAAGGATGTGCGCCACATCTGGCGGGAGAACCTCGAAGAGTGGAAGCATAGCTTAGAACAGGATTGTCAGGTTCGTACCATGTCTTTTCTTCTTACCTTGATTCTTCTTCCAAACTGTGCTGAGTTATACTAACGAAACATAGTATGTATTTTCTACCTCCGCCTTTCTATCCCTTAGAAAACCAACTAGAAGACCACCAATGAGTACTGGAAGCATATCGTAGACATAAGACTCTAATATACCGCACAAAGGCTTCGCGAGACCTATTTCAAAGTCCCAGTCCCACGATCCGAGCCGATATCCGCTCAGACATTACTGCTATACCATATAACAGGCCTCAAAATTCACGCACCCCCTGATCTCTGGGGCCTTCAAGGCCGCTACTACAAATCCTCCCACCAGCACCACCTTTCATCGTCATCGACATCGTCATCGTCATCATCTGCTGCTGCACGGCATAGATCATCCGAACGCAGCAAACTACGAGCATGGCAATCCCTGAAATCCGCTCGGTTGGCCGTATGGCACAGCGCGCAAATCTCACGCATCGTAACACGCGAATTCGCAACACCGACGCACCAAAAAGATCAATCCCTCCACTCCACAGCAACAGCAACAACAACAACAACAACGACAAGCTCGCGTCTCAGTCTCAACCCCCTCGCTATACCCGCACTCCTCATGGCCGCAATAGTGATGTGCGGCTACGTGGAGCACACGCCCGTCTGTCCGCGCTGCAGACCCTCCGACGAGCTTTTAGACTTGGTCAACATCCTCGAGGCTCCCGAGCACTGCGACCGGCTGATACGGTGGATCGAGGAAGGCGTGGGCATCCTGGACTGGGGCGGCGGCTTCTTCACCGTTTTCGCAGTCTGCCGCTGCAGTAGGGCCTTGTTGGCCGACTGGTTCTGCAAACTGCTCGCTCGCGATGGCGATGCGCGGGCCGAGGTTGCTTTCCAGACGTTTAATGACGAGCTGAACGCGGGTATGTGGTAGGTAAACGGAGAATTTAATAATACAGTAAATCATAATATATATTTCCACAGGGATGTACACGGCTGTGTTGATGGCGGAGCTTGTGATGACCCACCTCATATCACCTCAAAAGCGGTCGCCTCGAGTTATATGAATATGCCAAGCGATAAAATAGAAAACTGGTAACCGTCTTCATGATAGTGACTGGTTCACCAACTGGCTTCAATGCTAGACTGAATGAATGCGAACAGCACATAAACAAGGAGCGAAAGTTAGAAGTATGTGAATAGAAGACACTTTAAGTATGGTATCCAGCTCTAATATGTACAGCCAGCCAACTACCAGCAAGACAAATTCATACACAGCCTATATATAAGGCACGTGGCTTCATCAAAAAAGGAGGCCCACTACCGCCTGCAAACCGGTAAAATCAAAGGGGAATCACGTAACTCTAAACACCACGCATTCTTTCTATCCACTGCCTTAAGAAACAGCCAAGCAGCCCATCGGAATTAAGTGTGCCATGTTTATAACAGAGTGAAGCCGATAGCAGCAACAATGGTTGGGAGAGCGAAGACGGCTGCCGCCAAACGAGGGGCAGCGCTGTCAGCGTCATCCCCGTTGTCGCTACTGCCACCGCCCTGGTTGGTGTTAGGCGTGTTAGACGCGTCGCCAGCCAAGGGCTTGACAGCGAGATTCGTCAATACAGAGCCATCTACGTCCTTGACTGTTTGCTGAACCTTCCAGTCGCTCACATCAATGATCTTTCCGTTGAGCTTTTTGTCGATGCCATTATCGATCATCTTCTGGACACCAGGAGGGGGAGATGGCAGGGTAAAGTTGTTGTTGAAACCGTCCTCCTTGATCAAGCTTGGTGTGCACTTCGGGGGCGTGATGGGCTTTCCGACGGCTTTCACATTCTGGACCGACTCGAAGTCGAGCTTTTTGTACTGGTTCTGTAAGGTGCGGTAGTCGGCGAGCAGCTCAACGCTACCATCGTCGTTGACCTGTGCAAGACCATAGTTATTCTCCTCCTGGGCAAATTCGTAGACAACACCGCCAGAGAAGACGCCCGTCATGTTGGGACCGTAGATGCTAGCAATCTCCGTGAAGACACGAGGCGACGGGGTGTTGCAACCAAACTCGGAATAGAAAACAGGTACGGAAGTGGTCTTGAAAAGTGCGACCAGTTGATCGTAGGATGACTCGTGGAAGTTGCTGTTGCCGCACCAGGAGTAGCTGTTAAGGGCAAACATATCGGCACGAGACATATCATTCTCGTCACCATCGATGGCGCATTGGAAGTAGTTCCAGCTATCCTCCAGGACGTCGCGCACATCAGCAGCGGAGTAACCAACAGGAATCTCCCGATCGGCATGCTTCTTGATGTAGTTCTTCAAGTCGCGAGTGACAGCACGAATGTAGGGGGGCGCGGTAGCACCAGTCTTGACAGCATCAATAACTTCGTTTCCAGAGAAGAACCCAAGAAGATTAGGGTAGTTCTTGAAGTTTTCGACAATGGCGAAAGTTCGGTTGACGTAAGCTGCATAGTACGAAGTCCAAGGCTCCAAGCTATTGAGAGACTCGCCAACAAGAGGCGAGTTGACATCAATGAGCATATACATGCCAGCCTATGAAAGATTAGCTACGATTGTCGAGGCTTCGGCAATAAGTGGGTAGACAGCCACTAACACTATTGAAGATGCTTGCGCACTCATCGTGGTTTAGGTTGGGATCCAAGTTGTAGACGCGGATGGTGTTGATACCAAGGATTTGCATAAGGGCGGCATCACGACGGCAAACATCTCCATCAGATAGAGGGTCCTTGCCGTGGGACGGGTCGTAGCCAGCACTTCCGCCGATCTGGTATGCGGCACCGACGATCTGGAAGGCATTTCCGGTCTTTGGGTCGACAAACTGTGACCCGTGAACCTCAAGTGTGGCGACTGCGGCCACTGAGGTGGCGGCGCCCAGAGCTGTAAGGGCGGCTCGGAGAAACATCGTTGGCGTATTACGGAAAAAGCAAAAAGTTATCGTCAGATTGCACGTCGCTCAGATCTAAACGCGAAGTGTCGTTGTTTACTAAAATTTGTAGTTTTAATGATTCTCGAGGGAGTGACTGGAAAGGGACCGATGGGCCACAAAAGTGGAAGAAGATAAAGAAAACAACAGCCGCGAACGAAAGACGAAGGATCGAGTAAAGGCGACCCAAAAACCGCAGCACACAAACAACCTGAGACGTTGAGGGAAACGAGCGTTACGGATGGTTGGTATGAATGGAGGTGTCACAATCCTTAAACATTCAAGAAAGCGGCCAGAAGAAAGACAACGGGGGTGTGGGGGGAGAAAGGAGGGACGGAGGCGGCTTGGCACATCATCATTAAAAACCTGGAACAGCAGATCGGTTGCCATTGGAGGAGGAGGCTTTGACCCAGGAAAACACAATAGCCGCCTTCCAATTCTGTCCAACCTAGGAAGTTGAAACACAGTGTGAGGCAGGCGTAGGCAGTTCTAGGCCAGGTACGGCGGAAATGTACCTATCCTATAACCCGAAGCCAATCTGAAAACGTTTAGCAGTTATCAAAATACGGTGATGATTACTTGCACCTTACCTGCTCAGGCTAGCCCCATAGCCTTTTTGCACATTCTGCGTTCATGCCACCGGCCGTTGGGTACTTACCTGATGCCCAGCTACTACCAAGCGAGTCAGGCACGGCCTGCACGGTACGCCAATAGGTAACATAGGCGTTAAGGTCAACCTCCAACCGCCAATATATTGGCGCCATCTCCTTTCCTCCATGCCACGGAAGCAGTACTGTTTCCATCCACCAACCACCAATCATTGGAGGTAAAATCACTCAAGGGTAGGGTGCTTGATATCAAAATTTGAATTACAAGTAATAACATTAACCTTAACTTGGATGTCATGTACATATTACATACTTACATGCAGGTACTGCTGTGCGTATAGGTAGTGGGTAGCGACAATGCACGGTATGTGTAGGACGGTGTGTACGTACAGCATAAACCACGTGGGCTTACTACTTATACAGTATATCCCAATAAGGGAGGCCGATATTCTCGCCTAGCAGAAGCGCTGGTAGGGAGCTCGTATACCTGCCCACCTACCTAGGTTGGTATTAGCATACGATGAGGACTTAGCGTTGGTCGATGGATAACAGAGTAGAGAGAATTACGAATGTTCACAACACGCACGAATCATTAGGCTTGAGTACACACGAAGGTCCTAAGGGATGGGCAATTACTACCCAGAGTGGCACAGTGATGGTGCTTACATGGACTGATTACCAGCTGTGCCGATGAGAGCCGAAAAATCAACTCAGCGACGTCTTCTAGCAGTTGAACTGATATGAGTATTATTACTAGTAGCAGTTACTAGAAACCAATGAATTTCGTTTTATGCACAGGAGCATAGATGATTTGCGACAATGATGAGACAGTTGACATGTGGTTTTCCCCCTGAAAATCTCCAAGGAGACTCCCGAATGCTAAGTTGATGGGGATTAAATTGGGGATGCAGAAGAAGGGAAACGTTACTACGTATGCTGTAGAGAAAACCCCTGTCCTGGACCCTGAACCATTCCACTTATGTACTTAATAATCTCGATGTAAACCAAAGTAAAGAAAATGCGGCCGAACCAATATTTAGCCCCTGACCGTTCACTAGCCTCAAGTCAATGCGGCTTTGCTTCCACGCCGCATCTAGAGATCTGTACATACACATGTACAGATGTGTTTTGCTGAATGGAAATAAAACGACCATACCTGTTATAGTCACCGCTTTGTGGCTAGGCTAAACCGCTCGAGTCAGACATTCTGCCCATAGGTTCCCGTACTACCCCATCTCATCCCACTTCAGCTTTTGCAGCAGAGGGCCACTTAGGTAGATACAGCGCAGTGTCGGCGGGGGCCTAGAAAAGGAAGCGAAGGAAATACAGAGAGAAAGAGTATCTATCTACTCCATTCTTACCATTCTTACTCTTTCGCTTTCTCGTACTTTGCGCGGGTCCCATTCCATGCGCCGCTGCATCCCAAGCGCCAGATCCTTCTTTCAGACCTCGACCTACCGCAGTAGCAGCAGTGTCCCTCGATTCGCAAGTACCATGGCGCCCAGTACGTCTCTCCCACTATTTCTTTTCTCTCCTGTTTGTCTTACATTTTGCGTATCACATGCAAATAATACGCAACATTGAACGATCAAGTGTTGCGGAATAAAGTGACTCCTCCAAAATGAACGGGAAATACATTTACGGTTCTCAATTAAAAATGAGGAAGTGCATATACATGAACGACTCGAGAACCAAAAAATGTGGAAAAAATAACTAACACTTCCAATTTCCCCGCGCGCTGTAGCACTGCCCCCCGACCGTCGACCCCTCGTCATCTCGGGCCCTTCAGGCGTAGGCAAGGGCACGCTGATGAGGCGCCTGTTCACGTCGCACCCCGACACCTTCGCCTTCTCCGTCTCGCACACGACGCGCGCCCCGCGCCCCGGCGAGGCGCACGGCGTCGACTACCACTACGTGAGCATGGCCGAGTTCGAGAAGCTGATCGAGGCCGACGGCTTCGTCGAGCACGCCAAGTTCGGCAGCAACCGCTACGGCACGAGCAAGGCCACCATTCAGGAGCAATCCGCCAAGGGAAAGGTCGTCGTCCTCGATATCGAAATGGAGGTGGGTTGTGCTTCCTGCTCCTTCTCTTTGACGACACGATTGATAAGGCGATAAATGACTGCAAGTCTTTATTGCGCACACACTCTCTTCCTCCACTACATATTCGATTGTTTAAAGCGCACCTGGTCCGGGCCTTTTCGAAAGCGAACCAATATTGTGCAACGGGATTTCCCAATTACCCCTCTAAATCATGCCTCATCTTCCCCACGTAGACCTATAACCCCCAAGTTTACTATACGCCAGACTGTACAGGAGAAGGAACAAGAAGGCTGACTGGTAGACAAACAGGGCGTAAAGCAAATAAGAAAGAGTAGCATAGACGCCCGGTTCATATTCGTAAAGCCACCGAGCTTCGAGTCGCTAGAGCAGCGCCTGCGGGGTCGCGGTACCGAGGACGAGGATTCATTGAACAAGCGTCTGAACCAGGCCAAAGTTGAGCTCGAGTACGCCAACACCCCAGGTGTCCACGACATTATCATCGTGAACGACGATCTCGACGTCGCCTATAAGGAGCTGGAGGATTTTGTCTATAAACCCCTATCATGATGACCCCTGAAGAACGAAACACAAGGTAGACATCGTAATAATAATACCAATACCTGGCCTAGTCGGATACCCATCACATTGGAATCAGACTCTTGGCATCTAACGTACATATACACTTAGAGCCGCGTATTGCAAGAGTATTTGATCATGAGACGAGTAAAACCCTTTTTTTTATAAAGCAACATGAACAAAGCTCAGGGGGAGAACTAGTAATAGAAGACAAAGATACGGAGATTTTATACAGATCACACGTTAATGCGGACTAATACAAGGCATAATTCTCATGTTCTTTTCTTAATTAGGTATCGAGCCAACTGTAATCTAGAGTACAGCATAGATAGGCTCTCAATTTTGGATTAGGCTGTTAAAGATTGAGAGCTCCAGGGGGAATACTAAAAGGAAATAATAAGAAGGCCTGGTCATCAGAATTTACTGACACGAATATTGCTTGCTCAACCACCAAATTCAGATACACGTAACAAAGTCTTCAGCCACCCTGACAGGCCACAAGCTTGGCCATGGTATCACGCAGAGCTCTGCTCATTAGCTCCAACCTCCCTGCCGTCCATTACCAGCAACACAGGTCTTGATATTCGGTTTGAACCTGACCATCCTCAAGTCCCTGCAGAGCAAGACGTGGTATAAATATTCTGTTCTGTCGGAGTCGCATTCCATTTCATTTGCACGAAGCCACATCAGTTGTAAGCCCCCAATGGGTATTTAGGTTGCGGGCATGGAATGACCTAAGACCCCAAGCAAAAGACATGCCTAGGCTTTGTAGGCTTAGTAGCCGTTCATAGTCATACGCTGAGAGCTTCTGCTCATCTCCCGATCAGCAGCAGGGCTAATGGGCCTGCTGCCGTGGCCTTGAGCACTGCTCTCCTTTAGTGCCAACAATTGCTTGGCACGGAAGGTCTCGTAGTGGATCTGCGAGGTCGTTTCGATAAGATCCTGAAGGTGCGTCCGGAGCAGGAAGTTACGTAGGTAGACGAATTCGCAATGAGTCTCATCCTCGACGTTGATGACACCCCATCGGTTCTGGCGGCCACGGACTTCCTTGCCGTTAACGATAATTGACTTCTCCGAGCCAACAACAGCAAAGGGAATGAGGCTCTGTGCGATTGTTAGCAAGACTAGTCTTCAAGCGTACGACTCTAGCCCAAAACACGAAATTACCTTGATCTTAGTGTTGGTCGAGCGCTCCTCGTCATCGAGCTCATCGTTGTCGTAGGGGTACATCTTCAGGTTGTGGAAAGCGAACTCTTCCTTAATACGCTCCTTGAAGGCTTGTCTCTCTTCAAGGGTGAGCGAATCGGCCTTAGCAATGACAGGGACGACATTGACAACATCTGACAGCTTCTTCAACACGACAATATCGATAGGCTTGAGGGAGTGGCCAGAGGGCTGGATGAAGAAGAGACAGCAGTGAATGCGGGTGTCGGGGATATAACGTTCTCGCTGTGCTGTAAGCTCCTTTCGCAGATACGCGGAGTGCTGATCCTTGATATACTTGACGATGGGGTCCCAGCAGCGGTCGTTGTTAACCAAGTCGCCGTAGCCCGGCGTGTCTACAATATTGAGTCGTAGACGGACACTGTTCTCCTCAATGATATGCGAGACGGGGTGAATCTCGGTGGTGGTCCGGATCTGCTCGTCAGGCACCATGCGACCCTTCGAATCGATCAAATGAGAGGCGAAGATGGTGTTAATCAGAGTCGACTTGCCCAAGCCAGTTTGGCCTAGAAGGAAAAACATTCCATGTTAACCCAGCTCAATGCATGTAGCACATACACGACATGTCCAAGAGACAAGAGTCATGTGCAGATGCTAAGAACAGAAGAGATCCTAGGCCGAGGACTTAGCTTAACTTACCGACACAGATGACGTTGAACTGAAATCCCCTCTTCAACAGCTTTCGCTCAATCTGGGAGGTGATGCTATCAAAACCAACATGGCTGTTGGGAGTGACAGTATTGGTGGCGGCCATTGCTTCGGGCTCGTCTGTCGAGGCGAACAAGATAAAAGATGGACGTGTATTGGTGCTGGTTCCTAACCAAAAAGGAGCCGATACGGCAATTGGAGGACCGAACAATCAAGCGAGTGTACGGGCGTTGATGGGTAAAGAATGGGTTAGATTGGGGGGGATTGCTGACGTGGTTGTAGATGGGGTGAAAGGTGGAAGGTTGAATTGAGGTTAGGAATTTTGCCGTCAAGGAGAAAGTTCGTGTTTGCAACTCCCTGTAACGATGTTCCTGCCAAACAATAATTTCCGCCCCAGAGAGGTAAGGTGCAGCTACCTATGAGAGGAAAGCCGTACTGCAGTGGTTCAACGACTGGGCCGCTGGGGGTCACTCTGGGCGGAAAGGGGAAAGGGGGTACATAGCAGACTAGTGCAGATTGGCGCGCCTTCATTGGCTACAGAGCTCTCTTGGGCGTCGAATGGGGCCCAGCCACGGGGTCGCAAGTTTCATTTGCCGGCTGCCCATCGCTGCAAAGGCCTGGAAAATACTTTATTGCAGCTAACCTAGAGGCTAAGGGTCCGAGCTTTTGTCGATTTTTGAACTTCCTGTCGCCGACCGCTCAACAGATCACCAGCGACAAGCGAGTTGCAACAAGTCCTTTCTTGTGCGACGTTCTCCATTGCCTCCCATCACCCTTTTCGATACCCCCCCACTTCAATAAGCAAGGGCGCATTCAATTGCCGCTCTAAAATTGCTGCTATCTGGCCATCAAAATAAATACGAGACGAGCCAGCGGTTCCGACGCTTTCCAAGACCAACCGACCCAGTCACATTTACATCACGATGGCGGCCATACAGCAGGTCCGAATAGCATCGGCTTTCTCTGCCCTCTTCCCTCGATTTGCCTCGCCAACCTTCGGCTCCTCCTTCAGATCAGCAGTTCTATCGCAACCATTGCGACGATCACCATTCCCTTCGATACCCGCTCTCGCGGTTCCCATTCCGGCAGCCATCTCCAGCATCCCTTCATTACTCGGCGAAATATGGGATGGCATCCTAAGGGCCGTGCCAAAGAAGAAGACCTCGCACATGAAGAAGAGACATAGACAGATGGCAGGCAAAGCCTTGAAGGATCTCACCAACCTCAACAAATGCCCGGCGTGTGGAGGCACGAAGAAGATGCACACATTGTGTCCCACATGTACGAGCCGTGCGTAGACCCAACCCCCGAACTCTTCTTATCACATGAGGCTTACTTTTATTAGGGATATCGGGCGTACTTGGCCAGGCCGTTGCCAAGTAATGGAATAACTACGTGATAATAAGGGGTTCAGATTGTATTTTCACTGTATAAATGCATAGAACAGGCGTTTAGTAGGTATGGACGCAAGATCGGTACTTCTGCGAATCGATCCATAGGCACTGTAAAATACTGTAAATAAAAAGATATCTTACCCACATTCAACGATGTCATGTTGACCACGAAGCCCAAAAGTAGAACCGTCAGGAACATAGCAATGATACCCAATAGCATTAGGGGAAAGAATAAGCACATGGTCTTTTAATTGTCAATAGGTAAAATGTATTGCTTAAAAGCTTGCCTATCTTTTAGGTTCAAGTGTAAAAGGCCGTCTTTTAGCAATGTTGCGGGGACATGCTGACATCTCCAATTTTCAGCGACCAACGATTCCCAGAACCCCACCAAAGCTGTCATTGCTACTAGCATCAGTATATTAGATCCTCCCACGTTAACATCCTAATGTCCATACCACGTACGCCCACCTGAGAATACTAATGGACTGGTGACCATGGTATGATATTGAAGCATTTTTATATTTCAATTCCATTGCGGCTGCTTCAAGGAAGATTTACTAACGGTCGCAATATGTAGTCGAAACAATACCTCACCACACATACCGTGGATAATGGTGAGTGGACACTGGCGCCTGCTTGTTTGCACCTTTCACAACAACCCTCTACGATTCTTGCGCAAGGAAAGCTAGAGGCTATTGTGACATTTCTATCTCGCAGTCAATGTAACCCATCATTGACAGAACGCAACGCTAATGTTTCAGCTTCAAAGCCCACATAACCGACATATTCGGCATCGCAGCAGCGCCGACGACCCTCCTATCCGCGGGCGGCTCCTCCAAGATCCACGTACACGCGACCAACCAGCCCACCTTCCCACTCCTACAGACATTACCCGGCCACAAATTAGGCTGCCATCACATCGCCGTCTCGCGTAACGGCAAGATAGCCGCGTCGGTCGGCTTCGGCGGTGACGTCAAAATATGGAAGGCATCCGACTCTGGTAGCGGCGAGTGGGAGTCTTTCGGCGAGCTTGACACCACTACTAAGAACTCGGGCACGGGAAAGAGCGGCACCGGCGAGCTCTGGGCCATAGCGCTAAGCGAGGACGGCCAGTACCTGGCTTCGACGACGTATGACGGCCGCATCAACGTGTGGGATATCCTGGGCGACCGCGGGGCCACGATCCGCGAGTACGAGACGGGTAGTGCCGGCTCCGGTAGCTTCGGCTTGTGCGTCGACCTGGATAGGGCCGGGAAGTACACGGCCAGCGGCCACGTAAGCGGTGCCGTATATGTCTTCAACAACAACACCGGGCGTCTGCAATACTCACTTCCGGGTAAGCAAGCCTCCAGTTCTCACTTTCAAGAAAAAGGGCCATGTCACTAGGGCATGAGAGGCTACAAACTAAGAGAAAGGGGGGGAGGGGCTCGAATAAACATGCTGACTGGCTGATTAACTAACTAACTTACGACCAGGGCTCGTGAAATCCGTCCGGGCTGTCGCGTTCTCGCCGGCCGGGACCCGGCTAGCCGCCGCGGGGGACTCGGGCATCATCGCCATCTACGACACGAAGCACGGGGAGCACGTGGGCAACCTGACGGGCCACACGGCGTGGATCACGTCGCTCGACTGGAACGACACGGGCGAGTACCTGCTCAGTGGCTCCTTCGACGGCAAGACGAAGGTCTGGTCCATCGAGCGGCTGGCCTGCGTCGCCACCCATAGCGAGACGGACAAAACGCTCTGGGCCATCCGCTGGCTCCCCAAGACCGCCGCCAACGCCCGGAACGAGATGTTCTGCACCGCCGGCGCCAACCGCAGCCTCACGTTCTACCGGGAAGCCACGGGCGCTTGAAAAAAAAAACTGAAAGTTGAGCTCAGCGTATCATGAGCAGGCAGGGGATGGGGATGGGGATGGGATAGACGGACAGATGGATGATGAAAGGAGCCTTTTTTTTTAGCGACTACCTACTGCGTGAGCATATATGCAAAACAATGCATATTGGCGTTTCGGAGAAGGGGGGTTACGGGAAAAGGATGGCTTCCAGCTTTATGACTTTGCATTTGCTATGTTGGGGCTTGTGTGGTTTAGATCTTGTAGAGGTAAAGAGAGAAAAAAAAGGAAAATCGCGCTATGTCGTTACGGTTATTCCTATGAGATGTTCACTGCCATGTTTCCTACTATCAAAGGATCTAGGGTAAGCTAGATACAGCAGCTGATGAAAGCAAAGAATGATGACATCTGGAGGTCTATGTCCGTGTAGGAACTTCAAGCCATACAAGCAGTGATCCAAATACATACAGCCCAAAGCATCCCGAAATAAAAGCTTAGGCAAATATCATCTATCAGTACAGACTTATTCATCATAGGCTCACGCAGCCGAACCGTGAGGAATTCGTGTCGCTCAAACTGAAATACCCCTTTATATCCATTCCTTCCCTCTCTAGTCTTAACGATAGAACACGGAAAGCCTACCTACTTACTCTCTATCTATTTCGTAAACCGAGTCCATACACGGCCGTGTTAGTCAATAATATAGAAACTCGACAGCCCTCCCGCCGGTCTAGGGCAGGGTGTATAGGTTACGTAAATATATTATAATGATTGAAAGGGTAAGCTCAGCAAACGGAGTGTGTGCTACAAGAGAAGTGGCCGATAAAGACGAAATGTCGTGACGTAGAAGGCGGCGACTGGCAATTTAACTCTCGACATCGTGAAACAATCATAGTTCTAGACCATCCGTTGTGGAAAGTCTCTCATCCGGGCGAGAAATGCATTGATATACTTTTTGTTTATACGTTGAGCCTAATCCTATCTATTGAAAACGATTTGTCCATCCCCTAGTGTCTTTCTCCTCTTTTCTTTCCCTTCCTCTGTTCTATGTTTGAATACTGGTTGTCGGGTGGGGTTATTGGTTAGTACATATATATATATCCATGTATATAAGATGTAGGCCAGAAGCCAAAGAAGGCTCTGACAAGTCAGATACGAATTTATACCAAACGTCAGACGTGTCAATATAAGCTTATTTCAAAGTCCAATGCCGAGGAAGCTTACTTATCTGGCTGAGGTTTAAGACTTTTCTGTCCCGCAATCCACACACTAGGAGTAACTAACTGACTGAATGAATGAATGACTGTCCGTCTGTGCTTTCGACTCTAGCTGAACGTACAGTACCTACCTTGGTCCTTAACTATGAACATAGTACCCAGGCAGGGTAAGTAGTCAGTATATGGCTTTGCATAGGTAGATATTGTTGGGCTCTCAAGAGTAGGTAGGTTACTTGCTTAATGGGAGAGAGACACTTGTGACCAAAATCGAGAGTTTCGAGGAACGGAACAGGTAGGTATAATAAAAACCAGAAGGAGGAATACTTTCTCTGTGTTGGTAGAAAAAGCTCTAAAGTTACTTGAATCGCCGCTAAGGGGAAATAATTTATATTTATCGCTTTTAAGGTCTTTATGTGCTTAAAACACACGAGTACCAGGGAGAATAGGATTCCTGAACAGCAACCTATTCGTGTATTATATATACCTCGAACTATCTATCTATGTAATCCTAACCTTTTCCTTTCCTTTCCTTTCTCACCCTCATAGGTGTGTACGTACGCCATGTTAAAGCCCACGTAGCTAGCTCACCGTGAAACCCGCTAACCTAGGCAGTTACCAAATCAATTTAAATTCCGAACATGTTCGTGCTCCTTTCTTCCTTAGTATCCCATGAGCCTGAAGTCGTACGCGAGTTTACATGAGTTTTCTGCGGCCTTCTGATTCTAGACTCTCGTCCTTTCACGAAATCACTGTAGTCTAGCGTCGATAATATAGCTTCTACTGGGGAGTGGTAAGTAAGATCACGCGGGGCTATATGCCTAGGTTAAGTGAACTCGTGACGAGGGGAAGTTTACAAAGGGTGGGACAGTACGTAATTTTTAATTTTTTTTCTCAAGAAGGGTTGCCCGAAATCTGATCATACATGTTACTTTACTTCAGGTGGGCTAGTGTCTGGGCCGTAGTACTTAGCTAGCAAAGATGGCATTTTCACTTTCTTAAGGGTCAGTATTAGGTATTCAACACCTCCCACAGTAGGTGAAGTTAGGCTTGGGATGGCAAAGGTGAGTGAGATAGTAATAATGGTATTATCGGAACTCGGCAGTCACTATATATCAAACCGAAGGGTTCTATAAACTTACAAAGCGTTTCTTAACATGTTTCCTGCGAGTACGACTACCCACCCATCGCTAAACTAAGGTATGCTATAAAGTGGTTGCCTACAAGATCATGTTGTGTCACCACATTCGTCTACGGGTTTGTTCGCCCGGTATTGCCGCATCGTCCAATACCTACCACGAAACCCTCTTTGCGTTAGTTAGGTAGCAAAGAGCTGGTAACACAGAGATACGACTCGAGCTATATGTAGGTATGTGTGTATGCAAGTAATGTATACCGGAACTTTCGGTGTCATGGTTCCCCCACGCTTGGTGTCTCGTCACGTTTCTCAAATCTGGCGAACACCGGATGGGTCCTTCTTTAAACCATCGGTTGTGCCACCGTCATACCGCAGCCTGCCGGTGATGGGGATGAGAGAGACAGAGAGCACACGAGGACACGAGAGAGGCTCCAGATGATGGTAGTCAGTTAATTCATGAACATAACATAGGTATCTACGGAACTTGTGATCGAAATCTGTCGTTATGTCGTGTACCATGTGACAAGGTAGGGGAAGGCGGAGAAAGGGGGTGAATACGAACAAGATAAATATGAGTAAGTAGGCATCCTAAGTCAAGTTAAATTCGAATCAAGTGACTCGGATGAGGGGGCGGATCACTGTCAGTCAGTCATATCATGAGCAAGAAAGAAAAAAAATTTGGGAAAAAGACCAAGTGTGCAAGCAATGTCATGTACGTGAGAGGCGTTTCATTTTCTATTAAACTCCCCTTGACAAATCTGCTTATCTAGGTTAGTATGTATGAGTAAGTAATACCACGAGAAACGGAAAAAACCCCCGACAAACTCCATCATGATGTGTATGTGTGTGTGTCTGTGTCTGAGAGAGAGAGATAAAGAGAGAGATAAAGAGAGGAAACATTACCCACCTAGCATACAGCTGTAGGTAGAGTACGTAGAGTACGTAGAGCGGGTAGGTAGAGCTCGGTCACCGTGCTACTACCTAGCGCTAGGACAAGTGCCGTCCTTTAGCGAACCGTACTTTCTATCCAGATGGAACAGAACAACGCAGAGAAGAAGTAAGAGGAAGAGAAAGACGCAGGGACCGTTGCGGAGCTAATACGCCGAGAGACAGCTACACCCTTAAGCTTCCTTCAACTGCCGTGTGGACGTGTATGTATGCGTGTCATTAGTAAGTAAACAGTAGTAGGAACGAAACCTACGCGCATGTGTGCAAATGTAACTATATATGTAAGATGAGCTGTAGTTCTGGGCAAGCAGGCAGGCAGGCAGGCAGGTAGGTAGGTAAGTAGGTAAGTAAGTAGGTAAGGCAGGCATAAAGTTGCCTATGTAGGTAGTAGAGTTATGACGCGGGTCGGTCGACAACTAAACGAGCTACTGCGATGTTGGTCTCTGCAGGTTTCAGATAATATGTTTATGGCTAACGAGAGGTGCTGATGCCTACTTATTCACTCGAACGATCCTTGTAGCATGTATGTGTGGATATATGTACTGTACCGTATGTACTGTAGCTGCATTAGATTCTCTGCAGAGCAGATGCATCGCCTATTACTTACACGAAGAAAAAGTGGGCAGGCAATTGTACAGAAGTCCTTACATATATACGTATTGACTATTACTACTGCTGCTGCTGCTGCTATGGTAATATATTCACCATATACCTGGGTATGCATGTGCAGTGCGGTGCAGGTCCTGTGCCAGAGTTGTCCCATCAGCGGGTTTGAGCGGCGTAACTCGACCGCACGAGCCTGCCTACCTACCGACCTACCTACTTGCTTGTTTGCTTGCTTGGCTACCTGTCCCGCCTGCCCGCCTTCCCGCCTGCCTAGGTACCTACTTATCTTGGGTAGCCGTTCGTGCAGCGGCGATAGGGTGTACCTAGTCATGAGCAACGTAAACGAGGGAGTGTATCCCGCGCTTTGACGATAGGTAGGCAGGTAGGTAGGTATGTAGGTATGAGCCGCAAAGCAACAGCAGAAGCAACAGCAGCAGCAACAGAAATGTCAACGGAACGGATCGAGAAAGTGACACGGCAGACACCCACAAACCGAGGACCGAGCAGGTTATTCGGCCGTCGGGATTCTGGATTCTGGCGCCGCGATAGGTCATGTAGGTATGTACATACTGACTAACTTCATGTAGGTACATACTTGCTGCAAGCCTAGGCACATCTGATGGAAGACGTGCTAGCAATGTCAGCTGTTTGTAAGGCATTTGCAGCCTTCCAGTAGCCTACTTACCACGCGTTCGGCCGACTCGTTGGCGGCGGCGATAGGACGTCAAAGGAAGGAAGGTAAGAGTGAAGGAGAGAGTAATGGTTTGAACATGATCAACAAACAGGTTTGTTTATCGGGACCGACTGCGGAGGCGCACCCTTGCTGATGACGGATCATGGCAAGCAAGGTAGGTAGGTAGGTAGGTAAGTAGGTAGGTAAGTAGGTAGGCAGGTAGGTAGGCAGGTAGGTAGGCAGGTAGGTAGGCAGGTAGGTAGGCAGGTAACCTTAGTCAGTCTGGTACTGTCTATCGCTCATACGTGTTTATATCGCGAGGCTTTTAATTTCTTTGTTTTATTCGTAGATGAACCTCTTTTCATGTCTTATTAATCACAGTATTATTTACGTATTCGTACAGAATACCTACTTATTAGTACTCCCCACGAGCCGCGGTCGTGCTGAAGCTACGTACCGTACTTTTCATGGTCTGATCAGATCCAGAGCCCCAAATCGCCGAAGAACTGTGTATGCTGTATGCTGTATGCTGTACGCTGTATGCGGTTTCTTGGACAAGGTACCCCTCAGATTTGGTTGACCCGCACGGCCCACTAACTTGAATTGAAATAGTTCTGACCAATAATGAGTGCCCGCAAATGCCCCCGTCCCCCTCTTCTCCCCCTCTCGTCTCCCCTGAGGGATTCACGCAAACGCAAGGACATATCGAGCAAGGCGTTGCGGCGATTTACTTGCAGCCAATTAATTATCACCAAAAAAAAGCCGTCATCGTTTATCGTCTTTTGCCTCTCTCGTCAGAGTCACACGACAGCTAGCACACACACACACACCCGGGACGGCCCAGCCCGGCAGCCTCGGGTAGGATGACAAGAGGGACTGGCGAGGGACAGAGGAGGAGAGGTCGAGGAAGCGTAAAGGAGAAGAGGAAAGGAATAGAGAAGATCAAGAGGTTCAAGGTGACATGTTACGATTGCCTGCATTGAGGTCGCATGCATGCACGTATGGTCGCATGTGTGTGCAAGCCAAGTGCGGAGAAATACGCATAATCTTTAGGTCCATAAATGGGCCCTTCGAACCCCCCATCCCGACGCCACGGACACCACCACAATGAACGGGGCACTACCCTACCTGGAAGCTCTCGGCTCCCCTCTACACCCCTCTACACCCCTCCGCAGCGGCCGCTGTCACCCTATACGTCCCATGCCTGCCATCAGTCTGCCATGTCGGCGTGATTACGCCGTGACCCTCGTAAACCCATCGGCTCGACGAATGCTACATTCCCACCGCATTCCCACCACTTGCCCCCCCCCGGCAATGTCCCTTACGTTCCTTGACAGTCCCGCCGCTGAGGATAAGGCATGTATGGATGAGTGTGGCTTCATCAACCACCGACGCCGTTCTTGGCCACTTATTCCAGGTGCTTGAATAGGCAAGTAGATCGACTTGCCCAGACCAACTGCTGATATGCTGGTATCTAGACCATCTTTTGTGCGACGTCAAAACGGCCAAACCCGAGCGGATGGATGTGACGCTGCAGAAGCCGCTCTCCCTCGCAATTCAGGTAGACAGTATCCAAGGTTCTTGAGTTCCATGGTTCTTGGGTAGGCATCTAATGCTTGACTGCATCTGCTGAAGCAAATGCAAACTGCTAGAGTCCTCCGTGGCCCAGGCCTCATGGCGCGCAGATTTTGTCTGCTCCCGGTCTCGGTCTGACAATAATAACATCTCGCGCCACCGATCAATGAGGTAAGATGTAGCAAAGCTAGATTGGCCGATATTCTAGATCTTCCATACACGAGGCACCTGTTGAGAAAATAACGCCATTCCTTACGGCCGGCCGGCTCCATTCCCCGTGGGTAGTTTCTTGGTGCGAATGACTGTCACGTCCTATCCGTTGATAGTGTCTGGCCAGATTGCGATCATTTTGGATACTTGTAAGAGCTGAATCGTGCGGTCCTACGGGGACTGGACATGGCTGGCGAAGTTCTCCATTCCGGCCGTTTCTGCCGGTTTTATGCTACGAACCGAGTCCGCGGCTCAAATCCGCGCACCTAGTCCCGGACACGTGGGAAGATCGGTAACCAGCGTTCAAGGGGCATGGGTATAACCGTGTTATTATATGCCGCGTGGTAACACATAATGCTCGATTAGCACTCGGTTAAAAGGCCATCTTGCTGACCTCGGCGTCCTTCAACTTGCAATGCCTGGTATTCTATCCCAAAATTAGCTACTTGCCACATCTCTATATGCTTGTCATTTACGAACTATTAGGGACATGATGCCTAACTGCTCAGTGTAAATCCAAGGGAAAAAGATTCAATCAGCTTTTACCTGAAATGCCTTTCTGTGAGTATGCATAACGCCGGATCGCCGTCGCAAAAAGATTGTAGTTGTCAGCAATATATATTGCAGTGCCGAGTTAGGAAAGTATTGATAAAAAGCCAATCCGTTTTGCCACCGTTTGAGTTTGCGTATCAGAATGAAACCTGGAAAAGTGGAAAGTGCTGAGCCGCTGTCACGAACGGCCCCGACATAGATAACCATGACAGTGGTACGCGATGCAAAGACATACCGAAGCCACATGAGCATCTGTAAGTCTATTTGCAAGACGTCTGCCAACCTATGCCTGATGACCATAAGGAACAAGTGTGGCGTAAATGCTGAAATACTAAGGGCCAAAAATAAAAAAAAACCCCGGCCGGTTGCCCTGCGGGCAAGACGACTGTCTAATTACTCCATTGTTGAGGCGCAGGCGCAGACATCCACGAGTTGTACGAATGGTTTTGAAACTCGCCGTGAAGAGGCGAAGACTGATTGCCCATAGAGCCCCGTAAGGCGGGATCTACCATGTCTTGTTCGTTGCCGTGGTCGTGATAGTAACCCCAATCCGCTGCCAAGCCTGTTGCATCTGACATGTGGGGATATCCCGTATATTGGTCGTACGTAGAGTACTGGTGCCCTATTTGAGTACACATCAGTCTAAGCGCCTCGGAGAGAAAGGAGAGAGGCTCAGAAAAGAGTAGTCGATCGAACGCATCAGTCCTTCTTTCAAGGCAATTTGAAGCGCTCATTTCTTCCCGGGGGCGACTTACCATGATTATAGTGTGGAGGAAGATGGTGGTGGTACGAACTACCAGCATGGCTAGCCATTCCTCCATCGTGGTCGGAATCGAGATATTGGTGGTGCGACATTCCACGATCTACTCCAATGTCGGACCTGGAAGAAGGGCCAAGGTCACTGGGGGTAGCAGGCTCAGAGATAGGTTGGTGGCTCTCGTCGGAGACAGGCCCGTCCGGCGACTTTGCTGTTCCATCGTTCGCCTCATGTGAGATGCGCATATGGCGAGTCAGAAGATCGCGACGGGAGAAGGCGGATCCGCAATGGCAGATGTACGGCTTCTCCTTGGTATCTAACAGCAAAATATTAGCCTGACTACCGCGCCTTCCATTTCTCAGCTTGATATTGATTGCAGTGGTGGAGTAGAGAAGACAGAAGGATGCGGCAAGGCGAAGCAGGTGATAGATTCAAAAATTGGGGTAAAACGGACGCGTTCGGACGTGGCGCTCGAGATGCTCCGACCGTTTGAAGCTTCGCCCGCAATGCGAACACAAACGCTGTTGCACATTGGAAGACGATCCGTCCCGTCGACGGCGGCGCGTCTGAGACTGGTCCATATCTTGCTTTTCAGCCATTTTGAGTAGGCGACGAATGAAACTTGTTCGTTGTGGTTTTCTTTTGACTGGCTGGCTGTTTCTTCCTGCTTGGTAGGATCGGGGAAGGATGTGCCAGGTGCTTGCTGGTTGGAGAATGAACTGGAGGAGTAGGTACTAGGCAGAGGAGCTTCAGAACACTAACGGCACTCAGAAGCAACTAATGGCCGAGGAAATGTAGCGACCGTAGGGAACTGTGGGGGAGAGGCGGGCGAGAGGCGGGCAAAAGAAGCCAAGGGATGGAGAGTCCAAGGATGGAAGGGTCTTTTGGTGAGAGGCAAGGGAGAGCTATCTAAACTAATCTTGGCTAAACAAGACCCAAGAGTCTTAGGAGGACAGGGGGGCCTCTTGGTTTTGTAGGGCCGTTTTTCCCTTCTCCACCTCGCTCGACTTCCTCGCAAAGGGCGCAAGTGGGAATTCCGGCGCGGATATAAACCTCACATGGCCAGGGGTTTGCGCGCAATGCTCTGTTTGAGGGGTCTTTCCCGTTGTGGGGAACGTAGGGCCTTCTACCGACATCTCCCGTTGCCTCCGAGCATAAAGCTAATGAAGCCAATGATAGTCGGCCATAGTATCACCGATGCGTGGTTCCAGCGCCGTTGTATGCCCTCAAGGACAAATGACTGGCTGTAATGTGACTGGCCGACGTGGTGATCGACTTTCGCTTAGCTTGAGCATGGACGTTGGTGGCTTCAAGCTTCTGAATCGGGGTGGTACGAGCCGAGAACAATATCATGATCCTGGCGGCAGACATCGACTCTGCGCCTCCGTCCACTTAGAGACAATGGAACAAATAATGGAATCAAAAACAGGCTTCGAGGGCTATCTGAAAAAGACAGGGCGAGCCGTCCTCGTCTTCAGCCGGTCGCCTGCACAACGTGCAACCTAGCGACTTCATCTCGGTGCTTTTTCCTAGTTTTTTTCCCCCCCCATTTACCGTGTTTATCAAACCCCTCCTCCCCGGATTAGGGACATGGCAATGGGAATGAGCCTCTACTTTCCCTAGCCTTTGATAGTTTGCCCGAGACGATTTAGTATAGTGACGTTTTCTGCTCATCTCGGCTATACGGAGTCCAGCCGGCACTGTCCGTCACCAGGAAAGGAAGTAGGTTCTGCATGGTTAGTCATCCAGAAAGAGCCTACGAGTTAAGCTGCTTAAGCACAACATACCCGAGAGAGGAAAAGCAACCAGGGAATTAAGGGAAATTTCCGAAGCCGGCAAGTGAAAGCAGCCAGTCGCACTACGACTGTATAGTTGCTTGCTTGCAGGCGGCGTCGCGTACATTCGCTGATTACGTGGCCTATTTTAGCCTGAGGTCTAAACGAATGTTACAATGTATATCTGGAGGTCATGGTAGCATGGGTCTTTTGTAATAGCCTCGTTGGCCGCTTTAGTGATTGCATTTCAGCACTCTCGCACGGTTTGGTGTGAAGGCCCGTTCATTATATCAACTGGGCCCCGGGGGTTCCTCTGAGACACGCAGGCGGGATTTCGACGACAATAGCCCGCTCTGGAAATGATCCCACTGATCTATCGCCTCGCAAACATCACCTGCCTCCTCCCAGCGACGAAGCTAGAGAAGCGAATTACTAAAGAGGGCAGTTGTTTAAAGAAGGCAAGAATAGAACTCAGTCACTTACGTCTTTTCATTCTCTCCATCTAGGAATAAGCAACATAAGCAACCGTACGCATCAATTGCCGGGAGCATCTTGATCACGTACCGCCGTCTATGCGGCTTTCTATTCAACCGCCAGAATGCATCCTCGCGGAGGAAGGACTGCATGCAACGAGAGATGGTCAATTAGGGCGAAACAAGCGTGGGGGCGTTAGTGCGGCCAAAGAACATTCTTCGTGTTCTATGCATCAACCATTGGAATCTGGTGTTGCGAATGCAGAGGGCGATGTGATTAACTGCCTATAGTAAATGCGCGCGGCAGTCCTACAGGGTATCATCTGTAAGTTCCATCCCGTCAATCAAAGGAAGCGGGCGTGTGCGACTGCATAAGCGAGGAATGCAACTTACAGCACACAGTCATAATACGCGGCTTACTGGATTGATCGTTCGCCCAAAACGCATAATCCGAAGCAAGCAGCACCATTGGATTTGTGAGCCCTCTATCTCTCCTTCTCTTTGTAGAGTGGCCAGTCGATATCGCAACACTTGAGGTAGAACATTAGGGGCCACCAACGCAAACCGAGGGCACCATAGATATGACTGTCCCGTCATCCTTCAAAGAAAGACAAACAACATCTCTTCGGGAAGAGTGGCCCATTTGGAATCGAAAAGCGCCCCAGCGATGTTGGCACCCAGTTATCTAATACGTGAAATGATCGCCTTTGAGCCCAGAGGCGCTAAGCCATCTTAGCAAGTCCATCTTATCGTGGTCACCGAAGAGCCGTCGTCTTTCTTCAGGATAATGTGTAGGAGATGCAGGTGGGATTACAAGCTCCCAGTTTACGTCCCTCCACAAGCGGCATCCGCCAGGATCCATAGCGGATCCCCAGCTTTCTAGAGACGGAACGGCCTCTTTCCTAAAAACGGCTTATCAAGGAGTGCGATCTACCCCACTCTCCGTCTCTACTCTGAGGTCAAAGGAGAGCAAATTTCGAGCCCCAGCAGAGAATTCAAACATCCTCAGTCCCGAAGACATCAATGGAAATGCGGTCTCACACTGCTGTCTTGAATACAGACAACGCCATGATCCTCCGGGCTGGCGCGTTCGGGGATTGAAGCAGGGCATCAGTCAGGGCCGTCACGATTCACTTCTTACCCCTGCGCCGTGTTCTCGATCTATAAGAATGATATAGTAACGCATTTTATACTACGTATCCGATGCTTCGAGGCTCATACTGATGAGTTCGTGGCGTTTTGGAGCGTCGTCCTTGAAACGTTTATCGAAGGTAAAAGGAAAGACGTCCTGTTCAAAGCAAGACTGCAATAGCTGTCAATGCCAGTGGTCTCTCGACTGATTGGGTAAGTACTACTACTACTTTGTGTGGGTGGGTATGGCCGGTATTGTTAAGCACGGCAGGTACCTACCTACCTCTACACTACATTATATACGTAAGCAGGAAAGAACAACCTACCCAGGTGTTAGTATTGCGTGACACAACAAAAATGGGTAGGCCCCTGGACGTCGGCCGGAACATGTAGTAGTATTTACCTCATCAACAAATAGCACATAACATATATGTACATGGAGATATGGCTGTCTTTTACACATTCTAGTACTCGTTGACAGTAGATGCTGTGACAATTGTCTCTTGGATACTGGCGCCAACCAGCCCGTCGAGCGTGACCCTGCCAAAAAATATCGAGTCCAAGACGGCTCACGAGTCAACAGTAAGCCCGTCCGATTCCGGGGGTCCTCGGTAGACTATGCCGAAGTTAGTCAGGAATGAATTCGTACGTCAGAACATCCTCAGAGACGTCATACCTTTTCGAGCGTGTATGCCATACCAAACAGCGCTCAGAGCCATGAAACCCGCAAACACCACAATAGCGTAGTTCATACTAGACGCGGTGACCGGCAGGACGGTCGGCAGCGAAAAGAGCACCAACTCGAAGAGAATCCACGCAACTGCCAGAGTATTCACAGCAAGCCCAATGCCGTTTGGCATTCTCCATTTCGCGCCGTTGACTTCCCTTCGTCGGTATGTCAAGGAGATAGCAATTGGTATGCCGTATGAAACAGCAAGCGAGATGACCCCCACAGAGACGAAAGCAAGGAATGCAGAGGAAGAGCCGAGGTTGATTAGGCCAAGTAGCAGTTGAACAACTGTTGTCAACACTAGGGCCCAGATTGGTGTCCCGTGGCGTTCATCGATCCTAGACCAGACAGAAGCCAGAGGAAGTGCGTTGTCTCGTGCAAATGCCCATGTACATCGCGACGCCGCAACGGTGATGGACACAGAACAGAAAAAGGTGATGATAAAGATCAGCAGTGTCAACGCTAGCCCGCCTCCTGCGGAGCCCGTCACTCGTCCGAAGATGTACGGCAGTGCCTGACCTACCGGGGCATCAAGAACTTCAGCCAGGTCGGGTAATGTGGCACAGATCGGTATGATCTACCGGCATTGTTAACAACCCTGATGGGCAGACTACCTACGGATGCAGCTGCTTAGTACAACTTACAAAGAATAGCCCTGCGATTCCACCGATAGGAACGCATAATGATAGCGCGTTCGGCAGTTTAACGGTCGGCTTATCACATTCCTCGGCCATTGATGAAATCATGCCAATAGCCGAGAATCTAGGGATTGGTTAGCGAGACCGGCGGCAAGGGTCAAAACAGGATCCCCGCCTCACGTATACGCAGCGGGCAGTATACCGATGAAAAACGAAAAGCTGCCTCAGCCCGACAATGTCGAATCATAGTGGCCCTATAAAGATGGGTAAGTCAGGACCATGATGATCGAGATTATGGGGATGACATACCAGTGTATAGCTGGGGGAATGTCTGCCAACACCTGCTTTAACCGACAGAGTGATCAAGGTGACGAGGATACTGATGGCAGTGAACACGGCACATATGGTATCGACCATAGGTAGGATTCTATTTCCATACGCGACGACGAAGAAGGTCAGGAAGCACAAAGCGTAAAATATCAGGAGAAGTTGCCAAGGCTCGACAACAAAATCGGGCTGGAAGAGATTCACCGTGGCAGCGACAAGAGAGGCGAAGCCGAAGTTGACCGAAAGGGTGATGGTCCAGTTGCCAATAAGCCAGGTCCAACCCGTGATAAAAGAAAGGACGGTGCGGTACTTCGGGCTCGCCAACTGGAAAGACCAGTAATATGGCCCGGCGGACGTTGGATATCTTGAAGCGAGCTCACTTAAAGACAGAGCGATGCATTCGTCGAGGATAAGCACCACTATCCAACCTAAGAACATGGGAAGCTGTCCTAACCTCTAAATATCAGGCTCCTGCACCAACATATGACGGTGTACATGGCCGCTCACCTCCGCCATAGACCGCACTGATTAAAGGACTGCCAAAGCCGTAAGGAATCTAGTATAGATTGAGTTTCCAGAACAACACGCAGAATCGTGCACACCTACAGCAGCGATGGCGAGAGACTGGAAGAGGAGCGTAAACATCGACCTATTCCGTCGAAGCTCAGGTTTATAGCCGAGTAGGGTCAGATCTTGATGATCGTGATCATCTCCAACGTTTGCAGAGGGGCCGGGCCCTTTCTCGGTGACAGCCGCCATTGTCCCCGTTCGAAAATATTTGGTCATTCTTCACACTTCAACCTTTTCCGCGAATACTAGGAAAAAGACACGAAGTCAATTTGGTGGCTATTCATCGCCCTCTTCATAAAGATAGAGACGGTGCATGGGGCAACCCCCTCCACATCTCAGCCCAGCCCGGTCCCTAGTCCGTGGTAGCCGATATGCAGGCTACATCCTGAATCATTTATCCTATATACTTGTAGCTATACTACGTATAGGACCTTTGAAATATCTTAGGTACTGCCAAGATATTGGAAGCGTATCCTACTGGCTCGACAGACCCTTGAATAGCACAGTGATACTTTCCAAGAAAGCTACATAGGTATGTATGAGTTGTTTTGCCTCCTCAACCAACATACTATGTTACCTACATACCTGCTTACCTAGCTACCTAATCTACGCTCGCCTTGGCAGCGCCAATTACTACTCTCCCCTACCATCACATTAACAAGGCCTCGCTTACTATGTAAGTCAGATCCGGTTCCGACTTGCATGTTAGAGTTTCCTTGGGGTATCGCCCCTTGCTACCCTATGTAGCTATGTAGGTGTGTTAAGTAACCTTGCGGCAACATCTGGTATGTATGTATCTACTGTGGAGGCAAGAAAAGCGTGGAACGCCACATCCTTGGCATACTTTCGTTTATAGGAAATATGTTTCAAGGCTTTGAAAACGGACACCATATACAGTAGATAGTCTTCAATTATGGGGAGACAGATATATCTGATTACTGATATAGTAGAAGAGACGGCAACTCAACACAAATGATGAGATGCGAGGAACTTGAAACACATTTGTGGTCGACAACCTCACTGGCGACTGAGTAATAACTTTACGAACGGGTATCTTGTACATCTGTGTGGGTACATAAATTTGATAGACTAGAACAATTGAAGGAAAAGGAATTAGGTACCTACCTACGTCAGGGGTGGCTTTGGAAGTTGGAACCGTGGTCCAGGCTCACGCAGACAATTTGCGAGCCCCCGTCTGCCCCAGGTTTGAGAAAGCTCGTAATACATGGTATTACATCAGCCTTCTCAAGGTGTGGCATGTTCTAACCTAGAACTGGGTGTACATCTGTAGGTTGTCATGATCTACTCTTGCTCTTACATCTTGGCACGAACTTGAAGCGAATACCTACAGCAGGTATGTAAGTAGGGGATATCGACTTGACGACACGACAAAACAAAACGATGGCAGCGTTAAGTACCTACTTTTCAAATACGTCAGTAAGTATCTATCCTTTCTCGCGTTAAATATGGATGGGATGGTGTCTCTGGAGATGTCTTACCCGCCCACTTGAACACAAACAGCAGAGCTAGAGAGGCCTTTTTGATTACAGTATGTCAGCATGCATAACTAGGGCACAGCTCCATTCAGCAACAGCAAACTGAAGGATTTGATCGTCCAAGTTCCGGCGTGAGAAGAACGGACTGTTTACCTATGCTAGGCAATGAAAGGGTGTTAACGCAAAAGGCCATCGTTGAAACTAGCTAACCTTAGGTACATGACGTTGTACCTAGTAATAAGTATGTCTTTCCCTACATTGGTGGTAGATATCTCGTGTACCCAAGAAAAGTAATGTGATAGATGGTGTTGACATGGGCTAGAATCCGTTTGGATTAGGCGCCCGTTGATTTTAATGATGTGAGTATATACTTGACTAGCTTAGGTACTCGGTTGAGAATTGTTCACTATCGCAAGTACGACAAACGAAGTAATGTCTCCTATCTCCAGGTGACTTCTCTCTGTATTCTCGAGTCATAGACAGCATAAATGTTGTAAGCAGCGCAATATATTCTACAGAATACCGAACGCAACGCTATGCTGATATACACATACATTTATCGCATGAGAATATGATTTAGGCACAAATTTTCATTGCCTTGAAGCACATCAAGATAAAGGGAGCAGGATGCCCGACTAAGTAAGTCAATCATCTGAGCACCCTAGTAAAAAGAGCTACTGTGGCAGCAAGTAAGCCAATCCCTCCCGCTGACAACAACAACATCGTCGAAATGACTTGCCTGCGCTTCTGATTCTGCTGCCCCTGGAGCATATGGTCAAAGATTGAGTCTAATCGCTCGGCCATCTGTGCTTCTCCAAACCCGTTCTTGACTCGTTTGATGCCTGCCTCGGAAATTTTGGCCAAGTCGTCCGCACTTAGCTGGTGGAGGACCTTGTTCATGACTGCGGTCCACTCGTCAACGTTGTCGGGAGATCGCAGCCACCCGGTTACGCCTTCCACGACGGTCTCTGTGGGGCCGCCCGTGTTGGCAGCGAGAACGGGAAGGCCCTGAAGCATAGCCTCCAGGGGCACAATGCCAAAATGTTCATTGGCGGGCGTGTAGACTAGAAGACGGGCCGATAAGAGGAGCATTTCTTTCAAAATGTTGGTCACATTTTGAAGAAACAAGACCTCGACATCTCGGGGCACGGCTTGAGCCGTCTGTGGAGTCTTAACCGTCATGTTTTTGAGGCCAAGAGATTCGGCGAGTTCGACAAGTTCATTGTGGTAGCTGACATTTTCAGCGACACGTGGGTCGTAGCCGCCGGCAACAGCGAGCCTCAATCCGGCGCGTTCTGCTTTACTTAGGCCAGCGAATGCTTTAATGGCGAGGGCGACATCCTTCTTGCGCTCAAACCGATTAATGCTCAGGATAAATTTCATTCCCTTCCACAGCGGCTCATTATCCGTTTTCCTCTCCCTAGGTTTGGTGTCGACGCAAGGGTACACAGTCTCCAGCTTCTTCTGGCGTACAAGAGCGGGCCAAGTTCGACTAACGACACCTTTCGTGAAGTCAGAATTGACGGCAATGGCGTCGGCAAAACTCATGCTCCATTGCTCCCAAAAGTCGAAGGGCACTCGGTATGCTCGTTTCCACCATTTCTGCCTGCCTTGGGCTAACAATAGGTCCGGGAAGTGACAATAGAAGAACATGCGCCCCTGTGGATATAGGAACTGTAGCAGGGGAAGACCTGCACTGAGCTGGTCGACAAAGAATGCACCCGGTTTAAGACTGCGGAGTTCCGACGTGAGGTATACCTGGAGTATCAAATGGAGCTGACGAAGTATGGCGCAGACAATGCTAAAGCGTCCGAGGATGGAGGGAGGGACGAGAGTATTACCGCGGACACGAACATCTAAGGTTCCTGTAGAGCGCAAGCATCAGTCAATATCGTCGCCATTACATTGTAGTTGAAAACATATTGAAAGCGAGGCGATCCATACCATCCCGCGCCTCATCAAAGCAGTGACCCGGGTCACAATGGCTAGTGAATATGACAATCTTGTGGCCACGCTTCTGAAGCCCGACAGCAGCATCAACGACTAGTCTTTCTGCACCTCCAATGCCTAGATCAGGGTGGAGGAAGACGATGGTCTTGCTCTCGGGTTTCGGCTCGGACTTTTCGGCCATGGTGGAAGCGGAAGGCCAAGGCAGGTCACCATTTCCCGGTAGGCCAAGGATAAGGCACAGTAGCGAACCCCTCTGAAGGGTGAAGTGCGTCTAGATGCGGCTCAAGCTATGGAAGCAATTGACGTAAACTTGGAAGGTAATATCTGTAGCTGTACCGCACATCTGTCACTTTCAGCCCTATTCCCTCCACCACCCCACCTTCCCCAATAGCTATATCCAGACCCACTTAAAACTTGATAACTTAGCTCCGCTCAGCTGATAGCTAACTACTTAAGTAGGTACCCTGCAATAAGGAACTAACGTAGTTGCATCTTTACCATACATTTCTTGACGTCAACATGTATCGTCTTATCACGAACTATCATTCAATGTCGGTCTTTGGACCAAGTTTGACCTTTCCAGTACAGGGCAAGGAGAGAATCTCTGGCTAGCTGTACCTAGTTCAGCAGACTCCGAGAGTAAGCCCAGCTTTACCACTATATGCTTACCTAGGTTAGGTTGGTATACATAGACTCATCACTTACCTGCTTAAGACCTAACCTACATACCTGCGCTGTTCATGGGGGAATATACATGAAACTTTGACATCTTGACTGAGTACCTAGTTGGAAAGCTGGCTCAATATGACCCAGGATGAGTGAGACTCTTGAATTCGCATTAGAAAGCATATTGTTGCAGGTGCATATATATATCGCCGACATGACCCCATCATACCCACCAATGGAGACTGCAGTTGCTAACGCGCCCCAAAAGCCACAATCCCGTCATAGTCTTCTAACGTGAGACTCTTTCCTCTCGATCATCCTTGGTAATCTCCTCCCTAAGGCAACAAGCGATTTCAAAAGTACCGGAAGCTTCTTGAACCTTGCTCATCGAGGTCAAAACTTACCCTTAAAGAATGTCGTTCGAGCAATTTCCGGCTTGTGTGCACCCGGAGCTACTGACCAGACCTCTAGCGCGTACAAGTTTAGTAGAGACTTTATAGTGTGAAAGATCAGTGCTCACATCGCCTCTTCGTTCCGTATCAATCGCATGAGGTGTGCAGACATCCTATAAGCAGCATTAGCGGCAGAGAAATCTCTCTCGCTCACCGTCGCTCGCATATGGGTCCAGGCTCTCTTGTGGTATTCGAAACTCTCGTCCCACTGGTTCTGAGCTGCGCGGAGGTTTCCCAATACATACAGGACCAGTCCCGTCCGGGCAGACCCTCTGTCATTCTTACCTGGCGCCTTTCCCCTTCCTGCCAAGCTTTCCAGGAGCAAGGTGTTGCATTCGTCAAGCTTACCCTGTGCAAGAAGTGCCCAACTGAGGTTTGCCTCGCCAGACCGCGGGATATAGTTCCCAGAGGACTTGCTTATTAGGAGCACTTTCTTGAGATCGGCGTCACCCCTTACGTATCTTCTGTCCTGGATGCGCGATATGCCCCTCTCCGCGTAGGCGAGGGACGGCCTATCGTCCTCAGCGGCCAGTTCTTTGCAAATCCTGGAAACTGCGTCGAATGACCGTCCCTTGTAGATGCGGCTTGCATCGAAATCGCTCGAGCCCATAGCAATGGACCCTAGGCAGAAACACATGTCTGCAAGTACCGAGTCGCGATCCGGGTGTTCTGATGTGTCGCTGATGTCGCGAGCGGTTTTGAAGAACCCATCAAACTCCCTTAGTCGTCGACGTTCTTTCTGGTACCCGCTGGGGGTTAGAAGAAAGTTAGAGAAACCTAAGTCGATTATACCCACCGTGCAACCCCAGTAAGTAGCTTTGCGAAAAGTAGCTTCACCACCTCAGAAGGATCGGATATGGCTGGCTAGAGCTGGTGCAGCCTTAGACATGTGAATAAATTGCTGCACAGGCAGGCCACCTTCCCACGTGTAATCTACCAGCAGCGGACTTGGGCCGAGGCAACTCTAGTTCCTTCGATGGTTTAGACATAGCCAATGGCCAGTTCGTCCAACGAAACCTCAGGACTTTCTCAAACATGAGTCCCTTCTTCGAGGCATTCATGGTCGCCAACACAGTGTCCTGTACAATACGATGAAGCGAGATCTGCTGCTGGTTTTTGTCTCGCCGGATGAGAGACGACTGTAGCAGCTCACATTGAGCTTCAATATAACTACTTTTCTTAGATTAAAAGGCTGAAGGGAGTATCTCATTTGAGACGTTCATCAACAGATCCTCTCCAATGACATCTGGGTCGAGGAAAGATATCAGTTCTAGCAGCTGTCGGGCATATGGGGGGAGCCTGTCAAAAGCCCAAATAGTAGTAAGAGAGTGAGGATACGCAACTAGGTTGGTATTAAATTTAGTTTTATAGAAGCTAGCATGTTGCTCGTGATCAGACCAAAGCTCCAGGAACTCGGGCAAAGTGAAGTCCTGTCGTCGAATAACACTCGCCATCTGGGAAATGACCACGAGAATACCACCAAATGCATCGAATATCTTTTGAGCGATATCTTCTGTGTCGCTGAAGCTGCTGGCCGCGGGACGTCGAAACATGGATAAGCTCTCCTGCCGCGAGAGCGGTCCGAGATCTAACCCCGACAACGATGTTCTGTTGAACAGTGTATGGCGACTTGTGATCAAGATAGAACCACCCCTATTGTTCTTATTATTATTATCTTGTGGCAGGAATCGGCAAGGATCGTCGGATCGTCGGCATTGTCGGATATGAGTAGCCAAGTTGATTCAGTTTCCTCATTCTGATCAATTCCAAATTCACTGTAACCCCAGAGACTCTTGCGCGGGTTGGAGAGCTATCCTCTCATCAGCTCTCGGTTAACCGTCTGGTTCTTGCATTTACCCTTACTCTCAGACGCATCTTTGAGCCCGAGCGCCTGCGATATCTATTAGTAATGCTAGTCGAGCTTCGCAACCTTGTCTGGCACAACCTAGAAGATTGCGTCGAAAGAATTTCTATACCACCGCGCGAACTCGCAAGCTATTTCCGTCTTTCCGATCCCGCCGAATCCGCATAGCGCAAATTGTATCCTTCGTCGTCTAAGAGCTGTGTGTGAACCGCTCATTTATTGATGTTTAGCCTAACCCATATTTTCTAAAGTGCTCTTCCCAACTACTCTTTATAGATCTCTCGCTCATCGTGGGCAAATATGGATTCGTCGTTGCATCCTTGTGCTACTAATTCTGGGACTATGAGTAAATCCGACCAGCTCATGCCCAAGTTTATAGCGCAATGTCTAAAGAATGTGAAAGTATCCCATGAAAAGAATCGGCTGAGCTCATGTGGCCTTCATTACCAACATGTAAGGGAGTATACATGCACCATAGTGATAAAGGTATAGACCAGTTACATATTGCCTACGAAGGCTGCATGGCTAAGTAACTAACCATCATAATCCCGCGCAGCGCAAAGTGTTGTTAGTGGCACACAGCACGCACTTGCTTCCCTGCTGCACCACAAGAACGTAGCAAACGAACAGCATCGCCCATCGGCATTGTCACTCGAATCCCTCTATACCCTCTTATTCAATGAGTGGCGTCTGGAAGCCTTCTTGAACCGAGCCGCATAACGTTATAGCTACTGGTAATCCCAGAGGTAGAAAACAAAAAAACAAAAACAAAAAAGAGATGGGAATACAAAAGATAATGTACCACCACAATTCAACGGTGCCTTGTCCGAAGATCCTATTTTAGGGGCTCCAACTGAATAGAGCAGTCCATATAGGACACTATTCACGGGTGAGACTTACCGGCAGGTCTTTGACGCTCTATTTCTACCATGGTAGACACATGAGATATCGTTTACTCGAGTTGAATGAAGTGTTCAAGTGCGGCCGTATTAGCGAGGCTGGACAGAGAATACCATAGTCCATGTTAGAAATACAAGATCAGCGCGGCTGAGCTCTTCTACGATGTTGTATGGGGCCAGTAAGTTATTTCCTTAAGCAAGTCATAGTCAAAGTTATCCTGCCAACTGTTGTTAGTACCTTCTTCGTTTGTATTTACAAACACAAAGGAGATGGGTATGCTGTATGGGTGTTTCATCCGTCATCGCTGGGCTGCAATACAATTGGTCTATAATCTCTCAACCTGTCTTTCACCTGTCCAATTGTAACTGGGGCAGGGTCGAACCTTCCGTACCGCTATTGACCTCACTGAGTATTTGATTAACATGTAGATTTACACTCTCTTGGTAAACATCTTAACGAGGACATCGTCATCTCACCTGTTTATATTATGGCTTCCCGTAAGACAAAGTAAGCAGCCATCAACAGCCAACCTTCCATGAATGAAGAATCAAGCCTGAAAGACCCACACACAACTGACCTAATCCTACCCATATCAAAAAAGAAGCTTCCCACCCATCCGCGCCTGCATCTTCGATCTAGATGGTCTCCTCATCAACTCCGAGGATATTATCACATCAAGCGTGAACCAGCTACTGGCCAAATATGGGAGACCAGCAGCAATACCCAGCTCGATCCGGGCCCAGATGATGGGCATACCCAAATCGACAAACGGCGACGTGTTCCACAACTGGGCGCAACTGCCCGTCTCGCGGGAGGAGTTCGCGCGCGAGCTCAAGGAGGAGATGCGCCGAAATTTTCGGCACTGTGAGCCGTTGCCCGGCGCCGAGCGTCTCCTGTCTAGATTCAGTCATGCCTACAGTAGTATTAGTAGTATCAGCAGCAGCAGTACATCCACAGAGACCAAGGTACCGATAGAGCTGGCCCTGGCATCCACGACAACGAGCGAGACGTACGAGCTCAAGACGTCCAACCCGGCCACGAGGCATCTGCTCAGCTTCATCCCGCCGGAAAGGCGCGTGTTAGGTGACGACCCGCGCGTCGGGGTGGGCCGGAGCAAACCAGCACCCGACATGTATCTCATCGCGCTAGAATCGCTGAACGCGACGAGGAGCCCAGATGTTGCCGGCGAGAAGCCCATCACGCCCGAGGAGTGCTTGGTCTTCGAAGATAGCATCATTGGAGTGGAGGCCGGACGACGGGCCGGCATGAGGGTCATCTGGGTGCCGCACCCGGACCTGGCGACGGTTTACCGGCCGAGGGGAAAGGAGGTGCTAGCGGGGAGAACAGCGATGATTGACATCGGCGACCATTGGCAATTAGGACACATCGATGACGGCTGGGCCGAGAGCATTTCAAGTTTAGAACACTTCGACTTCGAGAAATACGACGTTCAGGTGCCATGCTCATAGCTACCTACTTAAACTTAGACCCGTGTACACAACTGCTTTCGAGACGTTCTTCTGCATCTGTCTATTCGCTCATATGGATGATAGCCTGCTTTACATTAAGAGTTACGGCTTGAGACATTCGCTTCCTGGCCGCTTTGTGTCTGCTTACAGTCTCGCCTGCTAATAAACGCCCCGAAAATGCAGGGTATGATTAATAGATACAGAACCAAGCCCTAACCCTTAAAACTGACAACGGAGAAAACATGGGAAGAAAACAAAAATGTCCCCCGCTGCGCCATTCTAGGGTATCAGTCCCAAACAGGAGAATCAACCGAGCTTTTCCTCCGCTCGTTCTACCTATGACATTATCACGACCTACTCGCTGACACTCAGGTCGTCCTCATCGTCCTCAAATACCTGTATATCTTCATACTTGTGGAGCAACGGCAGCCCCATCTCACGTCGCACATCCCTCTGGATGCGTAAAAAGTATTTCCTAAGAGTGGCGAGACCACGTAAAAATCCCCGGTCTGGCTGGTCCGGATGCTTGGGCGGACATGGTTTATCCGTAGCCAAATCGCCAGCCGTCACGCTGTTGGCAAAGTCGGCCATTTTGAAGTCAATTTCGGTCTTGCGTTTCCGGCGCCTCTTCACATCCCACGTATCCTCCGTGTCGGTCGCAAAATCAGTCGTCGAGTCCTCAGCTGCCGTATCATTGCCATCGCCCAATGTTGTCGCATCATAAAACATGAGGAGGCTGGCGGCATAGAATCGGTATCCACACAGTCGACGGATCGTTAGTTCCAACTGGCCGAGTTTCTGGAGTATTGTCGGAATATGTCTGAGCACACTACTATAATCCACGCCGTCGTACAGGAACATGGTGAGCGTGTCCTGAAACTCTTTACCGGCTTTCAAGTTACGCCCGTAGTACTTGTCCCGGAACACGTACGTCTGTGTCTTAGCATCCCAGGTTTGGAGACCACAGACTCGAACGCCAAGTTCTCTGGAGGTTGTTTCTGCACATTTGCGTTGTTGGGATTCGCGTTTCTTTGGACTGGCATCCACACCATACTGCCGCGTTCCCATCTTCAAATCCATGATGCAGGGCCTCTTCATTCCGGCCGTAAGATCTTCGAGCAAGAGGAAGTATTCGACTCTCGAATCACGTTGTGTCTGAGCTTCCTTTGGGTTGATAGGTCGGGGTATCCTCCTTAGCTCAGCCTCCGGGCTCGGAATCCCTGAAGGTACTGCAGAAGATAACTCGGACTTCGGGAACTCAAGCTTTGCTAATGTGTCGTAATCCACACCTTTCGGTTTCCATATCTCCTCGTCCTTTGCTTCGCCGATTGTCTCACCCTTTGCTGTGTCTTGTAACAACGGCGAGAGTGTTATTGCCTCGCCATCGCCTCGGTAGCCAACATCATCAGCGTCTTCAAAGTATTTTAGATCGCCGCGAGACTCGCCAACGTCTTGGGGCTTACGTCGCAATTTACTCCCAGAGTACCGCCGTTTCCGCGCAATCAGAGAGAATTTTTCTCTTATCACATCCAGCTCTGGTGCACTAGTACCAGTGACATCCTTGACGTGTTGCATATCACCTGTGCCCGGGTTGCCTCGTCTCGGGCCCAAGTCACTCTGATTGTGTGAGAGACTCGCATGAGGCTTGGCATCCCGTGGCTTGTCTGGCAAGGCTCCTTCAACCGATGAGAGGTTCGTCAGAGACTTCCTTGGACGCTGTGCCGACCGAAGGGGAACGGAGCGGTGATATGATGCGGGCCTCTGATGCTTGTGCACCGTAATAGGCTGCCTCAAGAAAGCATCGTTGAATACTTCATTCCTCAGCTTCTTGTTAACGGTTGTAGCCCCCCAGCTATTTGCGTGCCGGTCTTCCAATGTTGGTCGCGTAGCTCGAATGGTCTGGGAAGCTGCGTGATCCGGCGCGGAGTCTCCCATCTGGCTCGTGCTGCGCTGCACAATAGCTGCCGACGCGCTCCTTGGGCGTTCTTTAATACTTGGAATCATAGGTTGAAGCAAACTCCTGGGCAGGATATGTTGATTATCCGCGAATGTGACAGTAGGTACTGACGTAGGTCTCGACTGTAGAGATTGACTGACAACTCTCCGGTGGTTTTGCTCATCATGGCCGCTCGATGCTGGGCGCACAACGGTCTCGACATCACCGTCGTGGGCACTCGGTTTAGCACTAGATCCGCCTAGCAGCTTCTCAGTACCCGAACCGTCATCCTTCTTCGCCATAGACTTTCGACGTGGTTGCTTCTGATACGTAACGTTCAGAACACCGATATATCTGTAAATAATGTTAGTCCTCTGTGATTCGGGACCACAACTAGGGCAAGCAATAGCAATACTGGACTGGATGTCGACAGAGAAGATTCGTATGGTTTACAGACCTTGGCAAGAAAGGCAAAAGATCGCGATGGTATCGCTCAATTTTTTCATAGAACTCATTTTCTCGGTTATTAAGCTGCTTGCATACAGCCCTCTTGGAGAATCTCCAAATAGTAGTATGACCTCCAACCTGATGCTTGTACGGTATCAACTCAATAGCTTCAAGGGGAACCTTGGGGCCCAGTTGATGTTCGTGGACTACGTCTTCGTAGTACCGAGAGGTTGACCGTGAGGTCCTTGGAGGCGTCTCACATGGTTTGGTTTCAAACTCAATATCAATTTCAACAGCACTATCATGATCTTCTTTGTTGGAGAAGTCCCCGCCACGCAGTATGCTGTCTTTCCTACCTTTTGGTTCGTCTTCATCATCGACATCAAGACTTTCGCCTTCCGCTTCTGGCTCATCTGCCTTCACAAGCCACGGATGAAAATCTTTTGCCGTTGATGAACGACTGATGGGTTTTTGGGGTTCAACCTTTTCAATGACACAAGATTCCTCTTCCTCGGATCCTTCCAGACTCTGATGCGGTAGGAACACTGCCGACGATATCTTCTCTTCAGAAGACTCCTCACCTTCCTCAACAGCCCCCCCAATCTCCGAAGCATGGCCCACAGACTCCTCTCGATCGTATGCATCGGTCCTTTCTTCCACACTGGTGTCCGCAATTGGGGGAGAGGATCTTGTCGGAGATAGCGTAGGTTGTTCAGACTGTGTCTCTTTACCACGTTCACTTGCTAGGTGTCGACTCTTTTGAAGATTGAAATAGTTATCGTCGTTGCTCTGGTCTAAGTAGGCTCCAGTAGAGACAGGGCTGGGCGACACGCGTTCCAAGCGCGATACAAACCGCGAATCCTGTAACTCCGGAACCAGAGTTTGCGAACCCTGGACGTCATTAGCACGCAAACGCTGTTGCCCCTCTACCTGTGTTCCCGATGGCAACGGCCGGTCTCGTTGAGTCTTGGACTCCCTCCGTTTAACTTTATCAACTGGAAGGCCCTCTTTGAAAAATCGAAGGCTGTGGCTCGCCTTGCGACTGCGTGTCGGTTCCATGCCGGCCAATACTTCAGTAATAGATTGCTCGACTTGACCATCTTGATGGCCAACAGCGTCGCCAGTTCCAATGGACCATGCCTTTTCTGGGCCTATGGACCTTTCGGTTCTCCAAGCTCGGTACTCACTACGTGGCTCATAGTTGCTTTCCAAATGACGAGAGTGAGAGGAGACACCGTCATTGCAGTCGAATGAACCACCTTCGTATGTTTCCAAAGGTTGTTCGGTCCTGCTATTCACGTGTGTGCGAGCTTCTTTTTCCGTACGCTCCAGAGACCGACCTCGTGTCCTACCCATTACAAAGGGGTCCAACTGGCTGTCAATGGCCGACATGATCTCCGTAGCACTAGGCATGGTGACGGGCCCAGGTGACGGGATCGTAAAAGCAGAGTGTGCCGACGAGGGTAATGAGGTGGAGGACTTGGTGCGGTTAGGATTGATATGTCTCTGAATAGCAGTCAGAGTCAAGAGAGCGCCTGAGGACTGTGACTGGTTCTCATGACGCGATCCACGGAGCGTCAGCTCCTGAATATTGTTGGGCACATGCTTCGCTTGGTTTGATCGGTTAGGTTGCTTATCGTCAGAGTGTGCGTAGTTTTGTTCAGATTCGGGCTGTCGCTGTTCTGTACGAGACGCAGAAGTGGGAGGGATCCCACGGGCAGAAGCAAGAGCTTGTGTTAGTAAGGAAGATCCATTGGATCTGGGGGTGACAAGCGGTGGCCTTGGCCTTTTATTACCCTGATCTCCATGGCCGGCGGTAACAGCCGAGGAGGGCGGAGGAGAGGATGGGACGGATACGGCAGGGAAGTATCCGGGGGATTGTGAAGAAGGGGGTCCGTCGATGACAAGAGGACGTGTATGGCCAGGAATTGGTCGGGAGCCAGTCAGAGCTGGGAACGAGGAGAAGGAGTCGTCAGTCGTAGAGCCAGTGGGAGCAGAGGTGGGAGTAGAGATAGCAGAGGTAGCAGAGGTAGCAGAGGTAGCAGAAGTGATAGATGTAGCATTGACATTAGCATTGGCACTGGGATGGGGAATTGGCGTGACTGGCAGGGACTCGCTCACCCGTGCAGCATATGCGGCATTTTCGGGCTGACAAGAAGGGCTGGACATGAGGTATACATCTGGCGGGAAGGACGGCCTTCTCGGGTTTGATCAGATTGGCTCAGTGGAAAATTAATGAAGGACAAGGGATGGAAAATGTGTGGTAATAGTAGTTTAGAGGTTACAAAGTAAATGCATGATGTGGTGTTTTTTTGGATTAGAAGAGTGGGTGGCGTTAATGCTTACCCGTTACCTCACTAGTTAGGTTCAATTCTGGTTGGAGAATCCCAGGTAGCACTTGGGTAGAAGCCAAGCAGCTAAAAGGCCTTCTATGTCACCACCCATATCCTCGTCATAGTGAGCTTCCAGGGCTTGGGATAAGTGGGGCATTCAATGCTTTTCTGGACCTAGCATAGGTAGTCTTAAAGTATCCAGTACCTTATTCTCAGTACAATAATACACCAGACAGGAGAAACTCGGTACTTCACTTATACTTGGCTTTTCCCCACCATTTCCTCAGCTGCCCAGATGCACGGTACCTACCTCCATACAGGTACCTGAATGTAGTGAATTCTGGCTCGTTCGTAAGGGCCGGATACTTCAGGTCGTTGACAACGCTTTGATGTTGTAGGTAACTTTCACCGACAGGCCTCCCGCGGCTTTCAGCTCTTGCGAGCCCCGGAACTAGCAGGGTTACAGCCTTTACGATGGCCGCCCAATGTAACCAACTGCCGGCCCGGCGGCTCCCACGTGTCCGGAGTCGGGTTCCAAATCCCTTGGCTCTTCATACTTAATCTGCAATGACCTAATACCTACCTGCCTAATGGTTCAAGCCAAGTCTATGCACTCATTGCTAGTGATCAATCCTAATAAAGCATTTCGGATGAATACAACAGTTCATACATACCTCAACGTATCTTTATAGAACTGAATGCCTTATGGTCAGAATTTTATTATTTTCATGGCTGCCTTCCTTGTGGTACCTACTACTACTCAAGCTACATTGCCCGCATAAGCGCGCCGGTAAGAATCATTGTGTATCTTTTCTTATCGTCGTTAGGACTATCGTCGAACAAATATTTGGGTAGTTACTACTCTCAACTACAAGATTTACTATTTACAATTAGACTCCACCGATGGGAAAGTATTACGAGAAACAAGGCGATCTATATCCCTCAGTGGCAGCAACTCCGAGACAGGAACCTGTTGGTGACGTCTTCGGAATCGCCGACAGCAGAGCTAGACTGTTTTATAGTGACAACACAATTATTGCTTAGCTGGTTTACTTGGCTCAAAGTCAAAAATCCTGACCGGTGTTATAAGTACTGTGTTGGCGCCATCGGTCACGTTTTATTTCTCGTACCTTTTACAGGTTGTCTGTGATTCCACCCTTGGCTCTGCCCTTGGGGAATCAGACGCCCCCGGATCTCGGATAATGCTCGTGAAGTTCTGCATGACCCCGAAGCATTAGAAGACAGGGTTGAGCAGGTATCTTATCCGAAAGCTTACGACGCTTCTTACTGCTATCTAACTCGCACATATTGATCCCCAGAGGAAACACGCCGTCCTGTTCGTCCTGTTCGTTGCGATCAACCAGACGGTATTATATAGGCCAACAGATACAGGTAAATAACAGAATAGCGCCATATGCGCGAGAATACCTCACTTGCTCATCAGTTCGTCTACGGTCACTCACTCACTCTCTCACTCTCTTTTGCGCCAGGGGATGAATATGGTTCACGGAACGGAACGCAACTTCCATCCGGGCGAGATTGGCCGATATTGGTCGGTCAAGCCCTTGTACGCATCACATACATAGTAAAAGGTATCGGTACCAACCGATAACCCACTTGGTCACTAGCTCATAGAGCACATCATATACGGGAATCGACTGGGGTATCTCGACAGCAATGATTGCAGATTGCTTCTCGGCCAATCATTCGACAACGTGCTTTTTTTGAATAATGGTTGATGCACGCATTGTTCGGGTTGCATACAGCTATCAACTGTGTGTTGCACATTGATCGCATCACTTGCGGGCGTTTGTCCGTCCTTTCCTTTGCAGCAGTAAAACTGGAGAACAGAGCTCGTCCTCTCATCACCTGTCGCTGTCTATCAAATAAGTATTGGGTACAGTCACCAACATGCTAACATCCCAATACCAACATTTGGGTTACTTTACTAAGGTTAGCTGAATCTATTGATTGCTCCAAATTATGAGACAATATGTGTTCCCAACTCGTATTTGTGAGAGTGGCCAGCCAATATTAAGGTGGCAAATGAGTATTATAGTAGTTCATAGTATGTGCATATTTGAATTGCAGCTTTTTGACTTGCTAACACAAAAATATATTGCCGCTAAAGGTTGGATCAACTTCTAGTCCTAATGCCTTTTGAAAGTAATAGGTACGATTACATGCCTATCTAGGTAGTTAACTCCTAGTTTGAGCCTGACTTAGATAAGAACTGAATGTCGTTGCTGCCAACGATTCTAGTATTATCTTGCTTATCCTGACAGACTGTCCGCACTTGATTCACATATAATACGGCAATAATATAGGAAGGGACGAGCACTTATTGTCTACTAGGACATCAATTTATATTATGCACAAGGAATAGCGGGAATAAACATGTATATTGTAAGTCCTTGTCTTGGTCTTTCCACGAAGACGACGGTATATTGAACCTTCACAGGTTCTTGTATTCGGAACTCTCATTTTATTGAATACACCGAGGACTAGTGTGTGATGCAAGATAAGTCTTCTGATGACCAGACTATCTCGGTCCGATAGCACCATCCATGAGTGATCACATCAATTAACTGTAGAGATTGGGTATGCGAGCTGTCACTCCCTATATGTGACCAACATGGTAAACCCACCAAACTACACCTCTAGATGAAACTATATGTCATTTAAAAGGGAAAAGCATATCAAACTCATAGCTAGATATGTCACTCATTGTCTCAAATAATATAGTCAGAATTACTTACCCTTAAGTCCAGAGGTCCTCAACAATTCAGAACCCTCATTCTGCTTCATAATGCCTTCATAGAGGACCACCACATCACGAAGGGTTCCTTTACTAGTATAAACAAATTTGAAGAAGATTATACCTATTGTCAACTTTCTGGTCATGGGGCGTACCCCCTTGCGGAACCAGGTGCTTGGTATTTCTGCCCGGCAGCCGAGCCTAAGGTTAGATGACGAGCCCACTGAGCTCATGCTGAGTAGTAAGATGGGTTAGGTTACTTTCTGGATTGGTATTTGCTCGGTAATCGTATGCACATATTTCGATATTGAAGCATACTACTTTCGAGCTTTAAGTCAATAAATACGCAATACATACCTACATACATACGATGGTAGGTGAATGGATAACAGTACCTGGCATGTACCCACAACCCAAGGTACAACAATTGGCATTTTACCTGGTCCTAAAGACGGTTCAATAGTACCATGACGTCAGTGGAAATGACAAGACGCGTTAAGTCGCGTACCCGACGTGCTCTAGGTTAGTTCATTTTTTGCAGTACTGTACGGTAAATTAATCCGTAAGATGACATACCATACCTACTCCCTTCTGCTGTACCAGTTAAAAAGAAAAAGGGGAAGGAAAAAATTGCTGAGCCACATGTGACTTAGGTAACACTGAAAACTTTACATCTACCTATCTAAAATATCACTCCTTTGCACCTCAATTGTGAACCAACCAAAATTAAGTCGTGAAACAAAATAGAAAAATCACAGCCAAGATGCCGCCCAAACGCCGTTCAACAGGGCCTAGTGCGCCATCTAGTAAGAAGGCTAAGGCAACACCAGAGCCCACACGCGAAGAAGAGACCTACAAACCGCCTCGCAGCGAGCGCTGGTCAGCCGTTTCAGCGTCCGCAAATGCAGAGGCCGACTATAGGATACGTTGGAAGGATGAAAAGAAAGCATATTCCTATATTACCCTGTGCAGGGCTCTCTACCTAGAAGACGACGACGATGAAGACGAAGATGAGGACGAGGAGGACGAAGAAGAAGAAGAGGAGGAAGAGGAAGAGGGAGATGAGGGTGAAGAGGAGGAGAGCGATGCATCAGACCAGATAGGACCACGCTGCGGAAAGAAGCGCTGCGTGTGCTTCAAGCCGCTCGCCGCCAACCCGGACCACCCGTGGGTCATCAGCCAGGCTGGCTTCTGGAAATTTGATGCCCAGAGCATCCACTCGAGCCTGCGGATCCCGGACAACTTTTCCATGTACACGTTCAACGACCATACCGCGTACGGCTCCATTCAGGTCATACAGAACCTGTTTCTCGACTTCGAGGAAGCTGCCAAGGAGAAGCGCGGCGAGTGGCGGGAGCAGTGGGCCGTGTGCGAGGGCACGGTCCACTGGCTCTTGCATAGTGCTGGAAGTGATTACATGCAGTAGGACCTCCGTCTCTCCCCGTTTTCCTACTTGCTTCTCCCTTTTATCCTAAGGTTAGGTATCTAAGGGCTTGCTTATGCTGGAGTATATGGCCTTGATAAAGTTTGGTTCTCTTGGGCTTCAACAGACATGCTGAATGCTTGGTCACGAAGCGAACTGCGTGCCTAAAGTTCTGCGGTTTCCACTATTACTAACATATCAACAGGATTGGTGACGCGGATTATGCGCATAACACTGCGAAGCTCGTCGGACGCATGTTTCTCGCCATGCTGGCCCAACTAGACGATCTCGGGCTCATGGGGGATGGCACCGAGGTCAAGAGCCTCGGGTGCACTATGGCAATGTACATCGCCCTAGCGGCCGAGATGCGGGAGTTTGGCGTCCTGGGTCGCTCGCGCAGGAAATACACAGGGAAGAAGGCGCTTCAGCCCGATTTCTTCGACGACGCGGTCCTCTCGTACGCCAACAAGCGCGGCGTCACCCTTCGCGGCTCGCCTAACATTGAGGAGCTGGTGGCAGATTTAGTTGCCGACGTAGAGCTGCCCCAAAAGAACGCCAAGGATCCCTGGGCTTGGAAGGCTGAGTTCAAAAAGTACGAGAAGATGTATGCTGGCGTTGCCCCTTACGTTAAGGCCACTGCCAGCATTGGCGGTGATAGCCTCGACATTACTACTTGGTCAGCTGCCCAGCGCAAGCAGGCATCTTTTGATAAGAAGGACCCTATCGGAAAGGCCAGCATGGACGCCATTAAGAAGGGATTAGTGATGCAATTAGCGTAAGAATATGCTGTAGGCTGTAGCCGACCAGCTATATGCCAATTAGCTCAACATACGAGCTTGAATTGTACTATCGAACCATCTTCAAATTTCAGCGTTGGAGGATATGTCAGAAATTTTGACACGACCTGCATTATGCACTTGTAGAACACACCTAATAAAAACCAAATTGCATCGCTTGCATTAGTAATGCTAGAGAAGAAGCCACAACTTATCATAAAAATGCTAGGTTATTCAAAAACGTGGGTTGTTACATTTCTTGTTGCCTGCTACCCCTCTACAGGCATCCCTCTACAGGCATTTATGACCGTAACAAGCTACACACCCCCATAACGAAGATACAGAAAAGAGCGTCATTTCGTACGGCGGTGAGGATCTGTCCATAACGGAGTGCATGACGCGCATAGTTCTTGGCCTGACCCGGCAACATGCCCGAAATAGTCCACATCCAACCCGACGGTGTGAACCCTGCGCTTTGTTCCGTCATATACCGCGAAGTGAGTAGCACGGCTTCGACGCTTGTGAAGATATAAAAGAACCAGGCACGTGCCTGTTCAAGATCCTGCGCCCCGAGCATACCGGTTGTCTGTAGTTCACCTGTCTCCCGCTCAACCTTGGTGCCAGTAAACGTCGTAGAGAACGCCACGTAGATACCTAGCCCCAAGGCAAATATGGCGTGCAGGATGCGCCAAAGATTTGCATTATTACTCTGCTGAGGCTGTTCGCCTTGCTGCATTGGGTTGGGCCCACCTGCCGCACCGAAAAGCCCGTCTAGTCCTCCCATGCCTGCGAAAGGGTTGTTGCCATCCGCGCCGCCTGGTCCACCAGGCATGCCACCTGTCATCATCTTTTGGAGCATCTGCATCATGGGGTCTTGATCCGTGCCTTGCATTCCTTCCATACCAGCCATCGGTGAGGGTCGGTCGAGGAACGGGCTACCGGTTCCCGCTGGAGGGGTACCGGTACCGGCCGGCGACGGATTGTCGAAGCCCAGCATCATCTGACGAAGCTGCGCTTCAGACATATTGGAGGAGCCATTTTGTTGCGGGCGGGCTGTCGCTTGTGGTTTGTAGTAGTGCTGCGATAAGTCGACTTCCTCCGGGTCCGCGTGAGCGTCTGGTGAAGCGGCGGGGATTGAGGTAGCAGCGGGCATTGGTGGCGTAGACTCAACACTGGTCGATGGTTGCGAGGGAGGATCTGCCAACAGTAATTAAATACCGGCCACGATAATTTTACATAAGATGTGCTAACCTTTCGGAATGCCACCACCCAAGCCTGTAATCCTATCGAGTCTTGAAGTTCCTCCGGCTTTAATCTTGGCCTCTCGGCGCTGTTTGCGCAAACGAATCTGTTCAGCTGCGCGAGCTGCGGCGGCATCTTCCGAGGACAGACCTTCTGCCATGGTTGTTTCAGAACCGGGACAATGTTATTGCTGATTGTAGCTCAATTTGCAATGGATAAAGAAAGATCAAAAGTAATAGCTGTTCGTTTGTCTGTGTGAAGTAGCCCTGAGACAAAGATTACATAAGGTAAACGTGCATCATCCAATAAATAAAGCACACGGAGGGACGGGTGACAGCGCAGCACAGAATGACGGAGTGACACCACCTCAACAGGCTAGATAGTACAAGGTACCTGTAGACGGTGTGGCGTTATCGATAATGTACGTATGCTGTACATGCAGGGTCTTGCCAGAGATGAGCTCTAAAACTTTACAGGGGTTCCTGCTGGAAGAACGTCACCCTGTCGCAAATCTAAAGTTGTTCTGCCATACAATTTTTTGGTCCAAACTTCACGGTACTAGAAGCCATATTCCTCCCTTTCCCTGTCGGAAGGACAATGCACCGTGTTCTAGCCTCAAAATTGCTTAATAGCGCTCTTAACCTCGCAGAGCGCCCTGCTAGATTAGAGTTGCCTGTATTTCTCTGTCCCTCCGTCAGAACCTCACCAAGATTCCCTTTCCATTCTCAAGGTGCATCTCGACTTCAAGATGCATCGTGGAGAACGCCAGGACGGCTCTTGCATTTGCAAGCTGATTCTTCAACCACCACTGCACCTGTTTCCGACTTGAGTGGCCAGCAAATTATTCCTACCCGGAAACTCCCAAGCCAATGCAGGGGGTGCGGTGCTCTGTCGCAGACTACCGCGCCGAACCAGCCAGGCTACTTTGACCTGAACCGCAAAGCTGTAAAGAAATATCTCGGTATCGATGAAACGCCTCGACATTTGCGAGAGGAAGACAAGCTATACCAAGATGTTCTCAAGCAACTGGACCAATCTTTACTTGAGAAACAAGGCGTCGACGTCAAAGCACTCGCCCTAAGCATCCCTCCTGTCGAGTCGCAATCGCAAACGCCGCCCAGTAAACCCCTATGTGAGAGGTGTCATCACCTAATGCACCATCACACTGGAGAGTCTATATACCACCCGAGTATCGAGTCTATTCGCGACACTCTTCTTGAGTCCCCCTATAAATACAACCATGTCTACCATGTGCTCGACGCAGCCGACTTTCCCATGTCCTTGGTACCCAAGATATCACAGATCATCGATATGATGCCGTTGCGTTCAAAGAACCGTAGATCAAGAGCGGGCCGATTCTATCATGGTCAGAAAATCGATATAAGCTTTATTATAACTCGAGCCGATCTGTTGGCGCCGACGAAGCCTCAGGTAGACAGTCTTTTCCCGTATTTGCGAGAGGTGCTACGCGATGCGCTGGGACGCACTGGTCGAGATGTTCGCTTGGGCAATTTGAGAGCAGTCAGTGCCAAGAGAAGTTGGTGGACAAAAGAGCTAAAGGAAGACATCTGGAAGAGAGGTGGCGGAGGCTGGATGCTGGGCAAGGCCAACGTCGGAAAAAGTCAACTGTTTGAGGCTGTTTTCCCCAAGGGAAGAATGGACTGGGATCCATCGAAACATCAAATCACAATTGACATGGAGGCTAAGGCGCTGGAGGATCTCAACAAGCACCGAACCTTAGATGAAGAAGAACCGGCAGAGAACGACTGTCTAGACGAACTCTCGCTATTACCTCCGGCACCAAAGGAGACTCAATATCCCGAGATGCCTCTCGTCTCAGATCTTCCCGGAACAACAGCGTCACCTATCCGAGTTCCATTCGGCAACGGTCGGGGAGAATTGATCGATCTACCTGGCCTAGAGCGCTCCAAACTGGAGCAGCATGTCAAAAAGGAACATCGGCTATCCATGCTAATGCATTCCCGCATTGTCCCGGAACAGATGACGATAAAACCGGGGCAGTCGTTGCTTCTTGGAGGATTTATTCGTATAACGCCTCGCGAACCTGCCCCCATGATGTTATCTTACGCTTTTACGCCTATCGAACCTCATGTGTGTAGGACGGATAAGGCTATTGGCATTCAAAGCCAAACAAATGACATCAATGTCGAAAATATCTCCGTACCTGGGACCGCAGAGAAGATTGCGCTTGCGGGCTCGTTCGAACTCAAGTGGGACGTTACGAAACAGCGGACAGGACCACTGACAAGGAAGGACGCTGTTAATTTGAAAGTGGAGCGTCTGCCGTATCGTGTCCTTTCTACCGATATCCTCATTGAGGGCGTCGGTTGGGTGGAAATAGTTGCACAAGTTCGAACGAAAGATCTGTTTGCGCCACGACCCTCCACGGAAGAGGAAACTTCAAAAGTTAACGATGAGCCCACAGATGGGCTATCAGCCATGGAGCGGCTTGAGGCCCTCGCAGAAATGGAAGAGCAGAGGAAGAAGCGGGCACCACCACCGCCGCCTAAGGAGCAGAAGCCAGTAGGCGAACCAAATTGGCCAATTGTGGACGTATACAGCCCGGAAGGGAAGTACATTGCCTGCCGCAAGCCCATGAACGGCTGGATGTTAAACAAGCCGAAAGTCACGGCTGCATCGCAAAGGTCCAGACCAAGAAAGAGCATGAAAGGCGCCAAGAAACAAGAAAAGAAGATGCGGCGCGAGAAAGAGGCTGCTCACAATATGGCGACACCTTAGCTAGTCTCATGAGAATGCTGATCTTGACATGTACATATTATTGTGTAAACAGTCATGTATACCCCAAAGCTGTATTAAATCTATATAATAGACAACCACGTACCTATAATACCTGAAAATATATATCAGAGAATATATCAAAGAGAAATACATAGGTAGTAGTACTTTTGAAATTAGAGTTTACTCGTGTAGGTTCTGTAGGTGTTTGCTTGATATCAGGTACTCGAATGGCGCCAGCACAGTGCCAAGCAAAGAGAGACCCCTTGAGCCAGGCTCCCGGGTAAGGCGACTCGGCAAGATCCGAGCCTCCCAACAATCAGTTCCGCTGATAAGGGATTCATTAACCAGTAAAATGAGGGGCGAATCTAAAATGATGTGAATGTTCTAGTTTAAATGCATACATACTACCATTGCTATGGAAATCCATCCACATGATAGTGTCACGCCGTCCATGTGGTATGCTGGCTAAAAGCGCAGGGATAGAGTATGCGTCCTTCTAAATTAGTCCAGTTGCATTTTACATGTCATGATATGTGGACGAGCAACTCGACGAGTCAACCACAGCACTTGTTGCCCCTCATCTAAATTCGGCCGCCCGTAAGCTTCCTTGCTTCTTTCCGTCGATTTACAATCTAGATATAAAGAGGACAAGATTTGCTTAGAGAGCTTCTAGAGCTGCCTTCTTACGTCACTCCGGGGAATAGAGCGAACAGCCAAAAAACAAAAGGCTCAATGATCCTCATTCCCTATACACCTATACCTATACTTACCCTCGGCATGTTCAAGGTTCCCCTCGGCGATGAAGGTATCCCCAAAATCGTACCACGAAAGCCACTGCCAATCAGATATATCGCGCAAACACAACACGTATATGAACCTTATTAATAATAGACTTTGCCTGCGGAAGCCGTACCTCTAAAAGTCAATTAACGTTTCGTGTGGACTTGATCCCTACCTACCAACTATTTACTTTACCTTACCTTACCTACCTACCACACAAAGCAGCCGCATATTGGCGTTAGCACACTTCTTCGCGCTCGCTCCCACAATCTCTTTCTCAAGCTGTCGAGACGAGACATACACACAGAAACAGACCGTTTCCTATCACCATCATGTCGGCCAACCCACGCGCGCAAAGGCAGCAGCGGCAACAACAAGCCCCCGCAGTCCCTGGTTCACAGACGCGTGTGGTGGAAGCACCCTCGGGTTCCGCGACACAAACAGACACCACCAGCGCACCCGTATCGCCACAACCACCCACGATCCTGCGTTTACGAGGCGCATACCCCTCCTCCGAACACCGCGTCCAATGGGCCGAGAACGTCGTCGATAATGAAGGATTAGGTCGGAAGAGCTCTAAAGGTATGTTGACGTTCACCTTATCTTACCTACCTACACAGGTCGTTGAAACGGCTATTACTACTCTGCATTATATAACCTCTTTCAACTCCTAATTAATTTCCATATGTCCAGTCTGCTGTATATACCACGCGCCTCGAGCTATGGGCGAGTCATCAGATGAGTCGTCCTCAGACTCATCATCTTCGTCATCCTCCGACTCCGACTCCGACTCCGACGATAATGCCCAGTACGACGCAAGGGAGAGAGCGCTGGCGCAGCGTAGGGCGAGGGAGCGACAACAGAATCGTGGTGGTAGTAGACGCAACGACTGCCCACCCGGACACGACCACGACCACGACCACGACCACGATCACGATCACGAGCAAGACGGTAATAGAGGAAGAGAGGACGGGAAACGGAAAAAGATGACTCGTCGACCGAGTCCTAACGCGTATGAGAAACAACCGCGACCGAAACCGCGCAAGGACGGCGGCGGTGGTGGTGGGAGTGATGGGCCGTCCAATCCTTCTGGCCCAGGCTCTAGGATTGGCGCATAAGGAAACGAAACGTTGAATGAACGCCCGAGATTTTTCACCTTTCTTCGCGCAGAAACAATATTAATGACGAGACAGAAAAGGAGAAGGGGTGGATGATGGGAATCAAACAAAACTTCTACTATTCATACCCATATTGATATCAACTCTTTTCCCAATGGAATTGATTGGCATGGCAAGGCATGGGAGGAACGTAATAACGAAGATATGGTACCAGAAAAAAGGATGGGATGGTAATATGGTTTAGCTTTCCAGGTCTTACAAACGGACACAAACACAGACCGGACCAGACCAAAATCTATATATGTATGAACCGAAGCGGCAGATCAATAGCAGGTGTTCATTCAAATCTGCCAGGGCAAGGCTACATAACTCTTAATAATAACTAACGCCCGCTCACTCAACTTATAATGCAAAAGAAAGCATCATCCTAACATACATACCTACTTACCCACGTTCCTATAGGTATAGGTACTGCTAGTCTCGGCTATATAGTGAAAAAGTGAAAGGAGCCGGTGGTTGAGATGGACAATCCGTTGCCTAACATAGGTAGGTACTCACCCCTACTGGTTTTGAGTAGCCAATCAGTCAACCACTTAGTCTTGAACCTCTCTCTCTCTCCTTTTAATACGACTAGATACCTACCTAGCTAAAGGATAATACCCCCCTTTTCACGCTGTCTGTACACTAGGCAAGTACTTATAAAAAAGAAACCACCGCATTCATTTGTTGCTCAAAAGGAACTTGGTACATACACACTCATCTATCTATCTATCTATCTATCTACCTACCTACCAACCTACTCGACTTGATCAGTTCAGAGCTTTCGGGAACTGAAAGTATCTCCAATAGTATTAACAAAGGGAAAAACAAATAAATAAATAGCAATATGCTGCTGCTGATCCAGCTCTATTCTGACCGAGGTACGCAAAACAGATCAGGCTAGCTGGCTGCAAAAAATGAGATCATGATGTTTAGATAGATAGGGGAAACGTATCACCAAAAAAAAGGGGGGACACAAAAGGGTCAACCATCGATAAAGAATAATAGAAGTCAGCAAAGCACCTGTGTATATAGCCTTGGTAACATCTGCGTCACATGGATGTAAGAGCGACGAGCGGGTGGTATTATATATCTATAGCCTCATTATACCCGACAGACGTGTATGTAACACTTGTTTGCGATGCGCGTTCATTACGTAGCTCGGCAGCAAAGAATTAAAAATAAATAAAAAAGGATATGTACCGAAGAAAACCACAACAATTTGTCCCAGGGAAAAATTAAGCGTGCTCTGTTGTGTTGCGCAGTTGTGTGCTATTATGCCGTGTAATGCCATGTAATGCCATGTAATGCCATGTGATGCCATGTGATGCCATGTGAATGCAATGCCTGTTGTGTTATGCCACACTGTGCCATGCCAAGCCATACCAAGCCGCGTTCGCTTCGTTCTGTTGCGTCGTGTTGCGTCCCTTCTCACGCTCGGCCAGACATGGCATCTAAAGCCAAAGGTTCTACAAATTTTGGCTTCTTCACATATTCAAACCCCTCACTTTTGATACCTGTTTTGCTACATCTCTCTGCTTCTCCTATTTCGAGACCCTATACATCCTCCCTGACGTGCCAAGATTTGCTGGAGACCATCAGACTCTTTCTATTTTGGAGGGATCCCTCGTCATTCCTCATGGTATCAAGGCACTTCTCCAGTAAAATGCTGGCTCTCGGCTTCCCCTCTCATTCATATACCGTCGTATAGTATTTTGTTGTATTGTGAATTGCTGGTGCATGAGTCCTAACGTCCAAAAGGCGCCTAGCTTAAGACTCGATAGATGGAGTGGCCAATACTAGTCTCTTCGCCGATTCGGGTGGTCCCCCCCGAGAAATTTCGGGCAAAGCTAAGTGAAATCGTGCGTTCGCTCTCCTCATTGATCTCTACGAGTCGATAAGAACGATACGGAAATCATACACGGTAGGCGTTTCGGTTATTCTATAGTGCAGCCAGGTTCTCAAAGCCTTATTGTTTCTTCCAGTGCAGTTTCCGCATCATGTCTCTTCTTTAGTTGGAACGGGTAAAGAAAGTATTGGTAACCCCATCATGCTGGGAACCTGCTTTCTCAACACTCCCTTCTTGCGTTGTTCAGGCCGTGGAACGCCTTGTATGGCACGTGGTTCCTTCATCAAGCTTGGATCCAACCTTGCAGGCATTCTTGTTATCACCGCCCGGTATTCACCAGGGAATTTGGCGTTTGGCATGGGTACAGAAGCAGTGCGCCAGAGATGATCGGATGTGTCCGTAAGGTAAGATGGCAACTTGACAGGCTTGGAAGGCAAGCCAGTCGAAATCCCGTGAGAAGCTCGTATTGTCGAAAGACGGGATAGCCCGGAAGTGAGTCCCGGTTTGCCACGAGCCTTCTTAGCCAAGATTATTTCGTCGAAGAGGCGAATTACTGAGTTCGTCGGTGGTTGTGTCTCTCGGAAATGGATAAACTCATTAAAAGCTTATCTTTCGTTAGCGCTAGAACACATTTTCCCAGACGAGAGACGGCCTGCTTGCTTACCTTGGGTCTCCTTCATCATTCCGGCGTAGTCTTGTTGATCATAGGGTAAGCTCTTGATAAATCCGTTCATATCAAAAGCATACAACTGGCCATTGCTCTTCTGTTGCTTGGACGGGCGCCCGAGGTGTCTTCGATATGTGTAGAGCAAACTTGCTTGGCATCGCACAAAGGCCGCCCGTATCTTGTCAGTGTTGAAAGCTACCGGGCATACTAAGCTTACGCAGCCAAGGCAGCGACCATGGGAAGTGGCACCACAACCTGAGCACTTGTAGCATCCATCCCCTTCAGATCGCTCATCACATATTGTACATATGAGGTTGACGTCGCTGGTACTGAGATTGAAGCAGTGGCCCTCAACCCATACTGTTGTTTCTGTGTTATGAACTGGCTGCACAAGCATATTAGGCATGATTGTAGACGCAGCGAGAGTGGACTGTGCGTAGGTTGACGGGGCGTAGCCGCCGTAGCCGCCATACGATGACTGCGAATCGATGGATATAGCAGAGATGGATAAGTTATTCTGGTGCCCGTTCAAGAAAGGACCGTGAGGTCGATGGAAGGGAGCTTGTCCAAACGAAGAGCTACGACGACCTTTCTCTTCAAAGTGGCCGGATCTCTTCTCACGCAAGGTTGCCGAGAGGGCAAACCCGGAGTCGCTCTTCGAGATTGGAGTCGAGGGCATAGGCGGAAAGTTAATGGAAACAGGAGAGACGGACGACTGTGGGCTGGTTTTGTTGGACTTGCTGGTAGTTGGACGCTCAGCCGCTCCTGGTTTTGCGCTTGCAAAAGCATTGAACACAGGAACCCTGATCGCTTCTTTTGGCTCAGGCTCTCCAAAGGATGAGGAATTTTGAGCCACCCACTTCGCGAAAGAACTGGGCTGTGCCCTTTCATGAAACAACGAGCCATTCTCCGCGGAAAAGGCGTCATAGGGGTAGGACTCCATAGCATATGGCGGCGGCCCAGTTGTCACACCATATCGAATAGCGTGAGGGGCAGCAAGCTGTAGCAGCGAGAGGATTTTGCGTCGAATTTGTTTGGGAAGACGAACTGGTTGAGAAGTCGCGTCAATAGTGTCCTTGTCGAGATCAACGAGGACATAATCGTCATCTGGGAGTTCTATGTTGTCATAACGCCGCTCAATACCCACTATATAGGGGCACGGCGCATCTAGAGCAGATAACAACCGAGCAGGCAAGATTGGTATGAAGATGCTAGCCCACGTAAGAGGATATAAAAGGCTCGCCAAAGCATGGGACGCCAGGTGAAGCATCGCGGTGTGGGAAGAGAGAAGGATGATTCTCGACTCGGACATCGCATACTCAAAAAGGGTAACAATGTTTTCAAGTGACAAAGATCTAAAGAGCGCATACAGATCTGTATTGCGGGAGCCAGGAATCTCATTGACCGCTTCGGTCCGAGCATAAAGTCGAAGTTCTCGCACACCAATTTCAACCTGAGTTTTGGAACTCAGTGGGCTGAAGGCTTCCGTACACAAGTTTATCACGTAACGCTCTAGCGGTTGCCACCGGCCAACCCGCGGGGAACTTGCGGGAACTCGTAGTACACCACCGTCCGTCATCGGCACGATAACGGCCCGGAGCCAGTCTTTCCAAAATCCCACTCTGGTAGCATCACGTCCGAGAATACCATACGCTCGGGGGATCCAAAGTCCACTTTCACCAGCAGTTAGCCCGTCGATCTTGGACGCGGCCCCATGCCTAAGGGGACGAAGCATCTCGGCCATCAGGCTGATTTTCTCCTCCACAGCACTGATTTGCTCATCGAGCGTCTCGCGCGCCGACGATCCTGACGGTATGGCCGGTAGCTTAGCAAGTAACTGCGACAAATGTGCACGTTCGGCCGCAAGTCTTGCTCCCAAGCTACCAGCAAGCTCACGCTCTTCCTCGCTCATATGACTTTGTCTCCATTGTTCGCACCTCTTCTCAATGTCTTCCGCAACATCCGTTGTGAGAGCCGTCCATACAATAACAGTTACACCATAGATCTTCGAGTTATCGTCCGACGTCATCGTGAATCCATGCCATGTCGACCGCGGCCGCTCGTCCGACGATACAATCTGAATGTCATTGGGAAAGGCGAACATGGGCACGTAATCCGGGAATCTCCCTCTCCTACCGGGATCTTCGTTGGTATCACGAGGGGGGTATCTATCGAGTAACTCGGGTTCGAATCGCCGCTTCAGGGGATGCATATCGGGATCAAGGTTGAGAGGCTGAGGGGGAGGAATAACTGAGTTGTAGTTACTTAGCCTTTTTGCTGTTCGGACGGAAGCTGTGTTGCATACATTAGTACAGAACAGAATCTTCGTAGTCAGGATCGAAGAACCCTGCAAGGGGGCTTCCCGTCCGATGTTCGAATTGGGGTCATACCGGGTCTAGGAGTAATGGGCTGTTTTCTCGAGCTGTTCATGTCTTTGAAGCTGATCTTTCGCCGTATGCTCCCTCTAATGCTGCCCCTAATGCTTTTCAGAGGGCTCATCCTTCCGTTGGCATTCTCGTCCGCTTTAATCCGTTCTGCTCGTGGATTTACCATTGGCGGCCTCGTCTGCGTTTTTGCACCAGCGGAAAAGCTGAGATCTTCCAAGAAATTCTCCCTCTCAGCGGCAAATTTAACAAGAGCTTTGTCAAAATCAAAATCGATTATAAGCCCATCCGCTCGATCAAGTCCCGCTGGGGACTGACTGGGTCTGATTGTAGTACTGCTCCTGTTGCTTCTTGTGTTGCCATCCACTTCTTCCAGCATATTGATTGAATTTGACATAGAGACTCTAGAAAGTCTGTTATTGGAATTCTGGCGGGAATGTCGGGCAGAGCGCTTGTGATCAAGGACGGCTGGCTGAGTATCGGAAGGTTCGTCGGGTTCGCCATCTTCGACAATGGTGGTGTTCACTTGGCTTGGCGTCGCGGGCACGGGAAAGTCATTGTACGATACGGATTCTATGCCCGCGATCCAGAAATAGTCCGCAAGCGGTGCCGATGAGTTATCCATAGCATTGCAGCCCGTGGCCGACCCCAATATCTAGCTACAGCGTATAGAAGAAGACAAATATAGGAGGTACTCGGAAATTCGACAAATTAGGTGACAAAAGAGCTACTCCGATTTTGTGAAGAGCTCTCAAGAAATAAGTTCACCAGTTGTAGAGGTGCATCAGGAGGAGATAAAACAACACTGCAATCAATCCCTTAGTACCTTGGTATATGGACAACTTCGACTAGAATGTTTGACCAATACCGTGTCTTGCCAAGTGAACCAACAGCGGAAGTACAATGAGTTGGAGCTGACAATGAGTCTGAAAAAGGCACTGGTTCCCCGATCAACGCCTAACTCGCCTGCAAGACTGGCCAGGCCCGGGACACCCCAATCCGAGGCGTATTTATACCAGAAGCAACCCTTGGATAACTCGGCCGATAAATAGGTTGGGGTTGAAAGAAAACGTCTCTCTCTAACGAAGAGTTTGTGACACGGTGAATTAGTAGTCGGAATTATACCTGACTGTCAGACAGTTTCCAAATTGTCAGTATCTGGGGCTTATTTTTCTTTTCGGATATAAGACACAAGGATGGTCCATGTAATAGAGTTTTAAACTCCGGTTTGACAGGTCGGGAGAAGTGATTTAGAGTGAATGTAAAATGCAAGAAGGGCGAGCGGGTATGTTGTCGGTGTGCAATGTGCAGTCGAGTTATTTCGGACGCTTGGTTCGAAACGTTCCCTTGCGTGCTGGATGAATAGCGTATGTGTGTATGTATGTATGGGACGAAATTTGTCTTTCGAGACGCACCGGTTGCAACAAGTTACAAGACAGTAGCAATTATTTGGAGTGGTGCGGCGACTTAGACAGACATGCAGTGCGCCGGTTACACATGCGGGCGTCGCTGCAGTCGTTTATTCGATCGGATGGAGGTACGGAACGAGGACAACAACGGCACTGATAATCAGGTACCACTGGTCTCGCTGCCTAGCGCTACCCAAAGTACAATCGAGATGGGACGGTGGACGGTGGACGATGGAACACTGGACTTGGGGAACTGGGAAACGGGTGAACGGGGGAGCAGATCAGACTAATAATAATAGGATAAACACCCAGTATCGCCGTTTTCGAAATCGACAACAGTTTATTTCTATGCTTCCTCCCGGCATGCAAAAGAAAAAGGAGAGAGAGAGAGAGAAAAGGGGGGGATATGAGAAAGTCAAGCAGACTGCTGGTCATGCAAGAGAGAGAAAAAGAAGGGGTCTCCCAAGAGCCAATGCAGAGCACATGGGGGTTTAAAGATTGAAGATGGTGGTCTACCTACCGTACCAGTGATGGGATACATGCCTACCTTACTGTGACAGCATGCAGAAGTAGGGTGTTTGATCTCTCACTACCTTACAACAACGTAATGTAGTTGGTTGGTACGGAGAGGTTGTCGGCACGCTAGTGGGATCTCTAGGTCCTCAGGGAGAGGGGCATGTTGAAAATTGAAGAGAAGCTCTAGACTTAGGTAGGCAATTAGGGAGTTAGACTACTTAGGTTAGGCTAGTTCACGAGCTAGCTTAGCTCACCTGAGGCAATACGGCTTTCTCGCAACGGGTTGAATGTGTTGGCCTAGAGTTGTAGTCCAGACGAGAAGCAACATGTCTAGAGGACTTTTGTCAATCCTAATATGTGGATAATAACATGATAAACGGTAATAATCACGGTACTAAGTTACCACACGTTACACGGGTGAAGATAAAATAGTAGTTTATTAGAGATAGTAAAAATAATACACCTGCGATAGCCATCCATTATACCCAGGTACCGTTGCCTTACCTACTTCTAAAAGAAGAGATACTACAACAAATATACCCCTTAATTGGTACCTAATGGCACCTCTTATTCGCATGCGCACCTCAAGATACTGGCGTTTGTGCCCCTCAATATAAGTACCTAACCTAGGCATTATGCCTACCATCCAAGTTAGCTAATGGATATAATTTGCAGATCTTAAGAGGGAGTTCGGGCAGTTCGTTTCTCACCCCACCATCCTTCTCACCCTTGTCTTGTGTACCTACCTACATACAGACATGTATGTATGTATGTATGTATTTACTTACGGGTATCAATTAACACATACCTCCCCCTTTGATGTTATGTGTCTTTTCTTCTGGTAACAATTCTATACACATATACTGATTTGCTACTTGTGCATCTATGTACAGTAACTTTCTAGATATGTATAAGCGCTTAAGCTTATTTATATACGGTGGAATGGCCAAACCCAGGCATGTGGCTCCCTCGAAATTCCTTTCTTGGTCGGGTCCGTCGTCATGCTCAGCAACACCATAGGTACAGTACTACTACATACATATGTATGTTGGGTATGCATGTATGTGTGTAGGTACCATACTCAGGATGGCATTTGTATGCGGAGTGGAGGATCCCATTCCTAGCTCTTTTCAAGTTCCTACAGTCCGATGCAAAACATATTTATTATCCTTTTGGTTACGCCGGAAAGCTACGGCTACAGTTCCCCTTATGAAACGCCAACCTGCAAACGCGACTAGTGATCGTTCCTTAGCGGCCTGCGCTCCACAACAGGTACAGATTTGACAAGGGGGATCTGCTTATAGACAACCAATCCATGTCGAGCTACCTACCTAGGCTCTAGGTAAGTAGCACAGTTTCCAATCCGTCCAATTGAAAACAGTTGTCTGCCTCCGTATGGGGGAGGAAAAGGTCAAGAGAGTCTTCAACTCGGCTCACGGCGTATGGTCACCCCTTATACACAGTTATGAGACAAATATATTATGTGTTACAGAATTAAGCACGCATCATGTCCAGCCTGAAATCTATTATTCTAATACCATTTTCTTTGGGTGACAACTGAGAGTACAGCTCGTTCGTCCGTGGGCTCATCGGTGACTTAGCGCCCTGCCTAGTCGCCGGTGCATGTGATTCCTGCCTACCTATTCTGTATAGGGCCTAAAAGCTTATGTAGGTACATACATGGTAGACATTTGAGCCTCGTTACCCTTTTGTCCATTGGGGCACAAATCCGGCCTGTCTACCCCCAGTGGAATGTTGGTTCGTATTTGAGCCACCAAAAAAAAAAAATTAAAAAAAAATTCCGTGTGGTAAGATGTGTTTGTCTGTATGTAGGTATAGGGATGGGTAGGTATGTGGGCGTGTACGTAAACATCCCCGAAGTATAGAACTTCTACCTGGTATAATGGTCCTTTGTTGCTCGGGCCTATTTACCAATCATCGGTGCCGGCGGTGACGGCGTTAACCCCTTACGTGTAATAAAGACAACTTATTTCCGAATTGCATTGTCGCATTGCGAGCGAGGCCCAGAGATGAGGGAGACCACGAAGATGCGGTCGCGAAACTTTTTTTTTAGCAGGAACTAGATTGGTCTCTCTATTTTTTTTTTTTTTTCGGTATGCAGAATAAGTTATGTAGTCATGTACAGTACATACTTCTCATACCGGTATGTTGTCCCCACAACCA
>Ga0247782_1000120_pt1 | contig 104291 bp, 95 predicted proteins | sample UWRJL019104C5_FD_179928 | JGI IMG/M metagenome (GOLD analysis project Ga0247782, IMG submission 179928) | Plant litter microbial communities from Arlington Agricultural Research Station in Wisconsin, United States - UWRJ-L019-104C-5 | ecosystem: Environmental > Terrestrial > Plant litter >... | reverse complement strand
AAAAAAAAAAAAAAAAAAAAAAAAAAAAAAAAAAAAAAAAAAATAAAAAAAAAAAAAAAAAAAAAAAATTTTAAAAAAAAAAAAAAAAAAACTATAATAATAATAAAAAAAAAATAATAAAAAAGAAAAAGCAAAAAAATGCTAACTAGTTAATAAAATAACTTTAGCTAAAACAATAATAAATATAATAAAGCGTGCTAATTATATTTTATAAAATAACTAATAAAGTAATTATAAAAAACTTATAATAATGCTTGCTATAAATTAACTAAAGTATATAATTTATATAAAAAAATATTTTAAAACTTTTAGCTTTATATTAAATATAATAATTTAGCTTTTTAACGCTAAAATAAAGCTAGTTTTTTAATAAAATAGTTAATAAGCAGTTAATTAAAGCTTAGTTAAGTTAAATATAATAAAATAAGCTATGCTTATATTTAAGCTAAGCTTATAAAACTTATTATTAAAGTTTATTAAAATTAATAAGCATACTATTATTATAATTTTAAATATAATTAGTTATTAAATATTTTATAAATAATAAAAAATAAGCATATTATAAAAGCATTTAAACTAATAGTTAAAAAATAATAAATAAACTATAATTTTAATTAAATAATAGCTAATTATTTATTTTAAAAAGCATATATAATTATATACTTTTTATTAGCAATATAATATTAAAAAGTTAGCTTAGCTTTAATAAGCTAAGTTATAAGTTTTTTAAACTTAATAATTTATTAATAAATAAGCATGCTATTATTTTTTATAAGCTATAAATAATATTTAATAACTATTTATAATTTATTTTAAAACTTAACTAAAATTTAAATACTTTTTTATAAAATAAGCAGCACTTATTAATATTAATAAAAAGCATATTATTAAAAGTATAAAAAATAATGATTAAATAAAAAAAAATAACTTATAATATAGCAAGCTTAATAGTTTTAATAATATATTATATACTTAGCATTTATATAATAATTGCTTATTAAGCAAGTAATATAAAAGTTAATATATGCTTTTAAAATGTATTAAAAATAAAGCGCAGTACTATTAATAATAATATTATTATTTTTGTTAGCATTTTTTATATTAAAAGCATAAATAGTTTAATTATAAATATTTTAAGCGCAAACCTAGTTAAAAAAATATTATAAAAAAGCATAATTAAAAAAAGGTTATAAAATATATAATAATATAATAAAAAAATAGTATAGTAAACTAAAATATAAAAATAAAATAATAATAAAAATATTATAAAGCAAACTTTTAATAATTAACTAATAATAATAACTAAAAAATTATAATATAAAAGTATAGCAAATAATTAATAGCTAAAAAAAGTAAAAGTTAAAATTTTAGGTTTAAAAAATATAAAGTTAAGTTAAAACTTATTTAACTAATATAAGCTGCTAAAAACTAGCAGCTTTAAAAAAAAAAGCAGTATAATAAAAAAGCTGCTACTAGGTACATACTTGTAGCACGCACCTATAGGGTATATATTTTAGTACGTACCGCAGTAACCGCTCCTTAAAAATTAGCTAAAGGCCTAATAAGGCTTTGCGGCTACACACAATTAGCATACCAAATAAAAGTAATCTTTTATAGCTACTTTTTAAAATCTAGCACATTACCTTGCAACGTATTAAGCCTTAAACCTTATAAAGATTTTATAATAAGCAAAAAATTTATAAAAAATTATTAATTGCATAGCACTTATAAATTAATAATTAAATAAAAAATATATATTTAAATATTAAAAAAGTAATTATAAATATTGATAAGCTAGCAAAGTAAGCAAAAGTATTATTTATAGCTAAGTTTATATATAATAATAATTAATATATAATTATAAGTTACTTACTATTTAAAGCTTTATATAGCTATTACTTAAAAATTATTTAGTATATATTAAAATAGCCTTAGTTTAAAGTTTAAAAAATAAAAAAACAGCTATAAAAAATAAATATAGTATAAAAAGCACTATATAAACATTAAAAAAAAGTAATAAAAACTATATAAATGTACTATAATAAATGTTATATATTTAAATAATAACTATAATATAAAAAACATTATAAAGCTATTAACTATATATTTTTATTTTAAGTATAAAACAAAGCTAGCACCTACTTATATTAAAGCAAAAGTTTTTAAAAAAATTAAATTATAAGCATATTATATTTAGTTATTAAAAAAGTATATAAAAGTAATGTATCTCACGGCTATATTTAACACCCGACCATATTTAACACTTTTTTTTCTATATAAAAAACGTTCGTGCGCAACTTTATAACTTGGCTAATACTAATTCTATAATAATATAAATACTACTAATTGATTTATAACTAAATAACAAGTTTAAATATGATTTTTTTATATTTATGTTAGAATCCAAATCATACCACTGCGCTAAAAGGCATGAGAGCTGGCTGGTTACCAACTCGTACGCATAACGTGCGCTATATAAAGGCGGGCCCATAAGGAACCTAACAATTTATAACATTTTTACTTAGCAAGTTATAAAGGCATTAAATAAGCAAGAATTATTAAAAAGATCTTAGCAAAAACGTTCGTGCATAAATTTATAACTTTATTAATTTTAATTATATAATAAAATAAATATAACTATTAAATTTTTATTAAAATAAAAAACTTCGTAATATTTTATTTAATTTAATTACTTTAATATTAAATAAGTTATATATTATTATAATATTTATATTATAATATAATTTTTGCTAAAAATTATATAATTCTTGCTTAGCGTATTACTTTATAACTTGCTAAATAAAATTGCTATAAATATAAAAAAATCATATTTAAACTTATTATTTAGTTACAAATTAATTAGTACTATTTATATTAATATAGCATTAGTATTAGCTAAGTTATAAAGTTGTGCACAAACGTTTTTTATATAGGAAAAAAAGTGTTAAATATAGCCAGGTATTAAATATAGCCATAAGATATATTATAATTATTTGCTAAAAAAATACTGTCTACTTAATAAATAAGTAATTGTATTAATAATAAACCAAAAAAAAACTTGCATAATAAAAAGTTAGCAAGTAAACAATAATAATAATAATAAAATAAAAAAATAAAAAAATAATAGTTATTATAGCTAGCTATAAACTAAAAAACATAAAACTAAAAAGTAAACAAAATAGCTAATAAATAGTTAGCATAAATATAATAAAATAAAAAACTATAATAATAAATTTAAGTATTAAGTTTTAATTAAAACTTAAACTTAAATATTTAGTTATAAATAAACTATGCTTTACTATTTAGCTATTAAAATTTTAAAGCTTTTATTTGCTAGGTTGCTAATATAATTAGCAAAAAGTGCTAGCAATATTATAAAAAATAAAATTAAAAAAAGCTATATAATAATCTTTATATAAATGTTTACTATACTTATTTTAAGTTTAATTATTAATATAAAAAAAAGTTTTTATTAATAAAGTATTAAATTTTTAACAATATAATATTGCTTAAAAAGTATAAACTAATTATTTAAAAGCAAACAAATATAAAATAAAAATATTATTTAAATAAGTATATAAAGCAAAGTTATTTTTATAAAAAAGCAAAGCTTTAGTAAGTTAGTAATAAATATTAGCATAATTAATAAAAAAGTTTTAAAAATATTTTAAAATAATAGTTAGCTAACAAACATTTAGCAAAAAGTTAGCATAGCATATATATAACTAAAAAATTAAGCTTAATTAAAAGTAAGCGCTAAATATTTTATATTTTATGCTAAATAAAAAAAAATGCTTATTTTAAGTAGCCTTAACAAAAAAATGTTTTTTTTTTTAATATAAGCGTAAAACATAAAATAAGCTTTTTAAAAAGTATAATAGTACTAACTAAATATAATAATATTATAGCAAATAAAAGCAATATTTTTATTTTTTAATTATTAAATATAGCTTTTAGCCAGCTTTTAAAGTTAGCGTTAATAAGTTTTAATAGCTTAAGCAGCACCTTTAAAAAAAAATTTTTATAAAAAAAATAAGCTAATAAAAAACTTAATAATTAGCAAACGCTTACTAATAATATTACTTATTATATAATAAGCATAATAGTTAAAAAAATATATAATATACTTTGCTTAAGCTTAATAAAATAAAACTAAATATAATAAATAAAAGTTTTTATATATTTTGTTTATATATTGCAAGCATAAAGCATACTTTACTATATATACTTTTTTATTATTATTAGCAAGCAAATTTTTAAAATTTTTAATAAAATAGTTACTATAGTTTTATTAAAGCTTTTTATTAAACTAATATTTTAAAATAAACTAGTTGCAAGTAAGCATTTTTAGCAAACATATAGCAAATAAAATATAAAAAAAAAAAAAAAAAAAAAAAATAACTAAAAAAGTGCAAAAATAATATTTGCAAATAATATATTAATAAAATAAGTAATAACAAAACAGCAATAATTTAACAAATAGTTAGCAGCTAAAAAAATTAAAAATTAAATTTTTAGGCTTAAAAAATATAAGGTTAAGTTAAAACCTACTTAACTAGTATAAGCTGCTAAAGACTAGCAGTTTAAAAAAAAAAAGCAGTATAACAAAGAAGCCGCTACTAGGTACGTACTGCAGCAACCACTCCTTAAGGATTAGCCAAAGGCCTAATAAAGCCTTGCAGCCATATATAATTAGCACACCAAATAAAAGTAATCTTTTATAGCTACTTTTTAAAATCTAGCACATTACCTTATAACGTACCAAGCCTAAAACCTTATAATTAAATAAATATATAGCTTTTATAATTTTATAAAAAAAGGATATAAGCATATATAATTAAGCAAACTATTTAACTTTATTTAAATAATATAAAAACATTAAAAACAATATTTAATTAACTATAATAAATATATATAACTATATATATATTATTAGTTTAGTTAACGTATCCCACGGCCATATTTGCCACTTTTTTCCTATACAAAAAACGTCTGTGCGCAACATTATAACTTGGTCAATACTAATGCTATAATAATATAAATAGTACCAGTCGATATCTAACTAAATAACGAGTCCAAATATAATTTTTTTATATTTATAGTATTTTTATTTAATAGGTTATTAAGGTAGTAAATAAACAAGAATTATTAAAAAGATCTTAGCAAAAAGGTCCGTGCGTAAATTTATAATTCTATTAATTTTAGTTGTACAATAATAAAAATATAACCATTAAATTTTTATTAAAATAAGGAATCTAAAAGTATTTTTTTTATTTTAATTACTTATATATTAAACAAGTTATATAGTTTTATAGTATTTGTACTATAATATAATCCTTGTTAAAAATCATATAATCCTTGCTTAGCGTATTGCTTAATAACTTGCTAAATAAAAATATTATAAATATAAAAAAATCATATTTGGACTCGTTATTTAGTTAGAAATCGACTAGTACTATTTATATTATTATAGCATTAGTATTGGCCAAGTTATAATGTTGCGCACGGACGTTTTTTGTATAAGAAAAAAAGTGGCAAATATGGCCGGGTGGCAAATATGGCCGTGGGATACGTTAGCTATAAAGTATATATATATAATAATATATTTTTATTTTATGTTTTTTATATAAAAGATATAAAATTAAAAGAGGTAAAGAAGGTATAAAAACCTTGCTTTATTATGCAAGCAAGTTTTTTGCTTGCATAGTCTTAATATATTATGTGTAAAAGCGCACGTGTAATAACCTAGTAATAAAATACTAGTTATGCAAGCTTTACTTACTTATTTTATCTAGTATAAGTAAAAAAGGCCATGTTTATATAACTAGTATTTTAATATATATATAACTTTAAGTAAAATATTAAAAGTAAGTAGCAAAAAAAAAAGATATTAATATATAATGCTAATAATTTTAATAAAGAAATAATTAAATCTAATTTTTAAACTGTTAGGTCTTAGCAGTTAAATTAAGTAAAAAGGTATAAGGCTAGTAAAAGAATAGGTGCAAAAGCAGTAATTCTTTATATATAATGCGTTTATTATAAATTTAACAAACTGGTCCTAAGTAAAACGTAGCTAATCTTGTTGACCTATGTCTAGAACAGGCCCCCTATTATGTCTGAAAAACTTGGCTTTGCGCTATAGTTTTTAGGGGGTGGTCGTGGTGTATATGTGGACGAACCGACCAGCTCACCATAGCTATGCTCTCGCACGTGTTTGGAGAGCTTTTCCTGAGCAGTCTCACTGCTAAAGAAACCGTCCTTGGCGCTTAATATCTTATCACATACAAAACACCGATAGAGCGAAGCCTCGCGCAGAGGAGGGCGTTGATGGTAGTGAAAATGATCGAGAACAAAGCGCTCGTCCAAAGTCCGTCCGTCAGATGTAATATACTTCAGGCCGTTCATCTTCGATGCCTGATACCAGTTACAGACTTCGCAGCGCAGCTTGACAATCCAATTCATATCCTTCAACGGGACCCATGTAAGTTGTCCTGGGCAGTTGCTGCATCGCGAGCTGCGAGTACTCGAGGCGGTAGGGGTAGGAGTCGATACCTGCTGTGCTTTAGAGGCCCCCTTCGTCCCTTCGATCTGTTTCCTTCGTTGAGTCTCCCGCCTTTCGATCTTCTCCTGAAGCCGCTGTTGAGCACCGTCATATCCCTCGCCGTAAATCATTTCCATAGAAACCCCAAATATGCCCAACTGCGAATAGATCATGTCTTCCTCCTTCTTGGTCTGCCGGTCACCGAACCAGGAGAGCCGCTCCTCGACAGTGAAATCATCCATCGGTGCCCCTCTGAGAGCGTCTTTGTGGATTCCCGTTATGTCGTGGATCAATCCCTCCAGTGACCCCGTCTTGCTTCCCAAACGGACCCCGTCGCATCCGTAAAACGTAACCGACTTGGGCGCGATGAGCTCCTGCAGCGTCCAACCTCTGGTAAACCATCTGCTGTCCCGAAAGGCAGCCTTCCAACGCCGAGAATTTCCTCGCACGTCCGCCATATAGACGTAGCACTTGTCCGCCCTCTTGTACCAGCGATACATGGAGTTGATGGCCTCATTATATACGACGCTGTTGGTTTTATCGATGCAACAAGTATCGACCCAGAAGTAACGAATGCTATCAGCGGCGGCTTGCCGAGCGCAAAATTCCAGTTTCTGGTAGCCATCTTTGTGCACGCCTCCACCACTGGTAATGTCTTGGAAAGTGACTTCTTGATCGTCGCGTCCCCACGTATGGGAGAGAATGGCGTACCGAGGGACGTTGGCGTTAATGTACTCGCCGGTCAACTCTATGGTCCCATTACTACGGAGCTTTAAGAGTCGCATGTTGAACTACTCCGTTATAACAGTGCTGTTGGTAAAGTGAGGAGACAGATTAGGCATTTCATCATGTGCCGGCGTTGCTCACGTAGCATTGGGCATCCCCACGCAGCCACAGCACAGCCATGCTTGTTTCTTGGCGTCGTCGGTCCCGTAATGCATGTCGGAAGGATTCAGGATTCAGGGAATGGGGACTCTGAAAGGGGTCATCGAACCTTGCTTGGATAGGACTAAGAACCTCGGGGATTGCAAAGGCAACATAAATATCCAGCAATTTGCAAAACCTAGCAACTCTACATATGCTCGATATGGTCGCGAGATTCAGAATGTTATCTATGTGCTTTCTTGTGCCCAATGCACCGGCGAGTCCCACCTTGCTAAGGTGCAGTGCCTATAATTACTGTGGTAAGATAATTCCCCTGCGAATATGCTCGGACGACAAAGTTTTCGTAGAGTATTTGTGGCGATAGTGAGAGACGTGCATGAACGGATTTTGACGAAGGGGTATCCACATCGCTCCAAAATGGGAAAGTGTCTCCTATGGCGGGGTCTGTATCCTGAAGAGACCACCCGAGCTTCGGCCAAAGGCGCAGAAATGCTTGTAGATCGTCACTATGGCTTGCTTAAAGCGATGTGCTCAATTTGGCGCCGGCGTAGTGACGGAGGCGGATGTTGGCTGCTCTTCCAAAAAACCGCTGCTTGTCATCACGGGTTAATGATAATTATCATGAGCCGGCGGCCAGCATATTTTTGTCAAAGGAAGCGCGAGAGGTAGGATTTAGGTGAGATAGAACCCGAAGTTGGTGTTCTCGGCGACCTCACCACCATCATCATCGAAGAATCATCCATGTCGTACATATCGTATCTTTCGCCGAAGACTACCGTGCGCGACCACAGATTCTAGCACCTCGGTGTTGGCACAGAACAATTTCAGCTCTGCAAGGTTCTTGAATACGTCGCGGCATTGTTTGGGTTAGCATTTATTCTTTCGGCTGAGCTGATAAAAGTCAACAAAATAAGCCGCTAGACTTGTAATAAGAAGAATCGGCAGAGTCTATAACTTTACCAAGGTTAAAAAAAAAAAAACTGGATAAGTAAAGTCTTGACTTTTGGGACACCAGTCCCTTGTTAAACTGTGCAGCTTGGATAGGTACCTCATTTTTCTTTCCGAGTTTCCCTATCCAAATCCGTTGATTGCGGTGTAAGGTCGCATTTAAACGCGCCCAGATAGATTTTGCCTTGTTAGTAAATGTATCCCTAGTCTGCGGGCAATAGTCAAGACAGAGAAATTCTCGAGCTTCATTAAGGCAGCAATGTCGTTAAGGTCGTCTGCTAAGGACTGCAGCATGATCAATGTCGCACAGTGATTTTAACACATTGCTCATTTGTTACAAGAGCTTAAACTAAGGCAGCTTCGCCACCAGTAAAATCATAAAGGCGCTCGAGAAGCTCTAGCTTTTGCTATGTTTGCTGGTCCCTGGCTTCGGCCGCGTCTTCAAAAACGGCCGTCAAGATGTCTGAACCGTTGAGCGTTATCAAGACGCCATCGAAAGACCTCTCCGAAGCATGAGAACTTTGCTCCAGGATTTTTTGGAAGACTGCGGTGTCAAAAGCTGTGAGCTTGATGTCTAAACCCGGTTAGGAAAATATTCTGGATAAATGCATAAGATCAAAAAGGTATCACTGTGCCTTAATCTCTATAGCTGTAGCAATAGGTACACCGCCAGCATAATGTTTTGTTAGCGGTACAGCCCTATCTCACTCTATATGCACGCCTAGCGACCTTGTCCACGTTTACTGGTATATTCGGAGTCCGATTAATAGATAGTTGTAAGCCACCGCCTTTTTACTATACTAACCTTCTTAAAGTTAAGTTACAAAAGAACAAGAAATCAAGGGCGCCTGTCGCGGCCAGGAGACCTTAACATGGTACTGCAATGCTGTCTTACGCCCACGCAGTCTACTTTTGTACGCAAAGCCTAAATGTCGGCCAGAATAATAACGCCGTATGACAATTTCTCTCTCTTAAATCTCCTTTACGTTTAATTACACCGGTAAGATAAGCTCCTAAAGGAAATAATTCTATAAAACAATAGACACATTATCTTGAAGACCGACATTCTTAAGGCACCCAAGTCTGCGGACAACAAGGTGGTTATATATATACTATGTATTAAGACAGTTTGTGAAACCTACTTGTTAGATTATTATAATAACTTGATACGCGATTACATTTATCTACTTTAAAGTTAGCTTCCTTATCAAAATGCGAAACCTTCTTAAACTCCTGCCCACCCTTGCCCCTTTTACTGTTGCATCTCCATACGCTGGGAGCCCCCGGGACACCAGCTCCTGCACATCGGCATCGTCAGGGGACTTCTCATGGACCATCGAAGCACTCACCTACCACCTTTCGGAAATCTACACAACGCCCGCTCACTTGGTAGCGTCGGCCAGTGTAGACTTTAAAGTGGACAACCCTGCTCTACCTGAAACGGTGCACTGCTACGCCTCTAGTTCTGCGTACAGCTTGTACTTCTACGGTGATATCACTTACACCTGCGATATGCCGGCGGGCTCATCGACCTACACATATTTCACCTTTAGCCGGATAACCGACGGACTAACTGTTAATCAGACTTGGACTTGCCCTCAAGACTCGTAAGGCCCCTTCAGTTTGCATCAGAAGTCAGGAACGAAAGTAACAAGAAATGCTGACTTATGTTCCCCTCAAAACGCAGTGTCACTTTCAAAGGCTATGGCTCCATCGTCCTGCCGCTTGATTGCCAGACAACATATTATGTGAACCCTAACTATACCTCGCCATCCAATGGATTCTACTCTACACGCACTACTACATGCGCTCCCTTGACCTTGCCCTTGACGCCCAGTGACAAGAGTATTGTTGCTTAAGGGTTGAGCTTGAGAAAGTTAGTGAGCAATTCACTTTGACAAAAAGACTATGCAGAAACTTAGGTTTAGACTTGGACGACTCAATATATCATGTCTCGTAGGATATGTATTGTTAATTCCCACCCGGGATTAGCGATGTCGTTTTTTTCTGTGACGTATCACCACCTTTCATGTTATAGCTACTATGCCTAGTTACTCTCTTTACTCTCTCTGTGCCCCCTTTTTACCGGGCGGTTTTAGAGGTATAAGCGCAAGTTATATTTGTTCTTTGGCCTCTATATATTGACCGCATACCTTGTAGCAGATGCCACCGTTTATGCCTTGAGTAGGTAGGTTGACATCATATATTTCTTAACATGTTTGTTTGTTCAAGGTGACAATTCTTGCAGGGTGTATGCCTTCCCCTAGAGCATATCAGCACCCCACTTCCCCCAACCTTGTCAAGCTCGCCTTCCCTCTACACCACTTTGTTGATGAGGTCCGCTGAATTCCGTGCTCTACCTGTCTCTCCTTGCCCGTCCTCTATCTAGTCCCATGCTAACGTACTATGCCTCATTACTTCTCCCCAACTACATCATTATCGGCAGCGTCACGGCGGGGCTTGTTGGCATCGACAGCTTGTGTAAATAGCGGTGTCCCGGCACCGGCGCTTAAAGCTGGCAAAGACCCATCGATGAACCTTCGGCCAGCATTCACCCCCTAGACATCTCTAGTAGGCTCCAATGCAGACGTAATTCTGTGCCTCAAGAAGAACTAGGCGGCTAGTCTGTCCAACATCCCCAAGTAACGACCTAAGGCTTTTTTAGATATCAACAGCCAGGGCCACATCCATCCGGTTCAGTTGCAAAATTAAGGCCTGGGGTAGACTGGTAGGTGGGAGTGAGAGTTAATCCCTCTTGCAGAAAGGTACATACCCTTATGCCACCATCGAGCAAATATGCTGAAGTTCCTCGGGACTAACTGGCTAGGAATAGTATCTTAGCAACTTGGTCCTGCCGAAGCTCTCTTCCTCGGCGTCGTCGAGAATCCCCTCTGTAGGTCATAAATCGATGCCATGTGTGGCCCGGACCTGACTACGAGTGCTGCTACCCTTGGATGAAGAATGCGATAGATTGCGTGAGGGATGTGTTATCATGATTTTAAGAGGAAGATTAAATGTGAAGAGATGTGGGAGGTAGGGGGCTACATGTTGCGTCAACGTTAAATATCACATCTTTGAGGCTGCCCAGATCCTTCCTCGAACAATTCGGTTGGTCGTTAGATCAACGCGGCGACCCACTCTCTGTAGAACAAAGTCTGAAGCTTCGCTGGCTCCGTGCATAACGTGCTGTCGTAGAATATATACCGTTAACTCCTAGATGGAACTAATGGCGTAGTATCTTTTGCGCACACGCCCGCTTAGCAGCGACCCAACGTGTAGGTTCTCATAGATTCCAGGGCCTAAAGGATCCTATTCACATATAAGTCCAGATGCCATCGCGGCCACATGTGTACAGGAGCCATGTTGAAAGGCAGGATGGGGAACTACACTGCGACAAAGAGATCATACCGTCAGCCAAATAATATAACATAGTTAAGCCCCTGGAGATCTTGGAGATCGGAACCATGACACTACGAGTTTGTGGATCGCGTTATGACGGGAGAGCCTCTTATGTGCCAAAAGCTTAAAGCAATCGCCACAGCCTAAAATCTCTATATTGAACCTAAAGTCAAGCCTTTCGCCATGGGCGGAATACAGGTTCACCACTCATGTCTACATAGTCATTTCTGTGCTTCTAGACAAGTCCTCGTGAGTTCAGGGCCCTAATATGGCTTCCAATATATCAACGACTCCTCGGTCTAGCGCGTATCACAGTTAGGGCTCGGCGGCAATATTGCCTAGAGAGAAAAGGCGGGGTGATAGACTTAAAAAGTACGTGTACATCGGAATGTCTTTACGACGGTCGGCCTTTTGTTTTTGCACGCCTGCGTTCGTACATTGGAAAGGTGGTGCATTTTAGGGTTTGAAACAGCGGTCGCTATGGCCGAGGTCGACGGTCTGCTGGTAGTTGCGGCCTCTATTAAACTAAGATATATATTAAGGATTAAGGTAGCCCTAGAGAGATACCTAGGTACCCTTTAACCTGTGTTATACCTACTTAGTATGTATGACCTTAACTCAGCTGAAGCTTAGTCAGCGCCTTGTTTTCTGATCATGATTGCCGGCCTTTTACAGCATCTACTAGGCTACTACCTACAGATCTGTACAGTAGGTAGGTATCTACATCTGTAAGAATTGTTCTACCACCGGCTCACTGATCATTTCTAGGTATCGTCATCTCGCCACCATCGTATCCGTATTGGACGTTTGTATCTCCATTGGATTAAGTACCTGCCATGTTGGTCTAGCGCTTGTAGGCTGAGTAGGGAGGGCTTTAGAGGAGTGTCCCAAAAATCTGAGTCCTAGGAACCATCTTTCGTCTTCGTTCTTGTCAGGCTCGTACAGTATATATGTACATCTGGATGCTGACTCCATAACGCCTCCTGGCTGAACAATTAATAAATCCAGCTTCACACTTTGCATGTGGAGGTCAGAAATTCTACCACCAAACCTACTAGTACTGTATACATATTTTATGTACAGCTACCTACCTGCTCCACCACATCTCACCTTGTGGAAGCCAGAGTCATATTCTTGGCACCAGAAATGACCCCTTGACGATGCACCTTATAGTTAAGTAATCAATTCGCGTTGAGTTAGACTCCTACAAGGGACCCCCCATCGGTTGTAAGAAGTAAATATGTATTATCCTGTATATGAATCGCCTTAGGCAAGTATGTCGGTACATACTATGTACTTATCTAACTCCATATGGTGTAGCCCTACCCGCAAATCCCCATCTCCAGGTCAATGTATAAGCCAGAGTGCTTCGGCCCTGACTGATACTGGGCAAGCACCACTTCGAGTCTTGGTGTGTAGGTATCTAGATGTACCCAGTTAACGCGTTACCTACGGGGCCATGTCTACCCAGAGAATATATATGTGGCACCCCCCAAGTCTGCTGTCGCGTCCTTCCACATCTGCTCTGGCATTTGTTCCGGGCTTCACCAGTTGGTAACAAGAAAACGCGAGGATGAAGTTGACTTCTTCCATCGCGACGGCAGTGTTGCTCCTTTCGGGTGCCAACGGTAGCGCTACGGCAAAGGCGGACTGCAAGGGTCCGCGCGTGGTCGACGACCAACAAGAAATCACATACCAAGGTCTCAATCGCAATGGTGTCGAGGTATTTCTGGGTATCCCCTTCGGCGAGGACACGAGTGGCGCAAATCGGTTCAAACCGCCGAAGCCATATAAGCATGCACGCGGTACTGTCGTGGACGCGACATTGTATGGTCCGGCTTGTCCACAGGAGACGGGACCCAGTTCTCATCTGTTCGCCCAAAGCGGCGTCGCCGAGATTTCGGAAGATTGCCTGAACCTCATCATTGGGCGTCCGAAGGGCACAACGAAGCACAGCAAGCTTCCAGTCATGGTATGGATTCATGGGGGAGGCTTCTGGAGCGGCCAAAACCGCGAGAGCACCACGTCCCCAGACGGTTTAGTGCTCGAATCGATCAAGAATGGCCTTCCCGTCATCTCGGTAGCCATCAACTACCGCCTTGGCTTTTTCGGGTTCGCCCAGTCCGACGCGCTTGAAGCCGAAGGTTCCGAAAACGCCGGCCTGAGGGATCAGCGCCTCGCCCTAGAATGGGTCCGAGACCACATCGCCCAGTTCGGAGGAGACCCCGAGAATGTTACCATCTTTGGCCAGTCCTCGGGTGGCTTGTCGGTGGGCATGCAGGTCATGGCCTACGGAGCAAGCAAACCTGTACCCTTCCGGCGGGGTATCTGCGAAAGCCAATGCAACGAGCCCGGCATCACCGGTAACTTCACCATTGACGCCATGCGACTCATAGTCGACGCCGTAGGGTGCAACACGAGCAGTCTGCATTCGGCCCAGACGATCGACTGCTTCCGTGGTCTTGACACGGAGACACTTTTGAATGCATCCCTCTCCACCTACTTGGGCGACATCGCCCACAACATCGGCGACATATGGCTCCCGGTTGTCGACGGGGATTTCCTTCCGGCTGCGCCGTCGCAGCTCCTGAGGGAGGGCAGGTTCGGCAACGTGACAACCATGATTGGGTGGTGCGAGGACGACCTAACCCTATTCACCGACACAACTATTAAGACGAACGGAGAAGCGCGTCTCTTCCTCCAGCAGTACGTGCCCACCATGACGAGCGAGAACGTCGACAAACTGCTCAGCCTATACCCAGTCTCTGAATTTGCTGCCAACGAGGAGGCGGGCCTATCGAGCCAGTTCTATCGCGTGGCTCGTATCTTCCGCGACATCCTCATGGTGTGCCAGCCCATATTCAGTGCGGAACACTTGGCTAAGCAAGGCAACAATGTCTACCTCTATGATTGGAACCAGACGATCACCGACCAGGTGATCAGGGGCCTTCTGAACGAGACGGGCTACGGCGTCATCCACACGTCGGAGCTCGCGTACATCTTCGGCAACATCACAGTGTACGACTCGGGCTCGTTCCCATTCAAGCCCTCTGCTTCTGACTATGCCCTGGTCTCGCGTGGTTCACGGTCATGGTCCACTTTCGCAACGACGGGGAGGCCCGGATTGAAGGGCCATGATACCTTCTCCGGGTTCACGACTGCGTTCCCCAATGACGGCGAGCTAGATGTGTTCATTATCGGTGGTCCGCATGAGGGTCTCTCTGCTATCGATGGACCTCGCGCGAAGGCCGTGTTAGAGGCGCAGAGACTCAGGGAGAGATGTGCTTTCATCAACTCGGATGAGATGATCGAACAGCTCCGGTACTAAAATAAACATTCCGGGCAAGTACTGATATTGTCGCTATTTTTGACAACAAAGCAAAATAATGTATCATTGAATTGTGACGCTACTGTCTCTGCACCAATCTGAGTGATAGCACGTATCTTAAATCCTCGCACAAGAAACTACCTTCATGTACACAGAGATACTATCTGCTCCACAACTAGCAAACTTCAATGTTGTCTAGCCGATCAAGCATCTAACCCACATAGCACCTCCTTATCCACGACATGCGTGGGTTACTATGTAGTAGCAAGCAGTAAACTAAGAACTGCCAAGTCACACTAGATAGTGCAAGGGTCGCATGCTTCAGATAGAATGTCTACGTACCCACTCCATCTGCACCATCCAACTAAAATTGGTGGTGCTGGCTGACATTACCAATATACCGTATATGTAGTAACTAGGTAGGGACAAATTCTGTGTGCCATGTCCCGTTCGTTATGATAAATCCAGCCGAATCTGCATAGATCAGGATCCAAACATTTGTCAAATAGCCAGGTAGTGTGCAAGTGAAACGACTGCATCAAGTTCCATATGTTCGGTAGACGCTTGCTGAACCATTTCCAGTACATATGTAAATGCGCCAATCAAGACAAGCCAGCCAACCATTCAAACTCCAAGTGCTCAAGCAACTACTCTGTCGTTTCTTTGCTCTATCTCGCAGGGAACCCGATTATTCCGTCGCGAGCGATAATAGCAGTGACAGCAAAATGCAAGGTTGATACCAAAGCCAACGCCACCCAGGGCGCCTTCTCTTCCCTCTTCCACGTTAGGTTGTTCCTCATCTTAGTTTGATTTCTTCGAAGTGCTGGCCTTGGCCCTCACGGCATAGGCTTCGTTGATATCTGAGATAGCGACGTAACAGGCGTAGAGGGGGATGAAGACCCATAGGGTGTTGAAGAAGACGAGGTAGAGCCACTTGCACATGAAGGTGCTGGTGTTGAGGTTGTAGTTCATAACCAGCCACTCGGGGCAGAAGGTGATCCAGCCGCCGTACAATTCCATGGTGGCGATGATGACCATGATCACATTGACACTTTCCTTCTTCTTAGCGATGCCGTACGAAACGTAGGCGGCTAGGGGACCGGCGACGAACACGGTTAACAGCTCGAGACTGATGACGGCCTGTCGTTGTAGCACAGTATTCAGTTAGTGACTGTTTCCTCACTTTGTGCCTTCGAGTGTGCAGCTTAAGTAGAGGGTGTGAGATGCGAAACAGCCCGGATGCGGCGACTATCCAACGTACCAAATCAGCGCCGCCCCAGCGACGGTCGGCTTTCGCGTAAATCATCCAGAGCTGCGCCATGGGAGCGTCACCCCCAGCCTGAGCGCCATATGCGCGGTCGGTATGTCCAAGGAAGTTGTAGGCGGTCGGGGCGAGGGCGTGTGGATTGGAGACGCTAGACAGAGGGATCCACGAAAAGAAGCAGTGGTACAGGAAGCTGCCCTCGAGGCAGAAGTGTATGAGGGCGTCGAAGGCATGCCAGATGAAGAGGAAGCGGCGGGCTTTGGAGATGCTTTTGTCGAGCGTCAGTAGCGACAGACCGTATGCGACAATTACCATGGCGACGGTCGAGGCAAGCGACCAGAGCGTCACCGGGTCGAAGAGATCGGCCGGGAGGTTTTCTTTCAGGTAGCTATAATCCATGATGAAGGAATGAAGAGATGCTCGGAACTATGTCGACTGGGTAGCAAGATCTTGCATGAATGAGTGCAATCGTACGCTGGTGCGAATACCGGAAAGTGCGGAGAATGTAGTTGCTGCAAATGCATGCAGGTAGTAGGTAGGTGCTGCTTTGTGAATGGACTCGCTTTGTGAATCCGCTGCGACGAAGAGACTCGAGGAATACGCGCAGAGACGTGGCCCGTGCACAAGCGACCAAGGAACGACCTTCCTGAAATGGATGTCAGCTAAGTAGGTAGGGGAGCTGTTTCAAGTTGCAAATCCGCCCCGCCGACGACGCCCAACAATGTTCTGTTGGTTTGCGCATGGAAGATTACCTACAATGATTAGATCTTATGCATTGCCCGACGGTCTTGATAGTCCGTTTTCTATGTAGATATGAGTTGAGCCGACGAGGCGAATACCAAATAGCACTGTTAGGAATCGAACCTAACCACCCAGTTGAACCCTCCCAGTATATCCGTACACGATGGGCGCGTAACCGATTCAGAGGCACCGCATACCCGAATACTAACCTAAATACCTCCATGACATATTCACTTATTGTAAGTAGCTGTAAAAGAGTTAGCAACGCTTAGGAACTAACTCCCGGCTGGCGGGAATCACGCTCTACACATATCATACTCATACAGGTTTATTTGTTGAGCCAAAGCTGACCAACTTCGGCAAATAGTAGTGAGAAAACATACTTAGCAAATTTATATTGCAAATTTTCATGATGGTTGGCGATGGCATGTCACTAATACCTACGATGGGCGGGATGTCACACAAGGTTCGAGCATGTGATATGGCGATGAACAAGCACCTTTATTCTAAGCTATCTTAGGGGGTATATGAAGCGTGCTGTGAGGAATGTCCTAGGGAGAGAGGATTCACCCATCATCTGTGCCCGATCGCAACCAAAGAGGGAAATCTTGTCCATGGAACCAGACATCTCATCGTGACCCATTAATCATAATACACTCGGTTGGTGACCAAAGATTTAGTGCTTGGCAGCCTCTTTGTGGACCTCAGCAGATTTGTCGTGCTTCTGCTCGTCGAACTTGTCGCCGACGGCATCCTTCGCGGCCGAGGCGCTGATGGGCGCTGTCAGCATCCAGTGGGTGAAGTACATGTTGTTGATGAGAGAGCAAACTCACCGAGTGCCGATGGATGCATTGCTGTCCTTGGCAACGCTCTTGTTGGCCTCCTTGGAGCCGGTGTTGGTAGCGCCTGAGAAGGCAGGTTAGCATCGTTCGTTTCTAACTAGACGGGTCGGTTGTAATCGGAAGACATACTCTTGACGGAGTCAGAGACGTAGTTAGCGGCGTTCTTGATGTTATCCATTTTGATGATTGGTTGGTTGATTGATTGATTAGTGTTGATGTATTTTGTAGATTGCTTGAGGTAGTATTGTCTCTGAGTCTGGTAGTGTTGATGGTGATGATAAGAGGGAATGGTGGATGAACGATGGAGGGTAGATGGGTTTAAATAAAAAAAGAAAGACGAGCTAGTTACTCACCTCAGCAGAAAAGTAAAATCGTAATTGCTTTGCTTTGACCGTCGCTGCCTACTTTCCCACACCTTCCTCCCAGTGACACCACCAAATATGTGAAATAGTCTACGTCATATGTTGTGCACTTGCCATTGTTTCACTGCTTGTCTTCTACCCACGCGCGGGGAATCACCATTTGTGGGCCGAGATCTTATTTTCCCAAGGCGTTAATTGACGTCATTTTCAAGTGCTAGGGAACATACCTACGATGCAAACGGTATCTTACGTACCTAGATGCTACAATAGGTATCTAGCAGCTACTTGTGAGTACTACCTACCACCGTACTGTTAGGTATGCGAAAACAGACGTCACAGGCAAAGGCATTGCAATTTGTCACTTTGCCATGCTGATGTCCATCCAACTAGATACGCCATTCTTGCCCCGCTGGAGACTGTATTCCGGTTACTATTCGGCATCCTACGTAGCTCCTATACAAAGAGACAATCCTTGCGTCGTACCTATGTAGCTTAATACATCATTATAAGTACTACTTCAAGCTGACATCTTTAGGGATTATATGGCTACGATGTGTTGGGTACTATGCTATACCTATTCTTATTACAAGGACAAGATGTAGGTAGCAGGTTTTACTGTAGCTAGACATGCCTAATCAAAATTAAAATAGCATCGAGCCGTTACACTACTACACAAAATGCCTTGGTTGCTTAAGAGTCTCAAGTCCTTCTTCTACTATGACAGTATACATAGGTACTGTACAGTAGTACTACTAGCTACATTCTGTTATGCAGGTTGAGTCTAGAACTGCCGGAGACGTGGATTTAAGCTGAGGTGCTGCTGTGCAAACAAAGGTACTTCTATTGAAGCAGCGATGTCGCGCAAGTTCATCTCCTGAATTGTACTAGGACACCTTAAAATTCCCCATCTGAATCTCGATTCGCAGTGATTCCACCGATCCAAACCAGAGTTTTGTCCCTCACCTTGCATCATGCCATGTCGTACCTCTCTACTGCATACAGCCCCTCAGCCCCCACCCCCAGGTGAACTTCAGGCTGCTTGAATCCACGCAAGCCACAGAATGACAAGCCACCTGAGCTGTTGCCAAGTCCCGTTTCAAACCAATGACGTAAGTATTGTATTAGGAGTCAGGCCAAACCTTGGAAGGTGAGACCGCCGCGGAGAGAATGTTCCGCCAGGGTCACGGCACCTCAAACAAAACATGCATTAGTTGCCTAGCACATACAACATGTAATGTTTACCGTAGGTATGCTGTAGGCGGGGAACAAATACGAGCCCCTTGATCCTCTGCGATTTTCTTAGCTGCGATGAGCAAGTACCTGTGTACTCTCAAAGTTCACGTAAGGCCATTGTTAGGTTTGCAAGTCAACTCGTCTGCTACTACAGGAAACTACTCCTTCAATCTGCACTCGTATACTGTATATAAGCGGCTGTTGACAGATAACAGTACTGTGTAAATGTGCTGCTGTGTAGGTTGGTGTTGGTAAGGAGGCCACGAAGTCGTGACGTCAAGTCCTCATACCGGATACCTAATCGCACTGCAACGCTACTTACAGAATAGCAACATTGTGGAAGAGGGCCGCTTCTTATCTACATGCAGATTTGCAGTAGGCAAGTATGCAGGCAAGTATGCAGGCAAGTCTTTGTTTGAAAGGGATAGGTTCTAAAATATCTCTACGTGGGGTTGTACTGGTATCAATGCTCTTGTTACGGTGTTGCTAAACTTAGACAAGATGCCTGCAAGCTGCAGCACAACGTAATCTGTCATATGCTAAAATAATTTGAGTTACGAGATGCCGCGGCACGAACAATTTTGATCAACCATCCTGGTGAGGCGATATGAGACAGATCGCTTTTGGACCATGTAGTCTATAACTATATACTGTCTAGGTAGTGTAGCCGAGTATCTCGTTTGCCCTTTAATATTCAACACGGAGTAACCATCATCCGTAACTCACTGCAATTGCCCAAGGGATCAGGCAAATCTCGAACCACTTCATGTCGAGTCAGATGCTCAAAGCGCGGCATAATAGCGAGATCATGCCATTACCCTCGTTGTACAAAACTGGGTTGGTAATATTCACCCAATCACACTATCCGGAAAGGCACACAAAGGGCCCTCCTTTAGATAAACAATCTGCTACCACATGCCACATGCTCTCCGTCTACGTTAGGAAACCGCATTAAGGATAATATTCTAGCTTAAAGTAGGTACACATAATTAGGAGAGATGATTGCCTGTATGGTACATAGATATTTGTCACAGTTTATACTGCCGGGTGGTCCGTATAGACATATTGTTATTGCACAAGGGAAGAGTCTCTGTTAACAGAGAATTCCCGTATCTAGCTATATAGGTGTAGTTGTAGTCCGTGCTTCGGGACCGGAGTTAGTCCGGACCAGAACCGTGACAATATTTGTGCCTGAAGGATGCTTGTTTCTCCATGATGGCCGACACAGTCACTGGTATTGTATACCAGGACATAGCCTTTCTTCGTGGCACTGTATTGTAGTACATATAGATAGGTACTAGCTCCTGTTCCTTGGTATGAAGTGTATGTGCTATTATATATTGCCTGTTATTGTGAAATATTTTCGATGCTGCCTTGATACCTTGTCCATACACGTAGAAAATTCTGGGCAGAATGGGGGCAGAAGAGGCTCCATGCTTGAATGTATCATAACATTATCAGCGAGGTACTTGAACGTTGACATGGTTTTTTCACATATTAGCTCTACGTCGCTTGCTCTCGAACGAATGAAGGTTCTAAAGAGTCACTGTTCTAAAGAGATGGAAATAGCATCTCAGACTCTACTAGCTAGTTGAAGCCGACGAGAACTAAGTTATGCAGTTATCTCGCTCCTGGGAGCCTTCTGATACACTAGGAGCATATCGCTTGGTTGAGAGACTAATACAATTTTTGCTGTATTTGATCTAGCCACAGGTTGTCATCGTAGCCTAGCGGACAATGCAAGGGGTAGCACTCTACCTAGGGATTTAATATCACGATACACATGCACAGTAACGATATACGTGTATGCTTATTACTGTTTTGTATTTCCTTTCTTGTACAACATAACAGGCATAACTCAGTAGACCAACTTAAACCTACTATGATTCCGTGTAGGCCACCAACTTCTGGCTTAAATATTCTCACTCCCCTCTTCTTATAAAAGAACAGAGAACAGACTTCTTCAAAGTATATATAATCTTAAACCGCCTGGGAGCCTTCCTAGAAGATGTTGAACCCGGGAACCTATCGTCTGGCGTTGCTACTAGCGGCACTTGTCACCAGAGCGGTCTTGTGTGCTAGGACAGGTTAAGTTGATTGGTTTAGTATTATACCTAGAAGCGATGGCAGAATAGCGAAGACGAGAAATAGTTGAGGTGGTGCTCGATCGTTTAGGAGGCGATAGATGTAATGATATGTCAAATTCTTTTAATGAAGAGAATTTCTCGTCGCGCACGTATAAATTTACTCCCCGTGCACGTATTACCCGATTAAGAAAAAGTCAACTTTGCTGCCGGCCTGTAGGCCCCACAAAGTGTAAGTAGCACTTATCTTCAACACTTACCTCTATCCTCTACTTACACCTACTATGGTTGCAGGCGTATTAAGTGTACCCATGTCAGGTATTCTTGGCGCGCTAAGCCGTGACCCGTCGACGACCCACCGCCCTTTAGGCAGACTCCAGGTATCTCTCAGCGAGGTACTTGCGCTCTAAATGCCCTGTTCTTCACTAGCCACAGGCCCACTGGTGGCGCGCGATACCCGACATGGGTCTACTTAACCGGGCCTGGACGAGTACACCTTCAACACTTACCAAGGCCTCACAACAATGCCGTCACACTACCTAAGGCCATGCAGATCGAGGGCTACAAAACGCACTGCTGAAGGCTGCAAACAGCTGTAAATAATGAAAACACCAAAAAAACGGCCTTTTATAGCAGTGTATGCGTGCGAGTATGTGTGTGTATGACTTCAAGTAGGCTGTCAAGAGGTAAGTAGCAAAGAGAAGGGCATTCTGATGTACAGTGCTAGTAATTTTAGTAAGTAGATGATCAATCCACATCTTAGTCTGCCAGGTCTTGGCGAACCAGATCGGGTAATACGTTCGCGGGGAGTAATTCTCTTAATGAATAAGCACGCATTGCTGTTGACAACTAGGTAACCTAACTTAGGTATGTAGGTACCTAGAGTGTAGGTGGTCTAGGCAGGTCTCTCAATAGAGTGGCTGAGTCAGCATTGTGGCTGCTGGCTATCATGTTTGGCCCCACAACCCCAAGCTCCCATTTCTAGGTTAGGTACCTACCTACGTAGGTGTATAGCTTTGCAGGTGGTAGGGGAAGGGGAAGCCATCGTCACCAAGTTTTTTGCCACAGCACAAATCAACCGACTGCAGTCTTCTCCGTTCTACCTCATCGCCAAAGTCGAAAGCGATATTGAGGTTTATCATCCGCGACACTAAATATCCAATCAGATACCGAACCACCCTGTAATACAAAATCATTCAATCAATGTCGTGCCGTTCGAGTGCTAACCGCTTGTTTTTTTTTTTTCAACTGCGCTAGTGCAGAGCTCTATGTTGGAGCTTTTATAGGTTAGGTAACCTGCAACTCGACGCGTTCCGCAACCCCTCAGACTCCGTCAGTAATTCCATCAGTGACTCCGACGACGATACGTGCCCAAAAAATGTGATCGATGGATTCAGAAGAAACCTCGACCTCACGGACCTCGCTTGGGGCTCCGACAGTCATCCCAATCGCAAATCTTTCTCCTGATCTTCCTGATGCGAGCACCAAGTCCGTTCGCGGCGTTGTCACCATTACTTGGCCTTATAATTCTGTCAATCGCACCTTTGCTTTCAACCTCGCTGAGCCCGATTTCCGTCTTCGCCGAAACAAGGGACAGGTGCGAGTCAACTTCACCGGTAGAATTGCTAAAGCTGTCGGAAGTTGTAGACTCGGCAGCAATGATGAAGTCCTTCTTAGCTTGGATGGTTCTGCATGGGAGGGTGAAGAGACAAGCAGGCGACAGAGTCTCCCTGGCATGGCTCTTGGATGGAAGTTGATATATACTAAAAAACTGTTCCTGAAGATCACGAGAGCCGAGACCGGAGATAATGAGGTGATTGCTCTTGATGAGGACTTCCCCAATGAAACCGGAACGACTTATGAAGTCGTAGCAAGTCAACCGGCTGCTGCGGTTTCTACACCCTCCCCTCCCCTTTCTCCTGTCCAGACCAAATCGCCTGACCAAGAATCGAACCTGACAAGACTGCAAGATGGCGAATTTGCATCTCCCGCATTCCTTAAGAGGGCGAGAATGTCGTACGGCTCGCTGTTCGAAGGAGACTTTGATATTTTTGAGGACGACGGGGGGGTCAGGGGGAAAGGACGCAAGCGAACAAGGTTCGGTCGGGACAGCGGTGCTTGGCGATATGCCAGTCAATCTCCAAGCCCAGAACCAGTTGCTTCGTCCCCTAGTAGTGCCGACGGGTACGTTGGTCCTCCAGCCCGGGTAGAGACAACGGACGACGGAATCCAAACTACGAAGCTAGGCCATTCACTTCTGTCTGACCCTGCGCCTTTGTTTGCGCGTCCCGTGGGCTTGTCGCCTAGTTCTCCGGTCGCAGCAGATACGGCAGACGAAGGATGCCATACAACAGTACCCGCTCAACCCTCATCCTGGCTGACTGATGTCCCCGTAGAATCCCTATCGAATACATTACCTTCAAAGTCGACTCCTGTAAGCAATTCTCCTGCTGAGGAGCTTCCTAGTTCGGTAGCAGACCCAGAAACGCAAGCGAAGCCTTCAGGCAGTTGGTCCGCAGCGACAAAAACAGACGAGCCAACTGCCACTACTAGTTTTAACGACACTCTACATCGCGATGTTGCTACCAGTCCTCTAGCTGCTTATCAACAAGCTGGCTTTAGAGAGTATAATTCCGAAGTCGGTTCCTTGAGCGCCGGCCTGGTACCATCCGCCTCTGCATCGCAAGAACATGAAGAATCAGTGCCTCCGCTTATCAGTGGAATGGGCGCATCCTCGGGTTTGAGATACCAGGATGCCTATACTCAATCTACACATCTCAGCGAATCCGATGATATCAGCACAGCACAGCGTAGCAATGCGGAGGATATTCGGCGCAAGGAACCAACTAGTAATAATGGACATTACGATGTCGATCACTCACTCATTACACACTACCCAACAGTCGATATCCGTGAAGAGACTCACTCTCAACACGACCATGACGAGGCCCTTATAAATTACCCCGCAAGTTACTTGGAGGAAACTTCGATATCGCACCATAGCCAGATGATCCAACCAATCATTGAACATCAGGCAACTCGTGATCTAGGGACAAGCTCTTGGGCGACAATCAATAGGCTATCCCCGATGGATCGACTCGACGGCAAGGACGGAAACACGCCTGAACAGGCACTCGTTATCGACGAGAGTGAATCCGGCGATGATGATGACTCACCCGCCCCAATGCCTGTTGAGGATATCGTAGAAAACGGCCGAGCCTATCCTCTTGATATGTATGAAGATGCACAAGTCGAGGATGAGACTGACGCTGAATACTCTGACGAGGATGAGCCAGAGTACGATGCAGACGAAATGGGCGATGATTATGACACGAGGAACTACGAGGAGCCAGCCGATGACGAGGATGATAGTCATGACGAGGATCTTCGACCACATGCACTGGAGCCCGAATTTGATGACGGGGAGAGCTGGGATGACGATGAACGGGACGAAATGCTCGATGAAGAAGATGAGGAGAGCGCCAGCGAAAGGGAGCCTACCTCTCAACCTGTGGTACGATCGAACCCTCCTGTAATTGATTTGATTTCATCGTCCGAGGACGAAGGCGAAGACGAAGACGAAGGCGAAAACAAGGTCAATAATGAGGGTAATAACAATATAACAGGCGATCAGCAGCCAGCCGTCCCTATAGACCAGCCTCGTCGGGCTCTTGGTCCCCGTCATGACATCGAGATGGATAATGTAATGGAGGACCGGACAGAAGAAAAAGATGGGGAGCTAGACCAATATGAGGAAGGACGGGAAAGGGAAGAAGAGGGGGACGGCGAAGACGAGGCTGAGGACGAAGAAGACAAACAAGGGCATCATGGGAATGACAGCGAGTTCCCTCAGAGCAGTAACGCAAGTGGGCGAGTGGACGTTCTGCAGGAGGACAATTTAGCTGCGATGCCCCTCTCAGCAGCCGATGGCCTCGAAATATTGAGTCGCGTGGTTGACAATGAGTCCGCTACCAACGGTGGTAATATCCTATCCGAAATAATCCTGGGGGAAGGAGTCATAGAGACCATTTCGCAGAGTCAGTCGACTAAGAGGGTTGACGCTCAATTTAACGAGCCCACAGTTGAAGAGCAGAAAAAATCTTCTGAAGCATCACACGAAAGCCTTGTTTTGAAACAAGACGACGGAAATGATATCATATCTGCAGCATTAGCGGCTACGGACGTTCTATATACATTGGACACGAGCGAACTGCCTTCGAAGCCCCCCGTTTCGGTCATGCAGCTTCCAATTCCGGCAGATACCCAAGTCACAAGTACAAATGTTGAAATAGATATGGACCGGCCTTTGGGAACAGGTACAGACTTCGAAGCCGAAAGAGTTACAGCTGAGGAGGTATCGGTGGATGAATCACTGCAGCAGGAAATCCGCACGTACATGGAACGGCGGGACGCGCAGCAGCAAATCGGCGCTTCTACGGATATGCATCACATAGCATCATCGAGACCTAATTCGCCCGCTTTTAGCTTTCAGAGCCAGGTTGACGATGTAGAATCGGTCAGATATGACAGCGAGCAGGAAGCAAGCGATGGTAATAATGCGTTATTTCTATCGCACATGGAAGTTGATGAGGAACTCCAGGCTAGCATTCTGGAGAATTCTCAGCTGGACGGCGCCTTCAGTGACGATTTTCTAGACGCTCGTGAGGATGCAATCCAAGACGACTCGACCAAACAAAGGGGTGAGACGTGTGATAGCTCGAAGCGAACCGAAGACCCGAAGCAGGGGAGAGATACGCCTCGAGCGGCATCAGCGTCATCTCCTACTAGAGTGTCAGCGCAATTATTGCGAGACTTCGCTGAGGCAGGTAGTGTCGCAGAATACTCTGATACTGCGACACAAGACGATCCCAGCGTACACCTGGCTCGGGCAGCGAATGCTTCTAAGAGAGCAGCAACCAGCCGAGCTTCGTCGACCGACCCGCGTGGTTTTCGAATGATCAGAACGTTTGATGCTCGTCGGAGCTGGACGCCTGAGACGGAGGATTCCAGCGTTCTACTGGCCAGGGCTTCTTTCGGCAGCCAACCGCCGACCGAGGAGGACAGTTACTCGATGACATCGGCCAAACTACAGCTCGTCCGTCACCTCCGCGATGAACTTACTGACTTCACATCTCTCATGGTTTTGCGCCAGCATCTCACAAAACCACTTGATGTTATTGCGGTTGCCACGATGCAGCCCCCCGAGCCGCGACGAGCTAAGGGAGGACCGAGAGAGTATATGATGTCGTTCACCATCTCGGACCACTCTATCGGGCCCTATGCGGTTGCCGAAGTGCTGATCTACCGCCCTCACAGGGACACACTCCCTGTGATCCGGTTTGGCGACGTCGTACTTCTTCGGAATTTCACTCCCGTATCCCTAACGAATAAAGGCTTTGGTCTGCGAACCAACGATGCCTCTAGCTGGGCTGTCTTCGACCGAGAAGACGAGCCAGCCCAGATCAATGGTCCGCCCGTTGAGTATGGCGAGAAGGAGATGCTCTATGTGTCTTACCTTCGAGAATGGTTTGGTTTACTTGATGTCAAGGCGAGAGCCAGGCTGGAGCGGGCCAATCAGAAAATTATTGACGCGGGCAAGTCCAAATCCAAGTCCAAGTCCAAGTAGACCCTGGCATGTCTTGGGATTATCGGAGATAGGGGAGGTGCTGTATCTCAGGTTCCGCCTAGTAGTGGTGTATTCTACTTGTTATATGTTTTATGCACGGCGCTTAAAGGTTTCGGCAGCGAACGAGGAGAAAAGTGGAATGTCCACGCATTGTATGTATGTATGTCACCCGAGCCGAGAGCAACAAGCCGTCCCAAAGCCTATTTAAGACTGCTATACGATCCGACACCGAGACCAGATAGCCTGGTCACTACTTAGGTACGTAATTAGGCAGCCGATTGGTTGGTGTGTAGTAAGATCAATCTTGAAGCCGGGGCTCAGTGACTGGGATGCAGAGAACTGCCGATCGTTGAATGTAAAATCCGGTAGAATAGCGAGGGCAGGACACCACCAACTAATCTACTTCTCCCATAGGCTGACTTGTCCCATCAGCGATATTAAGTTGTTACTCTTTTTTGATTGTCGGATTGCTCGCCTATCGGCAGTAAATATAAACAAGGATACGGGATGTGCCTTGTCTTGTCCCGTCCTTATCCGTTTGGTGCCTATAACTAGATAACTATGTGATTAGGATTAGATTGAAATCCAATGCTGTTTCTACCGTCGTCATGAGTGGGTATATACTCGCCGGGGGCCGGTGTCAAGCAGGATGTCTTAATGCTTCTCCGCGCAACCGACTCGGCAACAGAGAGAAACCCTGGTCGAGCAAATTGTATAACCTCTGAGTCGGTAACCATCTTGTGTTTCTGACACTCCTCACTCATCTTCTTGTTCTATTCCCAGGCAGCAACTACGCACGATGTTCTGGTTTGGCTTACTTCTCCCTGCCCTCGTGGCAGCTGTTCCACAGGGTTACGGCGGCAGTGGCTCTGCGATGCTGAGGTTCGGCTGCAGTCAGTACGTATTTCGGTGTTTACTCTGGCCAGAAGGGACATTCACTGAGTATAATTATTGATTAGGGTGGTGATTGAGCGTCTTGATCCGTATGTCTCTCGAATGAGCTACTTCGACTTCGCAAGCATGAGATAGATTGTCTTACTCCTTTTACTAGCCTTGTCAATCCGGGAGTAAATCCTTCACCACACGTGCACCAGGTGGTTGGCGGTGTAAGAGCTTCCGAGAAATCCGTCTGTTTTCTATCCCTTCAGATGTTAATATATGTCGCGTCTCTGATAATTAGAACGCATTTGGCGTGTCGATGCCGACAGACGACATCTCAACTCATTCTACCTGCACTACGTGCAGCTTTAATCAGGACTTCTCAAACTACTGGACTGCGAACCTGTATTTCAAGGCTCGCAATGGAACCTATAAGCGCGTCCCGCAGATTCCCAACCAGGCTGTTAGCGGCAACAATGGCGGAGTCACGGTCTACTACACTTCGCCTGGCGCTAAGCAAACAACTGCTTTCAAGCCGGTAAGATATCGCTATACACTATGCACATAATGGAAGTGTATGATGAGCTAGCAGATCTGGCGGAGAGTCACGAGGGGAACTCGGAATAGTCATATTAATGTTTATTTCCGCCAGGGTTTCCGCATGCTCACCGGCGAATCCACAAGACGCAACTCAACCGGCCTAGGGAAGAACATGCAAAGCTGCTTCCGGTGCTACACGGGTCCTAACTTCCAAGGCAACACGTACTCGCCTTGTTTCGACCCTAAGCTGGATACCGAGCACTTCCCCACCGGACCGTGCCTTGGTGGCATTCGGACCAACATCATCTTCCCACTGTAGGTCCTCTACCCTCCCTCCTATCAGCCACGATCGATGTCATTGATTTGCCGCATAGCTGCTGGGACGGGAAGAATCTTGACAGTCCGAACCACATGGATCACGTCGCCCATCCCGTTGGTGGCCCAACATCGTTTGCCGCCGTCACGGGCAAATGCCCATCCACGCATCCCGTGAAGCTCCCTCAGGTTCATCTAGAGGTACGTTGGCCGACGTGGGCCCCCGAGAAACATAATCTGACTAGATATTTGCTTCGTAGATCATGTGGGACACGACAGCCTTTAACAACAAAGCAGAATGGCCTGAGGACGGCAGTCAGCCTTTTGTCCTGAGTACAGGTGACAAGTAAGCGCTCCCCTCTCCGAACGTGAACCCTCTCCCACTGTTGAGGCAAAGGCAACTAAGAACTACAGTACTGGATATGGACAGCACGCCGACTATGTCTTTGGTTGGAAAGATGATACCCTGCAAAAGGCCATGGATAACGCCTGCTTCGGCGCCACATGCAAATCGCTCACCACGCAAGCCGATGCTGTTAGCGGCGTATGCGCCGTCAAGAATACCGTGGCCGAGACAACTGAGGGATGTAAGTGCAATTCCATAAATGTTTATCGTATCCGATGAGACTGTAGCTGATGTTTGGCGCAGGGCTCAAGGAACTGCCTGGTGGTGGCATGGGTGTCTGATTGGGAAACGTGCCACGCCATATCAACATTCTAGTTTCCTGTCATCGCTGAGATGGGCGTCGCTCTGTGTGTAGATAGTGTACATGATGGAAGTAGGATTTGTATGTATGGGTAGGGTTGTAGGCCTGCCTCAACAACTCGGCGCCCCATCCGGAATACAATGTGTGTCGGTATATTGAACTTTGTGGTATCATTGCCGTAGTCTTTTATACCGCCTCGGTCGTTCTTGTGTGCCGGAGACGACGGTGAGGTGCTAATACAACATGATCCGATCACCTGAGACGCGATTGAAGAGGAACACTTCTGGAATCCACCGAACTGTTCAGTAAGCCTGCTCTCATATAGCGGTCCGGCCCAGTCCTAGTCGATTGTAACAATAGACATCCTACTATGGTGTGCCCTGCTCCGTTGCCCCAAAAGGCTACGGGGATACATCGAAGATTGTACATCTGGAATTTGTCGGCGTTGACAAGTCTCCTTCGATGTTAGCTAGTGACCACATGAGGTTCCGCGGTAGTTCCTTTTGCCATAGCCCTGCTAGGTCTCCCTCCCCCCTTTTAAAAAAAAAAATTAAAAAAAATTTTGTATGTAGATGTACAAATTCAACATACCTACCTAGCAGATACACATAGGTACTCTGTTAAGCTCACCGACAAGCGACAGGGCGAAGCGCGCGTTAAATGATGTAATACTATTCGGAGACGAGAGGCACAGCAATAGCAATACCGCAGATATCAACCAAACCATCTTCATTTGATGCTGCTTATAGACGCACAGTTGACCAGTACTTACATACGAACGTATCGCCAAATATTACTTCAAGGCTTCATGTTTCACCAGATGACTGTCATATGAGCTTATGTGCTAAAAGGGCATTCTGGGCCATCCGTCTAGCTCTTCGGGAAGCCAGCGCCCCCTATACCACCACAACATCCCTAACGTTTAAAGAATCACGGGACGCCGTTACGGGCTATCTTCAGCGCAGGCTAGGAAACCCGCCTTACTACGCACCTCCCCTTCTCAAACACGGCAATCCCGTCGTGTCACAGACTAATAATACTCCTGTGTACCTTAGCCGAAAGCTTAGGCTCGGTGGGTCCACCGAGGACGATGCCTACCGAGTCGGTGCTCTCAATCAAACCGCACTAGACGGCCTGTTGAACGAGGTCCGTGATTGCCACCATCCGATATCTCTTGAGCTGTATTGGGAGGATCAAAAAAAGGAGAGCGTGGGACGCAGCAAAGAGTAAATATCTAACTGGCGAGCCATCCACCAAAAACAGTGCCTAGACGGCACGCAGCATGCGTTTCCAAAGGCAATGAAGCATGCGAAGGATTCTGGGAAATACGCCTGCGTCTCCCAACTATGGGAGGACGTCAAAGCACGGCCGAACATAGCTGCCTATCTTACCAGCGACAGAAGACAGAAATATGACCGGTGAGGTATTTACAGGTACTATTTAGAAAACGACATACTTCCTGGATAAACGGAAACCATCCATGTTGTCTTGTTTAGAAAAACTACGCTTATTGATGCACTCCCCGTATAGAGTATCAACACTGGCAGTAGACGACCCAAAATCGACCGGCTAACTAAGCCGTGTTTGGAGGTCTCTCCTAGCCAATGTTCTATCACCATCCTAGTATTCTAAATCTGAAGTAACATCCTAAGTAAGACACGAACCGGTCAGAAGTCATTCCTTCTGTGCTCGGCGAGTTTATGCTATAATGTTGTTGTCAGGCTGCGCCTGGAATGTGGTCTCTAACCCAGACTACTACTTTTGTTTAGACGACTCTCACTGCGATCGACCTTGCAGTGTCGATATCAGATTCCCAAATAAGCTATCATTGGCTGCCGCATGCCTGCGGGCGGAAGTGTAGAGTAACAGGATGGGGCATCAGAGCAAACAGTTCAAGGTTATTGCTGCTTACGAGTCAGGGCAGGGGTAGTAGAAATCATGATGCCATGGATGCAGTACAGTAGCACCGACATGTCAGAGGTCAATGCGCATGAAAATATACAAACTGGCGTGCAATGGTTGCCGAATCGAATATGGTGGTAAGCAGGCCCGCAACTTAGTATTAACTAAGGGCAACAAGTAGCTACCTAAGTACATAGGGCTAAGTAGTGGCTCACCTCCAGGGAAGGTTCCGGGCTTTTGCTGTTTAATGCCATAAAGATACTAGATACTACTTCCATCACTTCCATATCCATCACTCCTGAAAAAGCCGCAAGGCAGCCGTATGCCTACACCACGTGATGCAGATATTGGACGTGGGAGTCTTCGGACTGCCTTGTTCGTCGATATCACTGCATGCCTACTTACGCGAGGCCAATGATCATGTACTATGCATGCCGATGAAGCGCTAGCGAGACGATCATGAAGGAAATAGCGAGATTTGAACACTAGGCCGCATCATGGTATGATATCCGGACACTTCGGCACACTCGTTTGGAGTTGGGACTGATGGGGCAACGATGAGGGCATGGACTGAAGATAAACTATATGCAATTCTGCTTCGGTGCCGTGATCGGGACACTCTAGGGTGGGGGATGACGGCCAGAATTCTACCAGCACATACTGTATTGAGTCAATTTAGTAAGGAACGGGCAACTTATACCGAAGTCTATCATTAACGGATCTCATGGTAAAGTTTTGTCGTCTCACCGTGAGATATCTTGATTAATACCTGGCATATTGTCAATCCGAATCCGCTTCAAGCATGCAGGGGACTATGCGGTGAAATGATCGCCCTCGTTATTTCCAACATAGGGGTGAGTGGCAATGAAATCATGCACACCTACGACGGCCATGTGTGCGTCTTCAGACCCTGGTTACTTAAGCAGCACTTGCATTAGCCTTGGATTGCCTTCCTGCGCTACTAAACCTGGCTGGGTCAAGCGGCACGGATATGCCCATCGGGTTGTTACTTCTGTAGCTGGGTCCGGGGCTACTCCGCTTGCCCATATCGAATGGGGGATACAGCACGTATATGTAGCTGCAGGTGAGATTAGGGAATATGCATTGGTCCACTATCTAGCTCCCAAAGTTTCAAATCACTACCTACTTCAGAGGAGGGCTTATCTATCTATCTCACAAGAGATAGACGATAGTAGTTGCCTTCCCTCGTGGTAAATTGATAAGTGACTGCATCTGTACGCGTCTATACGCACCTGTATACACTTATACGCATGTGGGAAAATGGATGCTTGGGATATGATTAAAGACTGCAGAAATTATACGGAATGTCATGCGGTAAGAAAGACGAGGATTACCAAGCAGGGAACTATCTCGTTGAATGCCTCGAAACGGTTATTTCTAATGATATCACTGCCAGGTCTGCGGCTCCGATCTGAACCCGAGGTCCCAGAGCGTGTAGACACTGAGTCTGAAACCATATAAATCCGGCGAAACTAATATGACTGACTCAAAGCCTGTGAACCGGTTGTTGGTGTCAAATATAGATAGACCTCTTGTGGCAAAGCCGACCAATGGAAGACGATTGGAGCGAAGTCTCCGATGCTGCGATTCGTAAACGAATCCAGAACCGCCTCGCCCAACGCAAACATCGTAAGTATGATTTACTAAGCTAGTATGCTTAGCATGTGGCGCACGAGAGCTCAGTTCTAATGTCTAACGTTAGGTCAGAAAGCTCAGAGCCAGGCACAGGCACAGGCACAAGCCCAGAAACCGGGCGAAAGGACCGTGGGCGGCCACGGGAATGGGCAACTTGCACCACCCGGACCGTCTCCATTTCTACATTCCAGCTCGCCGACCGAGGCCAGAGTCTCAGCGGATGGCCTGTCTGGCGATATATGGGCTACTGATTTTGCACACATAGCGAACCAACAGCAGCAAAATGACGAGAATTTGCCGACAGATCTGGATACTGTTGTTCCAAGAATGATGGTGTATCCAGACACAGGACCTTGGCTGCCTGACTCCTCTTACAACAGTCCGTTCCCGATCGCAGGGTCTCTGCGTTATCTGAACGACCATGACGCTATGTACCAACACGACTTGTCTTCCGACGAGAAGGAACACTGTGAGAAGTGCGACCAGAGGCGTCAGAAGAGCACCCGTGAGAAATTGCCGGCCTCAAACGTTTACCGCGGCAGCAACGGCAGCAACGGCAGCAGCAGCAGCAGCAGCAGCAGCATTTATGGGGGTATTCCGACAACTGGCTCGCTCCTGGCCAGTCCAATTAGTTCGGCGTCAGCATCCACGTCACCCACATTATCTCGTGTGATGCGGGACCACAACATCGAGCTTGATCATCTCATATCACATGCAACTCACTCGCGGCGCTCGTCAATAGGGGGAGCTTCGACAGAAGGGACGGGGGGAGGCAGTTCTCACTCGAGGCAGCTGAAACGCCGATTTTCCGGCATCAACGCAACGGCCGCAGTTGGGGCTTCCGGGGTCTCCCCTATTGGACAGCCACAGCCGCAGCTCACAACACTGCCCAACGTCCCTGAGCAGACACAGTACGACGTCATAGAGAAACATGAATATACCCAAGGCCAAGACGACATGGAGGATTCGGAAGCAAAGATAACCAAGATAGTTGTAATATACATGCAGGAACGGCAGAGGTAGTTGGGGCTAGAAGCTTATCAAGACTAAATGTGTAGATGTAGACGTGTAGATTCCAGTATCGATATCCATAAACAATATAAGACTTGTCCCTTAATTAACTCGGATATATAGGACACTTCTAGTAACTCTTATTCTTTAGTTCTCCATACTACTATAGACTTCTCTATTGCGTCTTTATAGGGTTTTCAGTATTTCCTGACTGAGGATTCTTAACATAACTAAAGTAATTATAATTACTACTACTAGGACATTAATACCCGTTTCTAAAGGGTATTATCATGAAGCATATAATACAGGAGCTACCACGAATTCCACGGACTCCCCCACTCATGGCATCAATGATAACTTTGGATAAAATGTACTATACAGATAAGACACAAGAATCGTACGAAAACAAGGGTCTACTGTTCAATGCAGTATGTATAGAATAGAAGGCAGCTAGTTCGTTTAATTTCGCGTCTTCCCGCTGCTGTGCCATAAACGTACAGGGGTTGGATCCGGGGATAGTGGGACATAATCTCGGCGCCGACCTGCAGTTAAGCTGTGTTAAAGTTTTTCGGCAAAACTAGCCGATAGTAATTGTCCCCATGCTGGGAGGATGGTGAACGTAAGCGCAAGAACTAACCTAGAGTAGAAGGATCTGCAGGGTTGGGTACTCTTGGCACCAAAACTTATAATTTTCGCGTAGGAGTACTTAAAGTAGCAATTTATTTGCGACTAACCACGACGGGCATCTAGCATCTGCTTACACAATGCTGCAGCCACAGAATGAATAAGCAGGGCTACCTAGCAGTTACCTAGGTATTTGTAATCTTATACAGATTACATACAGTACAAATATGTACATAATCGAACTAGGAGCTGGCACAGCTCCCATTCTGGAACACATCGACGCTAAAGACTGCGCCTCCAACCAGCACGGGCGGGTGCGCGTATGCAGCGTCCCCACCAGAAGCTGTGACATACAAGCAACCCCGATCTGTTTCCGTCCTCCCAAAGGCGCAGGCGGTCGGCCCTGGCATCGCTGTTAGATTTAGGGCTTGGTCGGTCGCCAGCACCACCTCAGTCAGGTTTCCCGAACCCCCGACGCTGAACATCATCTGCGTGGCAAAGTCGATTGCGAAGTCGTCCCCGCCGATGGGGACCACGACGGATGCGCTGCCCTCTGTGGCTCCGGATGCGTCGATTGCGATCTTGCCTATAATGTTCTGGCCTGGGTTCGTGAAAATCAGCTCCCCATTGTCGACTTTGATGCCATCTATGCCGATAACTTGGTTCACCGTGCCTGGCTTCATGAGAGGGTCGTCAATCGCGATAGACGACTCGCCCGTTGAGATATCAATCCGCCAGACGACGCCCAGGTTGATATCCGCTGCCAGAATGGTGTTGGGATCCTGCGGAAGTGTGGTTAAACCGTCAAGGAACACGGCATCGGGAACATGAGCGCTTTCAGATATCTGCAGGTCCAGACTACTGGGACATGGAGGCAAAGTAGTAAGGTCGACCTGGAAAATGGAGAAGGACCCCTTTGTCCCCTGGAAGGTGGCCAGTGAGCTGTTTCCGACCACCACCTGGAAGATATCCGCCGCCGTCTCCGTGATCCCTACCAGACTTGTAAAGCCTTCAAAGCTGTGCAGAAGCACCGGCGCGCACCGGTTCTGCGGATCAACTTGGTATAAGTCTGGCGTGCTCGAGACGGTCGTCACTAGTTGGCCATTGGCGCGAACACCCAGGTTTTCCACCCATGTGCCGTTCGGGAATTGGTGAATGAGATTGGCGGCCAGCAACTGAGGGGCCGAAGCATCGTCCTTGCTCAAGCCCATTACTTGAGTGAGGGATATTGCGAGGGTAGATAGTGTGACTGCTGGATAATGCATATTGTAAGCGCTAAGATACCGATATATATCGACTGCTATCTAGTAGAAACGATTTGCATGAAGAGAACAGACAAATGGCTTTCTTCCCTACTTTATATGTATCTCCTGGCATTAGTAGGTTTAAGTACATGGCTAATTTCCGTTATTCTGGCCTTCTTTTGTGTTCCGTCAGCCTCTAACGCGGTAAGAAATCGACTACGCCGCTTCCTATAGATAGCCATAGCTTACGCACTTGCAGGGTCAAATCCATGGCCTTCAACGCCAGCCGGTCATCTTTCAACGCCGACAGGCCACAAAATAGGTAGAGCAGGGCTAATCCAAGCTCACCGAAGAATCCACAATAGGCTAGCTTTCTATATCCCCACAGGAAAGCTTAGACTAGATACTATGGGTACCTACGTTAAGACTAAGCCAAGCTATACTAAGCTTTTCCAAAAGTCTTGGTGTCGCATAAGATACGACGTCTAACTTGGGACTAGTTTGCCTGATCCTCTGCTTGAACCCCCATGGCAAAAATTTCCAACGTCAATGCACGCGTGTCCATGAGTAACATTCTAATCCTCGACACTGTCTGCTTGCTAATGGCTAGGAGGCCTTAGGTCTACGAAGCCGTTGACTCCTCGGCGCTAGGGCTACTTTCTACGGCACAGTCTTCCTCCGTGTTTCGCTTCTCTGACGCCAGTGGCGGGGTTGTTTTGCCAGCCACCAATTGCCTCACCCGCTCTGCTTCAGCTGAGTATTTGCATTTGAGTCTGATTGCCTTGCCGTATCGAAAGAACAACCACGGGAATGGCACACATGCAAGCGCCAGAAAAGCCGGGATGGTTGCCGCCCAGTGGATGCCGAGATTGTGGTATTGAGCAGGAGTGAAGAGCGGAAACACAGCGCCAAATATGCATCGCAGAGCGGCATTGGCCGCCAATGCGGATGACGCGTAAATGGTGTATGAGTCGACCAGGTAATTTGTGACGGCGAGGTAGACCAGCACCATGCCGGTTCCGAAGGGGGCTCCAGCAGCGATACTGGCGACGGCCGAAATGGAAGGGAAGCTAGTCCAAGCAAACCAGAAAAGAGAGAACGGTACAAGGACGCTTCCGATCATGGCAGCTTTCATGCGAGTCTCCGGCGTCGCGTTCCCAGCCGCTGCCGTCCTTCGGTATTGCACATTGACCCAGATAGCGCATATGACACCGACTATCATGCCAACCGCAACTCCGGTGAACGCGAGCCCACCTATGCCGAGCGACCATCCTCTCACTTCCTCGTAGACGATGGGAAACGCGCCGAAAAAGCTGTACAGGGTACCGTAGATGATGGCCATGTACACGGACAAGATGAACACGATGGGCTCGCCGAAGAGCAGCCTCCACGGCCGCACCAGGACGCTTGCATATAGCCGTTTCGCCGAGATCAGGCCATTATCGCGCTGCACAACGTCCTGGTAGACGTTTCCCGTCGTCTTGGTCATCCGTGCGGCGCGTTGCCGTAGCAGAACGGGCGCGTACGTCTCCGGGACAGAGACGGCGCCCAGGAGGAACATGCTGCCGGTGAAGATGGTCATGACACCTTCAACCCATCTCCAGCCCCCCGTCTCGGCCACGAACCCGGACACGATGGGTCCAATAGCCGGGCCTAAGTACGGTGACACCACGAAGGCACTCATGGCGAGCCCGCGCTGAGACGGCGGGAACATGTCGGCGATTATGCCCCCAGCATTGGTCAGTGGCGAAGATGCACACAGCCCCGTGAAGAATCGCAACACGACCAAGCTGGCAATGTTCTGCGACGCCCAGCATCCACCGTTGAACGCCGTTACGCCTGCGAATGAGCCGATGAAGACGACTTGACGACCGTAGAGCTCACTTAATGGTCCCCATATGAACGGTCCAAGAGCTTGACCTAAATTAAAGGTGAAGATGCCAAGAGTCACGATCTAGATTAATCTCTGCGTCAGCAAGGACATGTGATGTCTGACCTGCCGAGGAAGCCGACGGCGGAGGATGCTTACTTCTGTTGTGGTTTCAAAGTCTTCAGCTATCAGAGCCGCTGGCGTGAGGTAGGCGGATGAAGAGAAAGAGACAGATAGAGAGGCGAGAGCAATCACGAGGGTGATGAAGACTTTCCTCGCCATTGAGAACCCGAACGGGTTTCGTGGGTCACTTGGGAGCCATTCTACAACATATGGGCTCTCGCCTGTTCCGTCCCCTCGATATCTGTGCTCTAAGATGGATTGTGGAAGCACCGCTTGGTCTAGGAGCAGATCCCAGTAGGATATTTCCCCCATTCTCTACTCAACTCTGCTTACAGCTGTAGAGTGGCAGTGCGTAGGACTATGGACTCGAAGATAGAGGTGTTCTGGGATACTAGATGAGCTTCATGTAGTCGATAGAAAGTTCGAGCTCATGCCGGTAGACACTGTCGACATCCAGGAAGTTCCCCGCCAGGATCAACGAGACCCTCGCCATATCGGGGGAAATTGTCGAAAGCCAGCTGCAGTGAGGTTGAGCTTATTCATCGCATGCGAGAGCCGGTCGAGCCGGTGCAGATTGTAGGTGGCCCTGCAGTCATGCTGCCGACTTAAGCGAGACGCATGTGTTTTGGCGACCCTGCCAAGAGAGGGTTAAGATGGTTTCCCCGGGCTGACCATGCAGTCAGCCCTGACAGTGGCTGACTGCAGCGGTCAGAAATATGTCAGAAACGACATTCAGACCTGGGCCAATGTTGCTATACATCATTGCGGCGCGCAGCGGAATGTGACTATAGAGCTCGCCCTCTGCTCGCTGCTTGTACACTTATCCTATCGCCTGGCTCCCTTCCATCCCGCTCCCCCTTCAAGCACGGTATCGACTGATCCATCCAACGTCTAATCCCCTTAGCTACCGTCAAAATGTTGGCTCAACGAATCATTTCCAATGTGGCCTCGCTGTGGCTCTTAGCATGGGCTCCGACCGTGACTATGCAGCAGTTCGTCGCCAACAGCTCGGCGTATCGCACCCTGAGCTTTAACACATCGCACACGGACGTGCTACGAGTCACGATCAACAATCCACCGGTTAACCTCTTCAACAATTACCTCCTACACGACATGCTGTCATTCCTGCTCTCTCTGGTCCCCGCAAACAGTCCCACACCACCCCCCAAAGTGGTCATCTTCAGCAGCGAGAACCCCGACTTCTTTATCATGCACCGAGACGTCCAAGGCATCATCCCTCCCTTGCTCCCCTGGAAGCTCGACGCCATCCACAACTATGTCTCGATCACACGACTGTTGCAGAACATCACGACGACCGTGTTTATCGCTGAGTGCAACGGGCGGGCCTTCGGCGCCGGCAACGAGGTCATGGTGCAGATGGACATGCGCTTCGCGGGCCCCAACGCGAGCGTGGGCTTCTTCGAGAACGGGCTCGGCGTATTCCCCGGCGGCGGCGGCACGCAGTTCATGTACGAGCTGGTCGGCAAGTCACGCGCCCTCGAGTACATCCTCGGCGCTTTACAGATCGACGGACGATTCGGTGCCGAGATCGGGTGGTTCAATAAGTACTTTGATGATTCCGGTGCCATGACGGCGTATATCGATAACCTGGCCGCGCGCATCGCGACCTTCCCTAACGGCACCATCAATGCGACGAAAGCGGGACTTGCTTGGCGCAACCCCTCGATCCCTGTTCTTGAGGGTGATATTGCCGAGTTCATCCGTCTTGATGCCATGCCGGATCGCGCGCCCCTAGAAAGAAAGCTTTTGAATGTCACGAATAATGAGACGAATTATTTTGAGCTGAACCTGCCTGATAACCTGCCTAAACTATACACATAGCACGGGAAATGACCCAATGCCAGGCTACGTTTATCTAGCGGTCAGGCCATTCCATAGTTCAGAACACGGGGAGGAGGGAAGGAACTGGTGATAATTAGAGAAGTGCAGTTTGCATTTAGATAGATAGACAAATAGATGGTGACGCTTTAAGCATCTGCACACCCCAAGTCCAGTCCTCCGTAAGAATCACTTCTGTTTTCGCCTGACTCGGTCTTAACGAAAGTTCAAATAAGGCCCTCCCGAGAGGTTCTGAATCCCCGTCGCTGTTGCTGCTAAGCCGTGACTCCAAAGTAACAAAAATGCACCGTGAACCGGAACCGGGCCGACCAGATACATGCAATAACCAGAGTGTCGACAAACGGCGCAGTGGTACCACAAATGGCTTAAGATCTAGGGGTAAGTCTAGGGGTAAGTCTAGGAAGCCAAAAACCACCACTGTTGAACTATCATCCATTCCTACTCCTGCGTCACGACACCATCTTCATCACATGCAGATATATGTGCATCCATTCTCGAGACTGCCCTGTGGACCCATCACTGGCGCAAGGGACAGGCTATTCCTTACGGGGATGAAGCTGTATCAACACCTCGTCCTCCAGACTGGTATACACATCATGCTGGTCCATAATAACTGAATCCTCCGGGATCGGCAGAGAAGAAAGCGCTGCAAGCTCGCCGCTTTTTCCAACAGCTTCTATATCAAAGTAATAGAACAAATTCGCCAATATAACGGAGACTTCCTTCATAGCTAGGTGTCGGCCAATGCAATGGCGCGGCCCAACGGAGAAAGGCTGGAAAGCCGCCTGCGCTGTCTTCACGTCATCTTCTGTAACGCCGCTCTGCTCGTCGACGATCCAGCGATCGGGGTTATACGTATGGGGCGCGTCGTAGTAGTTCCTGTTCCGGAACAGCGTGAAGTTGGGCACACCAACGTAGACACCCGGCGCAAAATGTTCTTCTTCGACTAAGATGCCCTCCTCGCCGACCACGCGTGGAATATTGGTCGGTGCGGGCGGCGACAACCGCATCGCTTCATCGATGCACGCGCGGAGATAGCGGCAGTTCTCCGCTACGCGGGGTTCAATATCTGATGCTCGTTGGAATGTTGATGTTAGCTCGGATCGCAGTTTTCGCATCGCCTCGGGATGGCGAGATAGGTAGAAGACTGTTGCTGTGAGTGCGGACGAGCTGGTATCGGAGCCTTCGGGTTTTATTCCGGTTAGCTTAAGTCAACGACCGGCGTGAGAGGGGTTAGCTTACCTGCCATCATCATGAGGATACCTTCACCCAAAAGCTCGTCGCGCGTGTACTTAGTGCCCGTCTCCTCGTCACCGGCCTCAAGCAAATGAGCCATGATATCCTCATACCCTTTCTCCTTGTCAACGATGCCTGCGCTGTGTTTCTCGATTCGACGGTATGTGTTGAATTTGGCGTAGTCACCTAGGGCGGTACTAGCCGCCATAAGCTGTGGGAAGAGCAACCGGTCCAGATACAGTCGTTTCAAGAGAGGTTCATGACCTGTCTTCGCACTAGTCAGATGCGCAATTGGACAGTGGTATTTAGACGAGGTAAGGAAGTGAGTTATCATACCATGTATATGCGAAAAGTCCGCTTGTGTGCTTGTGCCATGACGGTGTCACCCTTGCCATCTACAAACCCGAAGGATTCTCCAAAGCAAAGGCCACCCATGATGTCCAACATAAGGCAATTAAACTCATACGCCATGTTGAACGTCTTCCGGCCCGCATCGTTTTGGTGCTGAAGTTTCTTGATGAAGTGGTCTACCTGGGTGGAAATGAAGGGCTCATAGCTCTGGAGGGAGGCCACCGAGAAGGCTTTGGCCATGATCCTGCGTTTCCGTCGATGGCCCTCTTTGGAACTCGTGTTGAAGGTGTTGATGGCGTGCTTATTCACCCGAAAGGCCGAGTAGAACTCCTCTGGCTTGCTCGTGTTTTTGTTGAAGCCATAGATGTCTGGCAGTGCTTTAACATCGTTTATGGACACCTTGTTGGGTGAATAACGCACATATTTCCCTGTGTGCGACGTGAGCGTGAGATCCCAAATGCTTTCTTGGGTGAAAAGGTAGCGTCATACCATACCGGTCATGCAGCTTGAACAGATGAAGGTGCAGGTCACCCTTTCCTGCGTGGTATAAAGTGGGAATACCACAAAGGCGATTGAGAAGGGGGCCAGGATACTTCGCGAGTGGGTGAAGGTAAAGGCGATAGATTACTACGAAGGATAGCTAGGAGAAGAGCATGTGAGAAACGGAGTTCCACGATAGCGAGGCCATGTAGACGAATGACATGTAGATGTAGAACAGGAGACATACTACGCTTACACCGGCGATACAAAGTCCTAGCAACGCCGGCCCTGTGGGTCGGATACGGAGATCCATGGTCGTAATGCTCGTTCCAGCGGCGGTATGAATGAAGCCAGGAAGGCCGATGAAGGGGGGCAGAGAGAAGCAGTGTGTACTCAGCCACTCCAAGCTTCGAAAGTGAGAATGTTAATCGTTCTGTTGATTCATTTGGCTGGGCGGAAGTTTGCCGCAGATATAATTAAAACGATTAAAGGTCACCAGCACGTAGCATGCCGTCCATTGGCGCCTTTGCGATACCATTGTCGTCATTTTGAGTACTGGAGCTCATCGATAATTGCTGGTATCACAGCGTCTCAGCTTCAACTTACTTGCCCCATAGCGCGGAGTACAGATACCCTCGCTTGGCATTATGACGACTACATGCAAAAGCGATTGGAGGCTTCTGATGCCAAATGTCAGAAAACTCAAGTGTCCGAAATCAGAAATGTCAGAAAATGTCAGAAAGTCAGTGTCCATGTCAGAAATTTATACCCGGGCTTCGGGCCCCAGCCACCGTACCGTCAAGGAGTGACGACTCCCTGCAGAACGTACATAATACAGTAGCGCTGACTTATTGCATTGCAGTAGAGAGTTCATAACCGATCAAAGTATGCCGGCACGGCGACGCCCCGATTCGCAGAGCATGCAAGCCACCCGACAAGGGCGTGTTAGAGATAAGCGTGTTGTGTTGTGCCTACGAAGTTAGGTAGCGAGCCGGTCTCCGCGGTTTCCCTCGGTTCCTGGTAGCCGCTTCAGCAACCCCATCCACAATTTCATTAGCCGTCAGCCGAGAACACTAAGACCGAGATTCACAGACACCGGGTTCTCTATAATGGGGTGCGTCACACATGGTACTTTCTTTGAGAGGACTTTCAAGCCCTCCATCCTCCTCGTAGTGGCTTTAAGAGGGTAGATAGGGCTGTGGTGGCGCCATCATGGCCCCTTACTGTTTAACGACGGCTCCAGGATCGGTTGACGGTAAGAGCATCAAACTAGGATCAATCCGAGAATCTGGAGAGTATTCTACCGATTGATCACTCGTAGAAATCGATAACAATCAATTGTGCCATTCCATCCCATCCCACATGGTCCAAGCTTAGAGAGTTGCGTTGGATTAAGTAATGTTGTACATCCGTATCTTATGTAAGGGGAAATTGAAACCCTGAAGGCACCATTCCTTGGCAAACTGTCTTCCATTCCATGTTCTACTGCTTGCACGCACGCCTCCTATGTCTCTTAACTGACTGTTTGACATACCACGTCGCGCATGTGCATTATCGGCCGCAAGCTAGACTTTCAATTAAGACGTGTTCCAAATTAGCCATGGCGGCAACACGTGAGAAATCATCGGGCAGAAGCCCAGTGGAAGATGCACCGACAACCCAAGAGGCAGCCTCTCCCCCTCCTGCGCCCCAAGAAAAGGAGGGCGCAAAGGCCTGGCTTCAAGTTCTAGGGGGTTTTCTTGTATTCTTCAATATTTGGTACGTCTTCGTCTTTCCCACTTCGATTGCATGATGCCGTTGCACGACTGGCTTATAATTATCAAATCTCCTTTACTTATTCAATTCAGGGGTCTTCCAAACTCTTTCGGCGCGTTTCAATCGTTCTATTCCTTACAGTATCTACCACAGTCGTCCTCGTCGACCATCTCGTGGATCGGGACATTGCAGGGTGCTCTACTGATCTTTCTCGGCCTGGTTTCGGGCCCTCTCACCGACCTTGGTTACTATCGCGCTCTCCTATACGCGGGAAGCCTCCTCACTGTTGTCGGGCTGATGACCCTCAGCCTGTCTACCGAGTACTATCAGGTCTTTCTCTCACAGGGCGTCTGCATTGGCCTTGGCTGCGGTATGCTGTATGTGCCTACTCTGTCATTGGTAGGCGACACGTTCAAGTCGAGGAGGGCGACGGCCATGGCTTTGGTTACGTCCGGAATTGCGCTCGGTTCGTACTAGCCAACCTTGAATTTCTCATTTCTCAGTCCTGACTAACACCTCGACGTTAAGGCGGTGTCATCTACACAATCGTCTTCCTCCAGCTTATACCCAGATTGGGTTTTCCCTGGACCGTTCGGATCATGGGATTCATCTGTTTGTTTGCCTACATATTAGCGATACCTGCCCTATCGGTCCACCCAGCCAAAACGCCCGAGAGAGCCAGAACTCTATTTGACCCCTCCGTCCTCAGGGACGTGCCATTTCTGTGCTTTGCCTTAGCGCAGTTCTTCATATTCCTTGGTTACCTGGTTCCCCTGTTTTATATCCCGACGTACGCCGAGACAGTCCTGAAGACGGACAATGCCTTCTCCCAGTACTTGTTGGTAATATGCCAAGCCGCTTCTTTGCTCGGACGACTAACTGCATCCATCCCGGCCCAGCGCTTTGGCGTAATGCTCGTCTGGGCCTTCTGCTGCATCATATCGGGCGTCTTGTGCTTTACCTGGATAGCCAGTGACAGTCTTCCCGCGTTCATTGCCTTCTGTGTCCTGTACGGTTATTTCAGTGGCGCCCTAATCGCTCTTCCACCTAGTATATTTCCCGTACTCTGTCCCGACCCCGGCACCCTAGGCTCTCGTATGGGACTATCTTGGACCTCATCGGCCATTTCTTTCTTAGTGGGCGCACCTGTGGCAGGCGCTCTTATTAACATTCAAACCGCCAACTTCATTGGCCTTCAGGTATGGAGTGGCACAACACTGTTGGTGGGCGCGCTATTCTTAGGTGCGCTTTGGATCATGCTAGCCCGGAAGCAGAAACGTGTTCTTATCTAGCTTTGGGATCAAAGTATCTGCATAATTCTCTCCTACGCAATGTTTCAACGATATGCCGGGTCTTTCAAGGAGGAAGGGAGGGAGGGAGGGAGGGAGGGAGGAAGGAAATGTGGGAGAATATATTGTCCAGAACTCAGTGCCAGATTCATTACTCAGTCCCAAAATACCAGGCATCTCACTTCCACACTCTCCCGATCCTCTCGATCCTCCATTGACGGGTCGCGTACAGCGGAGTGTGGACAGCGCTTCACCACGCCGGCTTTCTGATCCCAGCACTTTACAAGCACAAGTTCATCGGTCTCCATTCCATGCAAGTAATGCCACTTATGCCCACTACTCTTCGCCACGGCCGTGTTCATCTTGTTCCCGCCAGAGCCCTTGGGCATGACGAGTTCACGGTCCACAAAGTCCTCCTCGGGAACGGTGGAGCCGTCGCAGTAAGCCAGCGGGTCCTTGAAACACTGTTTGAGGGGCCGCCAGGCATTAATGAGGGCATATCGTTTCTTGAGGAGAGTCTCGGCCCTCTGCCCTTCGGACATGCGGATCGTAGCTTCAACCCGAGCCGGGTTCGAGTCCACGTGCACCTTGTATAGTGGGCGAGTGAGCTCCAAACAGTCTGCGTCTGGTGTGATGGACTGTCGCAGGACATGATGGATGACGCGTACATGGGAGGCCTGGGTTCTGTTACACATCCGAGTCAGTTAACTAGTTTGCCGCGAGACGGAGATCTCTACTCACACTCGCTTAACAACCTCCGCGATCTCAGCATAGTATGTTCCTATAATATTCTCATTAACTGCGAAGGCCTCTTTGCTCAAGCAGGTTCGATGCTTGATAAGCTGGAAGCCGTGAGTGTCCAGCGCGTATCTACTTTCATCTCCCCTGATGTCCTGAACCACGACCGGGACTAGCTCTTCGCGATCCTCTTCAAAGTCTGTCTTGCCCCATGTTGAAGGACCAAGTGCTTTGCCGTTCTCTGACAGTTTGACATATTGCAACTCGGTTAAGATGTTGTGTTTCTCTGGTAAAGAGAAGGTTCGGAATGCTGCGGGCTCGTGTACTACCGGAGCCGTCATAGTCATAGTAGCAGTCGCCATGTTGGACCTCGTTTATTATCAATGCGAGCTTGCCCAGTTGGTTCGATTCACGCCTGGTCAGATACGGTTTCGTATTATAATGAGGGATCAGAGACCGGCCTTTATAGCTAACTGACTATATGGGATCCTAGCAAGGTTGTCACTTTGATACCCGGCCCTGCGAGTCCATAATGCATGCAACAGACATGAGCATGAATGTTAACGCCGAGCAGTCAGAAGTAAGACCGGTCTAGAGTCAGAAAAGTCAGAAAGGGAGGTCAGAAATGTGTGCCGGAATAGGCAAGCCGCTATGATTGACTTGTTACCATGGCTCAGGCCCAGTGTTTAGCCGTATGATACTTTGTCTCCCTCTTTTCCCTCTGCACATTCCCATCATGCGTCATAGGAATACATACCAATCAGTCTGTAAATAGATATTGTACCTGTACCCCAAAGCAGTGGTTTCGGCCATCTCGCAGCCAGAGAGAGCGGTTGAGGCACTTTGATTAGGAATCTAAACAGAATAGTACGTGCCTAATGAATGCCTAGCTAACCTAGATAAGTAATTTAAGTGGAATAAACCCTTATTTAAATTTTGCTATATTGTACATCTATAGTCAACGCCTAGATAGATCTTACGGAATTTGACGAAAAAAAAGAGAAGGGGGAGAGGGGGGGCTCTCCCCTCAATTGGCTACATCTTGATCATGAACATTACACTTAACGAGTTGTTGATCAACCGCACTATTGTGCCTTCGTGTTACCTAATACAACCTGTTCCTTAGTGGATGTCTACGAAGAACTAACCTACATACTAAGGGTGTAATCTGGGTAACTTGGTACTTTTAGTGGGGCTTGTACTTAAGTAGGCATCCATGATCCCTGCGGTCCCCTTCTAGTACATCTGTATTGACTGGAAGGAAAGGCTTTCAAACAGTTCCTTCCACCCTACATAGTAGGTAATATGCCTCGTGGTCACGGTCCATCCAGCTCCGATTCTTCCAATAGAGGCTGATAACCATTGAACCAACCCTCGGGGTCCAATTCCTTCTTGAGTTTCCTCAATTTTTCAAGTCTCCACGGCTCATAGCCGTACAGAGCCTCAGGGAGATCTTTCGACCCGTGACCGTAGTTGACGTACTGCTGTAGTCGTCCGTAGCCCGATGTCTCGATGAACTTATCCTGCTGTGTAGATAGCCACTCGTCAATCAAGTCCTCGTCCACCGGGCTCTTATAGGCTGCCTCGATCATGCTAAGAGCTTTGTCAGTTGTGCTAAATTTCGTCTAACGCTGCAACAGCAATGCCTGAGACTCACAGGAAATGCTGCGCACCATGGCGCCAAGGAAACGCCGTCGCGTCGTCTGCTATTTCTCGCACACGCTGCTGAGAAAAGGACTCGAACATGACGCTAAAGATGGCTTCGGCCCCGTATTTCTCATTCATGGCGCGCCACCCATCGAAATAGGCGCGCATCGTTGGTATGTCGTACTTCTTCACGTTAGCGGCATAGAAGTTTTTGATGGGGAAACGCGCCCAGCCTTGGGGTGTGCAGAGGATATTGTTCAGGCCGTTGTAGGTCGCCCATGGGAGAGCATCCCACGCCGCTGTCTTGGAGTCTTTCCATACAGGCGATATCGCGTCGAAGCGTTTGACGAAAGGTTCCGATTCTTTCTCAGGTCCCGCGTACACCAGATTGACGTTTAGGGTGGGCTAGGGTGGGGGTAATCAGCAACGTGTTGCACGGGCAATGCGAATTAACTGAGCGATTCACCTTTCCATTCGCTCCTTTTCGTCGGCCAATCACAAAGACGGCGAGCTCTTTGGGCATCGGGTCAGAAACGGCATTCACGTTCTCAAACACCTCCTCTACCTTGTCCAGTTCAAATTCGAAATCCACCACGTGGTGCTTTCCGCCGTTGAGCTGGGGGTAGACCTGGTACGTAGCCTCTAGTACAATCCCAAAGTTGTGTCCGGCACCTCTCAGAGCCCAGAAGACATCCGGATTCGCGTCTTGGGAGGCTTCTATAACCGTTCCGTTCGCCAAGAGCAGGCGCGCCGAGACCATATTGTCATTCAAATAACCGTACTTCCCCTGAAGCCTACCGATGCCCGCGCCGAGCGATATGCCAAGTACGCCTGTGCAGGGGCATGAACCAACAGCTTGACATAGTCAGATTGATATGTTCCGCTTCCTCTGCTTCTCCGATCCCCCCTGAGACACGGATAGCTACTTACTGACTTCCATGCCGTGCGAATGCGTGGCATTTGCAAACTCGCCCGTGGTGATTCCACCGCCGACAGTCACTTGTCTCTTGTCTGCATCGTACCGGAGGCCGTTAAGCCCACGCATATCAATTTGGATCGCGTCCTGAATGCGCCGGAGGGAGCTAGTAAGGCTATGGCCACCGGCCCGAACGGCGAACTTGATACCTCGCGACCGCGCGTAATTGACCTGTATAATGCACCACGTCAGCCTCCGAAGAAATAGATGCGTCGTTTAGCTCCTTACTGTCTCAATTACATCCTGTTCCTCAACCACCTTGACCGCAGCGAAATACTGTGGTCGCTTATACTGGGTATAGCGGGCATCAAGGTCGGAAAATGCTTCTTCCCCGTCCAGGTACACGCTTGCTTTCTCTGATAGTCGTTGTTGCAGTTCGTGCTTCACGCTGAGCTTTAGATATGTCTCTGGGTTGATAGCGTTGCTGAAATGATCTTCCCCTGGTCCAAGCACATGCTGTTGTCGTGCAAGAAGTGTAGGATTATAGATGGCCGACGCGTTATACGCCACCGCTACACGTATACAAGTGGCTATCGTCACGGATAACAAGGTGCGCAATCCCATGGTGTGTAAATCTGAAAGGGGACAAGGCAAGCAGGCACAAGGGTAACAGACGGGTGGTCGTCGAGGCTATCGGACCTTATGGGAACAGCTTAGCCTAACAGCAAGAAGGTAACAGTCAAACGTTTACGGATGGAATATAACAAAGTTCGCCAAACGCATATATCTTCAGTTAACGACGCTGCCGATGTGAAACGGAAGGGGATCACAAGAAACTAGTAGTGGGGTCGGTTATCATCCTCATCTGAGGCCGTCGTCCTATCAGCTCTGCTGAGATAACTGAATGTCAGAAATCGGATTTGGACTGTCAGAGCCATATTAGTTATCACGCCCCCCAGCTATGGCTGAGAATTGAAATGGTAGGGCAGAATCGTTCGATATGCCAGCTTCAGTGTTATGCCGAATGATGACTTTACTCGATAAGTCGACATCGACCCTTTGACATCGTCACCTCTGACGGGTAAGGTCTGACATGAGACGCAGTCATCCCCGTCAGTATGCGGTCAGCTGCAGGGGTAAGGTATCTATCCTTCCCAGCGGGTTCGTAACGATTTCGGCTTATCCCTAGCAAATCACATCCAGTCAGTCACGGCCACAGCACCGTTGGCGGTCCGTCTGTGAGCGGGCATGAGATGATGGAGTTTGATTGATGTTCGTGATGAAGCCTTGCAGTCTAGATAAAAAGTAGCAAACTGGCATCAACTTGAGGCGAGAATCACGTAACTACTTGGAATCTACACAGTCATTTACTCATTTGCCCGCCCATTCAAAGATTTGATCAACTCAACTTCCATGCTCACAAGACGTAAACAAGATGACGTCAATCACCGTAACCGAGCGTCCATCATCTGATGCCTTGGAGCCTATTGCCATAATAGGGATGGGTAAGATGGGTTACACAACTATTAAGGCTGGGGCAAGGATGCTAACAGCTTGCCAGGATGCCGCTGGCCCGGCGATTCCGAGTCTCCTTCCGAACTATGGGACTATCTTGAAGCCAAACGGAACTCTTACAGCAAGTTTCCAAAGTCTAGGATCAACGGCGATGCCTTCTATCACCCTGATGGGAACAGACCGGGTTCCTTCAGGACCGAGGGGGGCTGTTTCATCAAATCAGACGTACGGCAGTTCGATTCGACCTTCTTTGGTATTCACCCTAAAGAAGTCCTAACGCTAGATCCAGCGCAGAGGAAATTCCTGGAAGTCGTCTACGAAGCCTTCGAGTCCGCGGGCGTACCTCTTCACAAACTATCGGGCTCCAAGACGGGGACGTTTGTCGGCAACTTCAACTACGACCATCAGCTTATGCACTATCGAGATCCGGAGAACGCTCTCCCGTACTCTGTAACTGGTAGCGGCATCACAATCCTGAGTAACAGAATCAATTATGTCTTTAATCTCAAGGGTCCCTCCATGACGCTAGATACGGCCTGTTCTAGCTCCCTATACGCGCTCCATCTGGCTTGCTCTGCGATTCAAACTGGGGACTGTGACGCAGCTGTTGTTGGGGGCACCAATCTCATCCTAACGCCAGAGTGTCAGATATTCTCTTCTGTTTTGGGGGCCGTCTCTCCGACCTCAGTGTGCCACACCTTTGACTCGCGCGGTAAGTGACGAATCACCTTAAGCAGGCGGCAGACACGACTGAGGGCTAACGGTTGTAACAGCGGACGGTTATGCACGCGCTGATGGCGTTGGTGCGCTATATATCAAGAGACTGTCACAAGCCGTGGCCGACGGCGACCCAATCAGGGCTGTGATCCGAGGCACGGCATTCAACGCCAATGGGCGCACAGGAGGCATTACGCATCCCAGTCCAGAGGGCCAGGAAGCTTGTATTCGGCGGGCGTACGAGCGAGCCGGAGGTCTGGACATGTCATTGACGGGATACTTCGAATGCCACGGAACCGGCACTCCGGTGGGGTGAGCAATACCGTGATACACAACTCCGTCGAAGACGCGATGCTGATCTGTTTTTAGCGATCCCATTGAGGTCTCTGCCATAGGCAAAGTGTTTGCCGACGGGAGATCTGGTTCAAACCCACTCTTGATCGGTTCTATCAAGAGTAACATGGGTCACAGTGAACCCTCCAGCGGAATTGCCGGTGTGATGAAGGCTGTTTTGGCTATAGAAAGAGGCTTGATCCCCCCCACGATAGGAATCGAGACGTTGAATCCGAACGTGGATCTCAGGGATGGCCGGCTAAAGATAGTTACCGAGACTATTCCTTGGCCAAATCTGCCCATTAGAAGAGCGAGTATTAATTCATTTGGGTACGTCCTTACACGCCTCACGTGTTACTCCGTTCAGGGAAATGCAATTTGCTAACTTTTCGAGCAGGTACGGAGGGTCCAACGCTCACGTATGTACCCTGGCTATGCTTCGTATTTTTCAATTCTTATCTTCTAACACACGTAGGCAATCGTTGAATCGGTCGAAGCGTTGCTCCCGGGTTATAGGGCTCGCCACCAAGCTAGCGTTCAGTCACCTAGCGTTGAGAAACTGGCTATACGGAACGGGCTTCATCGAGAATCCTCTCAGAGTAGCTTATCTTCGTCTTCTCGATCATCTGTTAATGGGAATGGAACCCTCAACGGTCATACCAATGGAAACGGGAACGGCAACGGCTATACCAACGGTAACGGTAACAGTCACGCCAACGGAAACGGTAACGGCAACGGTCACGTCAACGGTCACGTCAACGGCAACGGCAACAGCAAGCGCCTCAAATCGAGCAAGAAGCGATTTCTTCTCCCCTTCTCGGCGCATGACGAAAAGACCATACAGGCAAACTACGCCAAGTTGGCGAGCTGTTTTGATCAATGGGCACTAAGTGACATCGCATACACATTGAGCGCCAGGCGAAGTGTGTTCCAACAACGATCCTTCGTGATTGCTGCGGACGATGGAAGCACAGTCCTCCCGGACGGTATGCCCAAAGCAGTCAAAGTACCCGCTGCCGCTGCGACCCCCAACATAGGCTTCGTCTTTACAGGCCAGGGCGCTCAATGGCCGCAGATGGGCCTCTCTTTAATGGAAGAGTACCCCGGCTGTCTCGCAACGATCAGGCGGTTGGACAGCTACCTCGACCATCTGGACGAAGGCTTCGGTCGTTCCTGGAGCATCGAAGGCGTCTTGAAAGAAAATGCTGAGCACAGCCAAGTCCACCAAGCGGAACTCTCCCAGCCGCTGGTCACTGCTCTGCAGATCATGATCGTGAATCTTTTGTCTCAATGGGGTATCACATCTCGTGCCGTCGTCGGACACTCGTCCGGCGAGATAGCGGCGGGTTATGCAGCGGGTCTGCTGACCGAACAAGAAGCCATCATCGTAGCTTATCTCCGCGGGAAAGCCGTCGCATCGAACAGGTCTCAAGGTCTCATGATGGCAGTTGGTGGATCACTTTCGGAGATTCAGCCCCTGGTTGATGAATACGACGGCGCCATCGTAATCGCGTGCCACAACTCTCCAGAGAGCTACACACTGAGCGGCGACGCTGACGCAATAAATACTCTTAAGACAAGGCTAGACGAGAAGAAGATATTCTGTCGTGTCTTGCAAACCAATAACAATGCCTACCATTCGGATCACATGAAACCCCTGGGACCTGCTTATGAACGCGACCTCGACCAGTTCATGCAGAGGAAATCAGCCGCCAAGGTGCTCAAGCAAGCCTCGAAGACCGGCACGCCCCAGGCTGTCTTCTTCTCGTCTGTATATGGACATGCTGCTCCATGGTCCGTGCTGAGTTCAAAGTACTGGCGCCAGAATCTCGAGTCGCCGGTTCTTTTCTATCAGGGAGTTTCCGAGCTGGTAACTCAGACGCCTGTCGACATTCTTCTCGAAATCGGTCCTCAGTAAGCACCCAATATTACTCGTATCTTCTTTCTAGTCTATTTAGTGCATTCTTTTCTACTGACCGCTAACACTTGATGTTTAGCTCGGCGCTCCAAGGGCCACTACGCCAGCTTTCCATCACGATGGACGCAAACACTAAGTTCCCATCATATCTTGCGGCAATCAAGAGGGGCGGCGATAACGTGGATGATATACTCACACTTGCGGGTTCCCTCTTTACCAAGGGTTATGATGTCAACCTGGCTCGGGTCAACGCAATAGAGGGTAGAGGTGGTAACCAGCTCCAATTCGGAAAGGTGATCACAGACTTGCCCAGATATCAGTGGCAATATCCCGAGGAAGTCCTCCTCTTTGAAAACAGGTACACCCGCGAGTGGCGGCTGCGCATGCACGAACGGCATGATATCTTGGGAAGCAGAATCCCGGGTACTAACCAGGCCGAACCTCTGTGGCGGAATATGCTGGCTGTGAAGAATGTCCCCTGGTTATCGGACCACCGAGTAAGTCCACGCATTTCACGTCAAGCCACCAGTTTGCTCTAACATAGTTAAATCGTTAGCTCGGCAGGGAAGTTGTCTTCCCGTCAACAGGCTACTTGAGCATGGTTCTCGAAGCAGCTACTCAAGTCGTCGAGACCGAGGGCCTCCACACTTCCAATATCGAATACTATGATATTCGTAACGTCAGCCTTTCCAAAGCTCTTATCGTACCCGAAGACGACTTTGGCATCGAGACTCTCTTTACCTTGAGACCGGCTTCGCTCAATACTGTTTCTCGTCACAAATGGTTATTTGATTTTGTCTTGACCACAGTTTCCAGCGACAGCGGCGTGGATGTATTCACTGAGCATTGTCGTGGCCAAGTGGAAGTGGGCTTTCAAGAACTCGGTAAGTTATGCAAACGCTCACCTCTCTCCTCACCTGTATATCGCATGAACTAACACGCGCAGCATTATCCGAGAACCGTGCTGTACGAGAGATGCAGGAGTCTCGATCAAAGAAGATTATCAACGCCGCCCAGTGGTACGAAAGCTTCGCAAGAGCAGGACTCTGCTACGGGCCGATGTTTCAAGGCCTCTCAAGCATATTCGCAATCGGCCACGCGAGCAGATCTCAAGCGAAAGTCCGGCTGGACCCGACGGCGAAAGCAATGAAGAGAGAGTCAAGATACATCATTCACCCTGCGACACTAGACGCGAGTCTGCAGCTCTCTATCCTCGCAGCGCACAAGAACACCGCGACCAAATTTAAGCGGGCATTCATGCCGACGGCATTCGAGAGCGTAGTGGTGTGGCCGAAGATCGCTGCGCAGAGCCACACATCCGCTGACTCGTACGCGAGCGCCGCGCTCAAGGGAATACGAGGGTTATCGGCGGACGTCGTTCTGCGGGGCCACCATGACCAGACCATCTTGGAGGCGACGAACATTTTCCTCACAGCCGCGGACCAATCCGCGCCGAAGTTAATCGAGGAGTCTAGCCCATATACGCGCATCGTCTGGAAACCTGACATCGACTCCTTGACCTCGGATACCCTCGCTCAGCTATACCCACCCGTGGTTCTCGACGACGACGCTGTTATTCCGTCGCTTAATCATCTTGCGCTTCACCAGTTGATACACTTCAAGGTAACGCATGCGGACGTGTTCCGTAGAGGCTCCAAAGAACCGCATCTTCAACGACTGCTTGATTGGACAGCGGAAAAGCTGGATGCTGCAGGAGCCGATCCCACTTCGCCCGCTTCGATCATCATGGATTATGACGATGAATTTCGCGCTCAGGAGATAGAGCGCTTGTCTAGCATCTTGCTTCCACAATCTTCCGAAGCACGCCTCATGTGCCACCTCTACAATAATCTTCCTGATATTTACAGCGGCGAGAAGACGGGTATTCAGGTGGCGTTACAGAACAACTGTGAGTGGTTTTCCCATCCTCTTGCTCTTCTACTCCCTTTTGTACATAATATCTGTTTCAAGCACAAGAAAGACTGATTCCTAGCGTTTAAGTGCTTCTCGATAACTACGAGACCGGTCAAGTCTATCGCGAAGGCAACCGTCGCCTCGCATCAGCAGTAGCCTTATACGCCCACCAAAAGCCCGGTCTACGAATACTCGAGGTTGGCGCGGGCACGGGTAGCGCTACCAACGAGATCCTGCCCGCCCTTAAGGGTGACAGTGTCTGGCGCCAATACACCGAGTACCGTTTCACCGACACGACGCCGTCATTCCTGGCGAGCGGCGAGGAGCGATTCTCGCGGTTCGGCGGCATGACGTTCGGCACTTTCGACATGGAAAGGAGCGGTGAGTCTCAGGGTTACCAACAGGACTGGGACCTTGTCGTCGCTTCCAATGTCATCCACGCTACGTCGGATATACTCTCCACGCTGGCAAATGTTCGGAATGTGCTCAAGCCCGGCGGCAAGATGATCTTGCTGGAACTGACTCAGGCCCAGCTCAGCGCTGGTCTGGTCTTGGGCACTTTTAGTGACTTCTGGAAAGCCGACCACGATCCCAGCTACCCGAGATACGACGGCCCTTTCCTGAGCAAGTCGCTCTGGCGGACTGTTCTTCCTGTTGCTGGTTTCTCGGGCCTTGATTTCTATCTCGATGATTATGCTGGTGCTAACGTTTCGGCAACCGTTATCTGTGCCACTGCTGCGGAGCGTGCAGCTCCCCTGGTGCCTGAGCTCGCGATCCCATCTCACGAGGGCATCACTGTAATATACAGATCACAGCCAGCACCTTTTGTACAGCCGCTAGTTGAGCGTCTTTCCAAGACCAACAGAATATCAGTTGATGCAATCCCGCTCGCCGAAATCGAGAAGGCTCGCTCCCGGAGATTTATTTTCGTCGTGGAAGTCGGCCAGCCCTTCTTCCTCAACGTGTCAGAGCAGGAGTGGCAAGCCTTCCAATGGGCAGTACGCAACGGTCGGTCGTCCCTCTGGGTGACTACGGGAGACCTCATGGAAGGGAAAGAACCGGTACACGGCATGATCTCAGGTTTAGTCAAGGGCATCAAATCGGAAAACAGCTCGATCCGGTTCAGCACCCTGGACCTCGACCGTATTCCCGATTCATCCGACGAGTATCTCCTCGGCACAGTCGAAGAGCTGGAGGCCAGAGTCGCAGACAACACTAAACTAAACGATGACTCTGATTTCCGATACAGGGCGGGCGCTCTCTACATAAGTCGTCTAACAGCCGACGACGCCCTCTGCGAGGAGTCCAAGGCCACGGCGAATCCTGACAAAGCGCTCGCCAAGATCCCTATCAAGGACCTCAAGAAAGTGCCTTTGAAGCTCGCAATCGAGAAACCGGGCGTGTTAAGCACGGTATACTTCACCGAGGACCCGGCCTTCTCCAAGCCCCTCCCACCAGATCAGGTGGAGATCGAAGTCAAATACGCAGGCCTAAATGCTAAGGACATAGCCGTCTTGACGGGACGCCACCACTCAGACAGTTTTAGCGACGAGTGTTCCGGAATCATCACGCGCGTCGGGGACGAGGTGACCAGTCTCAAAGTAGGAGACCTGGTATACTGCCAATCCTTCGCCAAGTTCGGAAACTTTGTTCGAGATAAAGCGGCATTCTGCCAGAAGCTCGAGAGCAACGACTCCAACTCGCTCGCGGGAGCAGCCACGCTTCCCATCGCCTTTTGCACGGCCATCTACGGTCTTCTAGATCTCGCGCGATTGGAAAGGGGGCAGACAGTCCTGATTCAGTCTGCGACGGGCGGTGTGGGCATAGCAGCGTGCCAGATTGCGCGGATGGTCGGCGCTGAGATCTTCGCCACGGTCGGCACAGAAGAGAAGAAGAGGGAGCTGTTAGGTATGGGCTTCGGCATCGAGGACGACCATGTCTTCCAGTCCCGCGACAAGTTCACTGCCAGGAAGATCCTCAAGCAGACTGGTGGTAAGGGTATCGACGTGATATTATGTAACGCTCGCGGCGAGTTGATGCACGAATATTGGAGAGTCGTAGCTTACGGCGGGGTGTTTGTGGAGATTGGCAGGACTGAGGTCTTGGACAATGGCAGTCTGAGCCTCGACATTTTCCGGCGCAATGCTACCTTCACGTCTTTTGATCTGGAGGTCATGAGCCAGACTAAGCCGCATGTTATCGCCAAGTAAGTATCTCCTTGGACCTTGACCGAGTCGGTAATTACCCGGTTTCGATGGGCCAGCCCGCTAACAGATCCTAGCCTGATGAAAACGATCGGTCGACTCAAGTCGGAGGGCCATATCACGCCGTTGCCTCTGAAGAAATACAGCGTTACCGAGATCGACCAGGCCTTCATGGCCTTTTCCAAGGGTAGCCACATTGGAAAGTTCGTGGTAGAATACGACGACCAAACAGATGACTGCTTAAGCGTGAGTGATGTTGCTCTGTTGTACCTATCTCCCAACATGCTCAGCTGACTATCGTAGGTGCAACGAGATCCGTTCACAGCCGAGTTCGACCCCGACGCAACTTACCTCCTCGTCGGCTGCTTAGGCGGTCTAGGTCGAAGCTTCAGCGAATGGGCCGTGTCGCGCGGGGCCCGCCATCTAATCTACCTATCGCGATCAGGCGCCGCCAACGACGAAGCCAAGTCCTTCCTCGCCAAACTCGAAGAGAGCGGCGTCGATGCAGCGGTGGTGAAGGGTGATGTATCCTCGTTGGCTGATGTGCAGGCTGCAGTCGACTCGGCGAAATACCCGATCAAGGGAGTCGTTCAAGGCGCTCTTACATTACACGATGGCTTATTCGAGTCTATGCCGCTGAGCCGGTTCAACGCGACAGTCATTCCCCGCGTGGTCGGCACGCTGAATCTACACAAGGCCACACTCAATTGCCCCCTCGATTTCTTCGAGCTATGGTCTTCGTGGACCGTCATCTTCGGCACGGCCACGCAAAGCAACTATCTGGCCTCCAACGCGTTCCTTGACGCCTTTGCGCGCTATCGACGATCGCAGGGCTTGCCATGTACCAGTCTCGCCCTCAGTCAGGTGTTGGGTATTGGTATCGTCTCCTACATGCCCGAGTACCAGCAAGCCATGATCCGGAACGGCTTCTACGGCAATGATGAAGACGAGTTCTTGCGATACTGCGAGCAGGGCGTCTTACCTGCTGTCGTAGAAAGTGATGGTGGCGGGGACCCAACTTTCAAATACGACCCGCAGACACGCGCACACCTGCTCGTCGGCATCGAGCCGGCTGGTCTGAGGAACGTAGACGAAAAGTATCCGCTAAAGGACATGCTGTGGTACCACGACCCGCGCTTCCAGAATCTGGTGCAGGCCACGACGAACATCATCTCGTCCACAGGGCAGGGCAAAAGGGATGCCGCAGCAGAAGAGGGCACAGTATTGGAGCGAATCGTGGGTAAGATCTCGCGTTTGCTCTATATTCCCGTCGACGAGGTGGACTTGCAGAGCCCGATCAACCACTATGGCATCGACAGTATGGTGGCGGCCGAACTGCGTAACTGGTTTCTCACAACGTTTGGAAGAGAAATCAGCATGCTGAAACTGCTGAGCGCCACTATGACAGTGCAGAAGTTGGCAGAGGAGGCCGAGGCCGAGGTGGCGTAGAGGTTTCGAGCAACAAGCACCGGAGCATGCAGTAACCTCGGAGAAGTAATTGCCTAGTGCGGCCAAAGATTGTGTTGAACGCAGGTCCACCGCTGAACGGCTTCGGGAGATGGAACTGGTTGAGTAGAGGTCTAGATTAAGGGCTTTGGCCAAGAAGACAAGGGGCATAGGAAGAGGCAGGACGCGACAAAGAGGCTGAAAATCTTATGCACTTAAATCGTCACAGGTCGCGTTTGATAGTTGTATGGCCTCGCTTTCGCATACGACAGCTTCGGTTAGTCGGCTTTGCCTGCGACCATGGCCTTCTTCAAATGTATACGATGGCTCCATTGTACTTTACGCTGATAATATCTTCCAAATCCCAGAGGAGTGCCCCCTGCCGAACTGTTAGGATGCAACAGTGCAGATTGAATACTTGCACTCTATGCACTGTACTGCCATGTATATATACAGCCAATATTCCTCCATAGCATTGCCTTCCTCTTCATCATCAATATTATATTTACCACCCCCTTGTCATTACGACAATATGTGACTTTGTCCCTAACACAAACAGTGCTAATCATGCCAAGATTTCGTCAAGTAAATTTGCACTTAGCCAGCATTTAGCGGCACTGTTACTAAGTACTTAAGATATAGGTAATTCATAAAAGCTGCAATTTCTATCAAGTTTCATATTCTTTACTTTATCTTTTGTCACTTTCAATATACCCTTATTTCCTTGTAAAGCCTTATAGATGTAGCTATCTATTTACAACTCAGATCTACAAATCATAGTTCTTCTACATTTGTCACTTAACACGTTGCGGTTAGCTTGCAATAGGCTCATCTCATCATATGTTGTATGTCTTCCTGACCCAAACGTAAAAATCAAACGACCTGGCTTTCTAGCCTTGCCGGCTTTTCTACTTCTTTGTAGGTACAGTCGCGAAGTAATATCCAGACTTGCACAGAGGCCTAAAGACAAAGAAAGAAGTACCTACCTAAGAAAACGAGACCTCACGATCCCACCCGTTTCATTTGGCCAGTAGGAAATCATCGAGGCCAAGTCTTTCCCATAATTTCTGCAGCCCTCCTCATGATGCCGTTAACCTGGGAGTTCGGATTCTTGTCCAAGAACTCGAGAATCCACTGGCGAATGGCAGTCTGTGCTTCCGGAGACTTACCCGCGAAATAATCCAGCAGCTCAAAAACATCGAGGTGAAGACGGTTATACCGCGCAGCAAGCCATTTGTACTCGGCTGCCTGGTCATGGACACAGAAAGCTTGCTGAGTATTACAGTCGCACATGGGGATGTCGCCGTCGAGGTCCATCGCGAGCTGACGCTCAAGCTCGCGCTCGAAGAAGTCGAGGAACGCGACGACTATGTCCGGGGGAGTCTTGCCGTATACGGTCTGCCGTAATTTGTAACGCGCCGGTAATTGTGATGGTGGATCACCTGGGCCACCTGGGCCACTCGGACCACCCGGAAAACCACCACCACCTCCCGGAAAACTACCACCATCTCCTGCTCCAGGAAAACCGCTACTGCCACTGCCGCCACCTTGGAAACCACCGAGTCTCGGAAAGCCACCACCACCACCGCCGCCACCTCCACCTCCTCGGCCACCTAGGCCACCGAATTGTGATCCGTGGCTCCAGGGTGGGCTAGGTGGTGGGAAGTGGGAGCCTCCGTGGCTCCCAGCTCCTCCTCTACCCCCATCTCCTCCCCTACCTCCTCCTCCTCCTCTACCTCCTCCTCCTCCTCTACCTCCTCCTCTTCCCCTACCTCTTCCTCCTCCGCCTCCGCCTCCTCCTCCTCTACCGCCACCCCTGAAATTAGGGTTGTAATTGTTCCCTCTATAAGGAGGCATATTTTCTTTTTTGTCTGTCCCAGGTCAATCCGAGGGTGAGAGAGGAAATGGCTATGTATCTTCGAGTCAATCGAAGATTCTGGAAAGAAAGGCAGCTCGTAAGGAATGGAGTCTCAAAGTGCCAGACTATCAGATACTCACTTCACAGCGTCCTATCGAGTGTTGTTCTTTTTATTACTGTGAGGGACACACGACTGTATTTGAATAATTCGCACAATTAGGCTGTTTTCTTTCGAACATGGAGGTCTTTCTAACAATTCCTGTGAACATAGGACAGAGCATTACAATGGTTTGTAGATGCTGTGCTTTGCTTGTAAACAGGCGTTTCTTTGAGACGTTTTGTTAGAGGCGATCACTTGAGCTCGCTTTGCTTTGTTCGTCTCGATTGTAAACACCTTTCAAAAGACATTGTTTACATGGGACGCCAAAAGATGGATGCATGTTAGAGGACTAAGGCCCAGTTGGCCAAGCTTTTGTTCTCACATGAGTTACAAAGTAGCCGCAGAGGCTATACTTCCGTAATTAATCCCGTTGGCTGCCTAGTAATGATGTGATACGGCAGTGTGCCATATTCCTTGATGATCTATAGCCACCTTGATACTTGAACTTCTATGACTAGACAGGATAAGTGAGTATAATTCTTAACCATCCCTATCTCCCTTAGCTAAACGACACAAAGCGGCACGAAAGCCTCGGGCTTCTCGAGAACAATCTTCATACCAGACCTTACCTCGCCGCCACTTTCAACCGTAGCCATAACACCTGCTCTTCTTGCTATAATGGTGCCACTGCTACCGCGATCAGCCTCTCGTTTATCGCGCGTATCCCTCACGATGAACTTCTCTTTCAAGCCCGGTCTAAATTTGTCAATTTGCGGACAGGGGTTACGCAGGCCTTTGATCTCGACGATGGCGTGGGACTCTTCGCGCAATAGCTGCCGTTCTGATTCTGAATTTGGCTCCGATTCTGCGATGAAGTGTAATCTCGTACCCGTGCCTGAGAACGTTGATACATTTTGTTCAGGAGGTTTTCCTTTAACTGTCTAACACGAACTTTACACACATAGATATAAACAAAATTGATTTGCTCACCCAGCCCCAACAGATCGATACCCAACGTTGTGATATTCTCACCAATTTCGGCAGGCTCGACGCCGCACTCCGTCAGGACCTCGAGGGGTATAAGATGTACCTGGCGCAGGTTCGCCGGCGGTGGCCTGATGTGCAGCCGACTTCGATGTTGCACCGTCAGGCCGAAGTGGCAATCATCTTTCACACCCAGATTCTCAACTAAGGTTATGCTCTTTGTCGCTTGTTTGGAGAATGTGTGGGTTGTTGATTTGGCGACGGCGTGAACTGACATCTTCTTATTGGTTTCGGAAAATCCTATGGGCGAATCGGTTTCGACAGTGATAAGTTCACATCGAAAGACAAAGTAAGAATGATATAGCTTAAGCAGGTTGAAGGACTACGCATATCGCATATTAGAATGGGCCGATATCGACAGAGCTGAGTCACACTCACGTATAACCCTGCTCGGCTGCGGGACTAAGCAAAGTGAGTTTCTGTTGTTTATCAGTAAGCATCTCATGCTGTCTCATTTCGGGCTGCGACATCGCTAAACTGTCACATGACATGTGAAATACGATATACGATTGTGATGACGGTATAATGTTTCCTTTCTGGTCTCACCAAATGTCTTCGGATGGACGACACTACCATATTCTTTGGTTATCCTCCAATCTACCCAGGTCACCAGCACACCTAGAAACCCAAGTAGGCTCAGTTAAGTAAGAGTAAGTTTAGTTCATTGATTTTAACAGCCCTTCAGCTATCTACTTGCGGGGCTTGATGCAGACACAGACCAGTCAATCATCCACCCATCCATTGGACGCCTCATACTCCAGTGACCCAAATGACCCGATGCCGATTATATAATGTCTAGGTGTGTACCAGAACGCCTTCGTAACCTGCTCACTGTCTTTTACCGTCTGAACGCCGTTCGAACGGAGTAGACACCCGGAAGCCAGAACAAAGCATGTTCTTGTCGAAACAAAACAACGCTTGCCAAAGGATTATGTTATTATTCACCAACAATACGGGAGGCATGCTTAATGTCTGGAAAGCCCAGCTATCGTCACTTCATGAATGACCCCAGCGTTTCCAGAATTGCCAGGCAGGTGGCTGTTTCGTGCCCGTTTCACGCTTCGTAAGCTGGTCACGGCCATGTATCCGCCAAAAGAAGACAGGGATGCCCGTTAGGACGAAGGCCACCACAATGATCGTCTTCAGAGGCTGCGCAAAGACAGCCCTACTGAGGAGAAACAAGCTGACACAACAGAAGATGATGGGCGTAGTTATCCAAGTCTTGTAAGGCCTTTCCAGATGGGGTTCCTTCACCCGCAGAATAATCAGCCCAAATACGGTGAGAAAGTAGAAGGAATATCCGGCCACGCCGTAGAAGGTGAGCAATTCGCTGAACTCGCCAACCATAATGTAGACCGTAGTCAAAAGCGTATTGAGGATAAGGGCATTCACCGGGGTGAAGAAAAGGCCCGTCTCCTCATCACCAATCATGTTGCGGAGCCGCTTCGAGAGCCAGCCTGTCCTAGCGGGTACAAGTCGAGGTCCCGTGGAACCAAATCCAATGCGGCCAATAAACGAGGGGATGAATCCCTCTTTCGCGGCGGCATACACCAGTCGACTGCTAGTGAAAGTTGTCGAGTTGAGGGATCCGAAACACGACGCGCTAACAATGAGCGCGAACACAAGCGCGCCTCCAGAGCCAAATACTTTGCTTCCGAAGGCAACCGCCACGGTGTTGGTGCTGTTTAGAAGGTCCTTGGGCAGCACTAGGAAGTAGGAGAAGTTGGCGAGCATGTAGCCTATGATTACCAAAGGCATAGCAGTATGGATAACTCGGGGCAGATCTCGCGATGGGTTTCGGAATTCACCCACAACATAATTCGTCTAAGATGCCATATTAGTAACCGAGCGTGCGCTATTCTAGACCAAGACACACTTACATTGTCCCAGCCATCGTATGCCCAAAGCCCAGCATACAGGGCGACGGCCCAATGGCTGCCATCTGTGGTGGTCCCCTCGAACCATTGATGATCCTTCCACTCCATGTTGGCCTGACCCGAAAAGGAGAAGCCGGTGAGAGCTACGACGATACCGACAACTGTCACGCCGAGCAGAGCAATGAACTTGAGGAACATGAGCGCATCGTTCATCCTCGTCCCCAGTCGTGTCGACAAGCAGTTCAGAAAGGTGACAATAAAGAGCCCTGCGAGACCCACTCCCTTGTTGATCCAAGGATTAATATGTTCAGCCTCGGCGCCGATGAAGGCCCTCACGAGGTACTCTCCCATGATGATGGCAATGATGGCCGCACTGCCAGGCTTGAGGACGAGAACGGCGACCCATGTGAATAAGAAACCGGCCAGCTCGCCCATAATCTTGGACAGGTACGCCTGAGCGCCGCCATTAAGCGGTATAGCACCTCCCAACTCGGCATAGCTGGCAGCTCCCGTCCATGCCAGCACGCCTGCTATTGCCCACACGACCAGAGATGCGCCTGGAGAGCCAACGTTTACGTTTACCTGACTAGGTGATGAGAATATACCGGAACCGATAATGAGGCCGACAATCAACCCCAATCCGTTCAAGTACGTTAGCGTTTTATGTTTCTCTAGTGAAGCACCACCCAATCCGCCATGGTGTTGCGCAGTTGAAGTAGGGCCGCCCAGGGGCGTGTAGCCAGGCGCAGTGGACGAGGAGAGGGGGAAAAGATTGGCTGAGTAGTCGAAGTTAGAAGTGACGGAATATGATCTGTCGCGAGCGCCGCCAAGCGTAGGGCGACCCGCCAAATGGTTGGCTAGATTGCCGTTGTCGAAGGGATCGTCCTGCTCGAGGGAAAACTTGCGCGACGAGGATATCGAGGGTCTCGAGTCGGTTTCGGAATAGGTGTCGGGGCCACGACTCGACGAGGCCAACGATGCGAGCTCTAGAGAATCCCGTTCGTTGGGCATTGCGCTGGGGTTGGTTTGCAGCTGATTGAAGAATACGAATGAAGGGCAGGATAGGTAGTAGTATAGTTGGGGTCTATAACTTGGACTGCTCAGTGCAAAGCATCGTTGACGAAGGGTCGGTTACTCGTGATAAGTGTAATAGTAGGATCGCTCCCTCAGGTAAGAGAGGGGCTATACCGGTGTCCGGACGGGGTTGTATTATAGTTTGCGTGGTGTCTATGTGGTGTTTGCAGGATGTATGAATGGCTTTGTGACGGCATCGGCCAAGAAATCGGGACAGACTAGATCAATCGCGGATTACAAGGGGAGACGATTATGACATACAGTAAAACTGCCTCTTAAGAATCTAAAAGATTGAGTGCGGGCGCTTACAACACTGTATTTACCTACGCAGCATAAGACGGTTGACTGAAATTGTACTCGGCGAAGAGAAGAACCAGAGCAACTAAAAGAGGTGGTATTGTAGTATGTATTACTGTTCTGAATAAAGACTTAATCGGGGTTTTGAAGGAGGGAAGCTTTTGGCGGGCGTTGTTTAAGGTTGGTCGATTCTACCTAAGCTATGGCTGTTGTATTGCATGTACAGATGTACATCTTCTCCTGAATCTATGACCTGATCAAGTACCTAGGTACCTGTATCTCAAAGCAAAATTCTTCGGTAAAACTTCCGCCGCTACGTGCTTCTCTGCTGTGTGCTGTACATGATACCTGCTAAATTCGACTTGCCTGCGCTAGTAGGGACCTTGCCCACCCCCAACTGAATATCTCCACCTACCTTAAGTACCTATATACGTTCAAGTTGAGCTACAGTACGTATGTATGTATCTCGGGGCCACTTCGCAAGTAACTCACCAGTTCTCAATTGAAAAGAGAAAGGACGGTGTGGCATATCGACGCTACTATATCGACGCTACTTACAGCGCGTCGACCACCTACCGGTTTGGGTACCTCCATCATTCCACCCCCGCCAATCAGCCATCTGGGTTTTGCTGTTGCTTTGACAACTTCATTTTCCCCTTTACCCCTTTTACCCTTTTCAAGCTCAAGTCAAATTTGTTAGTTCCGCTTAATGCCGCTTAATACGAGGTTCTCTAATTACTACCCTCCTATGGCATGTGTTATCAAGTAGTTACTATCGATACGCCCCGAAAAACTTTTGCATTCGTCCATATATTCTTGTATAGGCTGGCTCTATACCAAAGTACGTATTTGTATCTGCAGATGACGCCTGTCCTCACGATCAATGAGCGAATATTGAACTCATGTGAAGAATGGATTGCTGACCTAACTTATAATCCTAATCAACGTCGGAATATGTGCGAGAGGTCATTAATCAGCTTAATCTGCTCAGCACGCCAAGTATCAGGCTCAACATGAACAGCAGCCGGCTCGAAAACCAGATTTTGAGGCTCTTCCAGTCTATAGACAGGCCATTGCGGCTCGAGCCCATCCCACTCGCCCCGCCGCCGCCACGCATTGGGATCGTGCGTCACGAAGAAGCTGACCCACGAGCGACTGATGAATTCGGCAAGCCTGAAGTAACTCGCCGGCTTGTCTGCGAAGGGCAAAGGATGTACCGGCATGTGATAGCCCAGCCCGCCCGTGTTCTCGAACACGAAAGCTACCTCATGGAAGTGCGTCGGCCACTGCTGTCCGCTCGGGATCGCCTCGAAGCGGTAGCAGTATGCCGGCGAGCCGAAGCGTGCTAGTGCCTCGCATGTCTGCCGTCGGGGTGCGATGAAAATCACGTCGCCAGCGAATGTAGATGCTCGTTGGTCTGGCCACGTATCGAATAAAGTTAGCTTGAGTGCTGACGGAACCCAACGTATGATAAGCAAAGCAAAGTGTTCAACTTGCAGGTAGGGTTCTGGCCGGAAACCCGTGGGTGATTGAATGATGTACAGTTCCCGTCTGGTATATCAGGGCAGATGCCCGGTGGGTATAGTTTCATTATCGTCCGCGCGAGCTTGGGTGGGAGTCCAAGCTGGTAAGGTCGGCCCGTGAAAACTTGAGGGTCTGTCACATGGAGGGGAATTTATGTCAGCACTGAGGGCTATACCCTAATCCAAGTGATCACACATGTTTCCAGTCCTAATCACTCGGGCGAGAAAGTCGGAGGTAACATTTGGCATAATTACTCACGAGTTATGTATGTATAGAAGCTCTCAGAACCATTCTCCAGAGGTGGAACAAACCAGTGTCCCTCGTTCGTTGCAGTTCCAGAGATAATCGGGACTCTGACAAAGTCTCCACGAGCCAGCTGACGAGAAGGATACTCCCGAATGAAGTCGCCATCTATAACAGGGAACCATTTCTGGCTGATATCTCGGGAGCCGTTGAATACACGATTGAGTTCTTCTACCGGAGCAGTTCGGAGACAGGCAAGGGTATCAATAGCAACCGAACACGTCTCATCGGCAGCCATGCTGTTGGCTTCGGCAAAACTAGCCGACGGATGTACGTGAGCGGTGACATTATCGTAAAGGACTTGGTAGAAATCAGTGCCGTTCAGAGCTCGCCACGGTGCAGGGCTGCCGCTCTGCAGGACACCAGCAGAAAAGAGGCCGTCGTTGCGGCCGCCGTAGGCAAGCATGTGAAATCCGACACTGTTCCCGCCACAGCTCTGTCCCCATATCGTAACTCTACGAGGGTCTCCGCCGAAGAGCCTCGCATTCTCTTGGATCTGGGAGGGTTTCACTGATTAGCACAAATACCCCGTGCTTATGACATGGCGGTCAGTAACACTAACCCAGTGCAAAGCCAGCCTTTGGTCACGAAGACCGAGATTTGTAGCGCCTTCTCCGCGTATTTCATTCGAGTTCAGAAAGCCCCAGCCATTCAGACGATAATTTAAGCTGATGGCTATGAACGGCGTGCCAGCTTTCTGCCCATTCTCAACGATGAATGACGTATTGAAACGTTTGTCGCCACTCCCTCCCATATAGAAACCGCCTCCGTGAATCCACACGGCAATGGGGAGGAGTTCTTCATTGGGCTGGTATCCCGAGGGCCTATGGGGACGAACGATATTCAAGTACAGGCAATCCTCAGACAGAGGATAACCCCAGCTATCAGCTCCCAGGCCGATACAGTTAGGGCTATAAGCAGTAGCCTTACGAGTGCCGGGAAACGACTGGTTTAAGCTCTGGGCCAATCTCCAGCGAAGGTCCCCGGTCGGCGGCTGTGCGTAGGGAACACCGAGGAAGAAATCCTGGTTGTAGTTTGACGAGTAGACGCCGGTGTAAGTCCCGTTCCCGGTTAGTAGGGTCGGCGGAGACGGTGCCGAATCAGCTTCTACATTGCCGTCAGCAAACTACACCATTCCAGTCGACACGATGAAAGGAAATAGTAGCGGAAAGGAAAGACCTTGGAAGTAGTTTCCATCGTAGAGCACGGCTTGAGGCTGGAGGGCACTGATGTCAATTGCTTGATAGTCATATTCGAACTCGGCCGATACGCCTAATACCGTGTAGGCGAGTACTAGCACCCATAGGCACGGACGTTGGTGTAGCATGCTGATCTCTTGCGGATTACCAGAGCATTGAGGAATGTGTATAAAAAGACCATGCTCTAGATGTGGAAGTTGGTCAACGATACTACCGCCCACGATTTTTATATGGCATGAAGATCTAGTATAGAAAATGAGCATTGTAGATCCTGCGGAACGACAACATAAGAGATTTAGACAAGATATTTCCCCCCGCGTCCCATCGCTACAGGATTCATCACATCGGGATTTTAGAGAGTCCACTCCATCTTACCAGGGGAGGTTTTGTTAGAGGGCTTTAGAATTCCATCTAAATTATTAATAATAGCAGCCAGTTCATTCACTCGTTTGTTGTCGTCGATGTAACGTTGAGACTCTATCCACCTAAGCTAACCTGGATAACCTAGATATTAGTAATACATCCGCACATGTCGCGATGGTTCTTGTGTAAAACTATGCCGCATCCGTGCATATCGACCATATCCCGTAGTATGTCAACCACGCCCTTCGACCTGACTTTCTGCGCAGAAATACGCGCCGCACAGCCCTATTACTGGTGACGCCATTCATGTCAAATTTGACTTCACCAACGCTAAGCATATGGATGCAGTTATATCTGGTCCCCCATTTTGGCAGGACACACTGTATCAATGTCAGGCTAAATCATTCGACTAATACTATGCAAGCGTGTCTGTAAAACATCTTTTTGCCCGTTAAAAAATAAGGTATACAGGGAACTTTTGCTAAAACCCACATACGTACATGCAGGCATATACACACTTTGGTGGAATATAGCAGTAGTGTTGACGCTCGCTACAGAAGACAAAGCCCGAGAAAGGCCCCCGGGAAAGAGATGAAATGTTGGGTACCTAACCTAGCTAAACAAACACTCGTCAGAGCTTGCATCATTACTCTCTGTCTCTCTATGTCTTCCGGTCCGGCTTGTTTGAGACTTGCAATTCATTGTCTGCGGCAAGATGGAGTTTACTGCACTCCCAAAGTATAATAAGATTCTATGCAAACCCCGCTATGTTGCTCCGTAGTCAAGCCGATGATATAACCACGACGCGCCCAATATCTTCCTTGGATAAGAGCTTCGAATTATCATCTCCATACCAAACAGCCCATCGCTATTAGCTATGGCCTCCAATGTTGAAGCCGACGTCGAGAAGGCGACTGCTCCAAGTCAAGACGATCACCAAAGGTGCTCCATGTCCGAAGGCATTACAAGCCCAAGGACGTCGGCACCGATGCCGGACGTCGAGACAGAGCCATCTTTAGTTGTAGCCGGAAACTCACCGATCAGCTTCAAAGACGCTGATCCAGTGATATCAGTCGAGACGGACGACGACAAAGCAGAAGAAGAAGATATACCGCCAGACGGGGGCCTCACAGCCTGGTTGCAAGTAGTAGCGGCGCTACTAACGAGCATGATATCCTGGGGGACACCGACTTCCTTTGGCGTATTCCAGCTGTACTATGTCCAAAGTCTCCAATTGCCTCAATGGCAAGTATCCTGGATAGGATCTGTGCAGTTTCTCTTAACATACGCAACATGCGTGGTCTCCGGCCGGTTGGCAGACGCAGGGTACGTGCGAGAGACGTTCGGCGCGGGGGCGTTCTTAGTAGTCTTCGGCACCTTCATCACGAGCCTGGGACACGCGTATTGGCACTTCTTCCTCGCTCAGGGCGTCACGGTGGGATTGGGCCTGGGCATCATGTTCATGCCTCCCTTGCAGGTGCTCAGCTCGTACTTCCAGCGTCGACGCACGCTGGCTGTGACGGGCGCCGCGAGCGGGACGGGAATCGGGAGCGTGGTCTTGCCTGCTATCGTCCAGTACTCAATTCCGCGCGTAGGATTCGGCTGGGCGGTCAGGATAGTTGGTTTTGTGATGCTCTTTTGTAGCGTTACGACTTTCTTCCTCTTGAAACCGCGCTTAAAGCCGAGGAGATATGGTCCGCTTGTTGAGTGGAATGCCTTCAAGGAACAGGCATATCTGTTCTATTCCATTGGCGTATTTCTCCTCGGCTTAGCGCTGTTCTTCGCCTCCTTTTACGTATGTTTTCTTTCCCCTTTTCCTTTCATGTCTGTTCTCTCTAGGGCTCTCCATCCTAAGTAAGCAACCATCAGATTAATTCCTTCGCACGCAACGTCATCGGCTTCTCAACCACCGACTCGGTACAGCTACTCCTCATCCAGAATGGCGCAAGCATCCCGGCTCGGCCGGTCATAGGGTACATCGCCAACTACCATGTCGGCCCACTGAACACCTACATCATCTCGGCGGTCCTTTTCAGCATCATTATGCTGTCGTGGATGGCCGTCGAAGACCGGACGGGCCTGTACGTGTACGCCGTCTTTCTCGGTCTGACAAACGGCGTGTGCCAGGGCATGTTCCTTGGTTCTCTGGCCAGTTTGACCAGTGATAGTCGCAAGATGGGCACGCGTACGGGCATGGTGCACGGTATAGTCGGCTTTGCGACGCTGGCAGGTCCACCAGTGAGTTTTTTCTTTGGCCACCCCACTTGGCTATTCATAGCTAACAAGGCATATTCAAAGATTGCAGGTGCAATTATCGATGGCTCCGGGGGTCGTTACATGTATGCGCAAATATACGCCGGGCTCACCATTCTTCTTGCTTCCGGCTTCTTCATAGCGGCAAGATACGCCAAGACCGGGCCACACTTCAAGGTCAAAGTGTAGCACTTGCAACATTGAGTAAGTACTCACCGTGGAAGAGTATGGTTATAATCTCTGCTGCCATTGTCCTTATATATGTAACCCGCGTGGAGTCAAATATTTAGAGCGTTGATGGTCATGGCATCAGAGCGTCGAGACGAGAAAGTAGGCTTTATTATCAAATATAAATAGATTGGTTAATAAAATGGGTTGATATTTTGCGGTGTTAGGTTCCTTCCGCTCTTGATATGTTCACGAAAAGGCAGCCAGAGCAGCAATGCATGTCCGCCCTCTAATATGAGCGAGTCTATAGGTGTGATGTGCCGGCGAGCTAAGCACCCTCACCACCCCTGCTCTTTCTAGACCCACCAAACCACCGCCCCGGAAGCTCACCTGCAGGCCCAAGTCAACATACCTCTTAGGTTAAGTAGGGTAAGTGCTAGGGAGCTGATGACCTCATTCCTCTCGCACATGCTGAACAATTCGTGTGATCGAAACATCAAACATGTTCCCCTCGTCCCCCCATCCTGCCCTGCCATAGGAGCGACTACCGAAAACGCGGCAATTGCGATGCTGCACAGCTTCATAAAAGCCAATTGAGTCTTCCCGTGTGTCCACGTCGTTTGTCCATGTATAGATAGTTGCTCCGATAATTCGATCGCTGCGATCGCGTAATCCATCATCCCACGCGTCACAGCTATCGCTATTGCTATCCCTCTCATCAATGTCCGCCGAAGACAACTCGACAATGATCACAGCAAAGGCCAAAGCGCGAGCCCAGGAGGCGCTCAGCTACAGTCAACGCCAGCTCGATCGAGTCGTGAGCCCAGCGACACGGAACAGAGCTATTGAATCCGGCGCGACCTTCGCCTCCCAGCGACCTCTACTCTCGGTACGTTTAATCTAACCTGTACCTTAGTCTAGTCTGTGACTCAGACGATGTCTATCTTCCGGCTTGCATTACTAAAGCCAAGCTAACATACCCTGAAGTTCTTCATCGGCATACAACTCATCTTCGCCCTCATCCCATTCCTCTTCTTCCTCAACTTCCTCATCATTACCATCACAATCGCTACATTCTTTACCGTGGCCTTCGAGCTCTTCATGATCAGCCTCGCGCTCTTCTTCCTGATGCCAACCCTTTTCCTCACGTTCGGCGCCGGCGTGTTCGTCTGGATGTGGGCGACGGGGGCATACATAGGTGGTAGGGCCGTGTACGAGAGACTGCCCGTCAGCATCCGTGGCAACATGCATATGCGCATGCCCGGAGGTAAACAGGTCATCTTCCACAAGCCCTCGCCCGATGGTGACCACCCGGGTTTGGAGGCGGCGATCAAGGCCGAGGCGGACGAAGTCCGGGAATAGGTTGCTGGTGAGATCGCGTGGGTTTTGATGAAAGTCTGGTGGTTCTTCATCCGCAATAGCGCTAGCGAGCTGTTCTCTTTGCGGGTATTCCGTGCCTTCTGAGAGATGGTCTCCGATCTCATGTATTCTTGGGGGTTGTCGGGATACGGAAGGATTGTTGGCGTTGGGGTGTAAGAACCGGATATGGTAGAGAGATACCCTTTGGACGAGGAGAACATCCATAAAAGCTGGCATCATTCTGGGTTGGTTGAGGATTTATGCACTCGGATGCCACAACACCTATTGTTACCACGAATACTTTATTGTTATTCTCAGCAGACAGCGTTATGAGCACGCCAGCACGGCGAGGCAAACCATAAAAGTCTTCCCAAAAAATAACAACTTGGTTGGAGTAGCATTACTCGGAGTAATAATTGCAAAACCACATCCCGTGAGGTTCCCATCTATTTACGTCTATCCACACGGCTAGGCCATGACTTTCAACACTCATTTTCATCCAGATCTTCACGTCGCCTGAAAGCTGCGAATGTTTACTTTCCTTTTGAGAAAGATACCACGGCCCATTTGCCGCTCCAAGCCCATTTCCGAGAGCCACTATCTCCACCGCCACCCTCCATTGCCCGCAACTTCTCGTCCTCGCCAGGCTGGAGCCCAACAACCACATCGGCCTTACACGTGCGCAGAGCCAGGACATTGACCCCCGACTCAGGCCCGAGAGGGCCGATTGCCGTCGTAAATGGTGTCGTTGGGTCCCAGATAGCCTAGCCCGTCAGCAAATACACACTTATGCCAATAGGTAACGCTACTCACATCGCCAGTTAGTTTACGGTAGTTCAGGTCGCCTTTAAATACTACGAGTTCACTCGACTTGAGATCATCCAGCAACTCCTCATCCATGGTCGGCAATCGCCAGAAGCTACCAGGATGTGTCCAGAACAGATTTGGTCGCAGGATAAGCTGTCCCTCCGCATGCATGTTGCTCCATTCTCGGAATAGGAAGCTGAGCTCGGATACCTCCTTCTCGGAAAGAGGTGGCGGTGTCTTGTCCTGGATCTTTTCGTCCTCAGAGGGGGTTTCGTAAAATGATTTCGGGCCGGCGAGGGCGCTGAGCAAGGCAGCAAAGTCCGCCGGCAAGACGTCAGAGACAAACCAGGGAATCGACTTAGGATGTAAAACGACGAGAGTTGCTAGCCCCGATGATATAAGGTAGCCGGCCAGGATAAGGTCCACGTATAGCTCAAAGCCGGCATTATCGAGCACGATGTCTACACGTCGCTCCTTCTTACCCTCTTCTTTCGCCTTCTTGAGGACCTCGTAGGCAGCGCCCAGATTGTTGACCAGAATGTTCTTTTCAGACGCTTTCCTAGCCTCTGACCCTTGGAGTTTCTGAATATCCTCGTATGTCAGGCTCGTTAGAAGTGACAAGTCAGTGGCATTGCCCCATAGGCAGATCTCGCACATCTCGGTGAACAGCAGCCTCCTCGCATCTTCGCTCCCGGCATCTGTTTTTCTCTTATCGGCCTCCATCTGCGTGACGAGGTCTTTGTAACGCGCTGCTAACTCAAGTACAGCCGGGCGCGAAGACCGGAAGGTGTTGATCTTTTGGCGGGCGAAGACATCGTAGTTTTTCCAATGGACAGACAGCCTAAAATACGTGCTTATTCTTCGGTAGAGGTAGCATTCACAGTATAGCCAAGGCACATTGAACCACGTTGGTGTCCCGAGCTTCTCGAGTTCTGTGTTGTAAAGTGCGACGTCAGGGTAGCCATCATCTTGTAGGGATCTGATCTTGCTCATCAGCCCGCGATCTCGGAACGCAAAAAAAAAAAAAAAAAAAAAAAGTGAGACCTACGTGAGTTGCCTGTCATGCTGTAATTCGTATTTTAGTCGTGCGAGCTGTTCCACAATCTTCTTTCCTTCGTTGCGCTTCTCAGCATTGTCGCACGCGGCGACGGAACGGTAGGTGTCGTCAATGGCGCCGGTCTATATTTATACACCGGTTGATTAGCGGAATGTTAATAATTCGGTGCAAGAAGATGGGGACGCCTGCTTTTGGGGAAGAGAGGACGAGAAGGGGAGCTAGTGACGCTTACAATGATGACAGGCCACCGATCGCGCGCTGATATATAGGCAAAAGAAGTCTTATCGCTCGTCAAGTACGGCGCTGCGAGAATTGGCCGTTTAGGTTAGATGATTAGGGCACTTCCAATATTGCGATGTTGGCTGTTGAATACTCACGAGTGGCTGTGTCGTGCTCCATTTTGATTACGCGAATAGAAAAATATAAAGCAAGAATTCAAAATTACTAACAGTTTGTTTGCTTTTATTCTGGTTTCAAAGGTTGCCCAGCTGATTATGGTAACCGAACGTACGATATGGATGGAGGGGCAATGTTGATCGGCTGGTTATGTAATTGTTGGACGCGGGGCACTCGCCGTTAAAGTGTTATTGCTGCTAATTAGCATATCTCTCGTAAGCCGAAGTCTGCTTCATCTGCATATGCATTTTCTGTAAACCTAGAAGATTGGCGTAGTGGATATGAACATCTCAGTATAGTTTCAATATGGGTGGGTGGCATTACATCGCCTATCACAAATGTTGTACCTCGCTTACGGCTGTTATGACTTGGTCAGGGAAATAATTAGTGGTGCTTTCGCTTCTAGAATACGAGCTGACTCTAGAGAGCTCAACTCTACCTACTCATAGCCAATCCCCAAATCCCTGCTGAATACATCTGTAGATCGCCACATGTTAATACTCAAGCTTGGTACAGCTACACAAGGGCTAGTTTGTGATACTGCATCGCGCATTTGTCCCATTGTCATATAACGGTGGAATCCGGGGTAAAAGCTGGGGTACTAGGACCCTGACTTACAGGGGGCAGATCTCGAGAGAACGTTCTCGTTTTCACCTCGTAACGCACGAAAAATGTAGGTTGCAAGGTAATAAAGTAACGGGCAATGCCTATAACATCATAGCTCCCATACCAAGGACAATGTTGAAAGCGCGAGAGTTCCTTCTTTGCCGCAGTGACCAACCTATACCAACAGCATCGCTCAAAATAGTCCTAGGTGTTGTTTCCAGGTCGTCCGGAGTAATTAATATCTTAAGTCACCTAGACGTAAGCGGCTGATAAGACAAAACACGATCAAGCAAGCAGATCTTGTGGTAGGATCAGTTGCCTGTCTTCCGATAATTCAACCCTTGCATCCTGTTATGTCTTCGTAGGGGAATGGGGAGCACCGGCTAGCACCTAACCCGATGCAAATGACTCGACATTTTTTAGATTGGAGAATATTTGCTATCGAGCCAGAATCGAGAGTGGCATTCACTGTGAGTTGTAATTTTTCCCACAGCAGCTGAACCGCAAACAGCCCCCAATCTCAAATTCGATACCAAAAAGTACCGTCAATCACTGGTAAGGTGAGACAAGTTGCACGACATGCGCGTCATTATGGTAGACTGAATCAGCAACGACGAATAAGCGACGAGATTGTTGTATGTAGGGTATATAAACGATACACCAGCGGGCCATTGCACCCTACTTACTTCCTATTTCTAAGAGAGATGTCTGCTCAAACTACGGTATGTGCCTGTCTGCAGACTACGACGACCCCGTATAATTATAGTGTCGTCTCATCGTTATATGATCTCGAGGCGATGGCGCCTTGATCGGGGATTGAGGCAGTTGAGAAACATCTCAGCATGAAATAAAATGAGTTTTGGGTTGCATATCTCGATGCGAGCCTCTAAAACAGATGGCCAAGCCAAAATAGCAAAGCTCCAAACGGTGATCGGCGCTTTGAGAGGATCCCACCGCACCCCCCAAAATTTTATCTTGTATGCATGCACCTCCTGGTTGAAGGATCGTCAATTTCAAGACTAGGCACTGGAAAAGGACACTTTGAACCGGTCCAGATAGAGTGCTAATGTAGCACCTACCCCATGGTGGGTACTATAGTACATACCTGTGCAGGATTAGGGCCAGCCACACGTCCATATCCATTCCGCCAAGATAGCTAGTTACGGAGTTCCTCCATTACTCTATGTACATCAACAATTCACCCATTTGCTACAGCTAAGGCCGGTACAGATGTATTCCCTTGACTTACCGGCGCGGCAAGATCCTCCGATCAGATTATGTACTGTACAGATAACAGTGCAGAACTCCGCTGTACAGTACTTGGATATGCATAGTTAGCGAGCGCAAATGATAAGAGATCCATGCAATTCAAGAAAGTCTAAGGTGCCGCAAGGGATACGCACAAGACATGCGACCAATCATCATCAGAGGCATCAGGCTTGACCGACTATGAAATTACTTACCCAGGTATGCCGTACCGTTATAGGTACCGTTGCTTCCGCAGCCTGTTCCCAACCGTCCCCAGCCTCAGGTCTTGCGTCCAGGTTGTGTTGCACAGGCGGTGGTACCCCTGCTCAGATCCTGCTCACTCTCTACCCAGCGTAGGCTACTCAAAGAGTGGCCGAGACCGTACTGCGGTGCGGCAGTCGGTCGGTAGCACAGAGGTACTAATAATAAAGGGGTTGCGTGCGGCTGGCGTAGTAGTAGCTGGAGCTTGGGTGAGGGGAAGGAAAAGAAGAAAGTGCAAAAAACGAGGGTAGTCTTGACCCGGTCGAGGCCCAACCATTTCGGCAAAATGTGTGTGCAACTCGTCGACCTCTACTCCTCCGACCGGAATTACGTACGAGAAACCTCTTAGTCTCCGGCCGTCCTACAGTCAAACCCTTCTCCGTTTGGCCGCCGTGTGCTCCGTGCCTCCACGCATGAAATCATCGGAGACTAGACCAGGTTCAAAGTTTGCATTACCTAACAGCTATTACTGCAAAAGTCGCCATGGCCGCCGTGCCGGGGGAGATTTCGCTTCCATTGCTGCAACCATGCCAGACATGCGCGACAGTCGCCGAAAGCACCTTCACCTGCATACAATGTAATAATCTTGCCTTTTGTGATACCTGCTGGTCCAAATGGGTATTGCATCTACCAGGTGCAGTAGGATGGTCAGTATAGCCACAAAGCACATATACCTAACCAGCCTACTACTTCACCCTGCCGTGACCGAGTACCTAGACGAATGTGTCGAAGTCTTGCTAGACGGAAGACAAAGATAAATATCGATATGATATACATATAACAACCGTTGCAATCACCGCTCAACTAACTAATTTCTCTGCCTCCACTGCGTAGGAACGGCAAACCACATGAGAAAGCCAATCCTCTTGTCGTACACCGGCTCCGTCAGATTCTGGAACCGACCCGCACGGAGGAAGAACACGAGGTCGAACTCCTCGAGGACCAAGACACCACGTGGTTTGGGTTCGGCCGCGATGCGTCGAATCACCCCCAGTTGTACGACTATGGCCGCTTTGCTGCCATTATGGCCGAAACCCAGACCGAAGAGGCCGGCGAACGCTATCCCCAGCTGGCATCATTCATAGGCGAGACTGGTACGTGCGCATTGTAGTTGTAGACACCCGATTTTCACCTTGATGGTCGCTTTTCTGGGTCAGTATTAAGTCCGTTTAGACCTGCTGAACTAACAATGCTTCAAGGCGCCGGTAAAAGCACGCTGATCAAGCTGCTTATTGACCGCCAAGATCTGACGTCGCCTAATGGGTCGAAATACTTTTCCCCAGTCACATCATCTAACCAAGATCGAATCTCAACCACCGGAGATGTACACCTGTATGCAGATCCGGCGACATTGTACGCCACTAGCCCTTTGCTCTATGTCGATTGTGAAGGCCTCAACGGCGGCGAAGGCGCGCCAAAGCAGCTGAGACGAGCGGGACAACCACAGACACAAGCACAGGCGCAAGGGCAAGTACAGGACTCCGCAGCATCAACGCATTCGAGTGCTATTTATTCCCGCCGATACTCGGCACCGAGAAGGATCGAATGGGCAGAGACGCCTCAGACCCAGAAGCGCGAGTTTGCCGTCGGCCAACTGTATCCGCGCATTCTCTACACCTTCAGCGACGTTGTAGTTTTCGTGTTGCGGAATCCGCGCTCGTTCGAGTCTACGGTGCTGCACAAGCTAATCAGATGGGGCGCGGCCTCGATAGACAAGTCGATCAACCAACCGGTGCTCCCGCATGCCATCATCGTCCTCAATGCCACCGACACTAATGTTGACGAGAAGGAGTGGGATATCAGCAAAGCTACGCAGATGCTGTTGGCCGATATCAGTGACGCCATCCAACGGGAACCCTTTCTTCAGCAGTATGCCCAGACTTGGCGCCAACGGGGACGACGTCTTAATACCACCAAGGAGCTCTTGGAGTGTTACTATGCATCCATCAGCGTGGTCAGGATCCCTTATAAGGGGTCATATAGTACGTCTCTTTCATGCGCGACCAACAAAGAAAATTCAACCAAACGGCCGTGCTGACAATGTACCCTGCTGTAGTGTTAATGAATGAGCAAGCCGGCAAGCTCTCCGATCTGATCAAAGATCGGTGCGCCGCAGCTCACACCAAGAAGAGGCAGATGCGCATGTTAGCCAACACGGAGAAACTCCAATTCTATCTGCAGGCGGCCTACGATCACTTCACACGAGACCTCACCACGCCTTTTGACTTCGTCAAGGAGATGCTTCGGCATAGCCCTGTCTCTCGAAATTTTGAAGGGAATATACTGAATCTCGCATTACTAATAAACGACAGTCCCGCCCACCCGCTGCTTCGCAACGACGCTGAGCAGATATTTCGCGCCATGGGGCCGATGATAGCGTCGTGTGTGATGCTTGATGCCGTTCGGCAAAAGCTCCCCGGTGAGTCGCTCCAATTCCTCATAATGCCGGAGTTCTTAAACTAAAACATGTCGTGCCATGCGGATCACAGGAACTATAAGTCGGCTGCTAGACGACCGCTACGCGAAGTCTTGTATCGGGGCGTTGCAGACCTTCGCCGAGCTGTACTTGCCCTGCAGCTTCTACAATCCCGCCTACGGCGACGTCGGCCAATGCTGCAACGTGAAATCCGGTCACAATCCGAAAGGGCACCAAAACAAACAAGGCAAGATCATCGGCCACGGGGATTACGAGTCCACCTTTAACGCCGCGACCTTTCAGCCAGTATGGGAGCATCTCATACGAGCGAGTCTCGTGCAGGTGCAATCTGCTAGTTTTCGACTCGCCCACGAGTTTCCCGACAGGTCTGAGTTGCAGATCGCCGCATTGCTTCACCAGGAGCGCTTGAACGAGCTCTATTCGAACAACTTGGGCTCTGCCCTGAACTTTATAAGCTACTCGTCTTGTCTCTGCTGCTTGCGCGAGCTGCCGGAATGCGCGCTGCCGTGTGGTCACGTGTTGTGTCTCCCGTGCGTCGAGACATACGGAGTTAGGACCTCGAGAACCACGATAGAGATCAGTAGATGTCCCATACATGTCCGCGATGTGATCGCGAGCCCTCCTTGGGTCATTATGACGAAGCCGCGATATGCTGGTGCTCGAACGCTGTGTCTAGATGGGTATGCACCCGGTCCAACGACCCGACTCGATTCACATCAATATGCTAACCTGACCGCAACAATGAAAGGGGTGGGATTCGTGGTGTCATACAGCTTCATGTCCTTCGAGAGCTTGAGAAGATACTGGGCGCCGATCTACCAGTGCAGTTATTCTTCGACCTGATTGTAGGAACGGAGTAAGTCCCCTTGGATCAGAGTTGCCACGTTAATCATGGGTGAGTCCTCGGCTGACACACGGCCACAGCTTCGGCGGCGTCCTAGCCATTGCCCTGGGAGTGAAGAAATGGTCTGTCAGTATCGCAATAGAAAAATTTAAAGATCTGTGCCACGAGGCGTACATAGCACGTGGGATATCCAAGTTGCCCCTTTCCGGTGTACTTTCGATCTTCTACCACAAGAGTCTGTACAGACACCAACCACTCGAAAACGCACTGCGTCGATACCTTTCCGAGCAGCCCTTGTTCGGAGCCACGTCTCATCGACCCTGGGCTACGGCAGCTAATAAAGTTGCTGTAACCACTACGACAGCTTCCGGCCGGCAAGATGCTGTCTTCGCCAACTATAACCGACCCGACCCCCCGGATAGAAGTGAGACTCCTACAACATTTCCGTGGTGCCCTATTAGCGCTATTGACGCATGTGTCTACTAGGTACGCCGTATCATTTTGTCCGATCGGATTCTCCGGCCAAGGAGGTCCGAGCATGGGAAGCGTAAGAAGCTCCCTCCCTACTCTAGGTATTCGCCTATAAGGCCATACTGACTTCGTCCCTGTTTCCGAAGCGCACGAGCAACGACAGCCACCCCACCTTTATTCTCACCCTTCAAAAAACTCGAAACCGGTCAAGAATACGCAAACGGTGGATTACGATGTATGTGTCCGATCAACATAGCGCACCATGAAGCGCGATCGATATGGCAAGACATCTCCAACACGCCACCAGACCTAGTCCTCTCGATTGGCTGCGGGAAAAACATAGGCGAAGGATCCAAGACCGAACCAACAAGTACTTCTTCAACGCATGATTCACTCACGGCACCACAGGGACCTAGCGCGGTGATCCGGCAGGGGCGGGGCGGCATGGGCAACTACAAGCGCCAGGGCCCTTCTCAAAACAGCAATAATAGCGGTAACAAGGGCACGGCGAGCGGATACATAGTACGGAATAACCCGCAAGCGCCGATGTTATTGTCATTCAACAATCCTATTTCGGGGCAGACCGAGCGATTGAACAACGATCAGCGCCTAAGCGAGAGAACATGGAGTCGGTTTCTGGCTACGCATGTCGCGCCACCCTCGCGTAACAACAACGATAACAGCAAAAATAGAAAGAATTCCAAGTCCTCCTCGGCCTCATCTCTGCGTCAGCGGTACCGAAGGATCTGCCCAGAGCTCATTTCGAAACTACCCCGTTTCGACGACGTGAGCAAACTCAACGATCTTGAACGCGAGGCACAAGAGGTGTTGAGACAGAATCCGGCTGAGCTGGTCGAGATCGCGCATAGGCTCGTTGCGAGCACATTTTTCTTCGAGAAAGATGTTTCGAGCGTGAAGCAGACGGCTTCCGGGTTTACTTGTACTGGTGTGTTGTCCATTACCTCCTTCCCCTATTTTTCCGTGCCCATCCTTCCGGTATGACAGGCGATATCCAAGCAAGCCAGTCTATATCGTATTGCGCGCCCGACTAAGTCTCTGTTTAGGCTCGATTTTCTGCAGATTTCGACCCTACTCGCCTGAGATTAAAGCTTTGGCTTGGTTTCTGATTTCCTTGCTCGATGGCGATTTCGAACCCTACTTCCTCTTAGAAGAGGAAGACGAAGACAGCGCTACCGTAAGCTACCCCTTTGCTTCTCCTTTTAGTAGCATTAACTGCTTGTATCCTCCGACAAAGTGTTCTTGCGGACATTCCAACGTCCCATAATTCACCCTACCCGATGCCTTTTGCCATCTTCGTGATGTAAATGTCGACCTGCGTACTCCCTCACGTAAATGCCTGCTCAACTAACACGATAACGCCAATAACAGTGGCCCGTCCGGCAGATCATTCTCACAGACACGGTACTACAAGAAATGCATCTTCAGGGGACCTTCCAACTGGACCAGATCCGCATCAATGCCGCTAGCGAAGACGCCGAGGTCAAGCTCTCGCTTTGCCTACAGAGTAGCCCATATCCTAGCGGCGTGCACGTGTTGCCGATAAGCGGGTTCCCGCGACGTTTAATGTCTGAGGATGGAAGCGGTGTGCATCAAGCAGGTGAGTCACCATTTTGCTTCCATTCACTTTGCCCCCTACACGAGACCTACCAACCACCCCTCTTATGGCCAACTGACATCCGCCCAGTGGCATCAATGACGACGCGCTCCTCAATTCAGCGTACACCAACCATAACCAGCACCAGCACCAATACGAACAGCACCATCACGTCCACTACTTCGCCTTCGCTGGCTGGCACACCGGCAAGTCTCTATCGTTATCATACCGATAACCTGAGCTATGATGAGGGTCAGGATTCCTTCGAGAAGTTGTCGTCGAGGCAGCGGATGGGCCATTTACCCGAGCTTGAAGGATAAAATGAAATCGTCTTTATCTATCTGAACACCTTAGTGTCTGCACTACTCTACTCTACTCTATTCTATCCTATATGGGTACTTGGCCTTAGGCCAGCTTATTTTTCAATCCCATCCGTTGTCTTCTCTTTGGGGTGGGCGGTAAAATGTTCGCCATGTGAGCTCTGCGATATTGAGTCACTAGCTAGGATAGCATATTCCCATCTCGCGAGGCTATATGTACTTACATGTATGTGTACCTCATGGAAGGGAGGAAAGCCTCCCCGATCAACCTGGATCGCTTCTGTATCATCTCCCTTATTTTATACTCCTGTTTTACTATTCTTAATCATACCATTCTCTACCCATTTTCCATCCAAACCTAGGTAGAGAAATGGATAAGTGAAAAACATACCGACATAGCTATTATAATGGGTGGTCAACAAGTGAACACTGCGAGCGGCGACCTAAGAACTGCAAACCCAGCGTTCCTTGAAGCTCCTAGCCTACTAGATATACATTGCCCCGCACTTCTGGCTCTCCTCAGCTTCTCAATCCCCTTTACTAGTCCCTTCCATCTCGTCTTAGCCACTCAGAATGAATCACAAAGATCACCTAATATGCAAGCTCAATATAAAGTCGTACTTATATAAAACTAACTCTCAAGGAGATCCATATAGCATATACTAAATGTTAATACATGGCGCATCATCTCATCACCCACGCTCCCGATACCTCCATACACGTCAAGCCCCGCCCCTCTGCCCAAGTCTCAAAACAAAGAAAACAGCAAGTTCAATCATTCTTGACCTTAGCCGCCATTTTCCTCTCCCACTCCTCATTAACACCCTTGTAATCCTGAGCCCCATACGGATCTGTCAACTCGCCCAACCACCCGCCTTTCCTATACCGATTCAGGCCCAAATCCCGCATCAGCAGATCCAGATATGGGACGGCGTCAAAGATGAAATTTGGATTTTTGTTGCCCCAATCCGTCGGGTACCGCCACTTTCCCCAGCGATTAAACAACACAGTCTCATACTGCAGCTTCCTTAACTTTTCCCCACTATCATCGTCAAGCACAGCCGCGCCCGCGGGGTCGGTGTCGAGATCGCCGGAGAAGAAGGCGCTGATCCATAGTCCGGTCACGTGTGCGGTGATGGTGTTGCTGAAGTTGGAGATGACGCCCGTGAAAGCCGTGTCCCTGAGGCGTAGGAACCGCTCCGAGGCCGGCACAAGGAAGTGGTAGAGCATGTACGGCGTTAGGGGCTTGCAGGGCGTGACTTCATCGTTGCTGTTGATGCCCTTTTGCTCAGTGAGGGGCTTGTAATTCTTGTTCCACACTGGTTGGCGCTTAAGCCGCGGGAAGCGGCGCAGGATCTCCTCGTCGGCTCGCGCCATCAGATCGTGTCGATTGGCCAGGTCTTCAGACGAAGAATCGCCGCTGGCGGACGCGGCCCACTTATGAGGGATGCCGAGCTCGCCCTCGATTCCCTCTGGTAGGAGTTTGATGGGCGGGACATGCTTCCAGCCTGTGTTTGCGAGGAGGACGTCTGATTCGAACGAGGTGCCATCTGCGAGGTGTACTCTGCCTGCGCTTAGGTGGTCGATCTCGCCGATGTGCACGTTGACTATGTCACTGCGGACGAGTTCTAGGATGTCGTGATCGTAGTTCAGGATACTGAAGCTCGCACCGGTGAACATTGGCTCCGTCCAAGGCTTCAACTTTGCTGTGTCGGGATGCGAATCGTATCTGTTTAGAGTGATGACATCGCCACCTAACACTTTCCAGAACGAGTCAACTATGAGACGGCCTATCGCAGTGCCGTGATATAAACTCCTGATCCATGAATACCCGTCGGCATCACCCCAGATACAGGGGCTAAACCAGGTTAAGGGACGTAAATCTGTCCTTGTGTCAGACTCTTAGCTATAATACACGGGCAGGGCTCGGGGGGCGGATGGGTAGGTAGTACGAACGAGCAAGTTTCTCAATCCATTTCTTCAACGGAGTCACATAAGGAGGCGCAATCCAGCAGGGGCCATGACCGCTAGCTTTGTACAGGTCAGTCACACAACAGCTATAGCACAAAGACAATCGCGCAAAAAGAAAAAAAAGGAGGGGGGCCTACATCGAATAACCCAGTTAACCTTCACACCGGCCGTCGCATAGGCGTATACCGCATCCCAACCGAACTTGGTCGCTCCAAACACAGTGACAGCTTTGGCCGTCTTCAACGTGTCCCTGTGTTGGTGGAAATGTTTTCCGTGGAAGACCCTTCCGCCGAACACATCCTGGCCGTCGAAACGGGGCAAGAACGGTTCCGACGTCAACCCCGTGGCTAGGATAAGGCGCTTTGCAAAGACCTTGCCCATCCCCTCTTGGATCTTATCATCAGTGTGAGCGAGAGTCAAGATCCAACCGCCAGCGTCCGTATTCTGGTGCTCTGCGGTCACGATCTTGGTGTTGAGATGGATCAGGTGATTGATCTTGAAATGCTCTGCATAGGCCTTCAGATAAGTGTTGATGACGTCTCCCGTTATGTGTTTCCCCGGCTTGACGTCGAACTTGTCGCTGGTCATGGGGAAATCGGGATACTCGTAGGTGCCGAGAAGATTATTGCTCTTGAGCCCCGGGTACAGGCGTTCGTCGGCCCACGTGCCACCTAACGACGATTGACTGTCGTAGACGGCCAATGAACAATTGGGCTGAGTGTGGTGGAATTGCCGCGCAGCCGCTAAGCCGTACCATCCTGTCACAAGAGTTCAGCTTTGAAAATATTGGTATCCCCCCGCCTCACGATCTGTGCTTTGACTCAATTGGCGGATAAGAAACCAGAGGCGTCAAAAAGAACAATGATTCGCACGACTCACCGGCGCCGACAACGACACAGTCAAAGTGCTCCATCACGGCGCAAAAGCGGGCTTATCCGTCGCTAAAGCAAGTCTATCGTCCCCTTCCCGCCGCTCATTCGTGTAGATGAAACAACTTTTCCGCAACAAAATCCGGGCCCTGACTCACAGGAAGACCGAAGTGTCAAAGGATCAAAATCAAACTATCGGTCATCGAGAAAGTCCTGGATATGCAGGTAAGTATGTATGTATGTATGTAGATAGGTGGAGGAGTAACAACACCGACAGGGCGGCAAGAACACGTTGGTAGGTAGATATTGGATGTGTTTTCTCAATTAATCTATGCTGTACCTGTCCAATGTACCTGTATGAAAGGTCAGGGTCGCCACATGCAGGATGCTTGTTGTTGTGTTTGCTTTGTGTGATGCCAAGAGATTTCTGGGCTCAGGTCGGCGGGGTGCCTCATGCAAGAGATGAAATAGTTGCTCGTTCAAGGAGAACAAGGGTTCTATAACAACGTCGTATCGGACAGCCAACATGTGTTTTCCTGGTCGGATGGGGACTAGGCCGGGCGTATTGGGGGGCCATTCACATGATCTACTACATAGTATGTACTGTAGTATAAGCTCCCAGCTCTCACTGAGGACATGGGACGGGATAGCCAATCCGAGCCGACATGTGAACCCAAGTACAAACATCTGAAGCTCAGGGTAGCCGGTATATTACAGGCAGGGAGGTATTCAGCTCTTCCCCACCGTCACCAGGGGACGAATGGAGACAGTCGGTTTGGTTGCTTATTCCCAGGATATTATCACAAGTGACAAGGCACGAAACTCGTCACTTGTAAAAAAGTGCGATTTGGAAATATCGCATACTACTGTATTGCTTCCACGGCTGCATCTTCCCGGATACCACCCTACTAGCACTGCTACCTTTACCCATGTAGATAGTATACTACAGCAGACTGATCAATATTTTGGCCACCACTTATGGCCAATAACATTTCTTCTGTCAACATGCAAGTACCAAAGATGTATGTCATATCTATATGCAGACGAATTCATGAACGGACCAGTACTCCCAAGTACTATGTAGTGGTACAAATGAGAATAAGCAAATGCTGAACGATCCCGAGCTCACGGACCGGACCACACATTTCAGACCAGAAGAGAACCAGTACGGTAAGCGGCCACATAAGTAAGAAAGAGGAGAGTAGAAAGGGGGGGGGAGGGGCGAGCCTCTTGGTGCAACAATTCGGATTCCGTTGCCACGCTGCCAATGCATAATACAAGTTACAACTTACAGGCCGGCGGCTGGCGTTCCCATCCGGCCTAGCCAATGGTTCAGGCTAGAGCATCCAATGCCCTGCTCGATTTCGGGCGGGAAGCACAGCTCTGAGATAGATCCCGGGCGAAAATCTTTGTCAGTCGAAGTCTCATAATTCTTCTTCTCCCTCTTCGAATGAAATGCCGGGCAAAAACCGTTGCACCGACCTTGAGCCTCCTGAATCCACTTCTCTAATCATTCTTAAGTCCCAATTTTTGTTCACATGTTATCCCTACCCAGATCTCTGGTCCTGTGTCTAATTTGATGTTCGCGGATCGGGACTTTCGAAGCTGGAAGTAGCCCTTGCGTCTGTTGGTTTGCGCGCCGAGCTATAGTCAAGATGGATATGGATCCAGCGGCAGCCAAAGCAGCCGAAAACGCGTTCCGTCAATTCGTGACCGAAGACTTCACCTTATTTTCCGTTGGACTGGTCGTCACAATAACGCGGACCTATGCCCGCGTCAGACAAGTGGGATTCAAGGGGCTGCAGGCAGATGACTACCTGGCCTGGGTAGCAATGGTAAGCGAATAATCGAAGCTCCTGGTACCTGTTAGTTTGCGATATGATATATGATTCCGTTTGGGAAGGTTTCGTTGCTGAGAACAGTATCTGTCTTTTCTGCAGTTGATATATGCAGCCGAAACTTCTCTTGCTTATTCGGTCGGTGCTGTTGCGATGGGGTTGGCGAATAACGGCATGACGGACGAGCAACGATCGTCCCTGAACGTCAACGACCCTGAGTATCATACTAGGTACGCTCGCCATATCCCTGGCTTGTTCGAGTTCGCGCACGGATTTTCCCTTTTTCTATGATACTTATACTGAGCATTGGTACTGTGCAGAGTGACTGGGTGTAAGATCCAGCTGGCCGGGTGGTCGACATACTCAGCTTTATTATGGACGTTGAAGGCGTCCTTGTTGGTCTTCTACATTAGACTAACGGTGAGCATCTTCACCCCACCGCACCCGGACTGTTAATTGGACTCCATCTGACTCTTCTCCCTCGCACACAGACCGGCCTAGGTCGGGGCTACCTTTACCGAATACACATCGGCTTTGGTCTTCTTGGATGTACCTATCTCGCCGCAACCTTAAACCTATTCTTAGGATGCCGTCCATTCCACAAGTACTGGCAAATAAGTCCGAACCCAGGAAGTAAGTTCATGTTGGTATTCCGTCAGTTACGGTTGAGCTAACTTTGGTCAACAAGATGACTGCCAGCCCGCCATCTCTACCCGGATAGTATGGGTCTATGCCAGCTTGAACATAATTTCCGACATCTATCTTCTCTCGATCCCGATACCTATGCTATGGCATACGAGTTTAAAACTGCCCAAGAAGATCGGTTTAATTGCGCTTTTTAGCGGCGGGATATTCGTTATTGTTTGCGCCTTGATCCGTGCGGTCCTGATTATTACGGTAAACTCGCCCCTTCACCCCCTTACTCCCTCAATTCCTGATGCCCACTGACACAGCCGTACGTAGGACCCTATCGGCGGCGCCCAAACTGCCGGCTCCTGGGCCGTCCGGGAGACATTCGTAGCGGTGCTCACAACGAACCTCCCCATGGTCTTCCCGCTCGTGAGTTCGTTGATGAAGCCCGTACTAAGCAGTCTAGCGCGCTCGATGCGTAGCTCGAGCTACGAGCGGTCTACAGACGGGAAGTTCCGGAGGAGCTTCATCACGATTGGCGGGTCCGGCGAGAACAAGAACAGGGGCCCACGGACCGCGAACCCCATCACGGGCCTCACATTCACTGAGAGCGAGGAGCGTATGTTGAGCCAGGGACAGATAAAGTTGCAGGACCTACCGACTGTTACCACGGTTTCCATCAGTGCGCCTCATACCAGTGCTGGTAGCGGTGGTGATGGTAGGAATGGTGATATCGAAGCCATTGGGATTAGCAATACTGAGGGCATAAGGAAAGATGTCGAGGTCGCCGTCACCTCGGCCCCCAGCTCTGAACAACCTGCGAGTCAGGGGCACTTCGCCTTCGCTACCGGTCCTATAAAGAAGAGTCCCAGTGTTCGTCTGCTCAGGTAACACCTGATCCGGGGGGATACGGAAGTTTTGTATTTTAAATAAATTCGTTTGGAATAATTGGTATTTGGTAGTTAGTACCACTTTTTGATACCGTTCAGGAGGCGTTTAAGATCTAGCTATGCGGCTTCTTTGGGACTTGTATAAGCACGACAGCGAGCTGACTGCGCGTAAAAGGAGTTCGGGGAATTATTTATACTCGGGCAGTATCAACTGTGTGTTCCCGCATCAGTGATTATGCTCCTCATCGCTCATGCTTGCACAACTGTTTTGGACTTCACATCAAGGTAAACCCGGTCTATAGAGGTTGGCTGTTTATGCAGCTTGTTGATCATAGCTTGATACCTCGCATCCTTAAGTAGCAGCATACCCCTCCCGCATGCTCCAAGCTAGTGACTTGTATAAAAGAGACTTCTTCCGTGCATAGCAGCCTTGGAAGCCATAGTCATCTTAATCTAAGTGACCTTAATCTAAGTGATCACAGGGCCGACCCTCACATCCATTAGCTCAGTAATGATAACAAACCTAGAGTTAGCAACGCTCACCTCGGTAACCTCTTGGGGCTCACAAGAAGAGAAGTTCCATATTCATGGAATCAAACTGGTCTGCCCGCTAGACTACAATAAGTCCCTCGGCAACCGCAGTAACAAGATCATTCCTCAATTTCAAGCTAGTACATGTAAGAAAAGACTGTAAAATAGCTTACCATCCGACTAAAGACAACATAAAAACCAGTGTAACAAGAAAAACTATCGTTGTATACTTCTGCAGCTGACCGAGCGAAAGGAACGAACCGGCCCAAAATAAAGAGATGAGTTATGTTTTTCCTCGGAGGGACTATATAGGCACGGACGATAGCACGAGAATTTTGGTAAGGTTCAAGAATTTAGTTAAGAAAATAGTAGAGGATATTGAGGGAGAAGGTGATTTGAGCATTGAAACACTGTACTTCTCGGGCGAGATGGTATACCCCTTCTTCTTTGACGCCCACCGCTGCCTCCGTGAATTCAAGGATATCGCGAAAATCCTAGTGGGTACAGCTTGGGAGCAAGATATGTACGGTATCGACTCCTTAAAGAATAGTACTGTGCCCACCAACGCGCTGATTTGGGTGCTGGATATGCTTTTAATGAATAAGTGATCTGGGTACATATCGAATATGTTGGATATTATTAAAGTACAAGAAGGTATGTGCACCAAATGACCAGACGCTGATCAGCGGGGGGTATCTGAGATGATAGGTGCAACTGGTGTGCTACTAAACAACTTGGAGGGTGCTTTCTTTCGTTTTCGAGATTTATGAATGCGGAATACCTAGACGGTACTACCTGTAGAGACGAGAGTAAAGTTTACGTCTGTTCCTCGATGTGACCATGGGTAGTACAAATTGAGAGAGTGGTTTCCCTCAGCATGTCACCACGAATGTGAATGTCGGATGGCCTGCTTCGCGGCTTCTTGTAGATATTCTGAGATCTGTTAAGCTGCTCTTGCTTGTAAAGTGGGGCTAATTGAACCAGATTACTACGGATAGGGCATTGCCACATTAGGCAATCGACTACCTAGATACCCTGCTCGGGACCTGTCGCGTGCTGTAGATTTTGGTATGTGTGTCTTACTTTTGGTCCCACGTGTCTCGTTGAGCCGAGAATCAGAGTAACGGTCTGCAAGAAAACACACACATCAGCTTCCTTCTCATCAAAGTTGAAGGCAACCATAGTCTTTGAGACCGATACTACTAGTGATGACGGTGCGAGTATAATGCGCACCTTCCCAACACTAGGACAGATGTACCTATACCATGTGCAAATAGGGTGGATACAGCTGCATCATACCTGAGCTTAACTCCGCAGACCGGCAAGAAGTGCAGGTGGGTTCGGGAGACCATGACACTAAACTATACTTGGTAACTCTAACAGTTCTTGCACCACTATGCCACCCCAAATATCCACTGTTTTACCTCACTACGATAAAGTCAAACGTCGTGTCTTTGAATCGTGAGGTTCAAACGACATCTTGGTGTGTATAAATAGTGCTTCTTCATCCAAGAGGTAGAGAGCTAGGGAAAGATTCATTCAAAGCAGCTCTCAATCATATCCGCGTACCTGCCTACCTCCCTCACAAGACACGATGGCGCAGACTGAGAAGAAGATGTTCAATGTTGGTGTTGTTGGATACGGGTAAGTCTTCCATCTTCTTCCCGTCTATCTTCAGCCTCTGTCTACAGCTATCATTCTGCCAACTGCCTCATAGGTACTATCAGGTGATTTAAGAATCCTGAGATCCGTATACCTCATGTCCCTCACTTCACCTCACCCGCTCTCCCCAACTCATCCCAGGATGTCCCACTAACACTCACGCCCTATCTAGCATGTCTGCCAAAATCTTCCATATCCCATTCATTAGCACAACACCCACATTAAAACTGCACTCGATTCTGCAGCGTAATCCCAGCAAATCTGCCTCCTCAGCACCAGCCGAGCACCCGGAGGCCCACCACTTCACCTCCCTAGTGGACTTTCTCTCAGATGCCTCTCTAGATGTTGTCGTGATCTGCACGACACCCGATACGCACTTCCCGCTCGCCAAACAGGCGCTAGAGGCAGGGAAACACATCATGATCGAGAAGCCCTTCGTGCCCACTTCGGCGGAAGCCGAGGAACTGATCTACCTAGCCGATAAAAAGGGTTTGTTGTTGAATGTCTACCAGAACCGGCGATGGGACAGCGACTTCCTGACTCTGCAATCTCTCATCAACGAAAAGCAGCGTCTTGGTCGTATCGTAGAATTCAACACGCACTTCGACCGCTACCGCCCTTCCAATCCAAGCCCAGGCGCATGGAAATCCTCCCTCCCACTCTCCAAGGGCGGATCGGCGTTTTACGATCTCGGCACGCACCTAGTCGACCAAGCATACGTTCTGTTCGGTATGCCCTGTTCCGTCTTTGCCAAACTAGTAAACCAGCGCGACGGACTGTTCCTGACTCCCACTCATCCGCCTTGCACGCACCCTTCGACATCAGCATCGGAGGACATCATCCCCGATGGCGTGGACATGCAACTCTTCTACTCCAGCGGTCTAATCGCACACGTCCGCATCAGCGTCGTCAGCGCCGAGAACCGGCAGCCGCGTTTCTGGGTCCGTGGCAGTAAGGGAAGTTTCCACAAGTCAGGTCTCGATCCTCAGGAAGATCAGCTGAAAGCCGGTATGAAGACCAACGAAAGCGGCTTTGGTCGTGAGTCCGAGGATTGTTACGGACGACTTGTCACGGCGGGCGAAGACGGCACGATGACGGAGGAGGCATATCCCACCGTGGAGCCGGAGACATATAACAAAATCTATGAGCTGTTTGGTGAAGCTTTGAGTGGGAAGGGACCTGTTCCCGTCCCTGCGACAGAGGCTCGTGATGTGTTGCGGATTTTGGAAGCGGCTAGGGAGAGTGCGATGACACGTCGCGAAGTTGACTTAACCTCGAGTTGATCTGCCATAACATCGCCTTCAACTACAAAAGCGACACAATTGCATTATAGCTTCATAGCTGGACGGCATTTGAGCGCGTTTCAACTTCAAGACCTCGCTTATCCTTAGGCTAGGTAGCTAGAGCGCTGAAAAAGATATTGCATTGCCAGCTACTAAAGTGCAACCTCCCTTATGAACTCCTCTGGTAAACTGTAACCAAGACTCCGGCCCAATGCGCCTTTCTTATGGTATCATCCTGTCATGTATCAGCCATCGTTTGGCATTTCCACTCCCGTCACCACACAAAAGATGAGCGAATTTGATACCTCTTAATCGTCCTTACTAACCCATTCTCACATTATATCGTTTCTCCGACTGAGGAACGCCAGCCGCTAGTGGAAAAAACTAGCACCATCTGCCCCTAGGCCATAGTAACCGCTCCTCAGCGTTTGAACAGAAAGCGTACCGCTTTGAGCAGAATGCTAAACAGCAACGCAAAGCTCCCGGTCAGAACGTAGACCTTAATGAACTCCCACCAGTGCTGAGTCTTAACTTCAGTTTCGATATGTCCTTTAACACCGGCGCCATTCTCAGGAAATCTACCGGTGGAAACGTATTGTTCCATTAGGGCATCCTTCTCGCACCACCGCTCGCGTAGCCATTTGTCGAACTGCTCTTGGCTGTCCAACGGTATATCGGCAACTGCAAACCGGCGCCAGTAGAAATTGACTGACTTCGGAGGCCGGCCTTGGAAGTATGTACTGGACAAGGTAAAGTAATCCTCGCCATACTTTCCACGACTAGAAGCAGATTTGTTAGCACTAAACTCACTTCACAACATGTATTATTGATATGCGAGACACGAAGACTCACGGTATGCCTTCGTACGCCACAGTACAATCATAGACATAGTCGACCGTCCCCTTAAGCTCGGTGAGACAGAAGTACATGCCGGTACTTCTTGGCAGCATAAGGTGCTCCGCATCTTTAAGTCCACTCTTTTCGGCCCATGCTGCTGATTTTCTTCTTCCATTACTCGAAAGGTTAGTGCCTTCGGGGAAGAGCAAAAGCCACATGGGACGGAGGAAGCTATTGCCGTTAGGGTCCGTAAGCCGCGTCTTCAGCTTTCCGAGACGGTAAGCAAGACGCGGCCGGTCGATAGCCATCTTACGCGACATGAAAATGAAGCCAAGTAGCATACATCCGGGCCCAATGACGGGTATGTATTTCAACGACTCCTTTAGGATAATGTAGATATGCCCATGCATCTGAGGATTACTCGTATAGCCAACCCACCAAAGATACAGCCAGTCGGTGTAAATCTACCGCAACTGAGGGTCAGCCAGAGAAGAACAGGTATTAGAACAAGAATACCGCGGTTTAGGCGAAGGAGGCACCGAGCTTACCTGGTGATTTGCAATCAGAACCATGCGCTCTGGAAAAGCACATTCGACTCTGCCGTCGGCGGTCATGCTCAGCTGTCCGGCAACCGAAGCATCACCACTCACCCTGATGACGGTAGGAGCCCACCACTGTGTCATGGTGGTGATTAACAAGCCAAATGACGCCTTAGCCAATGACATGTATGCGTAATATAGCTCACGATCTATCAGGTAGAGGGGCGCGCCAAGCAGCTGTGAGATATGTACGCTGTACCCATGTCAGATAAGATTCATATGACCCTCCTTTCGTACATCAGAATCCACCGTCGGAGGACTCGTACATAATAATGCCAGTACCGAAGTACAAAGAGACCGTGAAGGCACGGAAAAGCGCTCTGAGGCGACCGTATTTAGCTTCGCCAGATGGATGTCCGATCTTCGGATCGAGGGCGGGATTCGTGATGACAGCAGTGAGATTAGGTTCCCGGACCTTAGTCCACGGCTGCGGACGCTGCCGTAGCCCCGAGACAGCCATGATTTGGGAGGCGGCAGTCAGCGTTGACAGTCGGTAGTAGATGAGTCGGCAAGTGTATAGGCTTATGGGAGTTATTGAGGCAAATACAACGGCGTATATATCTCGACACTGACGTAATGAACAGGTTTGCGCACATGAGGCACCAGGAAGTTCGGAGAAAGATATGATATTGGGAGGAGTACCTATTTCTGCGGAACAGAAGCAGATGAATCAGCAAAAGATCAGCAGACGCAGGGGAGAGATACCACGGGAGTGGGCTCCAGATGTTCAGGATGCGCCAAGGCAAAGTGTGCCTGACGTCGGACCGGGTGCAGTTGACGATGCGTACGTACCTACTACCTAGGCAGTGGAATAACGAAGAGGGGTCACACGGCTCCAGGTTTGGCACGAAGGTTATGCACTCGGGGCTAAAGCATTCTGAAAAACGGAGCTAGAGTCATGAGGGTGTGCGGCAGTACGAAACCGGGACGATATATATAAGGCAGCTCAAGAATTAAAGCATGGATAGGTAGCAAGTTGGTAAGTCGGATCTAAGGTGCTGTAAGAACCAGCAGTTAGGAAGATGCGGAACGCCGGGATCGGAAAAAGAATGTGTGCTTCTGTATTTCTCAACGTCCCTACTGAATCTATAATCTTATAGAGCGCTAAGTGATCTCGCTAGGGACGTTAGATCTTAGGAAAGAAGTAAAGAGGATGTGACACCAAGAAGCTGAATGATAATGAGGGAGAAAGACTAAATGTTAGTTAGGAGGACTTGTTGGTAATGATATTGAAGCAACAAGTTTAGTAGAGGTAGGCTAGGTAGGCTTAGCTTGGTGGTAGGTAAACTAGGTAAGGTGGGACCTGTTATGGTGGGCAAGGTGGGTTCCGAGCCTTCAGCTGAGCACTCTTCGACTCAGGCTACAACGGTGCAACGTCCGCTCATAGGCTCTTGGTGGAGCAAAGAGATGTACCCTACAGCATCTTGCGATAAGATTCCAATGTATCCTCTTGCCAAATCACTGCAGACTGATACAAACGTGGGCATCGATGACTTGCCCGTCTTTTTGGGTTTACATAGATGTAGTTACCTATTTACCGGCCATGCAAGATGCCCGCACCTGCCACCGATATTTACCCCCGAGATCACCGAGCCAGGTACGCAAGTGTCTTGTTACGTAAGCTAAAGGCTTGTTTGTGGCTTTATCTCCATCCGAGGTTTCTCACAGTAGGCTCAACTATGTCTCCATTTCTTTTTAATACTTAGACCCGGACCACGACGTTGGATATTAAAAGGGCGGCTCCTGTATGGATTGAACGCATTTGTATGTTATAAGGTTAATTTTCACTGGGTTTGGATTCAGGGTCGGGCTTCATAAGTATAAGTTGTAACATTGCACATAGCAATGATTGTTTGTAATCTTATTAAACAATTGGCGTAAAGTAGGTAAACAAACAAACCCTGAGCCTCATAATCGTTGCCAGTCATGAGCGCTGAGTATATATCCTATCCGCCGCGACCCACCGGCGGCGAGACCAGCAACGACACGAGACTACACGTCTTAATCTTCTTCGTGCCGGGGAACCCAGGTCTCATCGGATACTACGAGCCCTTTCTATCAGCCCTGCGAGACCTGATAGACTCAAGCCCATCGATTAATATCCCGGAAGAGAGCGGGATCAGTTTCCACATCTACGGGCAGAACCTCCGGGGTTTCAGCGACAACGACCATGAACCGTTCACCTCGTGCCGGAAGCCGTATAACCTAGAACAGCAGATCGAGCACACGCTCCGTGGTTTGTCTTCGCAGCGCATTCGCGTTCCAGGCCCGGAGGATAATTATAAGCTGTTCGATAGGGTGCTTCTAATCGGACATTCCGTAGGCTCGTTCATCGCACTCGAGATATGTCATCGAGTCCTCCAGGATCCAGCTCTAGCGCCTGATCTCAATGGAAGACTAAACTCGGGCATCCTGCTGTTCCCGACCATCGACCATATCGCCGACTCACCGAGCGGGCAGAAGCTCAACTTGCTACGTCAGACCCCGCTCCTAGGCGCCAATGCCTATAGGATCGCGCAGGGCTTTCTGCATCTCTGGCCGTATGGGATGTTGCACGGTTTCGTGAGCAGAGTGCTGGGCTTCCCGCCGCATGCCGCTGATATCACAACGCGATGGCTCAAGAGTCGTGACGGGGTCTGGCAGTCTCTACATCTCGGCATGGGTATTTATTCCTATTCTCCCTTTCTGTGCCTTACTATTTTGATCTTCGCGCCAAACAGCCCACCTGACGTGAACTAACATTCCGTCTTAAGACGAAATGCGTCTGATCCGCGAAGACAAATGGTCCGAAGAGCTATGGGAGATATCGGAAGACGCTAAAACCAAAGCACAATCGTCGGCGCGCTTCTACTTCTTCTTTGGCAAGAACGATCACTGGGTAGCTGACCACTACCGCGAAGAGTTCATCAAGAAGCGTTCCCAAAAGATCAGCAACACGCGAGTCGTCGTAGATGAGGGTAAAATTCCACATGCCTTCTGTATTGGTTCGTATTCCTCTTCCCGTCCCTTTTCCACATTACCCTTTCTTCCAAATCACCTCTGCCTACCTAGGGTCTCAGCTATGAAGAGCAAGTAACAACCAAGTCTAAAACACTTCCCTCCGCCTCAGTCTAATAGCACCACGCCCTCCTATCCATCGTTACTAGAAACGATAAACTACCGAATAACGGACCCTTAACTAACCTTACAAACCGGGCACACAGAACACAGCGAAAATGTCGCAAAAAAGGTCCACGGCTGGATAAACGAGATGTATACATAGCGCTTCGTGACACCGCAACGGATCCGTATTCCCCATATTGGATGAAAGAACTATTCAGGTAGTTAATTGCAGTCAAACACATCAGCGTCCGCAATCGGGATATGAATGGAACAAACAAGCAACTTATACTTTACTTACCTACCGTTGCCATTAAGTTATGTATGTCTTGGCGCCGGCACGGGGACAAAGAGCTTAGGTCATCAAGATCCCAGTCATAGACTCCTACACCAGGAAGGTATACGCGGGGAGCACAATATACAACATATACCATAATCGTGTGGTTGGGTCCTCAAGAGCTTATCGGTCAGTGACCATTCATAAAGGGCAATTCGACCCTGGTAATATAGACAGCATACCGTCAACATCACATGTGTAGTAGGCAGTGGTCCGAATCCAAGCTCTACACATTAAGAGAAATTTCTAAGAACATATATCCTACGAATACTAAGAGACTATGTCAGGGAGCAAATAAATACCGAAAAAGTGCTTTCCAAACTACAACCCGTCATAACCATGTCTATCCGTAGAACCCCTAAACAGAAATGGACAAGTAGCGGAACCCAACTTGGGAGTTGGTCTTTCATTGCGCGATGAGCCGGTTAGAACACAATCACGGCAGCGCCCGCAGCCATGGAGACGAGCATGTATACGCCAACAGCCATGTTGCCCAGAGTGACAACTGGACCATATGGCATAGTGCCAGGGGCCGCGCTATCGCTGTCCTCAGGGTCTGCGCCATCGCCGCTACTACTGCCACCACCGACGTTGGCGGTAGCAGTGGCGGCCACAGCCACGGCAGAGCTCGCTTTGGCCAAAGCAGCTTCGCAACTGTTACAGACCACAGTTAGTTGACTACTTCTACACGTGGACGCTAATGTAATGACTTACGAAGAAGGAACCTTGGGGCTGCTCTGGATCTTGGCTGCACCATCGAAGTCGCAGGCGTAACTTCCCTTGTTTTGGTTGTTATAGTATGCATCGAGAACGTGACCAAGTTGCTCTTTGGGGTTGCACATGCTGTAAGGTCCGTAGACACCGGCCTCCATATCATGCTTAATGCCAGCGCAGGCGAGCTCGTCGTTCTCGCAGATGTAGCCAAACATATCGCCGTAATCCTTCTCCTTAAGACCCTCAGCAGGTGCGCAAGACAACGACTGGTACATGCAATCACAGAGACCACTGTCGGGCGTCGGAGGCAAGGTCTTGGCCACCTGCCAGTCATCCGAGACAGCGGGGCATGCGGCGGGGGAGTTGGAGGGTTTGTAGGAGCTCATGGAAACGCCAGACGGTTTGGCAGCAGCCAGCTGCTTTCGGAGGACATCGTAGTTCTTCATGGTCTTGGCAGAATCACCAGTGACCTTCACCAAGCCATAGTCATTCTCCTCTTGATGGAACATATAGGCGATACCACCGCTGAAGACGCCAGTCATCTTATCCGAGTAGAGAGCCTCGGTGTCATCCCAGAGACGACCCTCAGCACCGCCAGGCGAGTTGCAACCATATTCGGCAAAGAAGACAGGGACGGAGTAGTTGGAGAAGAAATCAACCTGCACATCGTAGCCAGACTCAGTGTAGCTGCTCTTTCCACACCACGAATAGATGTTGTAGCCCCAGAAGTCAATGGCCTCGTCCGGATCACCGCAGTTGAAGTACTGAGCCATATGAATGCGAATCTCGGCATCATCGTTAGCAGCGTATCCGACGCCCATCCAGCGGCCACCCTTGGCCATCTTATCGGCAATGTATTTCTTGGTGTCACGCGTTGCCGCCTTGACATAGGCAGAAGCACCGGCTTTAAAGATTACGTTAGATATCTAGTCTGCTAGTTGAATTTTGAGTTGCGGGCAGCGTAGAAAGCCAGTCGACGGATGGAAGGGTAGCAGGTAATGATCCACTTACTGTTGGTGGCGTTGTTTGTGACTTCATTGCCGGCGAAGAAACCGATGACGTTGTCGTAAGCACCCAAGTTGTCGACAACGCCCTTGTACCGCTCGAACAGTTCCACGTTCCAGGTAGGGTTGTCTCTGTTGATAGACAGGGCGGGCTCACCCAGGTCGGCAACGACATAGATACCGGCCTCCTCCAGCAACTTCATGCAAGCCGAGTGATCGGTGTCAGGGTTAATAGCGTAGGTTCGAATCGTATTGACACCAAGCTTCTCAAGGATAGGAACATCACGCTCGCAAACTTTTTCATTGGCGAGAGGGTCGATATACTTGTTGCTGCCGCTCGTGTCACCACCGGGCCCAGTGCCGGCCTCTTGTTGGTACGCTACACCCTTTATGAAGAACTGCTCTCCGCTCTTTGTGAAGAATTTGGCGCCCTAGGCAGCGTTAGTTGCCTCTCTTGGAAGTTTGGACGCTCCTTATAAGCATACCTTCATCACGATGGGTTCCAAGGCGGCCGTGTTAGCTGCCAGCAACATGGACGAAGCCAAAGCTGTGCGTAGGAACCCCATGGTTACGAGAGGTCCAGGCGTCAGGTTAACAATAGTCGTTTGAAGTGAGCCGTCTGGCGTAAATCGTAGCTGACGTCAAGGCTAGCAGTAATCGTCCAGTTAAACTTTAAACTCTGCGGTCGCTTTACTATCCCTAATCCTCTATGCAAGACACGAAACGAACGAGTTTGATGCGATTGTAACGACGACTCTGGGTAAATCGTAGACGGAGGTCTATGGCGGTTCTTAGATGCTTAGAAGATCAAGCGATATATATATGGTCGGAACAAAGATGAAAATGATTAAATAAAAGCGAGTGTCCGTGTGCTTCCTGCCCACAAATGCCCAAATGAGTGACGCAGACCAAAGCTGGAAAGTAGGAGGCACGAGAATGAGGAGAGGAAGGTTGGTCAAGGCGAGTTTAAGAAGAAGCTATGGTCATAAGAGAGAAAGGAGAAGAAGGGGTTTGTTGGAAGGTGAGGAGGACTCCCAGGTACCGCACGTAGGCATTCAATACCAAGACATACTGTGTGGCTAGAGGCAAGAATTAACCTTGACATCTCATGTTCATCATTAGGAAGGCAGGCATATTTGCTGCTATGTACAGCAGCACCACCAGGAGATACTACTAGTACCTGCATACTGTACAGCATACAACATCCCAAATCTCCATTTTGCGATTCATGTTACCTGAAGCAGCAATGTGGATGTGTGGAAGGTCCACCGTTACTCCACTGTAGGAAAGGCGTGTGGAAGATACAATCCACCATTAGATTCTTGGGTCTCCAGTTCTGTCCAGTGTTGAACACATCATTGGCGAGATGCACATCCTCGGCAAGGTGGATCATTCCCTGGTAGATGGTCGCCAAGCGGTTCGATGGGGCTCTGGTCGGTAAATGGTTCTCGCCAATGCAGGAACATCTAGTAAAATAGGTACTACAGATGCAGGTACTATGAAGTTGGCCGTTTTGCTTGTAAGAGTGAATAAAAGATCACGAAGATGCCGACAATACTAGGTATTTGGATTTGCTTGACTCTGTTATTGAGAGAAATTTTTCTTTAAGTTGTGATTGTACGGTTCTACGTCTGCTGTAGGCATGTACTATTCTGTACAGTTAATTCATTCTCTTCATGCCTAGACTTCTTGACAAAGGAGGACGATGTACATCTGTACACCGATTTTCAGGGGCTGGACCGCCTTCACTGTGCTGGGCACTTACCTAAGGTGGATTGCAGTGGGGCTTGTCCATTTGCCAGATTTCCCACCATATCTCCAACATACTGTACGTACAAAGACCTACATATCTATCCTCGACCTCTTCAGCCATTATCTGTCTACAATAGTTATGTAGAGGTAGGTAGACGATTTCCCTCCAGTCCCGTTGTTCATTTATGGTTGGCAGTTCATTTTCATGAAGGCTCTGCGATACCCTGGCTGTACGTTGATGCCATTTCATGATTTGCAAGCACTCCACAAAAAAAAAAAATTACAATTACACAAAACCTTCCTCCCACACGATGTTGGACCTTCACACACATACTGTAACTGGCCAGCATATGACAAGATCTTCGGTAGATCTTGGCAGATCTTGGCATACCAACCGTTGTTATTTCTTTATTGCGTTCACTGCACAGCCACCAGCCGACCCAGAATCTCCGCCAATCTTAAGTTCAGAAACGGAGAAGTGCACATCGTTATTCGTTTATTTGATTCAAGCATCTCAGGCAGCACTCAGGAGAGCCAACTCTGAACCAATCATACTGTATCTACAGGCTAGTTCCGCCTAGACACTGAATGTCAGACTAGCACTTAGTAAAATATCTTAGCGAATTACCTAGGTACCAACCTGCCCAGTCCACTTTGTTGGTCTGTGGTCATGTCTATTAAGATAGTCTCTCCACTTTCTCCCCTCCCACTCTTGATATACTTCGCCGTTTAGAAACTGATTCGCATTTTGCCTAGTATGTATGCTTCGACCACGACGTCATTGCACAACGGAGACTTGCGACACCCCGTGCCTGTTACTCTACGCGCTTCTCTACCTGAAACAAGCGCTATTAATCGAGGTACTTGCTTATAACAGGGTGTGGGTAGAAAGGAAATAGATCTACTGGTTCGGTCAATAGCTACCTACCCGCTTTCTGCCCAATGTCAGATACTGGCCAGAAAACCGGTGCCATTCACACAGGGCCGAAAAGGCAGGTCTGCACAGGGCAGCGACTGGTATGAAGATCTTGTATCCAAGTAGGCATGTTGTTGAAAACCTTACTCACACTCCGACGGTCTCTTTGATGGTAGGGATCTCCCGCAAAGTCTAGCATTTATATTACCTAGGCGATCTTCTTATTGGTAGGCGGTAGTTGGAAGCGGTTTGGGTTAATTCCGAAGCGTCGATTGAACATCGGGAAGAAGCCTCGGATGGGGGAGCAACACATAATTACATTTCCACGTAAATTATAGTCATAAGGTAGACAGGAAGGTCATCAAAGATGAACTAGGAAAATATGGGGAAAAAAAAAACCGGATTGAGAAAGGGAAGGGGAGAGATGGAAGAAATAAATGTCATAAGGATATAAGGATAAATGAGGTAGAAAGAGCTTAGTACCTACGTGAAGAAAGAGAAGGAAGCTACGCTACCTAGTTAGAGCAACCTGGTTTTATAGCTCGCCTTCTTCATCACTTTCCTCCAAAATAAAAGCGGCCGACCCATTTGTGAACTTGGGCTCCATATACTCGGGCATGGGTGCGACGGGATATTGCCTATTCACAACTCTCTTTGCCCTCGCTCCGAATGACGACTCCCAGGGTGTCTTCATCGACTCCGGGATCTCCCAACCAAGTTCTTTGTTCCGGAGCCACAAACGGACAAGGTGTCTGGTGGCCGTGGCATCGTCATGATACGACTCTCGCGCATGGAGTACAGCCCAATTGTTGATGAAAACCATGTCCCCCTGGCGCGTTGGAAGCAGAATTTGCTGCTCTGTTGCTGTCTGTTGAAGGACCGCCAAGGCGTCTTTCTGTGCCGGCAGTAGTTCGGGAATTCGCCCGTCTTGAATAGATGGATGAGGTCCTATTCGAGCCGGGTCCGCAGACACGACAAGGTTCTCGGACCGGAACCCCAGCAGTGGAGCGAGAACAAAAGGCGAGACACCTCTTCTTGAACTGGGCCGCCACCTTGGTGAGCAGGAGTAGCCTCTGCCATGACTAACTATAGCGAAGGCGGACACTTACACTTGGATTGGCCAGTTATGCTTTGCCAAGGTATGCACGGCCCACGGATGCGTCTTCATCATCGCGTTGTACACGGTAGCAGCCGAGGCCACATAGGTCCCACCGCCATGAGCTGCACAACTCCGAACATGGATGGCTAGGATTTCGCACCCCATATCGTTATGGAAAGGCTATTGACAAGTATTAGCATAGAAGAGGAGGCGCCTAAGTGCTTAGTAGGTATCTACCAGGCTGCTATTCGTGTGGATTCCATGACGCTTTTCGCGCGGAACGGACCAAGAGCTGGACTCGTGCACATGAGCTTAGGGCGTCGGTTGATAAGCAGCTTTCCCACTCAATATTAGTGAGTGTACTCACTCAGCATCGCACCTTTGGAGGTCTGCACGCCTCTCTGGTCACCGATGTAACTGGCAACACCCAGGAAAATAATGGCATTGTCTTCTGCCGAGTATGCGCCTGGTGTGAGACCTCGAACCATATGGATGCCGCTACCAAGATGCAAATTGATCGCCCCGTCCTCAAGTCGCGGTCCCAGCAGGGGAAGTGGGAAGGTCTCTCGGGTGACCTCGCTCCCATCCAATTCGAGGCCTGCTCAAATCAATACGAAGCCCTTTATAGTAAAAAAAAAACACGCAACTGAGGCATGCGGCGTGAACATACTCAAAAAGTGCTTTAGGGCCTGCTCTACTTCAGTCACATCTTCTGGGCTTAACTCAATAGTCTCTTCATGAAATGTGACGTCGTCTTGTCCGGTCCAGGCCACATTGCTCTCGATGTAGGAAGGGAACCCAAGCGGAGGCTGGGGACTCGATTCAAAGCGGTCCGAGGAGGATACTGAGAGCTTTGGGCCCTCTTGCTCCCTCCAGCCTTGCGAGCTGGCGAGGCTGTCCGGTACGGAGGGGAGAATGTGAGCTGTCATTTTGTTTTCTTTTGGGTTCGAATCTTTGTCAGCTTGTGGATCTTTCTTTCCGAGATGGACGAGCTTGAGATCAAGAAAGAGAAAGAGAGCCACTCATGGTCTGAGTTGCTTCTTATAGAGATGGCAAAGCAGGGGGTCTTATCCTCAGTCAAATCCCGACATCTCAAGCTTGACGCGGGACTATTTTTCGCAGACGGCCTCCAGGTCAGATCACAAGTGTTCATGTACTAGCCTTCCGGTCATTCTTCTAAATTGGCGCGGATTATGCAAGATTTCAACACTTCAGGCAGGAGCAGAAGCGGAGTTCACTAATCAGCCAGGACGCCAAAAGCCGCGAGCAGCCGCGGGCAGCCCCTTCGCTGCATCTTTACGCCACCTGAGATCACCAGGACGACATCATGAGCGCACGTTCTATGAAGACTGCAACGCTTATCTCGCCAAGTGTGCCCTAACAGACTCATTCCCGGATAGAGCACCGCCAAAGTCTCGAGAAATAGTTTGCCTATACCAAGAAAGACACTAGCCGACCCGTGCAAGGTTTCCACGGCGGATGGCGCGCGAACCTGGTGAAAAGTTCAGCATGGATAGGAATCTTGATAGTCAGAGTAGGGTAGAACAGCATACATTTATCGACGGACTTCAAATCGGATTATGGCCGTTATATTCATCCGTTTACGTACCGCATGAAAGAACCCACAAGTAAGTCGCCTGGGACGAAGGCGCCGAAGAGCTTGCTGCACTAAGCATAGTGTCATCTACTTTCGAGGAGTACATATCGCTTCTTTGGAAATGACTGGGAGCAGTGGCGATCTTCAGATCTTCAGTGTTGAGCAAACTAACGCGCTCCCTTCCCCCTTCCCCCTTCCCCATTGTCATAGGCAATGGCGTATGGCTCGTGGCTCATGCCCGAAGAAGTGACATGCATGGTCTTGTTTCTTCGAATCTGGCAGGCTGGTTGCACACGACGAGGGTCGACGTGGCCTGGTGTTTCCGAATACCTGGTACGTGGTGATATAGCAACTAGCATGAAACCGGCAGTCGAGAGGCGCGGAACAAAAGGACAAGGGCTTACGCCAAGAGATCGAATATTCCCTGGCCACTTCGCTTAGGCATGTGCTAGCAAATAGAATTTCGCCGACATTTTCTCTACGATGGTAACGACATCCACCCCCACTATAAACTCTCCCATCGCACCGGCACTGAGATCTTAAAACAGTGTTTCTTATTGCTTGATGATATCGATGCAGGGATTAATAATAAGTAGATCGATTCTTATCTCGCTGGGAACACAAAAGATGTGGCCAAGTTTGCAGGTAGGTAGGTAAACATTTCGTGCTACGTAACAGGGGTATGTCATTTTGGGGGACGAAAAGAAACTGACAGGGCTGGGGTATACTGGGGGGG